>Ga0193726_1001105_pt1 | contig 22906 bp, 26 predicted proteins | sample H2c1metaG_FD_144928 | JGI IMG/M metagenome (GOLD analysis project Ga0193726, IMG submission 144928) | Soil microbial communities from a riparian zone of the East river system, Colorado, United States - H2c1 | ecosystem: Environmental > Terrestrial > Soil > Riparian zone | place: USA: East River...
TGTGGGACGGGATGGCGACAGTTCTAGATTTGATTTGGGTCGGATGGCAACAAATATTTTTCGGAAAATCAGAAATAAAAGACTCGACAGCCCTGCCGCCCGACGGGCAAATCAAGGGACCGAGCCGTCGCAGCAATCACACCGTCATCAGTCGCGTCGAGCCAAATGTGAGCAATATTGCCCACTAAGCATGATACCGGGGAGACGCTCCCGCTGGCTGCTCTTTATGTCTGATTGGGGTTAGTGAGTGTTGCGGTATGCGCTTTCCCAATATTACTTTTGGCGCTGATGTGGGGCCGACTTGCCTGACGTGCCGCGTTGTGACTCATGTGATCAGGCGAACGCCACACCCGGTCTACGGCAGCAAATATGAACTACAGACGTTTCAATGCCAAACGTGCAGGGACGAAATCGAGCGAAGCGCTGATTGTCACGGTCTGCCGGTCCCGGCGGAAACTGGTCGAGTATCGACACCGCCTTAACTTGAGAATCTCAGCATAGAGTCGACCTTCGGTCCTGCAAGTGGCGTCATGGGGGGCGTTCTCCATCGCAATAACATCGTCCGACGGCTCCGGCGAAAGCCGTCGACGTCAGGGCAAGACGTCGTCGAGATTGCCAGCATCGTCAAACTCCGCCGATCGTTTTGCTGCCGACTAAGCGATGCTACTCTTGACTACTCTTGGCCGCCCCAGTTGGCATGAGGGAGCAGTTGAGCTCGCGAAGTATTCGTCGAAACGCCTCATCGTGCAGCATCGGCGGGTTGACGATCATTGCACCAGATCTCAGCTCGGATGCGGAACGGTTGGCCATCGTGGTCGACCACCGCGTCGAGATCGCGCATGTCAATCAAGTTTTCAAGGAAGTGAAATTGAACCGAGGCAGTAAGCTGGTCTATTTTGAAGAGTGAGCGTTGTTGATCAGCGAATCAGCATGCAATCATGCAGTGTTCGCTTGCATACGGCTTATGGCCGACAGTTGGTGAGAGTTTTGCGTTCCCGCACTTCAAACCGAGGGAATGGCTGTGATCACCGCAGAAAAATGCAGGACACGCGCGGCAGAGTGCAAAACATTCGCCCCGTCGATCGATATTCCAACCCAACGATCGCTTGAACAATCAATCCTGGCGCGGGATTGGGAAGCATTGGCAGATCAGATTGATCGCGATAACGCTCAAGCGACCGAGGCGCGGTTGGTGGCCCTCTTTGCCAGCCTGTTTCGACGCCCCCTGGTGGCCTAGTTTGATTTTCAAGTCGCCGCACGAAAAAAACTCCGTGAATCATTTCCGGATGTGAGCAATTTTGGACAGACAGTCCGAGATTCGCTCCCATAAATAAATGTGTCGAAAGGGGCTGGGAAACATGCCGAAATACTTTTTTGTGGTCCGTCACGGTGACGAGATCCCGCACAATAGCGACGGAATCGAATTCCCTGACATTGGCGCAGTTCAACTGGAAGCGATAAAATCCACCGGCGAAATACTGCGCGATTTGGACTATCCAATTGAAGCTGGTTCGGAATGGCGGATGGAAGTTGCAGACGAGGCCCGCAAGCCTCTTTTCAGCCTCCGCGTCATAACGGAGCTTTACGAGTAAGGCCGCCTCAGTGGCGGCCTAGTACCTGGAATCACAAATCGGTATTGCAGCCCATCCTTCGAGACGGCCCGGAGCCTGTCATCGGGCGCGCATTCGCGCGACCCGTTGGTGGCCTCCTCAGGATGAGGTCCAACTTTGTTGAAACACAACAACCTCATGCTGAGGAGCGAGCGACGCGAGCGTCTCGAAGCATGGGCAGCAAGCGACTCACCGATCTCTCATAGTCAGTACTAGAGCGGGATGACTTTTCTTCGAATCGTCATCCCGCTCTATCTTTTTGTTTGAGCATGATCTTTCGGGCAAACGCTTCGCGTTTGTCCCAAGGGAAAACCGGTGCCCACCCTCGGATCAAGTCCGAGGGCATGCTTTTCCGGATCATGCTCCAGCCTTTTATTTGCAGTACGCTGTCGCATTGAGCGACGAACGCCAGTGCCATGCCGATTGGCAACGATCCACTGCGCTCTTGCACATCTCCTTGACGGTGCCACAGCAGCCCGTTGAGAGCTGCAAGGTCCGGCGATGCAACGCGAGCACGTGCCCGCCTTAGTGGTGAGTCTTCAAGCGCGAGCAATATTGCTCAGTAAGCATCGCGCCGGGCAGACGGTTAGCGGCCTCGTCGTCAAGCTACGAGCCTGGCCTTTTTCGATGAAATCGATGGAGCTGATCGGATGATTTACCGGGGTGTCGAGTATACCGTCGCGACCAGTGAACCGGGCGTTTGGCAATGGTGGTTCCAGATTGGCAATATTATCAGTACCGGCAAGACGAAAACAGGGCTGGCAGAGATGGCCGCTCGCCGCACCCAAATAAAGATTAATGTCGCGCTGAGAAGGATCGAGATTCCAATTTCCTATACTGCGTAGATAGAAACCGCAAGCTCGGTTCTTTTGGTGCGGATGCCGACATTCGCCTTCAATGTAAGCCAAAGCAAAACGCTCGAAGGCTCCGCCCTGCAGGATGCGTGTGAGAGCAACGAACACGCCTGGCGAAGCGCCGCCATCGCATGTCTGGCCGATGCGCGCAGGGTGGCGAGCGAAACAGCGAAACGTTGTCGGGACAAATCGCAACGCTCGATCGGTTGCTACCGAAATGGTTGTCGACGTCGCGCGAACTTGCCGACGCCATGGAGGCGATCGGCTGGCGGCGCTCTGAAAAGGCTGGCAGGTTGCGCAATGCCGCCGACATATACGGACTTTTCTTTGCAAAGCGCGGCAGGCCGCCGAAGTGAACCTTGCGAGATCGCGCATGCCGAGCCAGCCCAATGGCGTCGGAACGCAACGCGCCACCAAGTCTATTTTGGAAAGTGAGCGTTATTGATCAGCGAATCGACAGGCAGCTATGCACTATATGGTTCATAACCGAACGTGGTGGCAACCAACTGCAAAAGCTGAGGAAACATGCCGAAATACTTTTTTGTGATCCGTCACGGTGACCGGACGTCTGACCACAGCGACGGCCTCGAATTCGCCGACATAGGCGCAGTTCAGCTGGAAGCGATCAAATCCACCGGCGAAATACTCCGTGATTCGGACTGTCCAATTGAAGCTGGTTCGGAATGGCGGATGGAGGTTGCAGACGAGGCCCGCAAGCCTCTTTTCAGCCTTCGCGTTACAGCCGAGTTTCACGAGTAGGGCCGCCCGGAGCCGCCCATGTCCCGACGTTCGGTCTACCTGCGAGGTCAGGCCGACGCGTGTCGTGAACTGGCTAACACTATCCGCGATGCTGACACGCAAGTAGAGCTTCGAAAATTGGCCGACAAATTCATCGCGCGCGCGATGGAAATCGAAGGCAAAGCCGGGGCTCACTCAGCTACGCGATCTTGAAATCGCGAATTGCTTGATGAGGCAGCAGCGCGTCAATGTCCGGTGACCGAATTCACGCGCGCTCAGGCTGCCGGGCGATCCGATCAACTGTCGTGGGAGTAGCGCGTGCTTTGCACGACAATCAGAAGAGCCGCCGCCTTCATTGCAATCGGGTCTCGCTCGCCCTTGGCGGCACATGCGAGAATTTTCGATGCGATTTCAACTTTGATCGTCGACGTGCGCTTCGCTTCGGGCAGCATTGCCGTGACATCGTTAAGAACCAGTTTCATCGATTCGATGAGATCGGGCGGAAAAACTGCTCCTGCTGGGCTCACGGCTGTCTCCCTGGTTAAGCGACCCTGGGACGGCATCCAGGTCCCGTCATATCAAAGCAAGAATCGTCCAAATCATGCCGTGGCAATTTCTCACTGCGTGGCAACGCCGAGGTGCCACGGTGAGAGAGGCTTCTGATAATTCTCCAAGGGGATGCGACCGACGATGCGCCCGCCCTCGTAAAGCTCCATGGCGCAGCCGCCATATTGCAGGCTGCCGCCCTGCATCATCTCCCGGATCACCTGTTCGCCAAAGGCAAGTGCTTCGCCGTCATCGGATAACTCGATTTGACCGGTTACTTCGCAGTCCCTGCCATCGTTGTTTTCAAAAATGAACAGGTAATTCCGCACGAATTGAAATCTCATCATTTGCGGCGACTCGGTGAGGGTACATCGTGCGGACTATTACTGCTGTTCCATACAGAACACTTCATTGATTTGGCCAAAGAAAATGCCTGGAAGGTGAGCAATATGGAGCAGCGTTCCAGACGGCCCAGGGCGCATACTGCCGATATCACCGCGCTGTCCTTGGCTTATTTCGGTGACAGAGAGTGTCGTGCTCCCGCCTGACGCTAATTTGGCTCTGTGCCAAAGGAAGTTCGGATGGGAGATCCAGCGAGAGGCACGTTTGACGCTCACGAGTTTCTCGGCAAGGTGGGCGTGGGCAAGGCGATCCTTAAACTTGAAAAGAATCAAAACGTGTTCGTGCAAGGCGACGTTGCCGACACGGTCTATTATATTCAAAAGGGCAAGATCAAGCTCACGGTGATATCCCAGCATGATAAGGAGGCTGTGGTCGGGATTTTGGGACCCGGCCAGTTCTTTGGCGAAGGCTGCATGAACGGTCACCCGCTGCGGATCTCGACCACCACCGCCATCGAAGCCTGCATCGTCACGTCAATTACAAAACAGGCCATGAAGATCACCCTTCACGACCAGCCGGCATTTTCGGAATTGTTCGTGGCGTATCTTCTGACCCGCAACAGCCGGATTGAAGAGGACCTGATCGATCAGCTTTTCAATTCAAGTGAGCGGCGGCTTGCCCGCATGCTTCTGCTGCTGGCGCATTTCGGCAAGGAAGGCACGTCACAGCCGATCACCCCGAATATCAGCCAGGAGACACTGGCGGAGATGATTGGAACCACAAGGTCGCGCGTCAGTCAGTTCATGAACAAGTTCCGCAAGCTCGGTCTGATCAGCTACAACGGCCACATCGAAGTCAACAGTTCGCTGCTGGACGCCGTGCTGCACGACAAGCCTGAGCTGAAAGAGGATGAATAGAGTGCGATCATGGTGCTGGCCGACCCTGCAAGATTGAGCTGAGGGCATCGGTCTTCAAACGCGCCTGCCGGCGGCTGCACTTTCTCCTGGCCGGTGAGCAATAGTGATCAGCATCCAACTGAGCAATGGTGTTACCCCCAGCGGGCGGCGACTGCAACGTGTCGAGCTCCGCCTAACTAACATGGCAGGAGTATCCATGGACGCGATCCCTCGCTCCCCCAATCATCTCTTGGCTGCGTTGCCAGCGGCGGACTTTGAGCTGCTCCGCCCGCACCTTCACACCATGAAGCTGGTGCAGGAGGTGGTTTTGGTAGCGGCTGGCGAGGCGCTAACACATGTCTTCTTTCCCCACGGCGGTGTTATTTCGCTGGTGGTAAGCCTCGCAGCGGGCGAGAAAATCGAAGTGGCAATGATCGGGAACGATAGTGTGTTTGGCGGATCGGCCGCGCTGGACGGCAGTATCTCGCTAACCGACGCCATCGTTCAGCTTCCGGGCACCGCCACAACCCTTGAAGTAGGGCGCCTGCGGACCGTCGCCAACGAAAGCATCGCCTTTCGCACAATGCTTATTCGGCACGAGCAGGCGCTGTTCGCACAAGCTCAGCAGTCCGCTGCCTGTAATGCCTCGCATACGGCGGAGTCCCGGTTGGCGCGTTGGCTTTTGCGGATGCATGATTTGTCGGAGGCAAAAACACTGCCGCTGGCTCAAGACTTCGTGGCCCAGATGATCGGCGTGAGACGCAACGCCGTGTCCCTCATTGCCCACGCATTGCAGGCTGCGGGTCTGATAAAATACAGCAGGGGTCACATCCAGATCAAAAATCTGGAGGGCTTAAATGACCTCGCTTGCGAGTGTTACACAGCAGTCAAGACCCAGCACAGTCGGTTGCTGCAGGGTTAGAGATACGGTCAATATTCAGAATGGGTCTGCTTCAATCATCGACGGTGGATTTGTCGCAGTTCGGGAACGCCGGCTCCTGAAACGCATTGTCCCGTGATGATGCAAGACTTCAGATCAGCTGAAATCCAGACCGGTGAAACCAGCATCTTCGTGCGCTCCGGCGGAGAAGGCCCGCCGCTCCTGCTGCTGCACGGTTTTCCGCAGACGCATTTGATGTGGCGCGGCGTCGCGCCGCTGCTGGCGCGCGAATTCACGGTCGTGTGCCGATCTTCGCGGCTACGGGCAAAGCGGCTGCCCGGCGTCCGCTCCGGACCATGCGCCGTATGCCAAGCGGACAATGGCGCGCGACATGGTGACGGTGATGGAGCGGCTTGGATTTTCGCGCTTTTGCGTCGCCGGGCACGATCGCGGCGGCCGGGTCGCCTATCGCATGGCGCTTGACCATCCGGACCGCATCGAGCGGCTCGCGGTGCTCGACATTCTGCCGGTGGAGACGGCGTGGGAGCGCGCCGATGCTGACTTCGCGCTTGGCTATTGGCCATGGTCGCTGTTGGCGCAGCCCGAGCCGCTTCCCGAACATATTCTTGTCACCTCGGCGGAAGCTATCGTCGACAATGCCTTGAGCGGATGGGGTTCGTCCGCCGCTGTCTTTTCCACCGAAGTGCGCGAGGCCTATGTGAAAGTGCTGCGCGATCCCGATCACGCGCATGCCATTTGCGAGGAATACCGTGCCGCCGCCGGTCTCGATCGCGCGCATGACCGCGGGGATCGCGAGGCGGGGCGCAAGATCCGGTCTCGAGTTCTCGTCGTTTGGAGCGCGGAAGGTCCGCTCGACAGCTGGTACGCCGAGGGACCGGTCGCGCTATGGCGCGACTGGGCCGATGACGTCACCGGATATCCGCTCAAGGGCGGGCATTTTTTCCCGGAAGCCGCCCCCCAACAAACCGCTGACGCCCTGCGGCGGGTTTTTAGCGGCTCGGAATGACGTTTCGGGTTCCCGCCATGGAACCAAACGCCCGGTTATGCTTTGTTACGGCTGGCGGAGTGGCTGATTCCCATTCGCCGGACGCCTGTTGGGGAGACTGCCATGTCGCTCGGAACGATACTGATCATCATCCTGATTATTTTCCTGCTGGGCGGCTTCAGCGGCCGGTTCGGCGGCTACGGCTACGGCATGGGCCACTCGGGAATGGGGCTTGGCGGCGTCATTCTGATCGTGCTGATCATCCTGCTGCTGCTTGGCCGACTCTGAGCTCTACAAGCCATTGAAATAACAGGATATATTTCGTGAACCCCGCCGGGGCGCGCGGATTCATTATCAGGCTCGACAGGAGTCGCATTTCTGTCAAACGAGCTTATATTGAGGTCTGTCCTGAAATGATGTGAACCGGCGCGCCGCCGTATGGCGGGCCAGCGCTCCCCATCGTCGTTCGCTCGCGTTAGCGCCAAAAAATAAAGGTCACTGACCATGGCTTCCTTCAGCTACAACACCGCCGCCGAATTATTCCCCGCCGCGATCCGCAAGAAAAAGCGGGCGGGTTTTGCCTATCGCCGTTTCGACACCGCGGCTGCCGCGGTGCAGTTCGCGATCGAGGAATTGCCGGCGGATTCGCTGAACGGCGCCTATCTGCAGGTCGATGAAGCCCGCTTCGACCAGAGCGGCATCCGCACGCTCTATGAGAGCCAGGACTTTCCGCTGCCGCGCCGCCCCCGGGCGCCCGAGCCCGCGCCTGCCACCAACGACGCCGACGCCGACGCGGCTTGATCAACGCGGCCGCTTTCACCTGATCCGTCACTTGAACTTGGAGCGTGCCACGTACTCCTCTCCCATCGGGAGAGGTCGAATTGCGAAGCAATTCGGGTGAGGGGTTTTTAGCCTAACGCCGCTGCTTGTCCATCCAGCGCCGCAGCAGCCGCATGTTGCGGATGTTGGCGCGGAACATGACGTCGAAGGCGTCGCCCGCTAGCGGCACCATTCCGACCACGCCATCCAGCGCGACATTGCCGAGCATCCGCGCCGTCACGTGCCAGGGCGCGCCGAGCGCGCGCGCCTCGCGCACCAGCCACAGCGAGATCGCGGTCGTGATGAGATCGCCGATCACCGGGATCAATCCGATCAGGCCGTCGATGCCGTAGCGGATATTGGTGCCGGGCACGATGAACGCGACATCCAACAGCTGCGCCAGCGCATCGAGCCGCGCCATCCGCTGCTCGCGGGTGAGATTGGCGAATGGGTTGGCGGTGGAATTGCCGAAATCGAACCGGAAGCCGCCAAGCTGCGGACCCAGCGCCTCCGCGGGGATTTCGCGCCCCTCCTGGTCGATGATCGGGCCGTGCGTCTTCGATCCGCGAAACGGTGCTTGCGACCGCGCGGTGGTTCGGGAGTTCATCTGGTGGTTCGACATCGGCATCAGATGGTAACGCGCGAAGCCTGCGCAAGTTGCGTCATGCTGTCACTCTTCCGACGTTGAGGCGTCGTCCATCACGCGCTATCGCCCCCGCGCCGCCGAAGGCGTCAGCCCAAAGCGGCGGCGAAAGCAGCGGTTGAAATAGGACAGGTCATTAAATCCGCAATCGAACGCGATGTCGCTGATCCGGCCCCCGCCCCCGCCCGCGCGCGTCAGCAGATCCGCCGCCTGGCGCAGCCGCAGTTCGGTCAACCGCGTCGTGAAGCTGGCGCCGGCCTCATACAGCAATTCATTGACATAGCGCTCCGACAGGCCGGCGGCGGCGGCAAGTTTGTGGGCGGAAAAATCCGGCTCAGCAAAGCGCTTTTCCAGGATCGTCAGCACCGCCTTTAGCCGGACCGCGCGCAAGCCGCCGCGCCGGGCCGCGAGCGCGAGATCGCCGCGGGCGCCGAGGCCGAGGCTGACGAGATCGGTCAAATGCGCCGAGATCGCCATCCCGGCTTCATCCACCGCAGCCGTGTTCCGGAGCAGAAGATCGCTGTAGTCCATCGCCAGCGACAGCGCGCCGCCGGGCTCCAGCTCGCGGCCGACCATGTCGTCGACATCGGCGACCATGGCCTTCAGCGTCGCCATCGGCAGATGCACATTGGTGAACCGCTTGTGGCTCGCGCCATCGGCGCTGAAGAACGGCTCGTCGAGCTTGAGCAGCACCATCGAGCCCGGCCGCATGGTGAATTCGCGGCCGCGGTGCAGCACCTGGGCGTCGCGGTTGCCGGCGTTGCGCGCGAGACAGTAGCGGTCGTCATTGGTCTCGATCACCTGGCGGCGTTCGCGCCGCACCGTGGTGAAGGTGCCGTCGCAGCGGCCGAGCATGGTGGTGCCGATGTGGATGGAATTCATCGCGGCGCGGAACGGCACGTCGGGGGCCGGATCGAGTTCGCCGGTGTTTGAAAAGTGCTCGAACAGCTCGGCGAAGGACAGAAAGCGCTGCCGGTCGTCCAGCCCCTGCGGCAGCATGTCGGTCGACAGCATTTTCTTGATGACGGACATCGGGGGGCACAGGCTGGGAGCGGCGCAACAATCTGGCCGCCGGGGAATGAACGCGGCCTGAAGGCCGCGCAAGGCTAGCAACACTCGAGGCTGAATGAAACAGCGCCGGCCAGTCCAAATCCGCTTGTCCCGGACGCCCGCCAGTCCAAGACGAGACCGATGCTCAGGCTTACCGATGCGGCGCAGCGACCGCCGCAATGTCGCGTCCGATTCGGCCGTCGCCTTTCCGCAACCGCACTTGCCCGGGTTTTTGATAACACCCGTCAAAGGAGAAAACGACATGACGACTTCTTCCGCCCGCGCCACGCTGCTCGGCGCCGCCATCGCCGCCAGCATGGGCATCGGCTATGCCGTCGGCGCGCAGCCGCACATGACCGCGAGCATCGGATTGCTGCAATCGGCGCGCGGCGAACTCGCCGCGGCGACGCCGAACAAGGGCGGCCACCGCGAGCGCGCACTGACGCTGATCGACCAGGCGATATCGGAAGTCCGCGCCGGCATCGCGTTTGCCGGCAGCTGACGCGATGGCGCCTTTCATTCATTCCATTCAAGGGAGAAGTTCATGAACCGATTGATCGCAGCCGCTTTCCTGGCCGGCGCGCTGATGGGCGCTGGTGCCGCCAACGCGATGCCACGAGCGCCACTGGCGCCGGCACCGGGCGCCGATGTCATCGAAATCGCCGGCGGATGCGGCCTGGGCTGGCATCGCGGACCCTATGGCGGATGCCGGCGCAACTACGCCAATCCGGCGGCGCATGCCTGCCCGCGCGGATGGTATCTCGGACGATACGGCCGTTGCCGCGCCAACGGGACCTAAAGATTTCGATCACGTGAGAGTATGACCGAAAATGCAGCGAGCATTCTTAATGCTCTCTGATTCGTTTTCCGTCATGGCCGGGCATAGCCGTCCGAAGGACGGCGTCGCTTCCGCTTGCCTATGCCCGGCCATCCACGTCTTTCTTGCGCTTTGGTCTTAAGACGTGGATGCCCGGCATCGCAGACAAGTTTACGCAGTCTGCGCAAGGCAGACTGCTATGCCCGGGCATGACGGCCGGTTTCCAAAAGATCATGCTCAAACAAAGAGATGAGATCATGATCCGATCCAATCTGATCGCAACATGATCCGGGGTTTGAAGGCCGCTGCATCGGGCCTGTCAGGTAGAAGGTAGCGGTTGCGGTTCTTCAACCATCCGGTGCGCCAGCCACGACGACAGCGTCGCGGGGATAAAACCGACCAGGCCGTACAGGATGAACTGGACCACGCCGCTGTCCGATCCCCGGGAGCCGTAGAGCAATTCCGCCGCGGTAAACGCGACCACGCCAACGATCAGCAGCCGGACGCGCCAGCCAATCCGTTTGACGTGGAAAAGAATATCATCCACCGCGCCGAGCATCAGAGCCGGCCAGATGCCGAACAGATAGGCGTACTGAAGCGTCTTGGCGAACACCACGAACAGCTTGGCGACCTCGGACAGGTCGGTGTGGGTCCAGTAGCCGGACATCACGGTGGTCGCCAGCAGCAGCAGGAACCCGCCGAGCAGCGGCCCCAAGGCCGCAAAGATCAGATACCGCTTCATGCCGCCTCCTCCCGCCTTGTCCCGTATGGCAGTTTCGCTCTTAAGTGATTGGCGTCAAGGACCTGAGGCTCCTGGGTGCATGAGCAGACGGCGTCCTCGCCTTGTCAGAGGGCCAGAGACCCTTGGTCCGATACCCCTTTGCCGGTCATCGTCGGCGGCCACGCTCATCCGGGACGGCATGGCAAGCGGGAAAATATGCGGTAGATTCCGAACATGCCAAAGCAAAAGCGCTCGACCGGAAAAGGCAGCAAGACGGGCTTCGTCCTTGGCCATGCCAACTTTGCGAAAATCAGCGCGGTTGAAGGTATTCGACTGAAGCCGGCCATGAAAAAGCGTGCCGCAGAAGCCAGCAGCAAGGGTCTTTCCCCTGAAGAATTCCGCAAGGTAATCGTTTGCGCCCATCGCAAGGCCTGAATTGCCGACGCATGTATGACGCGACCGACGATCCTTACACCGAAGAGTAGTTGCCTAAAAAGCGCGAGGAATGCGACCGCGGAAGACTCCGCCGCCCTACTCGCCCCAGGTCGCGAACGCGTCGTTGAAGGCGCGCTCGCCGGGGGCGCCTTTTTCGATGGCGATGATGGCGCGGCGCTGGTTGACATAGACCAGCGGCACGTCGAACCACGAGCGTTCTTTCAGAAGCTGCAGGTTGCGCTGGCGGTCGGCATCGACATTCGACAGACCGACCAGGAAGAAGCCGTCGGTGACCTTGACGGCGAGCCCCGCCAGCGGCGTGCCGCGCGCCTGTTCGTTGGATTTCATCAGAATGCCCGGCACGTTGCCGACGCCGCCGCCGGTGAAATCCGGCGGCAGGATAAAGGTCAGTTCCGCGGTGTGGCTGGCCGGCAGCGAGGTATCGGTGTTGCGGCGGAACGACATCGTCATCTTGAACTTGCGGTCGGGAATTTCGATGTCGGCTCGAACAGCGATATCGGCATTCTGGCCGCCGGAGGCCTTGATCTGTTCGGTGCGCCAGATCACCGAGCCAACATACTGCTTGCCCTTGGGGTCGGCGGGATCCTCGTCATACAGCACCACGCGCTGCGCCACCGGCGCGACCTGATCCGTGGGCGACGGCTGGCCGACGCGATCGGGAATCTTCGGCTTCGACAGCGGGGTGCCGGCATCCTTTGGCGCTTCCGCCACCGTGGACGGCTTGAACAGGCCGCTCACGCCCGTCACCACCGACTTGCCCCACAGGATGCCGGCGCCGACCAGGATGAGCACGATGCCGACCGCGATCGCGCTCTTGAACGGAAACGCCGCGCCGATGCGGCCCGGCTTCTTCGGCCCGCGGTCCCTGTCCTGCGCGAGGCGCGAACGCGACGGCGGCTGCGGCGGTGGCTGTCCGTAGCGGTCGGCCTCCGCGGCGGATTCGTCATAGGGATAGGGCGCATCGGGATCGGCGCCGCGGTTTTCCATGTTCGGCTCGAGCCGGTCGAACTCCGGCGACGGCGAAGGCACGTTGGCGTAGGTTTTTCGCGCCGAGCGGTTGGCCTGGGCCGCGGCGCGGCCGAGATCGTCGGCGTCGGCGGCGATGTCGCGGAAGCCGCGCATGCCCGGCGCCTGCGGGGCGCTGTTGTCGGCGCCGCGGCGCGGCGCGCCTGATCGTTCGCGGGTCGGCGGCAGCTGCGGGTCCTGCATCGGGACATGCGGCTGGGACTGCGGCTGCCGCGGCAAGGGCGGCGCGTCGCCGCGAGCATTGCGCGGCTGGCGCGGATCCTGTCGTTCCGGTTCCTGTCCGAGCGGCGGACGCTCGTTGCGCGGTTGCTGCGGCGGACGCGGACGCGGCGGCGATGCCGAAGGCGGCAAGCCCGGCGGCGACGGCTCGCCCGGCCGCGCATTGGGGCGGACGTTGGCGCGGAACGAATCGCCGGCGCGGGCGCGATCGCCGCCAGCGCGCGGGGCGTCGCCGGAACGCGAGGGGTCGTTGGAGCGCGGAGCATCCCCGGATCTTGTAGCGTCCCGGGCGCGCTGGGCGGCCTCGGACTCGACCTTGCGCACGGCCTCTTCCAGCGACAGCCGCTCACGGGTGATCTCGGATTCGCTCAGCGGCGGCTGCACGCCGCGCAGTTGCGCGATCAGCGCGGCGCGCGCCCGCTCATAAAGCGCGCGGCGGCTCTCTCCGGGGGCACTGGGGTCCAGTCCGGAGATGGCGCGGGCGATTAGCGGGTAGTAATCAGCCATGTCTACTCAATATTCCGGGCTTTCCGAGTCGTCACGTTAAGCCTCGAACGGGTTCTGGACCAGAATAGTATCTTCGCGTTCGGGGCTGGTGGAAAGCAGAGCGATTGGGCAACCCACCAGTTCCTCGACCCGACGGACGTATTTGATGGCCTGCGCCGGCAAGTCCGCCCAGGAGCGGGCATTGGCGGTCGGCTGCTTCCAGCCTTCGATAGTCTCGTAGACCGGCTTAATTCGGGCCTGCGCGCCCTCGCCGGCCGGCAGATGGTCGATTTCCTTGCCGTCCAGGGTATAGCCGGTGCAGACCTCGATCGAGTCGAAGCCATCGAGAATGTCGAGCTTGGTCAGCGCCAGCCCGTTGATGCCGCAGGTCCGCACGGTCTGGCGCACCAGCACCGCGTCGAACCAGCCGCAGCGCCGCGGGCGGCCGGTATTGGTGCCGAATTCGCGGCCACGCTCGCCGATCCTGCGGCCGGTGTCGTTGTCCTGTTCGGTCGGGAATGGGCCCTGCCCGACCCGCGTCGTATAGGCCTTGCAGATGCCCAAGACATAACCAACCGCGCTCGGCCCCATGCCGGTGCCGGTCGCCGCCTGCGCCGCCACGGTGTTGGACGAGGTCACGTAAGGGTAGGTACCGTGATCCACGTCCAGCAACGCGCCTTGCGCGCCCTCGAACAGAATGCGCTTGCCCTCGCGGCGCTTTTGATCGAGCAGCCGCCACACCGTTTCCGCGTAAGGCAAAAGCTGCGGCGCCAGCGCGGTGAGCTCCTTTAAAATTCCCGCACCGTCGATTTCGGCGAGGTTGAGGCCGCGGCGCAGCGCGTTGTGATGCGACAGCAGACGCTCGATCTTGTGCGGCAGCGTCGGAAGATCGGCGAGATCCATCAGCCGGATCGCGCGACGGCCGACCTTGTCCTCATAGGCGGGGCCGATGCCGCGCCGCGTGGTGCCGATCGCGGTGATCGCGTTGGAGGATTCGCGGATCGAATCGAGATCGCGATGCAAGGGGAGGATCAGCGTGACGTTTTCGGCGACCCGCAGGTTTTCCGGGCTGATCGCGACGCCCTGTGCCTTCAGCTTGGTGATTTCGTCGAGGAAGGCCTGCGGATCGAACACCACGCCGTTGCCGATGACGGCGAGCTTCGAAGGCCGCAGCACGCCCGAGGGCAGCAGCGCCAGCTTGTAGGTCTCACCGTTGATGACCAAAGTGTGGCCGGCATTGTGGCCCCCCTGGAAGCGCACGACGATGTCGGCCTGCTCCGACAACCAGTCGACAATCTTGCCCTTCCCTTCGTCGCCCCATTGGGCGCCGACGACGACGACATTGGCCATTTCGCGGGTATTCCCTCTGCAACTATCTCGACGCCTAGCCAAGAATCACGGCCGGGGCCGCTCGCACGCGAGGCTCCCCATCGGATAAAGGAAGCGGGCTAGCGACGCAAGCAGGAAGGGGGTCCTGAAGGCGGCTTAGGGGTCCCCCAACCCATTGATATCCCCTGAAAATCCAAGGCGCGCGGCCATGGTGCGGCGGCATTGGGCTAGAACGCGGGCCGGATCGACCTCCACGGCTTTTGAAGATGCAACCTTGGGCTTCCGGCGGCGTGGCTCACTGCCGCAAATACACAGATGCGATCGTCGACCAGTTCGATGATGCGATCGCAACGGTGGCCGTCGGTTTGTCGGGCGATTGCTCGTGCCGCCGACTTGGCCGCTACGAGGCGACGAAAACCACACCCAAAAAACGTTGCGGGAAACGGCGGCAGCTCGCGGAAGGCAGGCGCACCTTCGCTAGTTGGCGTAACCTATTGGCGCTGGCTCGGCTATGTCTGAGCGAGACGGCACGCGAAATTATGGCAACGGGAGGTATGAGTTCCAACCGGGCATTCAACGCCTCGATTGGCAGTCTCTTTCGTTGCGGGGATGTTGCAAAATATACCAGGTGCAAGGCACCCGAACGGGAGGGGGAAAGGAGCTATCGCCAAATTTTGGTGACGGCCGGGGCCGGTCAGGCGGCGGCGGTTGTGGGCTGACGGTCGGTCGGCTTGGCGATGACCTCGATCCCATCGTTGAATGTCACACCGAGAACGAGTTTTGGCAACTGGTTGTGGCCGTCGAGACGGCGCCAGCTTTTCTGCGCTCCCTCGACCAGTTTGAAGACCATTGCGAGCGCGGTGCCGTTCGACAGGCAGCCCTTCGATCGGATCGTGCGGTGGCGCACGGTAGCGAAGGTGCTTTCAATGGGGTTGGTCGTGCGCAGGTGTTTCCAGTGCTCGGCCGGGAAATCGTAGAACGCCAGTAGCGTGTCCCGATCCTTGCTCAGGCAGTCGGCCGCCTTTTCGTATTTCGGTGTGTAGCTTTCGATGAAGGCGTCGAACGCCAGCTCGGCGACCGCCTTGGTCTCGGCCATCCAGATCTCCTGCAGCGCGCGTTTGGCTTTCGGCTGTTGGCTCTTCGGCAGCTTGGCGAGCACGTTGGCGGTCTTGTGCACCCAGCAGCGCTGCTCGCGCGTTGTCGGCCAGACCTCACCGGCGGCTTTCCAGAACCCGAGCGCGCCGTCGGCAATGACGAGCCGCGGCGACACGTCGAGCCCACGCCGCTTCAGATCAAGCAGCAGATCGCGCCAATCGTGCGCGCTCTCGCGAGCGCCATCGGTGAAGCCGACTAGTTCCTTGCGGCCTTCCGGCGTCGCGCCGATCAGCACCAGGATGCACTGCTTCTCGTCCTCAAGGCGTGCTTCGAGATGGATGCCATCGGCCCAGATGTAGACGTAGCGTTTGGCCGAAAGATTGCGCTTCTGCCACGCGGCGTACTCGTCGAGCCAGCCGTCCTTCAGGCGACCTACGGCGGATGCCGACAGTCCGGCAGCATCCTTGCCGAGCAGTGCCGCCAGCGCTTCGGAGAAGTCGCCGGTCGATATCCCCTTCAGATAAAGGACCGGCAGCAGCGTCTCGATCGACTTCGATCGCCGCATGTAGGGCGGCACGATCGACGGCGAGAACCGGATACGGTCGGGATCGTCAGCGGCGGCCTCGCGATCGCGCACACGCGGCTGGCGGACGGCGACTGGACCGATCCCGGTCATCACCTCGCGCTCCGGCAGGTGACCGTGGCGGACCACCCGCTGGTGGCCGTCCTCGGTCTTCAAATCCGCATGCTTGCCGAGAAAGTCCGCGACCTCGGCCTCCACGGCCTTGGCCAGCAGGGCACGTGCCCCATTGCGCAAGACTTCTGTGAGTTGATCGTCGAAGATTCCTGGCTGAATCAGATGAATGACGTTATCGTTGGACACGGCATATCGCTCCTTCGGTGGAGAAGTGGAGGCGTCAAGCACCCCCACGATATGCCGCCTTTCCGATTCCCGCCGTCACCAACTTTCGGCGATAGCCCGGGGGAAAGATGTTTGGGTGGTTTGTTGGTATTGTGATCTCTGCTGTCGTCATGTCGTCTGGCGCGCTGTCTCAGCAGTCATTTCAGCAATTGGAAAGCGTAAGCCAGTTTGAGCAAGCACTGGCTGCCGTCGATGCGATAAAGCATCGCAAACACTTGCAATGCGTTATAGCCATCGCGAACAGAGCGCTTTGTCAGTGTCTTTCGCGGAAGCTGCCTGTGAACATTTACTTTCGCAGCTACGCCTCAATCGTCAATCAGAAAAAGGACGAGCTGGAGTACGGACAATTGTCCGCCGCGGATAAGACAATTGTGGACCAATGCGTCAGCGACAGTCGATAACCGCGAATTCGGCACCTCGGTTTGCGGCCTCGCCGGTCATCGTCGAGACGCGCCAGGGCGTGGACCGAGGCGTGGACTGGCCGAGATTGATCTACGCCGGTAACTTCGCGGCCCACCTTTTCGCCCAAACCCCGAGCGGAACGAGCAGGGCATAAAGTTCATGTCCGGTCGGCGTGGCGTGATAACCCTCGTGCGAATGCTCGACCAGGCCTGCTTCACGCAGTTCTTTCAGACGCGAATTGAGAACCGTCGGCGAGATCGCTTCGCAACGTTCCTGCAACTCCCGGAAGGTGCAGGGTCCGCCTTTGCTGAGGTTCCACAGAACGCCCAATGTCCAGCGTCGCCCCAGCAAGTCCAGGAGCGCCATGACGGGGACACCCGATCGTGAGCCTCGGACAGGTCTTCCCGGTTTTGGGGTTTGGCTCATGCGGGGCATCCTCAGGTGCTGCGGATGTCGCTACTCTATCTGTAGCTCCATCAGGAGTACACCGGATGCCCATTATTGCGCTCACTGCGGCACTCGGCGCTTCCTTGTGCTGGGCGGGCAAGCGTGACGGCTGGCCTTCGAAATTGCTATCGTCAAACTCCGGCGAAACGCCACGACGGAGCGATAGCACGATGTCCAGGACCACCCGCGCGACGCTGGCGCTCGCCAAACAGGGCGTCAAATTCACGCTGCACGCTTACGACTATGATCCCAACGCCGACCGCATCGGCCTGCAGGCCGCCGAGGCGCTTGGCATTGAGCCGCGGCGCTTGCTCAAGACCTTGATGGCGGAGGTCGACGGCAAGCCGGTGTGCGTTGTGGTGCCATCGGATCGCGAAGTCAGCATGAAGAAGCTTGCGGCGGCGTTTGCCGGCAAGGCCGCAAGCATGATGCGGCCGGCCGATGCCGAACGGCTGACCGGCTATCATGTCGGCGGCATTAGTCCGTTCGCACCGAAAAAGCGCGTGCCGGTGGCGATCGACCAGGCAGCCCTGGCCGAGACCAGCGTGTTTCTGAACGGCGGACAGCGCGGGCTACAGATCGAGCTCGATCCCAACGACGCCGTCAGGGCGCTCGATGCGACCGTGCAGGCGCTGACGGGGTGAGTGGGACCGGGCGCGCCCCGGCCCGCACGGCGGCGTGCAGCTCCGCATCATGGTTGAGTTCGGCGCGACGATACGGCTTCGATAAAAATTCGAATGCAAGAGACAACGGCGGGCCCGCGACAAGCAACGCGGCGCCCGCGATCAGTGCGGCGGACGGCGATCCCCAGGCGTCCTGCAGGTAGCCCGCAGCCAAAGGCCCAACAGCCATCAGGGCATAAAAGCACGTATAGAACACGCCAAATCCGACCGTGCGATCGCGCGGGGCGAGCACCTTCGACGGAAGCGAAAGGATCGCTCCGGACAATGGGCCGACAAAAACTCCGAATACCATGCAGGAGATTATCGGATGGACCGCGGCGACAAACAGCGCAAGTGCGGCGGCAGCGATCAGCGAGCAGACGACGATGGCTGCGATTGGCCTGCCCGAGCGGTGAACGAGGTATCCGCCCGATGGAATGGCCAGGATCGTGAACCAGATGGCGAGGCTGGTCAGCGATGCGGCGGCGGTAGACGACGATCCCTGCGCCACCATCAGCAGCGGCGCGTAGCTGAAGAACAGAACACAGGCGAGGTTCATCGCGCCAAACACCGTGCCGGCGACGAGGACCGGAACCAGCACGCCGCCGGGGAGCATGGAGCGGCCAACCACCGTCCGTTGCTTCTGCTCGGATGGCTCCGAAACAAAGACGAACGCGCCAAGTGCGGCGCCGGCGCAAAGCGCGCCGGATATCATCACGGCGGGCCATCCCCACAGCTGCGCGATATGGGCCTGGATCGGCAGCGCCAGCATCGCACCGAACGGCCAGCTTACTTGCAGGATCGACATCGCAAGGACGATTTCGCGGCTGTCGAACCAGTCGGTCGTCATCTTGGTGGCAACCAGCGCCACCATCGTTGCGCCGACGCCGCCGATGAGCCGCGCAACAAGCGCCCCCGTGAAGCCCTCGGAAGCGCCCAGCATCACTCCGGAAACCGCCATCAGCAACAGGCCGGCAAGGCCGAGCGTCTTGGCCCGAAAACGCTGGCCCAGCACCCCCGTCGGAAACGCGACAATCACGCCGGGCAACAGATAAGCGCCCAACAGCATGCCGATCTCAGAATAATCCATTGCCAGATCCTGCATCAGCATGCTTGAGGCGGATCCGACCGATTGAAACTGAAATCCGGTCGCCGCCCGTACCGCGAACAGCACCGCAAGGATCGTCCATCTTTGGCCGGGCATCGGCACGCCTCCCCGATCAATCCTGGTGTTCACCGCGCTTTGCGAAACCGGCGCTGAGGAATTTGGAAAATTCGGAAAGTTCTTCCTCGGAAATGTCGTGAATCGTGAGGCGAAGCTGCATGATCGTCAGATCGATCAGGTGACCGGCAAACGGAGCTCCCCTGGAAACGACTATCTTGCGTTGCTCCAGCAACACCGAAATGACATTACTCAGACAACGGGCACGGACTTCATCCATGTCGATGCCCCTTGGGGGTTCTCGGCGAAGTCGCCACCAGCCAGTCGCGCGTGGTGACGGTGTCGGCAAACAATTCGATGGCTTTCGTCGTTACGACGTGGACCGCCCTTGCATCGGCGTCGTGCCGGCCGCGGCTCACCGACGCATCGCTCAGAAACGTAACGTGGTGGCCTCGATGCGAGGCATCGATTGCGGTTGCGAGACACGTCTGTTCGGCCACCAGGCCGGCGATGGCAAAGCCTCCGATCTGCGAAACGACATTGGCAAAAAGCTGATTGGTGTAGCAGGAAGGCTGCGGGCGCTCGAACACCATATCGGAACGTTTCGGCTCGAAACCTGAAATCCATGCCGATTGGGCCAACCTTCCAATCGATTCCGAACTATCCGTCTGTCGCGTGAACGCGATGGGCAGTCCGAGATTTCGCGCGTGCCGGATCGCGGACATGCAATTCTCCAATGACCGTGCGAGGTCGGTCGCCCGGTCACGTGCCAATTCGTCATAATTTTTTTCCTGCAGGTCGACCATGACGAGCAGACGGCTATGTGACGCGCTGACATAGGTCCGCAGATCTATGACAGAGCTCATCAAGCGCCCGCCGGCAGGCAAACGCCCCTGCTCGCAGACTTTTCAAGAATGCCGGGAGTATCCCAACGGCCCTCGGGGCGAATGATCACATAGGGATCATCGCTGAGCGTGATGCTCTGCGGATGCTTCTGGGTTTCCAGTTTGACCTCGACATAGTCGAAGTCCGAAAACACCAGCTCGCGGGCGCCCATGCGCTTGAAACCGCTCTGCTCCCACACCTTGAGAAAACGCTTTTGCGAGTGCGCGTACAAAACGCTGTAGCCCTTCTTGCGGCAGAGCTCGATCGCCGCGTTGAGGATTCGCCCCGCCAAGCCTGAACCCCGGCCTTCATGCCGGACGGCCAATCGTTCAAGCTTGGCAAAATCGGCAAAATACCGAATCCGGATGCATCCGACCGGCTCGCGGTCCTTGTGGCAGATCAGATGCGTGGCGGTGAAATCGTTGCCGTCGAACTCCTCTTCAAATGGACATCGCTGCTCGGCCATATAGATCGCGCCGCGGATGGCGATCACCCGCGCCATTTCGTCCATCGACCGAACCACCTCGATGGTTACGGGATCCTGGGGAACGGTCTTGACCGGCGGAACGTCATCGGAGCGGTCGAACATCTGCAGATGCGGCGCATGCAGACCATCGTAACGCGCCCCCGCAGAAAACCCGAGAGGCTCCAGGACCCTGAGACCTTCCTTGGTGACCGGACGCGAATAGATGTTGACGCCCCGATAGAGCGGCGTCGAGAATTTCTGCAGCACCAGCGGTATCGCGGCGGCGATGGTGCCCTTGGCGTGGATCGCCCAGACGTAGATACCGGCCGGCCGTTCCGATTGCCGCGCGATGTAGCAGAGCTCGGGGTTGCGGGTATCGAGCCGGCCGTCGATGAGCCGGCGCGTGCCTTCGTGCGTCAGCGGCAGCACGGCGAGAAAGCCTTCGCCCTTGGGGGAGGCAACATTGAACCGGTCCCGTTTTGCGATTGCCCAGAACGTATCCGGGTTATGATTTGCGACGGTCTGAAACATGTGGTTCGATGTCAGGCCGGGAATATCTTGTCGCGCTGCATCCACCAACGAGGCGATGCCTTCGGCATCGACCGTGAAGATTACGGTACGCCTTGCCAGCTGCAGCGCGGTCATCCTGTCGAGTGAGTACGCCGCAGATCGGCCCTCCGAGGCTTCTTTGCCGGCGGTTTTACGGATTAATTTGAGGTCGAGCGCTGTCATGGTGTCGTCTCTCGGTTGTGATGCGACGATAATTCTGTATGAATATTCTAAAGAGTGAATGGAGTGATTTGTATGCACTCACCTGAGCGCAGGGGCGCGCACAACGGCGCGCATGTCCCAGGGCGAAATGGCCAACTGGGACCTGGTGCGGATATTTCTGGAAGTGGCCCGAATAGGCAGCTTCCGAGCCGCGGCCGAACAACTGAACATGTCGGCAAACTTTCTCAGCAAGCGCATCTCGTTGCTCGAGCATGCCTACAAGACGACCCTGATGACCCGGCATGTCGATGGGATCAGGCTGACTCCAGAAGGTCGACAGGTTCTCGAGTCCGCAAAGCTGATGGAAGAAGCGTCCTTTGGTCTGGACCGCGCGTTAAGCCAGACAACGCCCGCGCTCAGCGGCGAAGTTCGGCTCGCCGTTACCGAGGGGCTCGGCACATTCTGGCTCGCACCAAGGTTGGTTGAATTTCAAAGGGTCTATCCGGGCCTTCTGGTGGATCTGAAATGCGAGATGCGTTCGGCCGACGTGCTTCGTCTCGAAGCCGACGTCGCCGTGCAACTTGAAAACCCCGACCAGCCCGACCTGAAGCGAATCAAGATTGGGCGGCTTCACATCATGCCTTTCGTGAGTCCGTCCTACGTTGACATCTACGGCATGCCGAAGAACGCCGACGACATCCGTCAAAATCATCGAATTGTGTTGCAGGATGCGGACCAGACCAGGGGCAAGGAGATCTACGAAAAATATGCGGGTCGCGAACAGGTCGGCTTCGTCGCGATGCGCAACAATGTCAGCACCGCGCATCTTTGGTCGATCGCGAAGGGCGCCGGCATCGGCTGGTTGCCAACCTATGTGCCGGCGCTCGGCGATCCGCTGATACCACTCGATATCGGAGTCAAGTTCGAGCTTGATATCTGGCTCGCCTATCATCCGGACGCAAAGAAAATACCTCGGGTCAAGCAACTGATCGAATGGACCATCCAATCCTTCGACGGCCACAAATATCCATGGTTTAGCGACGAGTTCGTGCATCCGAAGGATTTGCAGAAAGCCTACAAGGACGCGGAGCCGCTGGTGAATCTATTCGCCGGGTTCAAGAAAGTATCGCGCCCGAAGATCGTCCGAAACTTTCCCAATCGCACCAACGGGACCCATCGATGACGAACGGCCCAACTGACGGTCCCATTGACCAGCTCGTGAAGGCACGATGGCTTGCGATCGGGCTTTCGCAAACCGACTTGGCCGAAGTGCTCGATGCCACGTTTCAACAAACAGCAGAAGGCGGCAACGGGTCGAATTGGGTCGACACCGACCGGCTGATGCAAATCGCCGAAGCGCTGGAAATCCCGGCCGATTTCTTCTACGGCCAGACCGTCAAAACCGGACAGGGAGCACCGGATCTTTCGTCGGCGCAGTGTGCCAGTTCGCTGCAATCCGTGCTCGCATTGCGTCTGATGCGGGCTTTTCAGGATTTGACGGATCTGCGAACCAAAGAGGTGCTGGTTCAGCTGGCCGAACAGATCGTCAAGCGTCAACTCAAGCGCCGCGGAGACGCCGGCTAGAGCGGGATGACGTTTCTTTGAATCTTCATCCCGCTCTAGTGTCCTGAACCAGAAGTTCGTTGCCTCTGATCATGCGTTTACCGAGGCATTGCGGAGGCAGAAACGCTGGATTGATTGAAGGATGTCGTCTGC
>Ga0193726_1001106_pt1 | contig 22889 bp, 23 predicted proteins | sample H2c1metaG_FD_144928 | JGI IMG/M metagenome (GOLD analysis project Ga0193726, IMG submission 144928) | Soil microbial communities from a riparian zone of the East river system, Colorado, United States - H2c1 | ecosystem: Environmental > Terrestrial > Soil > Riparian zone | place: USA: East River...
CCGTTTTCTTTCGCCGGCGCAAGAAAACGGTCGGATCAGGTACAAGCTCGATCCGCTGAACGGCGCGGTACAAAGCGGCGATACGCTGGCCGTCCGGCTCACAGTGAGCGGGTCCGAGTGGAAATATCTGATGGTAGCAGACCCGATTCCGGCCGGGACTGAGTTCATCGAGCACGATCATCTCTACGAACTGACGGAGAAGCCATCGTGGTGGAATTGGTGGTACACGCGCCGCGAATTTCACGATGACCGCGCCGCCTTTTTCCAGACTTACTTTTCGCGTGGCGCGCAGGAATATGTCTACCTGCTGAAGGTGGTCAATCCGGGAGTGTTCCGGGTGAGTCCAGGGAAGGTCGAGCCGATGTACCAGCCTTCCTACTTCGCAACCAGTGACCCGCTGACGCTGGAGGTCAAATGAATTCCCGTATGCAAGGCTTTGAGCGCGACACCGCCATGGTGATCGTGAACAGCAAGCGTGTGTGGCTACTACACGCGACTGCAAATGCACTCCTGATGGTGGCATTCTTCTACTGGACGCGTATTCCAGAGGAGAGCGGACTGCAGTTTGCGTTGACCGTGGTTAGCGGCTTGCTGATCGCGTTTGTGACTCTGTGGCTGCACAGCGCGACATTTGATTACTTTCGTCCTGCAGAGCACAGTTTGAAGGCGTCATTGCGGCGCTCCGCCGCTCGTGTTCCGGCGTTTCTCGTTTGGTCGGTGATTTTCGGTCTCGGGCTCTGGTTGATCGGTCAATTGTGGCACTACGACGAGCAAACTGGGGGATGGATCCGCCATTTGCTCCCCGGAGTTCTTCGCCGTGCGGGAACGCCACGATCGGCGTTTTCAGTGACGTCCTGGCTGGTGTGGGTGCTGTATTTCATTCTCTGGCCGATTGTATGTTTGCCGGTTGGCGCGCAAGTCGCGGTAAAGAACTTCCGTGGCTTTTATACCTCCGTCGTGTTTCGCCCACTGCGCGAACTACGCTTTTGGATCGTGTACTCGGCTTGCTTCACCATCGGCGCATATGTTCCCTACAAACTTGTCCGGATGACCCCAACCAAGCCGTCCACGCTGAACGAGCAAACGTGGAGCATGGTGGCGCGCTTGGGCGTCGGCTATCTGCTGATGGTCACGGCATGGCTGATCGTATGCGCGGCAATCATGCGCGCAAGCGATGGCGATGCAGCGCTTGCCAGCGCGCCCGGACAGGAGCCGATTGCGGTCACGCCGGTCGGGTATTCATAGAATCCAGGTCAGAAGAGCCGGCCAGACCGAGACGCACGGCGCGCTATTTGATTGTGTTGTGCGATGAGGTGTTAAGCCACGAAAGCACCGTGTTTAGCCCGTTCTTTCCGACCGCTTCCGCGACCGCTGCCGCGCAGTCCCGATACGCCGCGCGCATCTCCTGTTCGCTTCGCAATGAATGCATTCGTCGTTCGAGTGCGGCGACATCGATTTTCGCAGGTGCCACCGAATCTGGATTCGAAAGATAGATCGCCAGTCCTTCGCGAAGCCAGCGGGGCGCGTCTGGGCGGGCTTGGAGTTCTATCAGCAGGTGCAGGAATTCGTGGCGGAGGGTCGAGTCGAGCGCATGCATTCATTGCAGGGTGCCGATGGGCTGGAGATGAATGACATTTCCGAGAGTGCTGGCGGCTACCCAGCCCGGCGCGCCGGTCGCGTCGCGATAAATGGCAATGGTAGGGTACGCCATCACTTGCGGACGAACGCTGAGATTCCATCCGGTCTGCTGGGTTGCGAAGCGGAGTGCACGTTCGGCGGGGGGAAGGAGGACGGTCGCATCCTCTCTGCGCGTGGTGAGCAGATCGAGTGAAGCGCCGGGCAACTTTTCCCACGAGAGACCCTGCGCGTTCAAGCCAAGTGCGGTTCCGGGGTAATAGAAAGCGAGTATCTCGCGATAACTGTGCGCCTGCTCTCCCATGCGGTCGGCTCCAGTCTGGCAGAGCCCGACTCCGTGTCCCTCGCCCCGGCCGCGAAACGAGATTCGGTTCCCGAGATCTTCGAGTTGATAGAGGTCGCTGCGTATCTTCTCCCATCCCAGTGTGCGGCCGACGGCAAAACGGAAATCCGTCGCGCTGATCGGGCGCTTGTTGACAAGCAATGTCTGTACTCGGCCCGAACTCGACCGGGCGGCGACCGTAAGCGCGTTTACCGGCCGGTCAAGAGCACTGGAGAGATCGGGCTTGCTGATTTCCGATTGCCACTCATCGGGGGTACGCAGGCAATAGTCATCGTGATGTTGTCGCAGGTACGGGGCATGGAGATTGGGCTCGAGTGCAGTAGCATCTTCAATTTCCCCGCCGCAGCTTCGATGGTAGTACGTTGCCGCCGGACGGCCTTCGAACCACAGCAACTCTCCTTCCGTCGCCGCGACCGCAGCTCTTGCCCGCGGAGACTCGTTGCCGAGACGCGCGTCCTGGCAATGCGTTGTGTCGCAGAAATCGAAGCCTTCGAGGTGATGCCGCGTACCGAAATGAACAGCATAGGTCCTGGCCGCAACGGCCGTGGCCTTTAAGGCCTCATCGGATTTGAAACTCGCGCTTTCGCCCTGCAAAACAGCTGTAACATATTCTTCCAGCGTCATGCTGAGAGTGAGCAACAGAACGCCCTCATGACTTTCGACACGAAGTTCACCGTCAATCGGAAAGGGCGGGAAGTTCTCGCCTGTGATGCGAGCGCGCCCGCTGAGGAGGAGTGTTGAGGAAGAAAGCCCGGCAGAGATGACGGTCGAACCTTGCGCCGTGAGATCCACTGTACCGCTCAAGGATTTCTGAGAACAGTTCGCGCAGGTGCGAACAAATGCTCGGCCCGGAACAACATGAATTGTGGCTGGCGGATGTTGCCAGAATAAACGCACCCGCACGACGCGCGGTTGGGCTGTGCCAGGCACACTGAGTAGGAGCAGACACACGGTGCCAGCGAGGCGACTCACCGCTTCTTGCCTTCGTACCAGGCTCGGAATATCTCGCCTCCGAGAACTGCTGCGTCGCTCGGACCGCTGCCTTTTTCGAGGAAGACAACCACCGCGATCTGAGGTTTGTCGGCAGGCGTATATCCACAAAACCAGGCGTTGGTCCATGACCCCTGATCGGTGCGGGATGTCCCTGTCTTGCCCGCCACCCTCGCGTCGGCCACCGAAGCCAATCGCGCCATGCCGTAACCCGTTGACTCTTCCAGTCCCGTGAACACCGTGCGCTCGCCTTCAGTGGTGTCAGCGGCGGTGCGACGAAGCGCAAGGTTGCGGAACGCAGCGAGCATTTCGACGGGGGTGACTCTCATATCCCCTTCACCGATCGCTTGCAATTGGCGTTCCTCATCGCTACGTGCCAGATGAATGGAACCGATCGCTTCATTGGATACGAATCCGCTAGGGGATGCGAATCCCGCTTGCGTGAAGGCGGCGCGGAGATCTTCAGCCGTTAAGCGCAGGCCGAAAGTGGCAAAAAAGTCATTGCAGGAGTAGGCAAGTGCCGATACTGCCTGCAACGATCCCGTCTGCGGATGCGAGCACGACAGGTCATGCCGACCCACGTGGAGATTGCGTCGACACACAAGCGAATCCGTCGAGTGCAGCTTGCCGGACTGTAACAGCGCCAGCAGAGTAAACGGCTTGAATGCCGATCCGGGGCGCGCCAAACGGCGCGCAGCGACGTCAGGATGGTAATCGGCAAGTATTCGGCCGGAAGAGACGTCAACAACGACGGCTGTGCCGGAGCGACCGCGCAGGATGCGCGCAACTTCTGTGTTCAGGTCCGCCGCCTGAACCGTGGTCCCCAACAACACGACGATCGCTGCGAGGTTGACGAGCACTGAGAAATTGTACAGGTCTGCTGGGTCGCATTCGACGGTTCCGCCGAAGTCCGTTCAACCGTGCAGCGCGGCACGAAGACGGTCCAGACGGTAAGACCGATGCTCTCCGGATCCCTGCGGGTGGCATGCAGCACGAAATATGCGTCGGCCGTCTGGCGCAGAGAGTACGGCTCTATGCTGCGTCCGCGGCCGTCATAGTTCAGATCAACCCACAGATGGCTCGCTGCAGTGAAGCGGATGATTTCCAGAGTCGAACGGAGCGGAGGGGGAACGCCCATCGGCAGCACTCGCGTGCGGACAGCGATTTCGCTGGCGCCGTGCTGCGCTCGGCCAGCCAGCCAAGTGGTGGCATTTTTCGACCCTGATGACATAGAGTTCTGAGGCTATACACCTGATCCAGATGAGTGCTCAAATTGCGTTTCGCTCTGCTAGCATCTCTTGGGAGGCCGCATGGGTGCAAAGCGCCACTGGCGTACTTCGGCCGCTCTACTTCTTTTTTTCGTACCTTTGGTCCCCGCGCAGCGACCACCCGATAGTCTGCTAATAATTGACGAACACAATGTCCGGTTTCATCTCCTTCCCAGGCCCGAACTTGAGCTGCCCGTCGTTAATCTCTCGCGCCAGAGATTGGAAGAAAAGTTCCTCCTGGAACTGGTTCGTCTTGATGGTCAGGTTCACTCGACCATGAAGGGGACCTTTCAAGAAGAGCCCGGCACCACAGTGGAAAAGCTGCAGTGGGACGCGAAAGCTCTTCCGACTGCGACGCCTTCGGAGTTGGGCTAGTATCGGCTGCGGTACACCTTCATTCCATCCGTCAATGGCTCGGATGCTGCGCCAATCCATGGTGTGCTTCAGATGGGGCGTTTGATGGTCGATTCGTTTGAACTCCGAATAACGGGTGCCGGGACTGTTGGCTTCGGAGCGAAGTATCCGTTACGAGTGCGGGTGGACAACCCAACCAGGGGAGAGCCGATCGCGGGCGTCCCGGTCGCCTCGATGACATTTTGGGTGGCCGGATGCGAGTGAGCAACTGGCATCACAAATCGCTTTGGTCGAACTTGCGTCTTGAATCGAAGCTTGTTCAGCAACAAACCCTGGAGCCCGACCCGGCATCCAAGACCGCGGTGAACGTCACGTGTCGAACTCCGATCTAAGCTCAGTTCTACTCATCCTGTTGCTTCTGGTTGCGCTTGCCCAGTTGTTCGGCTATCTGTTCACAAGGCTCCGTCAGCCTAAAGTTGTGGGCGAAATCTTGGCTGGTGTCGTGCTGGGCCCGGCTATCCTTGGCAGGTTGCCATCTGCGTCCTGGATTCTGGAAGCAACCCAACACCAAGCAAATGTTCTGAACTTCGTGTATTGGCTCGGGCTGTTATTGCTTATGTTCCTGTCGGGCGCGCAAACTCAGCAACTCTTCACACGCGAGGAACGCCGCGAGGTGGCTTGGCTGGCAATTGTTGGGACGGGCATTCCGTTTGTCCTTGGGCTGGTAATGGGTCCATGGCTGATCAGGCCGGCCCTAGCGGGCCCCAATGGTAACCGAATTTCCTTGATCATCATCCTTGCGGTAGGCGTTGCGGTAACGTCGGTCCCGGTAGTGTCCAAGATCTTCGCAGATCTAAAAATACTTCATACTCGTTTCGCGCGCCTGGTGCTCGGAGTCGCGGTTTTAGAAGACATCGTGCTTTGGCTTGCACTGGCTGTGGCAACAGCGTTGGCTGGCAAGACCGTTCTCAATCCACGACAGATGTCGTACCACTTCGTCATCACAGTTGGGTTCTTCGGGCTGGGGTTGACGATCGTTCCGCGGATCGTGAAGCGTCTGAACAAGTCCAAGTTCAACGTTTTCGCAAAACAGTCTCCGGTGGCCTATGCTATCGCCGTTCTCCTCGCGTATTGTGCAGTGGCGGGTGCTCTCGATGTCAGCCTGGTCTTTGCCGCATTCCTAGCGGGGTTTGCGGTTGTTCACAAGAAGCGGAAACTGTTTGCAGAAGCGCTTGATGCCATAGGGAAGGTGTCATTCGCGTTTTTCATTCCGGTTTACTTTGCAATCGTCGGATTGAAACTTGACTTAATTCGAGGCCTGTCGTTGCGGATGATCGGTACATTCGTTTTCGGAAGCTGTCTCGTGAAGATCCTTTCCGTTTCTTTGGCCGGGCGATTCGCCGGCTTTCGGGGATTGGACCTGATCAATCTCGCTATCACAACAAACGCACGCGGAGGACCTGGCATCGTGCTGGCCAGCGTGGCGTTCGATGCTGGCATCATCAGCCCCCAGTTTTACACAACTCTGGTTGTAGCGGCCGTTTTCACTTCGCAGATGGCCGGGGTATGGCTCGATTACGTACTTGCCAAGGGTTGGCCATTGCTGACGCCTTCGCTTCACCGCGAGTCGACTATGGGGAGCATCACGGAGAGCCCTCTGGTTCCTTAAAACCTTGGGATTCAGCGCACGTTTTCGGTGGCAGATGGCGGCTCCAGGACGTTCTGAGCCGGACACCAGGTCAGCCGTTATGACTGCCGCAACGGGTCAAATCGAGGTTAATTTCGCCGGGCGGATGTCGATTTCGCCAATGGGAGCCGTCCGGGGGCATCGTCCGATGGACCAGCGGATATTGCTACAAGGGCCATCATAAGAATTGGGTGGATTCTGGACCCGCAATCCACTTCCCAAATGCACGTCCCCAGGGAGGCCAAGGAGAGTCCTCTCAGGCTCACCTGGCTTGGGTCGCCGAAGTGTTGAAGCGCAGGCAGACAATCACGCCCGGCATGACGCGAAAAATCCTCCTCAAGGTGCTCACGGCCGAGGGTGGATTATCAACGGGATTGCAGCGTACGTTCGTCAGCCGAGATTGTCCGTACTTCAAGCTGGATGTCGAATTCAAACTCTCGGTCGGCCCACCCGAGACGAGAGCGGACGGGTGCCGCTGGTCGAAGGCAACAAGGACATCCCTCTCAAAGCTCCTGTACCGCAGTTGCAGTTCAGTATGATGGATTGAATTCGAAACAAATCTCGACCAAGCCAACTACCCCATTCTTGATGCCATGCGATTGCTTCAGGGAAAAGCAGGGTTTGGAGTTCCTCTCTGTCTGGTCGATTCGATGTCCACCCCATCGCGGGGGGTCTCAGCAAACTGGCGGAAGACGTTTATCCGTCGCTCTTGAACTGTACGAACGCGATGGCTGTCATGCTCTGCCGGAATGTGCTGGTGTACTTCACCGAAGAGCTATCAAGAAGCTGATCCGTCGGTTCCGCCGGTCCCTAGCCGATGGGATCGGTAGGACGACTCTGATGGAACGCCACAGCCAAAGTCTGTCGAGAGAATGTGCAATGTTGAGCAGTTTTGCTGCAACCGATCCTCGATGATCGCCTTGTATGCCTGCCGGGCTTTCCCCAATGGACTTGCGGGCGCTCGGGTATTCAAGTTCAGCAGTCAGCAATTACGACACAGTGCGCAGCTGCACAGGCGGAAGGTGGTCATCATGGGTACTGATCTCAGCGCTTGCCATCCTGGCGACGGCATGGGGGCATTGAATCGATTGCCCGGGTTGGCGGAACCCCTGTTGCAAATCGACTTGGAACGAGAGCTGCAGCAGTTGCGGCGGGAAGACTCGTGGCAGCGGGAGACCGGGCGGAGTTCCAGAACCCTCGCGAAATATCCAGATTTCCGAATCGTTCTCATTCTGATGAAGAGCGGCACACGAATGAGGCAGCACCGAGCAAAGGGGAGGGTCTCCATCCAGCAGTTGAAGGGGCAGGTCCGGATACATTTGACGGATCACAAGGTGACTGTGTCGAGCGGCCATTTGTTGGTGCTGGACTGCGGCGTACTGCACGACGTCGAAGCGCTGGAAGAGAGTGCCTTGCTGCTGACGATCTCTTGGCGCAGAGAGAACAGTGACGCCACAGAATCCTTTTCGTCCACTCAACTGCGGTTGGATGGAGAGGCTTTGTCGCGAATGGATGAGGAAGGTGGGCACCCGTGACACTGAGGCAAGCGGCGTAGTCGTCTGCAGGTCGACACCGAACCCTAGCGGTGCCGCATCCTCTCCGTGTCGGCGGGACATCATGAAACCGAAGTTTCCCGGAGACTGCCAGGAGTCTATCCATGAAGCGCAGCATTGCAATCGTCGGCGCACCGACGAGCATCGGGATCCGCACGTACGACAATGGCGAACCCAGGCAATTGGATCGTGCCCCAGGGGCTCTCCGCGAGCTTGGTCTGGTACAACGGTTGGGCGCCTGCGACCTGGGCGATATCATTTCGCCCGCGTATCGAGACTACGTGCGTCCAGCGGGCCGAGCGAGGAACGAAGCCGAAGTCGCTGCCTACTGCCGGGCTCTTGGCGAGCGGGTGGCGGAGGCCACCAGCGACAGCCGTTTTGCGGTCGTGCTGGGCGGCGATTGCAGCATCGTGTTGGGATGTCTTTTGGGCGCGCGGAAGTCTGCGCAAGGATCGGTGGGTCTTGCCTACATCGACGCCCACGCTGACTTCGGGACGCCCGCAGAGTCTCGCACCGGTTCGGTCGCGAGCATGTGCCTTGCCCTTGCGGTCGGTCGGGGAGAGACGCCCTTGGCTCGACTCATCGGGGATGCGCCTCTCGTGCATGGCAAGGATGTCGTGCTGGTGGGTCGCCGCGACGCTGGCGAGCCATGGTACGGTCATGCGGCGCTTGCCGCATCTCCGATTCTCGACATTCCGGGTGCTGCGCTGAGTGATCGCGGGGCGGCTGACGTTGCAGCAGCTGCCCTCGAACGGCTCACATTACCTGGATCGAGCGAGAAACCGCGTGGATTTTGGATTCACTTGGACGCCGATGTCATCAACCCGACCGTCATGGCGGCCGTGGATTCTCCCGAACCGGGTGGGCCGGTCATCAAGGAACTGGTGGATCTGTTGACTCCGCTCGTCCGCCATCCACGAGCGCTCGGCCTTGAACTCACGATCTATGATCCCGGACTTGACCCTGACCGATCATGCGCCACTCGGCTTGTGTCTTTGCTGGAGAATGTTTTCCTTGGAGTTCGCGATTGACGGGAGAGCCGCATGATTGCTCGAATATGGCACGGGATGGTTCCGGTTTCGAAGGCTGTTGCCTACCTGGATCTCATGCGCAGGATTGCGCTGCCCGAGTATCTGTCTACCAGCGGAAATCAGGGGGCGTGGTGTTTGCACCGCACAGAAGCAGATGTAACGCATTTCGAGATGCTGACGTTCTGGGACGACACCGACGCCATCAAGCGTTTCGCTGGGGACGATTTCAGCAGGGCCAAGTACTACGACTTCGACTCTGACTTCCTGATCGAAAAGGAGGCGGGTGTTCGCCACTACGAAGTATCATCCCAGACCTCACCCGCCTCGTTAGGCAAGGAGTAACGCTATCTGGCAAGGGATGCTGAAAAATTACGCCGCGGCCGAAAAAACCTTCGGGTGCGGTAACCGCCCGCCTCGAATCATCACGGCGGGCGCAGTTCGTCTCCTGCCCCAGTTCCGGTACCGGCCGACTCCACGCCAACCGGTGAGGCAGATTTGATGGTGTAAAGCGAGAGGTGCACGTCGGCTTCTTGCCTGGCACGCAGGAATTCGATCCTGGAAAGGAGACTTACACCCGATGGCGAAGATGGTCCCAATCACCGAGCATTTTCAACATTTTCTGGCGGAGATGAAAGAAGGTTTGTGGGGTGATGTGTATGGCGAGACGAAGGTGGCTGGGAAGCCGCTGATTCGGTTTCTTGCTCATCTCCATCGTCAAGCGAGCTTCGAGGTAGTTTAGGTGCGGGAGCGCAGCGTCAATCTTGCTCGTTTCCAATGTGTGTGCGAAGTTGAGAGAACTCAAACCCGAAGCGCGCCAAATACTTTCGCAGCCGATCTGCATCATTTGAGAAGGCCTTGCGTGTGCGAGAGGCATCGAACAAGGTACGGCCGGCTTCCGACAGAGAACGGCTGCGTTGGCACACATCCACGACAAACGCCAGTTGCGCTCGATCGAAAAAGTCGAGCTTTTCCAATTGCTTCTTATCAAGGAATTCCTGGAGAGCGCCCTGAGGAGTGAGTTCGGCAGGGTCCCTCCACGATGCCAGCAGTCTTTCAATCTCTTCCTCAACGATGTGGGTTGAAATCCGACTGCCCGGCGCCAGCGTTGCCATCCGAGCAACGGCCGCGTTCAAATCGCGGAAATTGCCGGACCAATTGGCGATGGGAGAGAGTGCAAGAGCAAGAAATTTGTCGCGGGCTTCCTTGCTGAAGGTGACCCGGCGGCCAACCCTTTCCGCGAAGCGATCCAACTCGAAGTCCAGGTTTGGCTCTATGTCTTCGCGACGGTCTCTGAGGCCTGGGAGTGAGAAGGTCCACAGGTTGATGCGTGCCAATAAGTCTTCACGAAATCTTCCCTGGCGCACGGCTGAAAGCAAGTCCCGGTTTGTTCCCGCAATCAGCTGAAACTGGCTGTGTGCCTCTTCATCCGAACCAAGAGGAAGAAATGTCTTCTCCTCCAGCGCCCGTAGCAGCATTGCCTGCTCATCAAGGCCCAGCTCCCCAACTTCGTCCAGAAACAAGACTCCTTTGTCGGCAGCGCGAAGCAATCCGGCACGATCCTTCTGTGCTCCTGTGAAGGCTCCCTTCACGTGGCCGAACAATGCAGACATGGCCGCGTCCCCACGCACCGTCGCGCAGTTCACTTCGATAAAGGCTCCCTCGATGGCTCGGCGATTCTTCTTCAGTTCGTAGATCCGTTTCGCCAGGAGCGATTTTCCGGCGCCCGTAGGTCCCATGAGGAGCAGGGGGTCTCGGGTCGCGATTGCAACCTGCTCGATTCGATCAATTAGGTGATTAAATGCACTATTGCGGGTGTCAATGCCTCCTTTCAGATAGGAAACGCCCTCCCGTTGCTCTTGTCGAAATCGCGATGCGATCCGGTCATACTTAGACAAGTCGAGATCGATGATCTTGATGGTTCCAGGTGAGCTGCGGTCTCGCTCCGGGGAACACTGCACCAAACGGCCTGGCATGGAACGCGACTCGGTCAACAGAAACAGGCAGATCTGGGCCACGTGGGTGCCCGTCGTGATATGGATGAGATAGTCTTCCGATTCGGTATCAAACGGGTACTGACGAGAGAATTTGAAAAGTGTTTCGTAGACTTCCTCGAAATCCCAAGGATCGCTGAATTCAATCTCGTGGTGGCGAACTTCGGTTTCAGGAGAAACGGTTCGAATGTCATTTCGCACTGTTTTTGCCAGGGATGAGTCGCGCTTCCCGTTCAGCAGATCAAAACGGCGGACAATCAGGTCGGCCTGCCGGCAAAGAGAAACGGTGGGCCGCCAGTTCTGCCAACGATCCGGGTGCTTGCCCACGTCGAGGGTGGTCCCCAGCAGGCCGATAACGACAATGTTTCGTCGATTCTTATCCATAGGAATAAACTATTATCATATAGTATAAGCGATGAGCCCCTGAATCTCGAGTCATTTCGTGCAACACTCGACCGTTCAGCAACTTGCATGGGCCCCGGGTGTGGCCCAACACTTGCATGTCTCTAACGCGGAAGGAAAACCCAAATGTCAGGTGAAACCTACAACGTAATCCGCGGTGAGAACGGCGTCCCAATCAAGGCTTGGACTCAAGGTGTCCAATTGGAAGATCAGGCGAAGGGGCAGTTGCTGAATGTTGCCCAGTTGCCGTTTGTGTTTCGATGGATCGCAGCGATGCCTGACGTGCACTGGGGAATCGGCGCGACCGTGGGAAGTGTGATTCCGACGAAAGGCGCAATCATTCCTGCCGCGGTCGGGGTGGATATTGGTTGCGGCATGATGGCCGTGCAGACCTCCGTCAATTCTCGCGACCTGCCCGACAACCTGTACCCCATCCGCGAGGCAATCGAGAAGGCCGTGCCTCACGGACGCACCAACCACGGTGGTGGCGGGGATAAAGGAGCGTGGCATGGCATTCCCGCCGACAACCAGGAGGCATGGGTGGGGCTGAAACCTCGGTATGATGCGATTCTCGCGAGACATCCCAAGCTGGATCGTGGGAACCACGCCAACCACCTGGGTACGTTGGGGACGGGAAACCATTTCATCGAAGTCTGCCTGGATGAGAGCGAGAATGTTTGGTTCATGCTCCACAGCGGATCGCGGGGAGTCGGAAATCGAATGGGTTCCTACTTCATCGAGCTGGCGAAGAAGGATATGGAGAGATTCTTTGTCAATTTGCCGGATCGGGACCTCGCGTACTTCCCTGAGCACACAGAGCACTTCGATGACTACGTGGCAGCGGTCGAGTGGGCGCAGGACTTCGCTCGGTCGAACCGCAATCTGATGATGCAGCAGATCGTGAATGCGGTCCGTGGTACCGGAATCCTGCCCGGCTTCACCGCCGAGTTGAAGAGCATCAATTGCCACCACAACTACGTGGCGCGGGAGTCCCACTTCGGCGAGAACGTTCTGGTCACGCGTAAAGGCGCGGTTCGTGCACGCCAGGGAGATCTGGGCATCATTCCCGGCAGCATGGGTACGCGCTCTTACATTGTGCGTGGCAAGGGCAACTCCGACAGCTTTCACAGCTGCAGCCACGGCGCTGGCCGCGCGATGTCTCGCCACGAGGCGAAAAAGCGCTTCACGGTGGAAGACCACATCCGCATGACTGAGGGCGTGGAGTGCCGTAAAGACGCTGACGTGATCGACGAGACACCGGCCGCCTACAAGTCGATTGATGCTGTGATGGCGGCGCAGACGGATCTGGTGGAAATCGTGCACACTTTGCGCCAGGTCGTTTGCGTGAAGGGGTAGTGACTGGAGCAGATGAGCCAGGCAATATGACTAACACCATGGAGCAAACCACAGTCCGGATTGATGGATCGTTTGGCGAAGGCGGGGGACAGATCCTCCGGACCTCGCTGAGTTTGTCGCTCGTCGCCGGGAAGCCGTTCCGGATCGAGAACATTCGCGCCAATCGCCAGAAGCCGGGCTTGCTGCGTCAGCACCTGACGGCGGTCCACGCGGCGGTTGAGGTGGGAAGCGGGGAAGTGGACGGAGCTGAGCTCGGCTCGAAGGCGCTGACCTTCGTGCCGGGCAAGATTCGGGCCGGCGACTACCACTTCGCGATCGGAACTGCGGGCAGCAGCACCCTTGTGTTGCAGACCATTCTGCCAGCTCTGTTGACGGCGTCCGCACCCAGCCGCGTCGAGATCGAGGGCGGCACGCATAACCCGGCGGCGCCGCCCTTCGACTTCCTGCAGCGGAGCTTCATGCCTCTTATCGAGAAAATGGGCCCCAAAGTGAAGGTTGAACTACAGCGCTATGGCTTCTATCCGGCAGGTGGAGGCCGATTTGTTGTCGAGGTCACGCCGTGTGCGGAATTGCAGCCGATTGCTGTGGGAGAGCGAGGCGAGATTACTGGCAGGCGTGCGGTTGCGCTTGTAGCGAACCTGCCATATCACATTGCTCGACGCGAGTTGGACACACTCGGGAAACTGCTCGATTGGGGTCCGGAGTGGTTGTCCTGCGAGGAAACAAAGAACTCCGTGAGCCCTGGCAATTTAGTCATGATCGAGCTGAAGAGTTCTGCCCTGACGGAGATCCTTACTGCTTTTGGAAAGCTTGGCGTCAGTGCCGAGGATGTTGCGACGGACGCCGCCGAACAGGCGCGTGCGTATCTCAACTCAAGAGCGGCGGTGGGAGAGCATCTTGCGGACCAGTTGCTACTGCCTATGGCGCTGACTGGAGGAGGTTCGTTTACGGCAGTCGGGTTGAACCTGCACGCGAAAACGAACATGCAGGTCATCCAGCAGTTTCTGCCGGTCCGGTTCGACGTGCGCGAGGAGAATGGATTCAGTTGCGTCTCTGTCCGCCGCGAATCATAGGCTGTTCCCGGCAGGAGAGACCCTTCAAGACTGGCAAGTCGCAGCTCGCGGGAATCTCCCGCTAGCTCTGCACTCGGCGAGCCGGTACGTCCTGTCACGACGACAACAATAACCTGGCCTGGAGAATCGGGTGCGCGGCACCAATCATGTCGGAGGCTCTGCGGGTTTAGACCCCCGCCTTCCACTTGAGATTCTTCGGGCTGGGTTTAAAAGCGAGGTTCAAATGTTCTGGTATGTTCTGTCCGCAATCGCAGTTTTGCTCGTCTGCATCGGCATTCGCGCGATGAAGGTTCGCCTTGTTCGGGTTACGGTTTTCGAGTTTCAGCGAGCTTTGCGTTACCGCAAAGGGCGGTTCCTCAGCGTGCTTGGTCCTGGACAGTACTGGATACTGGAACCGGGAACGACAGTGACTCCTGTCGACGTGCGCCCCAACCTTGTGACGCTTGTCGGGCAGGAGGTGCTCACAGCAGATGGCGTGCCGTTGAAGGTAAGCATAGCGGCGAACTACGAAATGTCGGACCCGGCGCTGGCGATAAACGGTCAGGCTAACTACGCCCAGGCGTTGTATATGCGCCTGCAATTGGCGGTTCGCGAAGTCATCTCGACTTCCAACGTCGATGCACTCGTTGAGAATCGGGCAGGATTTGCGGAGAAGATCCGCTCCCTCGCCGAACCCGAGGTACAGCGCCTTGGACTAAAACTGATCCATGCAGACCTGAAGGACTTGATGATCGCGGGCGATCTGAAAAAATCCTTTGCCCAAGTGGTGAGAGCGCGCAAAGAAGGTGAGGCAGCTTTGGAACGGGCCCGAGGAGAAACTGCAGCATTGCGGAGCCTCGCAAACGCTGCCCGGATGGTGCAGGAGAGTCCACAACTGGTGCAGTTGCGTATGCTTCAGGTTATGGGGCAATCGGCGGGGAACACGCTGGTGGTGGGGATGCCGTCCACTTTGCCGCTTCGAAGCAGGCCGGCGAAGGAACGGGGCTCGGAGAGCGACGACGAAGCTGAGTGATCTACCGAGCAAGAATGGGCCAAACGATGGCGGTTGAGATCCGCTGCAACTCATTGGCTGGCCTTGTTTTCAGTGGCACGAGGGTGGTGAAGGGTTCCGTGAATGAGCCCTTACTTGAAGGATAGGGCATTCTGTACCAATAAAGGATGCTGATTTCTCAGAAAATGTCGTCGCTTTCCAGTGCAACATCGATGCTCTTTCCCCGCGCGCGCTTGTGTGAGGTGCCGCTGCTTCACCCGCTGCCGCACCTGCAACCGATCGCGATCCTTGGTGGACATCCACGGTTACCCCTGTCGTTCCGCCATCCCCCATCGAAGCGGAACTCTCTACAGCGCCAGGGGGCCTTTCATGTGGGTGCGCCACCGATCATCACGATCATCCCATTATTGACTGCCATCTCAAGACGTGGCACCATGAATCTTTCGCGAAGCATAGTGCTTCATAGCAGTACGCTGGTCGGGCCCTTTTCATTTTCCCAAGGTATCTACGGAACGCTCAATCGTAATAGGGCTTTTTAGCCCTTGGGGATCCGACGATGACTCCCGTTATCGCAAGGAAAAAGAAACACAAGTTTGATCCGAAGTCTTTCCTTGCCACCATTGGCAAGGGCCGGATCATTGTGCCAATCCTAAAAAAACGAACAATTTACGCTCAAGGCGATCCGTGTGATGCGTTGTTTTATATCCAGAAGGGCAAGGTAAGGCTCACCGTTGTTTCGCAGGACGGCAAGGAAGCGACGATAGGCATCCTGAGTCAGGGCGATTTCTTCGGAGAAGGCGCCCTTGCGGGACAACTTCTCCGGTTAGGGTCTGCCGCCGCTATGACAGATTGTGAACTCATGAAGATTGACAAGAAGGAAATGATCCTTGCCCTTCATCGCGAGCACGCATTGTCCGACCTGTTTACGGCATATTTGTTAGGGCGGAACATCCGATACGAAGAAGACTTGGTTGACCAACTCTTCAACTCCAGTGAAAAGAGGCTCGCCCGGATCCTGTTGTTGCTTGCTCGTTTTGGAAAGGAGGGCGTGCAAGAGACTCTGATTCCCAAGATCAGTCAGGAAACTCTCGCGGAAATGGTGGGTACAACCCGGTCACGGGTCAATTTCTTCATGAACAAATTCAGGAAGTTGGGTTTCATTGACTACAACGGTGGGGTGGAAGTCCACAGCTCGCTTCTGGATGTTGTCCTCCACGACTAAAGCGTCATTCCCGATTCGCCAAGGTGAATTTCGGCAATCAGAATCCCTTAGGGCGCCCTCTGATTTTGTGGAAGGATAAAACCCCGTGCGTGACATGGAGATCGTCGGCGTCTCCAAAGATGCGCGATACCCCGACCTGAAGAGGGAAATCCCGCCGATCGTGTACTTCCACGATGACCAGGGCTACACGGAGCCGAACTGGCGTCGGCGATTCTCCTGTGCGCGCACTTCTGGCGGCCTCCGTGCCGGCTCGCAAGGCGTCTCGCATCGACCCGATGACCGCGCTAAGGCATGAATGACTGTCGACTCCCGGCCTGCGTTGTTGATGCCGGCTTGAGAAATCGACCCCGCCTTGTGGCCGGGTGTTTACGGGCGCCGCGCGGTGCGGCAGCAAACGTTGCGCTACACTCCGGGAGTAGCAGCCCATCTGACCGGCATCCCTTGGACGCTTGCGGGACTTCTTGAGCGAAGTAGGCGGCTGTTGGGCCAGGACTTGAGGCGGAAGCCGTCCCCCGGCAAGAGTCCCCCACGCACGACACAGAGAACGCGCTAGGATGGAGGCGTGGCGATCTTTTGTAGCGAACAGATTTCGGAGACTTGAGGGCCAAACAAGATGCCGCTATCTCGGCGGGCGATGATGAAGTCTATGGCTGGGGTGCTGGTGCTGGCTCGCGGTGGTGATCTATTCGCCGACGCCTCCATCCCCGTCCTGGGGTATGGGGGAACTCGCCAGGTGGATCCGGCCTACCTAAGCAACGGTTTTATTGGCATCCGCCCAGGGGCGATCCCACTTTTACCTGCCCTGACCTGCGTAACCGGATTCGTCTACCGGCATCCCGATCTTCAAGTGGAGGCGCTTTCGCCGGCACCCTATCCGCTCGCGACCGACCTCCGTGTAAATGGCGCAAGTCTGCGACAGCCCGAGAGGACTGCCCTAACCACTCAAGCCCTGGACATGAATAACGGAGAGCTGACGACCGAGTTTGTTTACGACTGTGGCGACGATGTACGGCTGATGGTGAAAGTCCGGCAATTCGCCTCACGCTCCGAGCCCACACTGCTGTGGCAAAGGATTGACTTGCAGACTTCCGCGCCAACGCCGGTTGATTTCATTCCACAGGTCTCTCTCACGGATGTGCCGGGTCAGCTTATCAGCAACGCTGCTCCCGGCACGGGAGGGGTCGATCGGGCGTTGCTCTTTCAGTCATCTGGAAATCTAAGCCGCCTGGGCATCGCGGTTCGCGTTCTTCCCGATAAAGAGTTTTCAAGGAACCAAGACCTATCCGGGTATGCGGGAAATATCGTGCCGAACCAAACCTATACATTTCACGTTCTGGCATCTCTGGTATCCAGTTTCTACCACGACGAGCCAGACATGGAGGCAATACGCCTGGTAAATTGGGGAGCCCAGACTGGTGTTGACCGCTTGCTGGCTGACAACCGGAGCGCATGGAGTGACCTTTGGAAATCCCGCGTCCTCGTTACCGGCGATGACCGGGATCAAAAAGTTCTGGATGCTGCATTTTTCTACTTGCACTGCAGTGTGCATCAGGCAAATTTGAACGGGATGGCCCCCTACGGTCTCTCCTCGAGCAGATATTACCTTGGCCACACCTTCTGGGACACCGACACATGGTCTTTGCTGCCCGTGTTGCTTTCCTCGCCACGAACCGCTGAGTCTCTACTTCGCTTCCGGCTCAGAGGTCTGCCGGCCGCGAAAAAAGCGGCGGGATTATTCGGATACCGAGGAGCCCAGTTTCCATGGGAGGCCGCGCCCCTTCAGGGCGAGGAGGTTACTCCCGTCTTTGCCGCTACGGGTTGGGCGGAGCAACACATTGTTCCCGATGTTGCACTTGCATTTTGGCAATATCAGCTAGCGACGGGCGACAGAGACTTTCTCGACGAGGCCACGTGGCCTGTGCTTCGTGCGGTGGCGGAATGGATCGAAAGCCGGGGAGTAACAACTCAACGTGGTTTCGAAATTCATAACATCATGGGTCCCGATGAAACCAGCAATGGTCTGGATAACAGCGCCTACGTCAACCTGGCGTGTCGAATGGTCATGAAAGCGTCCATCCGCTGCGCTCAGATGAAAGGTCTGCCCGTTCCGGCGCGATGGCAAAGCATCGCCAGAGAGATGTATTTGCCCTTCAACGCAGAGGGAGCCCTGACCATTGCAGAGGGCTCATCCAATGTCGCGATAGGGGATCTCAGCTATCTTTTCCCGTTTGACGTTGATCTCGATCAGGCTGCGGTCGAAAGCACTTGGCGCGCATTTCGCGGTAAAAAGGAGAGCGCCGTGGGCATCGGTTTCGCCCGCGCTGCAACTTCGGCCCTTGCGGCAGCAATGGACGATCGAAAAGGGGCTGCTGAACTATTCCGTTTGTCGTGGGAACCGTTCTGGCTGGAACCTTTCGGAATGATCCGCGAAGCTTCCTCTCAGACATACGGTTGTTTCGTTACCGACTATGGCGCCATCCTGCAAACTGCGATGTTTGGCTTCACGGGGATTCGCATCGGCGAATCCGATTGGAATAAATACAGCGTCACCCTACCGGAGAACTGGAGATCGATCGAGATCGAACGCATCTACGTGCGAGGCGAGCAAAAACATGTTATCGCGAAGCACGGGAGCAAAGCCCGAATCGTTGACCTGTAGCGCAGTGTCACGCTGGATAGTGCGCCTTTCTGGGACGGGCGGCGTGAACGGGCCATGGCCCCGGCGGGTTTACGGGCATGCGGCTGCCTCAACTTGGGCTTAAACTTTCCCTGCAGTTTGCAGATTTCTTGAATGCGTGAAAGGGGCGGGACCTGCTGCGCAGTTCTTTGCGGGAAATTCTAGAGCAGGCCACCAAGCTTTCAGATTGCTGTTTGGACAGGGGATCTGCCGGTCTTTTAACCTGTTCTGCGGGCTCGACAGATCCCCATGCTCTTGCTCAGAGCGAGCAGGTTGTCCAGTCCCGTCCGGAATAAACGTGGTCGAAATCCCCTCAAGCTCGGCAATCGAACTTCGCCCCCCATCACTTCCTGCGGGCAGATCTCAAAAAGCCTCAAGACTCTGCACGACGATACCCCCGATCAGCACCACCCCGGGGACTCCGCCAGCACCGGGCCGGCTCGGACGAATGGACCAGTTCTTATGAACCCTGTTGCGGTAGTGCAAAGGAACCATTTCCGGTTGATGTGATTTCCATCCCTTGTTACCGCACTCCCGTCGTAATAAACTCCACTCGGGCTGAAGATCTCTGGGAGTTGCGGCCAGCTTCCCGGCTGGGCCGAGGGCTCGTTCCCGGGGTCAAGAAAACGTGGTGCATTCAGCGGAACCGGCGCGCATGGTGCGACTTCCCGCGGCGTCAGATTGGAACGATCGAATGGCCTCGCGTTCTTTGTATGCGGTTGTCCTGGGAGCCCTGAGTGGCGTGGCGGTCGGAGCGTTTCCCGCGCTCCAGCCAAGATCGCGGCCGCCGGAAATCACTTTCATTCCGCGCACGAGCGGCACTCTGCCTACTGAAGCGATGCATCGGGGCGCAAATCGCGCCGCGCGTGAAGCCGGCTTCCGTCTGTATTGGAATGCCCCAACCCGTGAAGACGACGTGGATCGACAGATACTGTTGATGTCGGGCGCGCTACACAGCGACACGAAAGGCCTGATTTTAGGCCCAACCAACGGATCGGCGTTAACCACGAAGATTAACCAGTTCGTTGCCCGTCGAATTCCTGTGGTTGTGGTTCAGACCGAGACCCCGATTCCTGCCAGTCGGTCCATCACTTCCGTTGCCCCCGATCAAAACCAAATAAGCAAATTGGCTGCCGAACGCATTTTGGGTGCTCTCGGCGCCGGCGGCGAAGTTGGAATTTTGGGGCTCGACCGAACGGCTCCTGAAACCCTGGAACGTTCTCGAAACTTCGTCACTCGTATGAGCGGTCATCCTGCGATAAGGATTGTTGCCCAGCAACGGGGCACCTCCCTGGTTCCCGAGGCGGAACAAAATGCCGGTGAAATGTTGGACAGATTTCCGCGCCTCAAAGCCCTGTTTGCCGTGAGCGCGACGGCGACCGAGGGGGCCATACTGGCGATCCAACAACGGGGTCTGGGCCACGCGATCGTGCTGGTGGGTTGTGATGACTATCTTTTCCTGCGGACGGACCTTCGAGCCGGCCGGGTGGATTCGGTCGTCGTTTCGGACAGCGATCAAATGGGATATCTGGCTGCAAGATCACTTCTGGATGCGATCGAGGGTCACGCCCTCCCCCAACCCCAGCATATATCGGCTCGCCTGCTCACTCGTGACAATGTCGATGCGCAGGATCCCTGACAACGTGATTCACCATGCTTCCATGAGATCAGAGCAGACGATCGAGGCTCCCGCGGACTGGCGCGGCGAGCGGCACCCGGATCCAGTTCTTCGGCAAACCGGAAGAGACATCTTGTTATTCTTCCTCGCTGCGACGGCTTGCTTTGCCTTGACGACGGGGACGATTCGTATCCTCCACTCTCCTGAGCGAGGCCTTCCCTATGGCGATCGTTTTGTGAGCAGCGACAATACGGAATGGTCGGCTTACGGTGGAAACTGGAGGGTCCAGGCGGGAACCATGGTGAACGAATCCAACGAAAGAGGCGCCAAGTTGGTGACAGGTTCGGCGTACTGGCAGGACTACACCGTCCAGGCCGATGTAGCTCTCCGCAGTCGAGGAGATGCGGGCCTCATTGCCCGCGTCTCCGATCCGGAACAGGGAGTGGACGCCTACAATGGCATTTATGTGGGACTGCGTATCCGGGACCAGGCGTTGGTACTGGGCATCGCCGATCATGACTGGCAAGAGACGGCAGCGAAGCCTCTTTTGTCTCCGATCATGCCAAATTCCTGGTACCACATGCGAGTGGAGCTTGAAGGTTGCAGAGTCAGTGCGATTGTCAATCGCCAGGATTCCACGGAACTGGCCAAGCTGGATGTGACCCTCGATTCGTGCCCGTTGCGCGGCAAAATCGGGCTGCGTTCCTACGATTCGGGCGGGATTTGGAAGGATGTTCGGGTGGCGAAGCTGGTCCACTGACGCTGATCGTTTTTTCCCCGGTTTGAACGATGATGATGAGCACGTTCCTACTTTTGTCCATTCTGTTCGCCCCACCTGGGGGGACAGCCGACAGTTCTGCCGGCGACTCCTACACTCCCATATCGGCGATTCATTCCCGGCTGCAGCAGCACGCCGATCAGGTAACTGTGCGCGCCACCCTCACCCGCAATGGCAATCCTATTTATATCGAGGATTCAACCGAGGGGGCGGCGGTGGAAGATGTCCCCTCCCAGGACTTGAAGATCGGAGACCAACTCCTGGTCACCGGTTGGGCTGAGGAGAGCGACCGAGGTCTGGTTTTCCGAAGGGCCTCCATTCGGGTGCTGTGGCCCGGCATACCCATGCCGCCTTTGGCGATTACGGCTGACCAGGCTGCGCTTGGAAAGTTTGCCAACTCGCTGATCGAAGTACAAGGTCGCCTGGTGGGAGATGGCAAGAGCGATCCGGAGAATTCGCTCCGGATCGAGAGCGGAAACCAGATATTCCTCGCGCATTTTGATTCGGCGAAAGGCAGTCTTCTGCTACCTCGTCTCGAGCGCGAATCTCTTCTACGACTGCGTGGAATCTGCTCGATCCGTCCGGAAGACACCCACTATCTCGGCGGATTCGCGTTGCTGCTGCGCTCCGCGGAAGACATCGATACCATCTCGGGGGCGCCGTGGTGGAGCCTGCGGCACTTGTCTGAACTCACCCTGGTGTTGCTGGGTATCGTCTGGACGGCGCATGTGGCGCGAGTCAGGATGATGAAGGCCAGATTTCGGGCGATTATGGGCGAGCGTGCCCGTGTGGGACACGAAATGCACGATACCCTGGCGCAGAGCTTCGCAGGGGTGGCTTTCCAAATCCAGGCGGCCAAAAACAACTCTCCTCAAGGGGACGCTGTTCTGGAGCGGCATCTCGATCTGGCGCTGGATATGGTGAGGCACAGTCACTCCGAAGCCCATCGCAGCATCGTGATGTTACGGCCCCAGTCCCTGGACGAGACCACGGACCTCCGGGAGGCCCTGAAACAGTCCATCGAACGCATGACCGAGGGCTGTGCCATTCATGTGAATTTTGCCGTGAATGGCACTCAGGTTGGCCTTCCGCTCTATGTGGAAGATGGGTTATATCGTGTTGCGCAGGAATCGATTGCCAATGCGCTGCGTCATGGAAACCCCAAAAGCCTTCAAGTCACCCTTGACTACGGTGCACGCGCGGTCACGTTGGCCGTGATGGACGACGGCAGCGGTTTCGATCCCGCGCAACTTGACCGAAGTGGTTTCGGGTTGTCTGGCATGCGGCAAAGGATCCGGGCGCTTCACGGTACCTTCACGATCACCAGCCAACTCGGTGAAGGCACTCAAGTCAGGGCTGAGGTGCCACGGCGCGGTGTCTCCCTGGTCAGATTCAAGTCGGTCATCCGCGCCTATCGAAATTCGTATCGGAAGATCTGGAGGCCGGGTGGAGCCGTCTAAGGATATAAGAGTTCTTGTGGTCGATGATCATCCGGTGGTGCGCATGGGCCTCGGAAGCATGTTGGGCAGTCAAAAGGGAATCACCGTGGTTGGAATGGTGGCGTCCGGCGGTGAGGCCCTCACGTCCCTGTCCGGTCTGCGGCCGGATGTTGTGTTAATGGATTTGAGAATGCCGGAGATGGACGGGGTCGACGCAATCGTCACCCTTCGCGCAGCCGAGCCAAATGTCAAAATACTGGTCCTTACCAACTATCAGATGGACGAGGACATATTTAACGCGCTTCAGGCGGGCGCCCTCGGCTACCTGCTCAAGAGCGCTCCGCAGGAAGATGTCATCAACGCGATTCGCACGGTGAACCAGGGCAAGGCCTATATTCCGCCGGCGATCGCAGCCAAGCTGGCGGAGCGAATCAGCCACTCGGCGCTCAGTCCTCGTGAGACCGAGGTCCTGGGGTTCGTT
>Ga0193726_1001107_pt1 | contig 22883 bp, 23 predicted proteins | sample H2c1metaG_FD_144928 | JGI IMG/M metagenome (GOLD analysis project Ga0193726, IMG submission 144928) | Soil microbial communities from a riparian zone of the East river system, Colorado, United States - H2c1 | ecosystem: Environmental > Terrestrial > Soil > Riparian zone | place: USA: East River...
CAGGAACGCAAGTGATATGAACCGCGCGCCGGAGGCCCGCGAGTCCGCGGCCAGGCCGCCGCCGGTGGTGTTGTAGGTCTCGAAGTAGGGGGCGAAGACGTGCCGGGGCAGGGTGCGGCCGGGCAGGACCCCGGCGCTCGCCGCGGGCGCGGCCAGCGCGACCGTGGCCGCGGTGGCGGCCAGCGCGGCCAGGGCAATCAGGACGGGCGGGCGTCGTTTCATGTACGCAGATCCCTTAGGTAGTGACGGGCCGCTTACGGAGAATCAAATAGGAAACTTTCCTATTTGTCCGGAAGGCTAGCCCCGCCCCGGAACACCGTCAAGACCCCGTTTGCGCCGGGCCGCGCGTTAACGCCGCGCTGTGCGCCGCCCTGGCCGCCCGCGAGGCGGGCGCCGACGTCACCGTGCGCGGCCTGACCGCCGGGGTCGTGTTCGGCCGCATCGCGGGGACGTCCGCAGCGGCTGGCTGGCGAGCGGCCGGCGCCCGCCATGATCATGCGGTGGCCTGCGGGGGGCCACCGTGATCGCGCAGGATTCGGTGTATCTGGCTACACAAATCCTGCGCGATCATGGGGAAACCGCCAAGGCGGTCAGGGGCAGACCGGGCTGGACGGGCCGCCGGGGTCGCGGGCTTCCCTGATCATTAGCCGCGTGGGAGCCGGGGTCCTCGGCATCGGTATGCCGAGTGCGGCGGCCAGCTGGGGGTCGGTCGCGGCCGGGCTCAGCCAGGCCGGCCAGCGGGCCGCGAGGGCGGCCGTGACCTGCGCGGCCGGGAGCCGGAGCATGGCCAGGGCCAGGGCCAGGCCCTCGGCGGTGGCGGGCGGGATGACGCTCGGCCCGCTTCCGCTCAGGTAATTCGCGCGGATCCAGCGCCCGCTGACCTGGACCGCTTCCGCGTCCGCGCCGGCGGGCGAGAAGGTCAGCTCGCCGCGGAACGCCGGGCCAGGCCTCGCCGAGGCGGCCAGCCACAGCGCGATGGCCTCGCGGGCCTGGCCGACCGGCTCGCAGGAAACCGCGTAGGTCCCGCTCACCGACGAGTTGCTGAACGTGATGTCGGGCGCCGTGGTCGGCAGACCGACGGCCCAGTAGGCCGTGGTGACCGCCAGGCCGCCCGTGTCCAGGCTGCCGCCAGGGTTTTCCTCCAGGCTCGAGTCGATGACCGGCGGGTCGCTGGGCGAGAACTTCGTCGTGGGCGGCGGGCCCTGGCCGTCGGTCTGGTCGTCGAAGGCCCGCAGGACGGCCTCGGCGCGCGGGTCGGGAGCCGGGTTCACCAGGCCGAACTGCGGGTCGGCCAGCAGCTGGTAGCGATTGCCGGTGACCTGGCGGACGACCAGCGGGCGGCGCGGCGGGGCGGGCAGGCGGGCGAGGATCGCGCTGACCGGCGCCGCCCAGGTGCCGACCAGCGGCCGGAAGGCAGGGAAGAAGCAGTACCGGACGCCGCCGCGAGTCTCGCACTGCTCGAACCGCGCGGGATGGACGGTCTGCGCGACCAGGGTGCTGACCTCGGCGGCGGGCACCGGGCGGGTCTGCGACCAGCCGGTCCAGCCGGCCGCGGCCACGCAGGCAGCAGCGAGGACGCCCACGGCCCCGCGGCCGGCCGCGCCCCGCTGCTGGATGCCCGGCCGCCGGATGCCCGGCCGCGTGATGGCCAGCCGCTGGATGCCGGGCCGCTGGGGGCCGCGCCGCTGGGGGCCGCGCCGCTGAACGCCCGGCCAGAGGGCCGCGGCGACGGCCAGCCCGGTGAGGGCGGCGAGCTCGGCGGCGTGCGCGACCCACGGGAACGGCAGGCTGATCCCGGCCAGGGCGCCGGGCACGGAGCCAGGCTGGTACCAGGGAAACAGCCAGCCGGTGCCGGCGTGCGGCCGGACCCACCCGTCGTAGGTCAGGACCAGGTCCAGCTCGATCGCGCCGAGGCCGAGCACGGTCAGCAGGCCGGCGGCCAGCCGCGGCGCCCAGGTGCCGAGGGCCACCCCGGCCGCGCCGGCCAGCGCCACGAGCAGGATGGCGCCGGCCAGCACGGCGGGCTGCGGGCCGCCGATGGCGCCCCGGCTGTTCAGCCAGATCACCGCGCCCGCAGCGACCCCGGCGGCCAGCGCCACCGGGCCGAGCACCCCGAGCAGCAGGCCGCCGGTCCGGACGGCGGCGGATACCGGGTAGCTGTCATACAGCGGCGCCAGGCCATCGCGCCGGGGGCGCCCGGCCGCCTCCTGGCAGGCCAGCAGCACGACCCCGGCCGGGACCAGGAGGGCGGTGCCGATGGTGATATCAGCCGACCACCACAGGGGCAGGGGCGTCCGGTTGTTCCACCAGATCAGTGCGGCGGCCACGGCGAAGCTCAGCACCACCAGCGGACTGGCGGCCAGCCGGGCGGCCTCGGCCCGGCCGAGCAGCAGCGCCATGCGCCAGGCCCGGGGCGCGGTCACCGCGCACCGCCCGATAGCAGCAGGTAGCCGTCCTCGGCCGTCGGCGGCACCACGGCCGCGCCGGGGGGCGGCTCGTGGCCGATGTGGCGCCACTGGCCGTCCCCGGTGCGCCAGCTCAGCTCGGCCCCGGCCTGCCGCTCGGCGGCCCGCCAGACGCGCCCGGCGGCGAGCCCGGCCAGCTCGGCCGGGGTGCCGGAGAACCGGACGCGGCCGTCCAGCAGGACCACGACGGACGAGCAGATAGCGGCCACGTCATCGGCGTGGTGGGTGGCCAGGACCACGACCGGATCGCCGGGCAGGCCGGAGATCAGCTCGCGGAAGCGCAGCCGCTGCTCGACGTCCAGGCCGGCCACGGGTTCGTCCAGGACGAGCAACTCGGGCTGGCCCAGCAGGGCCTGGGCCAGGCCCAGGCGGCGGCGCAGCCCGCCCGACAGGGTCCGGATCCGCTGCCCGGCCCGCTCGGCCAGGTCCAGCTGGGCCAGCACCCTGGCCACCTCGGCATGCCGGCGCCGGGGGTCGGTGATCTCCTTCAGGATCGCGACGTAGTCGAGGAAGGCGGCGACCGTGAAGTGCCGGTGGAAGCCGAGGTCCTGGGGCAGGTAGCCCAGCCGCCGCCGGATTTCCACGCGCTGCCCGGCGTCGGCCGGGTCCTGGCCGAGGACCGACAGCCGCCCGGCGTCCGGCGCGGCGACGGTGGCCAGGATCGACAGCAGGGTGGTCTTCCCGGCGCCGTTGGGGCCGAGCAGCCCAGTGACGCCGCGGCCCAGCGTCAGCTCGACGCCGTCCAGCGCGAGCGTGCCCCCGTACCGCCGGGTCAGCTGCCGGGCCGCGATGACCGGCTCGCACCCGATGTCGACGCTCTCGCTCATGGTCCCGCTCTCCTCGTCCGGACTGACTCGAATCGGTCGCGGCGCACCGCGAGCACGGCGGCCGCGGCCAGCAGCACGGCCGCCGCGGCCGCCTGGCCGGCCGGCCCGAACGCCACCGCCGGGCGCTGGGCCACGGTCGCCGCCGTCACGACGGCCAGCCACGCCGCGCCCGCGCCGACGGCCCCGGTGACCGGGCCGACCGCGGTTCCCGCGGCCAGCGCGGCCGCGCAGACCGCGAGGGCCGGCAGCAGCAGCACCGACGCCAGCCACCAGGGACCGGGCAGGGCCAGCGCGGCCACCGCCGTGGGCACCAGGGTGACCGCGACGACCGCCGTGGCCCGCACCAGCAGCAGCCAGAGGGCCGAGACCGGCGCGGCCAGGGCCAGCTCATAGGCAGGATCCAGCCGGGCGCTGAACGCGGCGGCCACGGCGATCAGCGGCACCAGCGGCGCGATGGCCAGGTACGGCATCAGGGCCACCCACGCGCGCACGGCCGCGGCGGCGGCCAGTGTCGCGCCGGAGGTGGCCGGCCCGCCGACGGCCGGCCCGGCGAGCGCGGGGCCGCCGGCGAGGCCGTCCGGCGCCACCAGGTACGCCGCGCCGATCGCGGCGGCCAGCACCAGGGCCACGCCGGCCAGCCACGACCGGCGCAGCGCCGGGGTCGCGGACAGCAGCGTGACGACATGGTCGGGCACCCGGCACCAGCGCAGGGCGCGCCCGACCGGTCCCGGCCGCGGCAGGGCCAGCCGCGTGAGCAGGACGGACTTGTTGCGCTCGAGGCGGCTGCCGTCCAGCCGCGCGGCCAGCGCCGTCCGGCACGGCGCGCAGCCCGGCACGTGCGCCTCGACCGACCACGCGGTCGCCTCATCCAGGGCGCCGCTGGCGTAGCCGGCCAGCAGGCCGCCGCTCAGTTGCGCGCAGGCGGGCTGAGCGGGCCGGGAGGGGCGGCCGGCGCGGCCTGGTCCGGTCATGTCAGCGCCTCCCGGAGCTGGATCCTGGCCCGGTGGCACCGGGACTTGACGGTGCCCTCGGGCACCCCGAGCAGCCGGGCCGCCTCGGCCATGCTGAGCCCGTCGAGCACGGTCGCCTGGATCGCCGCGCGCAGCTCGGGCGACAGCTGGGTGAGGGCCGGGCCGAGGCGGCCGTACTCGATGCCCAGCAGCACCTCGTCCTCGGCCGACTGGACCAGCTCCGCGGCCCGGCTGTCGCGGGACGCCTGCTCGGCCCGGCGCGGCCGGGCGTCGGCCCGCGCGGCGTCGATCAGGCGGCGGATGCCGATGCCCCAGATGAACGCGCTCACCTCGCCCTGGCCGCGGTAGCGCCGGGCGTGCCGCCACAGCGCGAGGAACGTGTCCTGCAGCGCCTGGTCGACCGTGTCGGGGGACGCGCACCGGCGCTGCATGCGCACCAGCAGCCAGCCGGCGTGCCGGTCGTACAGCCGGGCCAGCGCCTGCTCGTCGCCGCGCCCGACGGCGCGCAAGAGGCTGGCGTCGTCGAGATCGGCGGTGTGATCGGGGGTCACACCCCAGTCTGTCGTTCCGGCCCGGTATTTGGGTTCCCCGAAGCGGGGCCCGTGCGTAACCCGGCCCTAGGGTAAGGCGGCATGCGGATCTCGGTGCTGGGCGGCTGCGGGGCGTGGCCCGCCGCGGGCGAGGCGTGCAGCGGGTACCTGGTCGAGCACGACGGCTTCGCGCTGCTGGTCGACCCCGGCTACGCCACCCTGCCGCGGCTGCTGCGGCAGCTTCGCGCCGACGACGTCGACGCGGTGCTGGTCAGCCACGGCCACCCCGACCACTGCGCCGACCTGCACCCGCTGCTGCGGGCCCGCGCGTACGGGGACGGGAGCCCGCCGCCGCTGCCGGTGTACGCGCTGCCCGGCGCGCTGGACCCGGTCCTGGCCCTGGACGGCGTGGCCCGCCAGCCCGGCACCGTGCAGGTCAACGAAATCTCGCCCGGCCAGCGCCTCGGCATCGGACCGTTCGGCGTCGACAGCTGGCTGCTGCCGCACTTCGTGCCCAACCTCGGCCTGCGGCTGACGGCGGGCGGGCGGGTGCTGGCCTATACCGGCGACACGGGGCCGAGCCCGGACGTGACGGAGCTGGCCCGCGGCGCGGACCTGTTCCTGGCCGAGGCGACCTTTCCCGAGGAGGTCACCGGGAACGATCCCCGGTACCTGTCGACGGCCCGGCAGGCCGGCCAGTACGCCGCCGCGGCCGGCGCCGGCCAGCTCATGCTGACCCACCTGTGGCCGGGCACCAGCCGGGCGGCGGCGCTGGCCGCGGCCCGGCCCGCGTTCGGGGGCGAGATCACCGTCGCGGCGGGCGGCGTCGCGGTCGACCTGTCCTGACCAGCGGCGGCCCCCGGAAGTGTCCTGACAGGACTGCGGGGCTGTCCCGACATTGGTGACGGCTTGTGTTACCGGCGGGGCACCGCGATACTCGTCGCCCGGCGACCGGGCGGCCGCCGGCGACGAGAGGGGCAGAATGCGCGTGGGTGCGGTGTTTCCGCAGACCGAGATCGGCAACGACCCCGGCGACATCCGCCGCTGGGCCACGACGGTCGAGGAGCTCGGATACGACCACATCCTGGCCTACGATCACGTCCTCGGCGCCAGCACCGATGCCCGGCCCGACTGGCACGGCTACACCAGCGAGGACCCGTTCCATGAGGTCTTCGTCCTGTTCGGCTACCTGGCCGCGATCACCCGGACGGTGGAGCTGGCCACCGGGGTCCTGGTCCTGCCGCAGCGGCAGACCGCGCTGGTGGCCAAGCAGGCGGCCGAGGTCGACGTGCTCAGCGGCGGGCGGCTGCGGCTGGGCATCGGCATCGGCTGGAACGAGGTCGAGTACGACGCGCTGGGCGAGTCCTTCGGCGACCGGGGCGCCCGCAGCGAGGAGCAGGTCGGCCTGCTGCGCGAGCTGTGGTCCACGCCGGTCATCACCCGCGCGAGCCGCTGGCACCACGTGGACAGCGCCGGGATCAACCCGCGCCCGGCGGCGGGCCTGATCCCGGTCTGGCTGGGCGGCTCGGCCGACCAGACGCTGCGCCGGGTGGCGCGGATCGGCGACGGGTGGCTGCCGACGGGCGAGCCGGACCGGGCCCGCGACAAGGTGGAGCGGCTGCGGGGCTACGCGCGGCGGGCCGGCCGCCAGCCGGGCGACATCGGCATCGAGGCGCGGCTCAACCTGGCCGCGGTGGCGCCCGGTGACCGGGCCGGCTACGCGGGGCAGTGGCGGGACCTGGGCGCGACCCACCTCACCGTGAACACCATGGGAGCCGGCCACGCCACGGTCAGTGGCCACCTCGCCGCGCTCCGGGACACCATCGGCACCCTCGAAGGCGCCGGGCTCGCCGGCTGACCGCCGCCGCGTCTTGGCCGGCCGGGTGAATAGATTGGGCCGGTGACTGAGGAGCGGGACGGGCGGCCGGCGCCGTGGTGAGGCCGGCGGCGCCGGACGCCGGGCGCGGCCGGTTCGGGCGCATCGACTTCCAGCTCATGCTGCTGCGCCGGATGGCCGACTACCAGCCCGGCCTCGTCGAGGACAAGATCCGCGACCTGGGCTTCGCCCGGAGCGAGGTGCTGGCCGCGCACCGCCGCTGGCAGGAAATCGTCCGCTCGCGCAGCTTCCCCGGCGGGATGGCCCGCTACCGCATCGTGCTCGGCCGGCCGGCCCGCACGCTCCAGCGTGCCGTCGGGGACCTGAGCTGCGAGATCACCCAGTGGGAGCTGGAGCTGTGGCCGGGCCTGTGGTTCGAGACCATCGCCGTGCCGGGGGGCGCGGTCGCGCAGGACTGGCTGGTCCGGGCGGGCGACTGCGCCGCGCCGGAGCTCAGGACCGTAGCCGACCTGCGGCCGTGGGGGTGCGTGGTGGGCGAGGTGGAACGGCGGTTCGGGGCGGTGCGGCACTTCGGCGACGAGGCACCGACCCGGTGGAGCACGGAGTTCACGGCCGACGGCGAGCCAGGCCGGCCGGGTTTGCCGGCCGGCCAGCCGGCGCGGTACCTGGCCCGGTTCACCTGGGGGCTGCTGCAAACGGTGGAGGAGCTGCCCGCGGACGGTTAGCGTTCGACTATTGCACCATTTTGGGGGTATAAGTCGAACACTAAGCCTAAATCGGCCCTAGGGGGCGCAGGACCCGGCGGCTGGGACGACGCTCAGGCCGGAGCCGCCGACCTGGGTGAGCTGGAGCCCGCGCTGGGCCAGCCCGGCCCGCCACGCTTCCAGCTCGTCCGGCGACACGTGGGTGCGGACCAGCCAGATCCGGATGCAGGCCCCCGGCCGGGCGCGGGCCCGCTCCCGGGCCTGGGCCTGGGCTCGGGACAGGGCCGCGCTGACGCTGGCGGAATCCCGGTCGAACGCCACGACGATGCGCGGCTGACCGGGGAAGTAGGCCTCGTATTCCTGCAGCACGGCGGCGTCGGGCCGGATGGACGGCCGGCCGGCCGGCCAGTAGTAGGCGAAGCCCCAGTTGCTGCTCAGGTTGACCAGGATCACGTCGCCGGGGGCGGCGTGCGCGGCGACGTACTGGGTCTGGCCGCGGATGTCCCCGTGCCCGCCGGGAATCGGGTGCGCGCGCAGGTAGGGCTGGGCACCGAGGGCGAAAGCCGCCACGGCGGCGACCGCCACCGTGGCGGCCAGGGCGCCCTTGAGCCAGGGCCGCAGCAGGCAGCACGCGCCTGCCACCCCAATCGCAGCGGTCACGACCGTAACCGCGAACAGGAAAGTCGAGGTGCGCGCGTCCAGGAACGGGTACTTGTGCAGCGCCGAGAGGGCGAGCATCTCGGGCCATAGCATGGCGAGGGCGACCGCCGTGGCGGGCCGGCCGAGCCGGAAGATGGTGATCAGCCCGGCCACAAACAGCAGGGCCGCCAGCCACAGCGGCCCGAGGCCGAAATAGCCGCGCACGGCCTCGAAGCGGTCGGCCAGGAACGTGATGCTGGCCTGCCAGCCCTGGCCGGCCGGCAGGTAGAAGTTGCGGAAGTGGGGCGAGTAGGTGAGCCCGGGCAGGACCGCCCGGGCGTCGAACGCCTCGTAGACGACCGCCATGAGGACGGCCGTCACCGCGGCGGCGACCGCCGCTTCCGCGAGCCGGCGCCAGGCCCGGCGGGCGAGCTGGACGGCGACTACCGCCGCGAACGCCGCGATTCCGATGAACGCGACGGCGTCGCTGAACAGCATGCCGCCCCAGACGGCCACCGACAGCCCGGCCAGCCACCGGCGCGACCAGTCGCGCTCGAGCCGGGAGGTCACCGCCAGCGCGAGCAGCGCCAGGCAGGCATCGGCGGTGTACTGCTTGAGGTCGTCGCGCCTGAGCATGCCGGGGGCCAGCAGCACCCCGAGCGCGGCCAGCAGCCCGGCCGCGGCCGGGGCGCCGCGCATTCGCCAGCCGATCCCCCGCCCGAGGCAGCCGGCCATGACCACGGTCGCGCCGGCGAACGCCAGCGGCAGCAGCCGGGAGACCTGCGTGCCACGGACCGTGACCAGGCGCAGCAGCAGCGACCAGCCGATCGGCGTGCTGGAGGTCGTCTGCGGCAGCCTGGCCAGCGCGAACCGGGTGGTAGCCGCCACCCAGGTCTCGTCGGTCCAGAACGGCGCCCGGAGCAGGTAGCCCACGTCATGGACGACGGATACGAGCAGTGCGGGCACGAGCACCAGCGTCAGCGCCAGCAGGCGCCCGCGGGACCGCCGGCCCCGCAGCGTCGCCGGGCTCCGGCCCGCTCGGCCATCGGACGCGAGAACCGGCTCCGCCGGAGCGATCCCCGGATAGCCTTCGGCGACCGCCGGGGCCTTGTCATCAACGCTCAACTACCTGGTCCTTTTCCGCCTTCTGAGACAGAAGTATCCCAGGATGAGGGCAGAAATGAGGCTAAATGATCTACCTTCAGATGACCTTCACTTGACCTGCAGTTGACCTGAGTGCCAGCCGAAGGCCATCCGCCTGACCCGGCAGACGGGGGTCAGGGCGCGTCGCGGGCGAGGCGCTCCTGCTCCTCGATCAGCAGCCGGGTGAACTGCTTGGCCGGCATCTCGGCCAGGCCGAGGAAGGTCTCGGTCCGCTGCACGCCCGGGATCTTCCAGACCTGCTCGAACATCAGCGTCCGCAGGTGGGCGTGATCGCGGAGCCGGACCCTGGCCAGCAGGTCCATCGACCCGGCCACCACGGCGACGTCCTCGACCTCGGGGATGGCGTGCAGGGCGCGCAGCACGCCGCCGAGGTTGGCGGTCGCGGTGATGGCCAGGTAGGCCAGCAGCGGGTACCCAGCCGCCGGCCAGTCGATGTCCACGGTGTAGTGGCGGATGACGCCGGCCCGCTCGAGCCGGGCCAGCCGGACGCCGACGGCCGGCGCGGACATGCTCAGCTCCCGGCCCAGCTTGCGCTGGCTGACCCGGGCGTCGGCGGCCAGCAGCGCGAGCAGGCGGCGATCCACGCCGTCGAGCGGGACGGGCGGCAGCGGCGTCCCCACCGCGGTGCCCAGCTCGGCCAGCGGGCCGGGAGCCGACGCCGGCGCGGCAGGCTCGGCCGGGGAGCCGGGCTCGGCCGGGAAGTCAGGCGCGGCCGGGGCGGCCTCGGGCTGGTCATCGGTGGCGGCCAAGCTGGGCGCTCCCTAGTAATCGCGGCAGATGACGTGGCGCGTAGCAAGCGCCTGGCCCCAGGGACCCGTCAGCCTCACGCGGCCCGCCAGCGAGCCCGGCGTGTCTGGCGTATCCCGGTGCCGAGGTTATCGCGCATGCCGCTGTGCTCTTCAGCCCGAACCGCTGGTTTCCGGACCGCCGGCGAGCACCGGCTCCGCGGCCAGCTCGTCCGCGAAATGGCAGGCCGACCAGTGCTGCGGCGCGATCAGGCGCAGGGCCGGCTCGTCGGTCGAGCAGACCGGACGGGCCAGCGGGCAGCGCGGGTGGAAGCGGCAGCCCGCCGGCGGCGCGCTGGAGCTGGGCACCTCGCCGGGGATCGGCGCCTGCAGCCGCCCGCGCTCCCGCCGCGGGTCGGGCCGCGGCGCGGCCTGCATCAGGGCGCGGGTATACGGGTGCAGCGGCCGGGCGTAGATGGCGTCCCGCGGGGCGGTCTCGACGACCTGGCCGAGGTACATGACGGCGACATCGGTGGCGACCCGCCGCACGACCCCGAGGTCATGGCTGATGAACAGGTAGCTCATGCCCAGCCGGTACTGCAGGTCGCGCATCAGGTTCAGGATCTGGGCCTGGACCGACACGTCGAGCGCCGAGGTCGGCTCGTCGGCCACGATGACCTCCGGCCCGGGGGCCAGCGCCCGGGCAATGTTGACCCGCTGCCGCTGCCCGCCGCTCAGGTGCGTGGCCTGCTGGTCCATCATCTCGGGGCTGAGGCCGACCTGGAGCAGCAGCTGCGCCACCCGGTCGCGCAGCTCCGCGCGGGGGGCCAGCTTGTGCACGATGAACGGCTCGGCCAGCGTGTCGGCCAGCGTGAACCGCGGGTTGAGCGAGTTCAGCGAGTCCTGGAAGACCATCTGGATCCGGCGGCGCACCGGCGTGAAGGCCCGCTCGGTCATCGCGGCGATGTCCTGGCCGCCGAAGATCACCTCGCCGCTGGTCACCGGCTCCAGCCGGACCAGGCTCTTGGCCAGCGTCGTCTTCCCGCTGCCCGACTCGCCGACCAGGCCCAGGGTCGCGCCGCGGCGCAGGGTCAGGCTGACGCCGTCGACGGCCCGCACGGGCGGCCCGCTGCGCCCGAGCAGGCCCGGCGCCCGGTAGTGCACCCGCAGGTCGCGGATCTCCAGCAGCGCCGCGTCAGGCCGTGCAGCGTCAGGCCGCGCCGCGGCCGATTCGCTCGCCAAGGTTCACCTCCGGTCCCAGCCAGCACGCTGCGCGGTGCGCCGGCCCGCGCTGCTCCAGGGGCGGCCGCTGCCCGCACGGGTCGAAGGCGTAGCCGCAGCGGGGGGCGAACACGCAGCCCGGCGGCACCTCGCGCATGTCGGGCGGCTGCCCGGCGATGCCGACGAGCTCGGCGTCGGGGTCCGGCGCCGTGTCGGGGATCGAGGCCAGCAGCCCCGCGGTGTACGGGTGCGCGGGGCGCTCGAAGATCTCCAGGGCGTCGCCCTGCTCGGCCAGGAAGCCGCCGTACATGACCAGGACGTCGTCGGCCAGGCCAGCCACGACGCTCAGGTCGTGGCTGACCAGGACCAGGGAGATGCCCAGCTCGGTGGTCAGGTTCTTCAGCAGCTCCAGGATCTGGGCCTGCACGCTGACGTCCAGCGCGGTGGTCGGCTCGTCGGCCAGCAGCACCTTCGGCTCGCACGCGATGGCCATCGCGATGACCACCCGCTGGCGCATGCCCCCGCTGAACTCGTGCGGGTAAGCCTTCAGCTGCTGGCGCGGCGACGGGATGCCCACCGTGCCCAGCAGCTCCGCGGCCCGCTCCGCCGCGGCCCGGCGGCTCAGGCCCAGGTGCAGCCGCAGCGGCTCGGCGACCTGGGCGCCGATCGTGCGGACCGGGTTCAGGGCCGCCATCGGATCCTGGTATACCAGGCCGATGCCGCGGCCCCGGATCCGGCGGATGTCGGTCTCGCTGAGGGACAGCAGCTCCTGGCCCTCGAGCCGGACCGACCCGGTGACCCGCGCGTTGCGCGGCAGCAGCCGGAGCAGCGACAGGCAGGTGACGCTCTTGCCGGAGCCCGACTCCCCCACGATCGCGACGGTCTGGCCCCGCTCCACGGCGAAGCTGACCCCGTTCACCGCGTGCACGCCGCCGTCATCGGCGCCGCCGTGCCCGATGGCGAACCGCACGTTCAGGTCGGTGACCTCCAGGGTCGGGGTCACCGGGACCTAGCCCGCATGGGCGAGGTCATTCCGGGCTACCCGGCCGTCCTTCATCACGAAGCGGACCCGGGCCACGGCGCCGATGTCGGTGCTCGGGTCGCCGTCGACCACGATCACGTCCGCGATCCGCCCCACCTCCAGCGTCCCGATCTCCGGATCGAGACCGAGGTTGGCGGCCGCGTTCCGGGTGGCCGCGACAATTGCCGCCATGGGCGTCAGCCCGTACTCGACCATCAGGCCGAGTTCCTGGGGCATGTAATCGTGCGGGTTGAACGGGGTGCCCGCGTCCGTCCCGGCGGCGATCTTCATCCCGGAACGCACCGCGGCGCCGAAGCTCTCCCGGTGGTGGCCGGACTCGCTCTCGGCCTTCTCGACGACCCAGTCCGGCATGGCCCCGGTCGCGCCGTTGTTGACGATCTGGTTGACCGCGATGAGCGTCGGCACCAGGGTCGTGCCGTGGTCCAGGGCCAGCTGGAGCGCCTCGTCGTCCAGGTAGAAGCCGTGCTCGATCGAGTCGATGCCGGCCCGGATGGCGTTCTTGATGCCGCCGTTGCCGATGGCGTGGCAGGCGGCCCGGCGGCCGGCGTTGTGCGCCTCGCGGGCGACCTGCTCGAGCTCGTCCTGCTGCAGGGCGGTCTGGGTCGGGACCACGCCGGGGGTCAGCACGCCGCCGGTGGCCATGGCCTTGATGAAGTGCGCCCCGGCCTTGATCTCCGCGCGGGTGGCCTGGCGCACGCCGTCCGGCCCGTCGGCCTCCCGGCCGATGAAGTGGCCGTGCCCGCCGGTCATGGTGATGACCCGGCCCGCGGCCCGGATCCGCGGGCCGGTCACGAGCCCGTCCTCGACCGCCCGGGCCAGGTCGATCGCGATGCTGCTGGCCGCGCCGCAGTCGCGCACCGACGTCACCCCGGACTCCAGGGTGAGCTGCAGGTTCTTGTAGCCGCGCAGCGCCGCGATAGTGACCGAGTCGCGCCCGGCCTGGCCGAACAGGTCGGGCGAGCCGTCGTTGGCCAGGTGCACGTGGCAGTTGATCAGGCCGGGCATGACCGTGCCGCCCCCGCCGTCGAGCGCCCCGGCCGCGCTGCCCTCGGGCAGCCGGTCCTCAGGGCCGATCCAGGTGATGCGCCGGCCCTCGGCGATCAGGGCCTGGCCGGGGACCGGCGCGGCGCCGGTCCCGTCGATGAGCGCGACGTTGCGGATGACCACGGGGCGGTCAGATTCAGCCACGAAACGGGCTCCTTCCGGTGATGGGCCCGGCGGACGGGCAGGCGGCGGCTACTTGTAGGACAGCGTCGAGAAGCGCAGGGTCTTGGCCTGGTTGCGGTCGTGCCCGTAGACCATGGCGGCGTTCTCCTGGCCGGCCCGCTCGCGCAGGGCCAGGGCGCTGACCCGCGCGGTCTCCGGGTCGGCCTGGCCGCCCCAGCTGTCGTTGTCGAAGTTCTCCTGGGTGTACACGGCGTCGCCGGTCAGGATCATGTTGCCGGTCTCGGGCAGCCGCAGCAGGACCGACTGGTGGGCGGGCGCGTGGCCGGGGGTCGGGATGACCTCGACGCCGGGGAACAGGGTGGCCGCGCCGTCGACCATCTCGTAGCTCAGCCCGGGCAGGTTCCAGTACTGGTGCGGGAAGACCGCCGGGGTGTTCTTCGCGAACTCGTAGTGCTCGCGCTGCACGAAGAACTTCGAGTCCTTGAGCATGTCGTTGTTGCCGGCGTGGTCGAAGTGCAGGTGCGTGTTGATCACGTAGTTGATGTCGGCCGGGGCGATGTCGAGCTCGGCGAGCCGCCACAGCAGGCTGTCTTCCCGGCGCATGTCCGGGACCAGCAGGTCGGCCAGCGGCTGGCCGCGCCAGGTGGCGTCGGGGTCCTTGATGTGGATCCGGTTCATGCCGGTGTCGACCAGCACCAGCTCGTCGTTGTCCAGCCGGATCAGGAAGGCCGGGACCGGGATGTGGATCCGCTTGCCGTCGGCCACGCCGGGCGCGACAACCTCGTAGTTACAGCAGCAGCCGCCCAGCGGCAGGATGTAGAGCTCCATCAGTTCTCTCCCGCGATCAGTGTCGTCGTGTCCTTCAGCTTGGTCCGCGGCTGCCGCAGCCGGTCCGGATCGGTCATGCTGGCCAGGAAGTCGCCGAGGTAGTTGGCGATCAGGATGGTCGCGGTGATGGCGATACCCGGCGCGGCCGAGATCCACCAGGCCTGGCCGAGGTACTGCACCCCGGCCGACAGGTCGGCGCCCCAGTCCGGGGACGGCGGGCGGATGCCGAAGCCCAGGAAGTCGAGCGTGGCGGCGAGCAGCGTGGTCCAGCCGATGGCGCTGCTGATGACCACGATGAGCTCGCTGGACAGCACCGGCAGCACGTGCCGGCGCACGATGCGCAGCGGGCCGCACCCCACCGCCCGGGCCGCCGCGATGTAGTCCTGGGCGCGGATCGACTTGGTCGGCCCGTAGACCACCCGGGCGAAGATCGGCGTGTAGGAGATGCCGACGGCCAGCACCACGGTGGTCACGCCCGGCCCGAGGATGGTCACCACGACCAGGGCCAGCAGCAGGCCGGGGAAGGCCAGCAGCACGTCCATGACCCGCATGACCACGCCGCTCGGCCACCGGGTCAGGTAGCCGGCCAGGATGCCCAGCGGGGTGCCGATGGCCGCGGCCAGGGCGGTGGCGAGCACGGCGGTGACCAGGGTGTGCCGCGCCCCGAAGATGGTCCGGCTGAACACGTCCCGGCCGAGCTGGTCGGTGCCGAACAGGTGATGCGCGCTCGGGGCCTGCTGGCTGGCGCTCACGATGGCGGCCGGGGCGGCGATGGGCAGCAGCGGGGCCAGCAGCGCCAGCAGGACCAGCAGCAGCGCGGCCACGGCGGCGATGAAGCCGAGCGGATCGCGGCGGGAGGCCAGCCTGAAGCGGGCCGCCAGCACGGCCCAGGAACTGTGCCGGGGAGCGCGCGGCGGCGCAGCGGGCCGGGCCTGCGCGCCCGGGGCGGCCTGGTCCGTCATCGTGACCAGCTCCGCCGGATCCGCGGGTCGAGCAGCCCGTGGGCCACATCGACGAGCAGGTTGACCACGAGGTAGACGACCGCGACGAGCAGCACCACGCCCTGGATGGAGGGGATGTCCTTCTCCTGGATCCGGGCGACCAGGAAGGCGCCGAGGCCGGGCCGGCCGAAGATGACCTCGATGGCCACCGCGCCGGCCAGCAGGTAGCCGAACTGCAGCCCGACGATCGTGACCGTCGACCCGACCGCGTTGCGCATGGCGTGCTGCCACAGCAGCCGCCACTCGGACAGGCCCTTGGCCCGCGCGACGATCATGAAGGGCCGGTCGTACACCTCGATCAGGTTGTTGCGCAGCAGCCGGGCGATGATGGCGGCGAAGCCCCAGCCCAGCGCGATCGACGGCAGGATCAGGGCCTTGACCGACCCGGTGCCCAGCGCGGGCAGCACGCGGAGCTTCACCGCGAACAGCAGCACCAGCAGGATGGCCAGCCAGAAGTACGGGATCGCGACGCCCAGGACGGCCACCCCGGTGGCCACCTTGTCGGTGATGCCGCCCGGCCGGACCCCCGCGACGATGCCGAGCGGGATGCCCAGCCCGAGCGCCACGACCAGCCCGCCGAGGGCGAGGTTGATCGTGTAGGGCAGCTGGCTGCTGATCTCCGCGACCACCGTCTGGTTCGAGCTGTAGGAGTAGCCGAGGTTCCCGTGCAGGAGCTGGACGAGGTAGTTCCCGTACTGGGAGTAGATCGAGCCGGTCAGGCCCAGCTGCTTGTCCAGGTTCGCGACCTGCTGGGGCGTCGCGTTCGAGCCGAACAGCAGGATCTGCGCCGGGTTGCCGGGGATCAGGTGCAGGATCGAGAAGACGAGCACCGTGATGCCGAACAGGACCGGCACGACCATCAGCAGCCGGCGGAGGATGAACTGGGTCACGGGCGCGCGCCGCGGCTCAGGCGGTGGTCCCGTGGAACAGGGGCTGCCCGGTAGTGGAGAACTTGATCCCCTTCACGTTGGGCTGGGTCACGACAATGCTCTCCAGGTTGTAGATCGGGACGATCGTCGCGGACTTGGCCAGCGTCAGCGCGATGGCCTCGTACTTCGCGGTGCGCGAGGCCAGGCTGACGTCCTCGTTGGCGGCCACGATGGCCTTGTCGATGGCCGGGTTGTCGTAGTGCTCCCAGTTGAACCCGGCCTTGATCTGGCTGGAGTTGAAGACCGAGTTGAACAGGTAGGGGTCCACGTCGTAGTAGAACCAGTCGGCCAGGTTGTGCTTGCCCTGGTTGTAGGTGGTCCCCACCGCCGGGAAGGCCTGGTCGGTGATCGTGACCTTGAATCCGGCCGACGCCAGCTGGGCCTGCATGAGCTGGGAGATGCCGTCGAACCCGAAGTTGGCGATGTTGACGAACTCCAGGGCGAGCGGCTGGCCGCCGCGCGACCGCACGCCCCCCGAGCCCTTCTTCCACCCCGCGCCGTCCAGCAGCTGCCCGGCCTTGGCCGGGTTGAAGCCGTACAGCACCTGGTCCTTGTTGTAGCCGGGGGTGGCCGGGGTCAGCACGCTGTCGGCCGTCGAGTACAAGCCCTTGAACAGCGTGTTGATGATCGACTTGCTGTCCGTCGCGAACTCGATGGCCTGGCGGACGGCCAGCTCGTCGGTCGGCGGCTTCTGCGCGTTGATCATGATGCAGTACGGCATGCCCGTGGACAGCGCCGTGAGCTTCTTCTTGCCGTTGCTGACGGCCGAGGTCACGTCGCCGGGATTGAGGTTCTGCGCGATCTGGATCTCGTTCGTCGTCAGCGCGTTGGCCTGCGAGGACGGGTCGGGCAGGATCCGGAAGGTGATCTGGTCGAGCTTCGCCGGGCCGCTGCCCAGCGGCGCCGGGCCCCACGCGTAGTCGGGGTTGCGCACGACCGTGACGTGGTCGTTCTCTACGAAGCTCTTGAAGATGAACGGCCCCGTTCCGACAGGATGGGTGTCGTAGCCGGTGCCGTACTTCTGCAGTGCGGCCGGGGACGAGATGGCCATCGTGGGCTGGGTCATCTCGTTCACGAAGGCGGCGTTGGCCGCCGTGAAGATGACCTGCACGGTGTACGGGTCGACGACCTTCGTCTCCTGGTACGGGCCGAGCGCGCCGATGGCCGACAGGGACTTCGTCTTGGGGTCGACAATATGGTCGAACGAGGCCTTGACCGCGGCGGCGTTGAATGGCGTGCCGTCGTGGAACTTGACGCCCTTGCGCAGCTTGAAGGTGTACGTCTTGGCGTCGGGCGAGACGGTGTAGCTCTCGGCCAGGCCCGGGTGGTAGGTCGGGTCGTTCGGGAACTTCCACATCAGGGTGTCGAAGACCGCGTACAGCACCTGCGAGACGGTGACCAGGCCGGTCTGGCCGGGGTCGAGCGAGTCCGGGTTCTGGAAGACGCCCACCGACAGCGTCTTGGTCCCCTTGGCCGCGCCCGCCGGGGTCGAGCTCTCCGAGCAGGCGGCCAGGCCGCCGACCAGTCCGACGGCCCCCAGGGTCGCGGCGCCGCCCAGGAACGTGCGGCGGCGCAGGAGCGGCGATCCGCTTCCGGGCATAGCTGAATTCCCCACCATGATCGTTCCTGTTCTGCCGGGCCCGGTGCTACCAGGGCTGCGCTGGCGCCGAGGGCACACCGCCGTGCCTAACGAACGCTCAGCCAAGAGTCGTAGGGGTAATCACTTGATAGGTGAAATTAGCTCTGACCCACCTGTATGTCAATAGATCTTGGTCATTAGCAACACAAGTGGTACTTCAGCAGGTCAGTCCGGCATCAGTCCTGAAACACGCAGCAGCCTCCCGGCCGGACGGCCGGGAGGCTGGGAGGCTGCTGAGGTGCGGTCTGCTGGAGCGGGCGAGGGTCAGCCCCAGATGACGGGCTTCTCGAAGTAGGGGGTGAGCCCGTCTGACCCGGAGGGTCCGTCGGCCCACTGGACCTTCTGGATCGAGCCGCCGCCGGGCATCAGGTAGACCAGGCAGCTGCTGTAGGACTTCCCGTTGGCGAACGGCTTGGGCGGAGTGCCCTCGTCGCACGGCTGGAACGTCCCGAAGAACGTGACGCTCTCCTGCTGCTGGCCGCGGTCGTCGATCGCGTCGAACGCGATCGCCGGGTCGTCGTCCGCCTTCGGCGGCGCGGCCCCCAGGGCCTTGATCTGCAGCTTCACGTAATACGGCGTGTCGCTCTTCTGGGCGCCCGTGAGATTGACGTTCTTGAAGTCCGACATCGAGGCCTTGACGATGGACACCACGTCGACCTGCAGCTTGAGCCCGGCGTGCGCCCCCTCGCCGCCGCCCTCCGGGACCCAGCCGACCGTCGCGCCCTGGCCGAGCGCCAGGTGCGTCCCCGGCGGGGTCAGCCCGCCGGTCAGGCCGCCGGACCCGACCGGCGCGGCCGAGCCGCCCGAGGCCGCGGGCGCGGGCGCGGCGGCTGACTGCGGCGCCGCGCCGCTGGTGGCGGGCGCGGCCGTGCCGCCCGACGTGGTGCCGCCGCACGCGGCGAGGCCGAGGGCAAGCACCGCGCCCGCGCTCCACGCAGTGATCCGGCCTGAGTTCATGAGTGCTCCCCTTGCATCGCGCGACGCGCGAGGCGTCCCCGTGTTGACCCGCCTGAACCTGCCAGGGCGGACTGAAACGAGGCTGATACGGGGCTGAAACGGCCGGGCAGGCCGGAGCGCGGCGGAGCGCGTTCGGCATACTGCCAGTCATGATGATTGGCGTAGGACTGGATGCCCGGCTCGGCCTGCCCCTCGACCAGCTGCGGGCGGCCGCGCGGGAAGCCGGGGAACTCGGATTCGAGAGCCTGTGGACGCCCGCCGGCGGCGTGCCGGACTCCTTCCACGTCTGCTCCGCCTGGTCCCAGGACACCGGGCTGCGGACCGGCATCTCCGTCGTCCCGGCCACCCGGATGTGGACCCCGCTCGGCCTCGCGGCGCAGGCGGCCACGCTGGCCCAGCTCTCGGCCGGGCAGTTCGTCCTCGGCCTGGGCACGGGCGGCTACGGGCCGGGGTACTTTGCCTCGGTCGGCCTGCCGAACCGCCCGATTGCCGTGATGCGCGAGTACGTGACCCAGGTCCGCGCCCTGCTGGCCGGCGAGCAGGTCACCGCCGGGCAGGGCGTGACCAGCCCGTCCGGCGGCCCGGCCGGCTCGGATATTCCCGCCGGCGCGCCGGGCTGGCCCACGGCGGCCGCGCTCGGGGTGAAGGACCTGCCGCCGGCGCCGGTGTACCTGGCCGCCCTCGGCCCGCAGATGCTCCGGCTGGCCGGCGAGGTCGCCGACGGCGCGCTGCTCAACTGGGCCACCCCCGAGCGCATCGCGATCAGCCGCGCCCGGATCGACGAGGGTGCCGCGCGGGCGGGCCGCGACCCCGGCGCGGTCCCGATGACGATGTACATCCGGGTCTGCATCGACGACGACGTCGCCGCCGCGCGGCAGGCCCTCGGCGCGCAGGTTCTCGGGTACGCGATGGGCCGCCCCGGCGTCCCGCAGACGGCCGGCTACCGCGGCCTGTTCGGCCAGATGGGCTTCGACGCGGAGCTGACGGAGCTGGAAGGCCGCCGGGACCGCGGCGCGGGCCTGGCCGAGCTGGTGGCCGCCGCCCCGGACGAGATGCTGCATGCCGTCGGCTACTACGGCCCCGCCGCGGCAGCGCCGGCCGCGTTCGCCCGGCTCAGCGCCGGCCTGGACGAGACGATCGTGCGGGTCGTCACGGCCCGGCCCGGCCTGGACCGCGTCAGGGCCGCCATGACCGCCCTCACCCCGGCCCTCATCCGGGCCGCCGCCGCTTAAGCCGTCCGCCACGGGTCAGTCCTGGCGGCCGGTCATGATCAGTCCTTGCGGCCGGTCAGGGCCAGGCCGACGCCGATGCCGATCATGGCCAGGCCGCCGGCGCCGCCGACCGCGGCCAGCCGGCGCGGCGAGCGGGCCAGCCACGCCCGGGCGGCCCCGGCGGCCAGCGCCCAGGAGCTATCGCAGACCAGCGCGATTGCGCTCCACACCGCGCCCAGAAGCAGCATCTGGACCGGAACGTGACCGGCCGGGCGGTCCACGAATTGCGGCAGCACGGCCACGAAGAACACAATCACCTTCGGATTGCTCACCCCGACGACAATCCCGTCCCGCACGATGACGGCGACGTTTTTCTGCTGCCCCGTGGTGTCGAGCGCGGCGGCCAGCGAGCGGCGATGCGCAATGGCCTGCACGCCCAGGTAGGCCAGGTACGCCGCCCCGGCCAGCTTGATGACGGTGAACACGGCCGTCGACCGCTCGACCAGTTCCCCGACGCCGAAGGCTACGGCGGCCACCTGCAGGGATGCGCCGATCTGCCCGCCCGCGGCCGTGGCCACCCCCGCCGCGCGGCCCAGCATCAGGGACCGGCTGACCACGAACAGCACGTTCGGCCCCGGAACAATTATCAGGGCGAGGGAAATCAGGGCGAAACCGGCCAGGTGACTGTCGGAAATCACGGTGCGAGGGTACCCGGGAAGGCCGCCTAGGGGCCACCGAATTTACCTAGGACCCGCCCGCTCGCCCAGATAGGGCATCTGCCCGATGTGGACCCCGGGGTCTTACGGCGAGTCTCAGTATTGCCGGGCCGTGCCCAGCGGCCCGCGCAAGGAGGATAGGCCATGCACCCGGCATTCATTTCCGCCATCGCCGCGGCCCAGCGGCAGGACAAGCTGGCGCGGGCCGCCGAATCCCGGCGAGCCCGCGAGGCCCGCCAGAATCGCCCAGCCCGGCCCGGCTCCCAGCCGGAGGCCAGCCCGCGCCATATGGTCCGGCGTCATCACGGTCCGGCCGCGCCGCTGTGCCCGGCTGTTCCCAGCACCCATGCGCGACAGAAGGTTGGAGCGTAACGCCATGAACAACCGCCCGTCGATCCTCAGCGGCCTGGGCGCGCTCGCGCACCGGGTCGCGGCCGTAGTCCGTGAGTGCAACGAGGCGCAGCGCCGGATGGCCGCGGTCAGCACCGCGACCGACCGGTACGTGGCGAACCCCGATGCCGCGCCGGACAGCTACGCCGAGTTCCTGTTCCGCACCTCGGGCCCGCTGCTGCACGAGCCGTCGGCCCGCTCCCGCACCCGCGGGCATGGCGCCCTGCGCTAGGCCGGCGGGGCCGGTGTGGCATGGCCTGGCTCCGGGCCGCGCGCCCGGAGCCAGGCCGCGGCTACCGGGGCGTGAGGACGCAGAACTCGTTGCCGTCGGGATCGGCCAGGACCGTCCAGGCCACGTCGCCCTGACCGACGTCGGCCGGCGTGGCGCCCGCATGGGCCAGCCGGGCCAGCTCGGCGGCCGGGTCGTCGCCGTGGTACGGCGCCACGTCGGGATGCAGCCGGTCCTTGACTGACTTCCGGTCCGGGACCTGCAGCAGTTCCAGGTAGGGCCCGGTGCCGGCCGGTGACCGGAGGCCCACGATGTCGTCCTCCGCGCGCGCGACCGGCCAGCCCGCAGCACTCACCCAGAACGGCGCCAGCGCCGCCGGATCCGCGCAGTCGATGACGACCGCGGCGACCGGGCCGGTGTCGCGGTACTCATCCCGCGGCTCCAGGACGCAGAACTCATTGCCCTCGGGGTCGGCCAGCACCACCCACGGCACGTCGCCCTGGCCGACGTCGACGTGTGTCGCTCCCAGGCCGCGCAGCCGGCTGACCCACGCGGCCTGGTGCGCGGTCGAGGTGGTGGCCAGGTCCAGGTGCACGCGGTTCTTGCCCGACTTGGGCTCGGCCACCGGGACGAAGACCAGCGGGAGGGCGGCCGGGTCCGGGTAGGAGTACCCGGCGGGCCATACGTCCACCTCCTCCGCGCTCTCGTCGGTCGTCTCCCAGCCCAGCGCGGCGGCCCAGAAGCTGGCCAGGCCGGAGGGGTCGGCGGCGTCTACCACGACATGAACCAGGCGCGTCGGCATGAAGATCAACCTCCCAGCTGGGGCCGGCGGCGGGCAAGCTCAGATTGCGGGGCCTGTGGCCGGCAAGCGGAGACTGTCGGGGCTTGCCGCTCAACTGCCAGGGGCTTGTGGCCGGCGAGCTCAGACTGTCGGGGCCGGCAAGCTCAGCTGCCTTGGGGCTTGTGGCCGACGAGCTCAGACTGTCGGGGCCGCGGCGTAGTCTCGCCCCGATGCCCAAGTCCAAGCCGTCTCCGGGGCCGGGCCGGGAGCCCGGGGCCCAGCCTTCGGAGGCACCGGCCGCGGCGCCGCTCGTCTCCGTCGAGGAGATCCGGCGGGTCGCGCTGTCGCTGCCGCGCGCCTACGAGGCCGAGGTCCGCGGGCGGGTCAAGTTCCGGGTCGGCCGGATTGTCTTCGTCGCGCTCAGCCGGGACGAGCTGACCATGGGCTGCGGCTTTCCCCGGGAGGAGCGGGCCGCGATGGTAGCGGCCGAGCCCGAGAAGTTCTTCCTTCCGATCCCGTCGGAGCTGCGCTACCAGTGGATCGAGGTCCGGCTGACCGCGATCGACGCCGAGGAGATGAGCGAGCTGGTCACCGACGCCTGGCGGATGTGCGTCCCCAAGCGGGTCGCCGCCGAGCACCTCGGCCCGCTCCCCGGTCAGGGCTGACCGCCCCGGCGCGCACACCCTGGCCGGCGCATTGCCCCCGTCCCGCAGCCGCTCGCCGCCGAGGTAGCCGTTGCGCCAAGTCAGCTGCGCCGCGCTTCTCCCCCGCAGGCCTTGAGTTTCGGCTTAGCGTTCGACTTTTACCCCCAAAATGGCGCAATATCCGAACGCTAAGCCCGCGGTGACCGATTCACCCCGAATCGGTCGCGATCATGCAGCGGAGCCTCAGCGCCGGCGCGGTGCTGCCG
>Ga0193726_1001108_pt1 | contig 22882 bp, 22 predicted proteins | sample H2c1metaG_FD_144928 | JGI IMG/M metagenome (GOLD analysis project Ga0193726, IMG submission 144928) | Soil microbial communities from a riparian zone of the East river system, Colorado, United States - H2c1 | ecosystem: Environmental > Terrestrial > Soil > Riparian zone | place: USA: East River...
GCCGGTGAAGTAGTTGTCGACGCACAGCACGTCGTTGCCACCCGCCAGGAGGCGCTCGCACAGGTGCGAGCCCAGAAAGCCTGCGCCACCGGTGACCAATATCCTCTTGCTCATGATACCCCTGAAACCCCACCCACGTTCGGGGGCAGACACTAGGCCATCGAACCCTTGAAATCACTCCAAAACCACCAAAGGATGCCGCCGCCTGGCGCCGCTTGGGCCGGCCAATATCGCAAGAGGAAGCGTTCAATGAGTATCGAGATGACGGGGCTGGCGGACATCGTGCGTCAACACGCGTCGCAACGTCCCGACACCGCCGCCATCGTCCATGCCGGCCGCACCACCACCTATGCAGAGCTCAACCGCGCTTCGAACCAAGTGGCCAACGGGCTGGTCGCCGAAGGCATCGCGCCGCAAGCGCGCGTGGCCCATCTCGACAAGAGCAGCGATATTTTCTTCGAGCTGCTGTTCGGCGCTGCCAAGGCCAACGCGGTGATGGTCTCGGTCAATTGGCGTCTCGCCCCGCCGGAAGTGCTGCACATCCTGAACGATGCCCAGGCCGAGATCCTGTTCGTGGGCGAAGAATACTTTCCGGTGGTCGAGAAGATCCGCGATGACCTGAAGACGGTGCGCCAGATCGTGGCCTTCGGCGGCCGCCACGGCGCCTGGACGTCCTTCGCCGAATGGCGCGACCGGCAGTCCGCCGCCGATCCGTATCTGCCCGTCCGGTCCGGCGACACCGCTGTCCAGTTCTACACCAGCGGCACCACCGGCCTGCCCAAGGGCGCCGAGCTCACCAACGCCAACTTCGCCTGGATGTTTCCCCTGTGGACCAGGACCTGGCTGCTGGCGCCGGGCGTGCCCAACCTCGTCTGCCTGCCGATGTTCCACATCGGCGGCGCGGGGTGGGGCATTGCCGGCCTGTTCGCCGGCGCCACCAACCATGTCGTGCGCGAATTCATCCCGGCCGAAATCCTGCAGATCATCGAGCACGAACGGTTGCAGGTGATGCTGCTGGTCCCCGCCATGATCCTGTTCCTGGTGCAGGCGCCGCAGATCCGCGAAACTGACCTGTCGAGCCTGCGCCTGATCGTCTATGGCGCCGCGCCGATTCCCGCCGAGCTCCTGAAGCAGGCCATGGGCATCTTTCCCTGCGGCCTCCAGCAGGTCTACGGCCTCACCGAGACGACGGGCGCCATCACCTTGCTGCCGCCCGACGACCACGACCCGACCGATGCCCGGAAGCTCCTGTCGTGCGGCTACGCACAAGCCGGCGTGGAACTGCGCATCGTCGGCGACGACGGCAGGGACCTGCCGACCGGCGAGGTCGGTGAGATCGCCGTGCGCTCGCCACAGATCATGCGGGGCTATTGGCGCCTGCCCGAGGCCACCCAGCGCGCGATCCAAGGCGACTGGTTCCTGACCGGCGACGCGGGCTACCTCGACGACAAGGGCTATCTCTACATCTACGACCGGGTGAAGGACCTGATCGTGTCGGGTGGCGAAAACATCTATCCGGCCGAGGTCGAGAGCGCGCTGTTCGGCCATCCCGCCGTGGCCGATGTTGCCGTGATCGGCGTCCCCGACGAGCGCTGGGGCGAAGCCGTCAAGGCCATCGTCGTGAAGACAGCGGACGCCGACATCACGGCTGCCGGATTGCTCGACTGGGCGCGCGAACGGATCGCCGGCTACAAGCTGCCGAAGTCGGTCGACTTCACCGAGACCCTGCCGCGCAATCCGACGGGCAAGATCCTGAAGCGCGAACTGCGCAAGCCCTACTGGGGCGATAAACCACGCCAGGTGAACTGACGACACGAAGACGGCGACCCGACCAGCGGGTCGCCGGTTCGCTATCGTTCGGTCGGTCTAGTGGCGACCGCCGCCGCTACGACCACCACTGGTGATGCTGGTGGTGCTGGAAGTGCTGGCGGTGCGGGTGAACGTCGGACGCGCAGCCGTCGGCGCTGTCGCGGTGCTGCTCGCCGGCTGCGTGCGGAAGCCGCCCCAGTTACGCGAAGCGGTGCTGGGCTGCGTGCCGGTCGTCGGCGTGGTGTTCGACGCCTGCTGCGTGCGCCCGCCGCCGTTGCCCCAGTTGTGCGTACCGGTGCCGGGCTGAGTGCCGTTCGCGGGCGTGGTCGGCGGCGTGCCGCCGGCCTGCGGCTGATGCCCGCCGTTACCCCAGTTGTGCGTGCCATTGCCGGGCTGTGTGCCGTTGGTCGGCGTCGTGTTGCCGGCCTGCGGCTGATGCCAGCCGTTGTTGCCCCAGTTGTGCGAACCGTTGCCAGGCTGCGTGTTCGACGCGCTACGATCGTCGCGACGATTACCGTCCCAGCCGTTGTGCTCGCCGCCCGCCCAGCCTTCATGCTGGCCACGGTTCCCGCCATCGCGATCGCGATCCCCGCCATGGTTCCAGGCGTTGCGATCGCGGTCCCCGCCGTTGTTCCTGCCGTCGTGATCACGATCCCCGCCATGATTCCAAGCATCGCGGTCACGGCCCCAACCATCACGGCCCCGCCCGTCGGCACGCTGGTTGTCATGGCTCTGCTGATAGATGTCGTGGCTTTCGTGGTTCAGCATGCCATCGAGCCGCTGACGTTCCTGGGACGTGACGACGCCGTCGGCACGCGCCCGGGCCTCGTAGCGATCGATGCGCTGCTCGCCCTGCTCCAGGCGGCGGGTTTCGCCGCGTGTCAGCTGGCCGTCAGCTCTGCCCTGTTCGATACGCTCCTGCTGGTTGGCCTCCCGCGCATCGATGCTGCCCATCGACTGAGCGGACGCGCCGCCCGCAGCGAGCAAGCCCGCTGACAGCACTGCGTAAGGGATAGTGCGGAATATGGACATCGTTCCCTCTCATGACGTTTAGACGGCAGATGTACCGTCTTGAGAATCGCTACGCCCACGTATCTCCAAACATCCCTCGAAATTGCCGCGCGGCGGCGCTAGAACCGCACGTCCGGTAAACGCCATAACAACGCCATGCCAATGTCCGAATTGCCAGAGAACCTAACGCCCGTTCGGCCCGCCCACGTCTTCGACGAAGGGCGCCTGGCCGACTACATGAAGGCCAACGTCGACGGCTATCGCGGACCGATCCGCGTGCTGCAGTTCGAGGGCGGGCAGAGCAATCCGACCTTTCATGTGGCTGACGGCGGCGGTCGCATGTACGTGCTGCGCAAGAAGCCGCCCGGCAAGCTGTTGCCGTCGGCGCACCAGGTCGACCGCGAGTACCGCGTGATCAAGGCTCTGGCCGATCACACCGACGTCCCCGTGCCAAAGCCCTACGCGCTCTGCGGTGACGATTCGGTGATCGGCACGACCTTCTACATCATGCAGTTCCTGCCCGGCCGCATCCTGGCCGATCCGAAGATGCCCGGTATCTCGCCCACCGATCGCGGCAGGATCTTCGATTCGATGAACGACGTACTGGCCCGCATCCACAATGTCGATTATCGCGCCGTCGGCCTGGGCGACTACGGGCGGGAGGGCCAGTACATCCAGCGCCAGCTCGCCCGCTGGTCGAGCCAGTACGATCTCGCCCGCACCGAGCACATCGGAGCAATGGAGGCGCTGAAGCAGTGGCTGCCGGCCAATATCCCGGCGGGTGACGAGACGCGGATCAATCACGGCGACTACCGGCTCGGCAACGCCATCGTCCATCCGACCGAGCCGCGCATCATCGCCGTGCTCGACTGGGAGCTCAGCACGCTCGGCCATCCGCTGGCCGACCTTGGCTACAATTGCATGATGTACCATTTCGGCGAGGGCTTCGGCGCCTCGGGCGGCTATGCCGGCATGGATCTCAAGGTATTCGGCATTCCCAGCGAGGCCGAATATCTCGCAGCCTATGCCCGGCGCACCGGCCGCAACGAGGTCCCGTCCTGGGACTTCTACCTCGCCTTCTCGCTGTTCCGGCTCGCCGCGATCGTGCAGGGCGTCTACAAGCGCGGCCTCGACGGCAATGCCTCGTCGGAAACCGCCACCAAGTACGGCAACCGCGCCAAGGCGATGGCCGATCTCGCCTGGTCGATCGTCGAAAAAAGAGCGTAACTGGGAACGCGGACCGCCAGGTCCACTCATGGCTGGGAGCGCGCCACTCCAGTGGCGCTCATGTGCTGGTGGATACGAAGATGCGCAACTCTAGGCGGAGGTTACTCCGCCGCGGTTGCGCGCTCCCAGCAAAGAACCCCAGCCTACTCGTCGGTCGAGGGCACCATCGAGGTGTCGTTGCCTACCGGGCAGCCCTCGGTGTCGGTCACGGAATTGGATGGGTTGCGATAGCGATCGATGTCGTAGGGCGCCGAGTCGCTGGGCGCACGCGGCGGCGGCGTGCGCAACGTCCACGATACAAGCCGCTTGATGACGCTGCCCAGCGCCTGGTCGAACGCCTCGACGACCTTCGGAATCTTGTCGCCGCGCGCCCGCACGCAGCGCTCGAACGACGCGACGCCGATGATCTGCCGGTCGGGCAAACGCACGAGCTTGGCGATGATGCGTACCCGCACGATGGGCGGCTTGCCGTAGTAGTAGAGCGCCTCGAAGTTGCGCAGGTCGGGCTGCAGCACGTAATTGGCGCGAAGCTCGATCGATTCGCGGGACACCGCGACGATCTTGCGCGTGTTCTCGAACGAATCGACGATCCGCGTCTGTACCATCAGCGGGGCACGGTCGGTCCACGCCGCGTTGGCGTAGTAGTCTGTCGACGTGGGCGTGAGCGCGATGGCGATGCGCCCGGTGCTGAGGTTGGCCGAGGCCGCCGGCGCTTCGACCGCGAGCTGCCAATAGACCGCAGGCAGGTCGGGATCGAACGTGCTCTTGGGCGTCACCGTGTAGAGATCGATCGGGTCGTTCACGGCGCTGATCAACGCGCAACCGGCAAGTGACGCGGCCGCCGCCACCGAGACGGCCATGCGGAGGATCATTTGGGCGTATATCCCTGCTTGCCGCTGAAAACGAAGCCGGCCGGGTCGCGCTCGAGCCGGGTGGCGATGACATTCAGGTTGGCGGTGAGCTGGCGCAGCTCGCGAATGGTGAGCGACAGTTCGGTGAGGCCTGCCTCGGTAAACTGGCGGATGGGCGCCCTGTTGTCGGCGACCAGCTTGCTGAGCTGGCCTGCCGCGCCGTCGATGTTGGCGAACGCCTTGCGCGCGTCGACGAGCGCCTTGCGCAGCTCGCCCGGATCCTTGCCGGCCAGCGCCTTGCGCGTCGCCTCGTCCTGGGGCCCGACCTCCATGGCGATCAGGTTGAGCGTATCGGCCACGCCGTTCAGCTTGTCGAACGTCTTGCGGAATTCGGCGACCGCGCCCGGCAGATCGGCGAGCGTGGCCTGGATCGAGGCGTCCTGCTTGGCAAGGCCGGTCGTCGTCGTCGCGAGGTTGCGCAGCGTGTCGCTCACCGCACCGATATTGTCGGGGCTCAGGAGCTCGTTCAACCGGTCGACGGTCACCCCCGCCTTGGTCAGCAGTTCCTGCGCCGAGGTCGACGTCGCCTGCAGGAAGGACGCACCCTCGCGGATCTCGGGATAGGGCGTCTGGCCCAGCTTCTTCTTGGGCTTGACCTGATCGACGTCCAGCCGCCCGACGATCTGGATGAAGGGCGCGCCGGCAATGAACGGCTTTTCGAAGACGGCGTAGGAGCGCTCGCGAATGTCGATGTTCCAGTCGACGGCGACGGTGACCTCGATCTTCTCGGTCAGGCGCTCGCGCCCTGTCGAGCGCTGCGTGTCGGTGCGCGCGGTGAGCTGGATGCTGTGCACGCGGCCGACCCGCAAGCCGCGGTAGAACACCGGCGAATCGTTGGTCAAGCCCTGCACGTCACCCGAGAACAGGATGACATAATAGGCATAGGACGTCCGGTCGCCGGCGCGCAGCTTCCAGATGACGAAGCCGGCGACAGCCGCGATGAACACGATCATCGCCGCGCCGACCAGCACATAAGGCGATTTTCTTTCCATCGGACGCCGCTTCTACTCCTTGTGGGCTGCTGCCCGCCCGCGCGGCCCGTGGAAATATTCCCGGACCCAGGGATGATCGTATTCCAGCATCTCTTCCATCGTACCTACCACGACGTGCTTGTCGAGCAGCACGGCAATCCGATCACAAGCCGCATAGAGGCTGTCCAAATCGTGCGTCACCATGAGAATGGTGAGGCCGAGGCTGTGGTTCAGTCCCTTCACGAGTTCGTCGTAGTGGGCCGCCCCGATCGGGTCGAGGCCGGCGGTCGGCTCGTCCAGGAACAGCAACTCTGGGTCGAGGGCCAACGCCCGGGCCAGGCTGGCCCGTTTGCGCATGCCACCGGAAAGCTCGGAGGGCTTCTTGTCGCCGGTATCCGGCGGCAGGCCGACAAGGGCGACCTTGAGGGCGGCAATGTCGCGCATGGTTTGTTCGTCCAGCCCGGCATGCTCGCGGATCGGGACGATGATATTCTCCGACACCGACAGCGAGGAAAACAAGGCGCCGTCCTGGAACTGCACGCCGGTGCGGCCCTGGATGTCGCGCTCGGCCTTGCCATGCAGCTTGCTGACATCCTTTCCGAGGATTTCGATGGTGCCCGCCGTTGTGTCGTTGAGCCCGATGATGGCGCGCAGCAGCACCGATTTGCCGGCCCCCGATCCGCCCACAAGGCCGATAATCTCACCACGAAATACGTCGAAATCGAGATTGTCGTGAATGATGTTGTCGCCGAACTGCGTGCGCACGCCGCGCAGCTTGAGCACGACGTCGCGACCGTCCCTGTGGTCGACCAGTTGTCCGCCTTCAGGCTTCGCACCGTCCGGCTTTGCAGCATCCGGCTTTGCAGCTTCCGGCTTTGCGACTTCGGCCATCAGACGTTCGCCAGCAGGAAGATGATCGAGAATATGGCGTCGAGCACGATGACGCAGAAGATCGATTCCACCACCGAGCGCGTCGTGAGCTGGCCGACGCTTTCGGCGCTGCCGTGGACCTGAAGCCCCTCGAAGCAGCCGATCGTGGCGATCACGGCACCGAACACCGGCGCCTTGATCATGCCGGTGTAGAAATGCCACGGGCCCACCGTGTCGCGCAGCCGCTCGAAGAACTGCACGAAGGTGAAATCCAGATAGAAGGTGCAGGCGACGGCACCGCCCAGCAGGCCGGTCATATCGCCCCAGAAGGCCAGCAGCGGCATGGAGATTATCAGGGCCATGATGCGCGGCAGAACCAGCCATTCGACGGGATTGAGCCCCATCGTGCGCATGGCATCGACTTCCAGGTTGACCTGCATGGTGCCGATCTGGGCCGTGAAGGCGCTGCCGGAGCGGCCTGCCACGATGATGGCGGTGAGCAGGACGCCCAGCTCACGGAACATGCCGATACCGACGGCTTCCACCGTGAAGGTCTCGGCGCCGAACTGCTTGAGCTGCTGGACGCCCTGGTAGGCGATCACCACGCCGATCAGGAAGCACAGCACGCCCACGATCACCAGCGCCCGGACCCAGACCTCGTACATCTGGCGGACCACGGCGCTGATCCGGAAGCGGCGCGGCTCCACGCACGCCTCGACGAAGACAAAGAGGATCTCGCCGAAGAATTCGCAGAGATTGATGCCCTGGTGGTAAAGATTGACCGTGTTGCGCCCGACTTCCTCGAGCCAATGGGCAAACCAGTTGACATGCTGCTCGGGCGGCGCCTCGCACATGTTGTTCTTCACGACATCGAAAATGTCGGCATGGGCCTTTTGGGCCGTCTTGACCTCGGAGTCCGCGCCGCCGCCGGCGAGTTCCAGGATTTCCAGCGCACCCGCCGTGTCGAGCTGCTTCACAGCGCTCGCATCGACGACACGCGCCGCTTTGGCTGTCCCCGCTGCCTGCCGCGCCTTATCGGCCTTTGCGCGGAAGCCACGCAGGCTGAATACTGTCCACACGCCGCCGACCTCGAGGACGGGTCTACCCGCGGTCACCGCGTAGCGAATGGTTGGTTCGGCGTCGGCCATTGGCGAGATTAGTCGTCGCGACCGTTCGTGCTGTCAATGTCCCAGACGCATTGCCCCGCCACGCGAGCACTGGCACGATCCGGCACCGGAGGAAGCAATGGGCAAGTGGCCGATCCTGGACAAGATCGAGATGATCGACGGTCGGATCGACGAGAAGACCTACGAACACGATCTGGCGAAGCTGCAGCGCCACCTGCTCGATTTGCAGGTCCATCACCTGCGCACCGGCGGCCGGGTCGTCATCGGCCTCGACGGCTGGGATGCCGCCGGCAAGGGCGGCCTCATCGAGCGCCTCGTCGCCGGCCTCGAGCCGAAGTCCACGCATGTCTGGCGCATCGGCGCGCCGACGCCGGAAGAGCAGGGCCGCCATTACCTGTGGCGCTTCTGGCAACGGCTGCCGCCGCCCGGCAACTGGGCGATCTTCGACCGCACCTGGTACGGCCGCGTGCTGGTCGAGCGCATCGAGGGGCTATGCAGCGTCGAGGCCTGGAAGCGGGCCTACCACGAGATCAACGAGTTCGAACACGAGCTCACCGACGACGGCGTGCGCATCGTCAAGATCCTCGTCCATGTCAGCGCCGAGGAGCAGAAGCGGCGCATGATCGATCGCCTGAGCAAGCCCCACAAGCGCTACAAGGTCGGGCTGGAGGACTTCCGCAACATCGCCAAGCGCAAGGAATATCTCGAGGCCTACGACGACATGCTCGAGCGTACCGACACCGACCATGCGCCGTGGCACGTCATCGCTTCCGACGACAAGATGCACGCCCGGCTCACCGGCCTCAAGATCGTCGCCGAGGAAGTCGGCAAGGGCGTCGAGCTCACCGAGCAGACGCTCGATCCCGCGATCGCCGAGGCAGCGTTCAAGCTGTGGGGCTGGATGCCGGACGACGGCAAGAAGGACAAGAAGAACGGCAAGAAGAGCTAGAACGCCTGTGTCTACAATGGTTCGGGTTTCACCGAACTATTGGACATGGCCGGCTGGCCCATCGCACCCTAACTTTCCCCTCATGATCGAAATGAAGCAGAGCAGGATATTTCCCGGCTGGTGGGTCGTGGCCGGCGCCTTCCTGTGCATGATGACGGGCTTTGCCGTCGCCTATTCCTTCGCGGCGTTCTTCGGCGCGCTGGAGAGCGAGTTCGGCGCCCGTCGCGGCGAGACGGCGCTGGTCTTCTCGATCTCGGCCTTCCTCTACTTCCAGCTGGGTTTTCCCGCCGGCCTGATCGCCGACCGCATCGGCCCGCGCCCCATGGTGATCGGCGGCCTGCTGCTGGTCGCCATCGGCCTCGTTGCCGCCGCGCAAGCGACCAGCCTGTGGCAGGTCTATCTCGGCTATGGCGTCGGCGTCGGCGTCGGCGTCGGCCTCGCCTACGTACCGAGCATCGCGGCAGTACAGCGCTGGTTCGTGCGCTGTCGTGGCACCGCGAGCGGCCTCGCCATCGCGGGCATCGGCGTGGGAACGCTGGTCGGCGCGCCGCTGGCTCACGAACTGATCGCAGACCTTGGCTGGCGCCAGACCTATCTCGTGCTGGCTGCCTTGACGGTGGTGGGCGCGTTCGTGGCCGGCGCGCTGGTGCGATCGGCGCCCGAGCGCTACGGCCTCACCCCGGACGGCGATCCGCCGCATCCCAGCGGCGCGAGTGCCATGCCCGCCGGGCTCAGCCTGGGCGAGGCGGTGCGCTCCGGCCCATTCTGGGCGATCTATATCGGGGCGCTCCTGATGTCGTTCGGCCTGTTCGTGCCGTTCGTGCATCTCGCCCCCTATGCCCGCGATGTCGGCCTGGGCGAGGGCTTCGGCGTGCTGCTGATCGTCCTGCTGGGCGTGGGCAGCACGGTTGGCCGCTTCCTGTTCGCCAGCGTCACCGCCTGGATTGGCCGGCGGCTTTCCTTCGCCCTGATGTATGTCGGCGCCGGCGCCATGCTGGTGATGTGGTCGCAGTCGACCAGCGCTCCCGCGCTCGTCGTCTTCGCCCTGGTGTTCGGCGCCTTTTACGGCGGCTTCGTCGCCATCGCGCCGTCCCTGGCCGCCGACTATTTCGGCGGCCGCGCGCTCGGCTCGATCATCGGCGCGCTCTATAGCGGCGTGGCCTTCGGCGCCCTGCTCGGTTCGCCGGTCGCGGGCTACGCCTTCGATCTCTTCGGTTCCTACACCGGCGTCATGCTGGCCGGCGCCGCGCTTTGCCTGGTGTCGTTCGCCATCACGCTGACGGCGCCGGAGCCGGCGCGCTGGCTGGCGGGCCGGAAACCGCGGCCGTGACGCCGTCACCGAGGCGCTCGGCGAGTGATGGCAGCGCCTCGCGCATCGCCTCCTCGAAACGCCAGGGCGGATTGATGACGGCGAGCGCGCAGGCCGCGAGCTTGCCCGGCTCGGCCGCAGGCAGGCGCAGTTCCAGGGTCAACGGCTTGAACGCCGCAAGCTCGGCCGCGAACGCGGCGGCGGCCTCGTCCTTGATGGGATACCAAAGCGCGTAGCAGCCGGTCGCGAAGCGCCGCACGCCCTGGCGAAGCGCGCGCAGCAGGCGCTCGAACTCGTCTTGCGTCTCGAAGGGTGGATCGATCAGCACCAGGCCGCGGCGCTCGGGCGGCGGCAACAGCGCCTTCAGCACCTTGTAGCCGTCAGCCTGGCGCACTTCGACCGCACGGTCGCCCGCGAACTCGCGCTTGAGCGCCAGCGCCTCCGCCGGATGAAGCTCGCAAGCGATGAAACGATCACCCGGCCGGAGCGCCATCCGAACCAGCCGCGGCGAGCCCGGATAGCGCCTGAGGGCGTGCCCGGCGGGACCGAACTTGCGGTCGTAGGCCGCGACCGCCGCCAGATAACGTGCCACAGCCGACGGCATGCCGGCGCGCGGCGAAGCGACCAGGCGGGCGATGCCGGCATCGGCCTCGCCGGTGCGCCGCGCCGGCCCCTCGTCCAGGGCGTAGCCGCCGGCGCCGGCGTGCGTGTCGAGCACGAACAGCTTCTTGTCCTTGGCGGTCAGCAGGCGCAGCAGCTCGCAGAGCGCCGTGTGCTTCAGGACATCGGCGAAGTTGCCGGCGTGATAGCCATGGCGATAGTTCATACGACGCCTATAGCATCGCCGATGGATTTGTGGGCACAGGATGTGCTTCAACCCGGGGGCAACAAGGGGGACAGCCATGGCCACTCACGAACTTCATTCCTCGCCCGAGACCTGTCACTGGGGCTACTTCGACAGCCAGCTGAAACCCTCGCTGCGCATCAAGTCCGGCGACATCGCCACCATCCATTGCGTTTCAGGCTCGGCCGAAATCCTGCCCGGCGAGCCGTTCAACGTTCTGCCCGAGCATCGCGAGATCCTGGGCAAGCTGAAGCCGCATCTCGGCCGCCACATCCTGACCGGCCCGGTTTATGTCGAAGGCGCCGAGCGCGGCGATGCGCTGGCGGTCGAAGTGCTCGACATCAAGTTCCGCACCAACTGGGGCTGGAACGCCCAGCGGCCGCTGGCGGGCACCCTGCCCGAGGACTTCCCCTTCTATCGCCTGACCCACATTCCCATCGATTCCAACCGCGGCGTCGCCACCATGCCGTGGGGCCTCGAGATCGACCTGAAGCCGTTCTTCGGCATCATGGGCGTGGCGCCGCCGCCGGAATGGGGCCAGTGCAGCTCGATCGAGCCGCGCGCCTTCGGCGGCAACATCGACAACAAGCACTTCAATATCGGCACGACAGTCTACCTGCCGGTGTTCGCCGAGGGTGGCCTGTTCTCGACCGGCGACGGCCATGGCGTGCAGGGCGACGGCGAGGTCAACCTCACGGCGCTCGAGACGTCGCTTTCAGGCACCTTCCGCTTCACCGTGCGCAAGGACATGAAGCTCAACAACCCGCGCGCCGAGACCGCGACACACTGGATCACCCATGGTTTCGATCCCGACCTCGACGACGCCGCCAAGGAAGCGCTGCGCGACATGATCCGCCTGATCACCGCCAAGACCGGACTCGCCGCCGCCGACGCCTACATGCTGTGCAGCCTGCAGGGCGACCTGCACGTCACGCAGACCGTCGACGGCAACAAGGGCATCCACTGCATGATCGATAAGAAGCTGATCGGCGGCTGACGATGCGCGGCCTGGTTTGCGTCGTGCTGTTGCTGCTCATCTCGGCGGCGGGACCGGTGCTGGCGCGCGACGAGCTCGTGACGTCGGCGCAGACTGCCGGCGGCGAGGCCATTCCCTACATCCTGACGAGCAAGCCCGGCACGCCGGCCTATGCCGTCATCCTGATGCCGGGCGGTCAGGGGCGGATGAATCCCCGGATGATGAACGGCAAGCCGGCCTTCTCGAGCGGCGGCAACTTCCTGATCCGCTCGCGCGAGCTGTTCGCCGACGGCCGGTTCGTCGCCGTCTCGACCGACGCGACCTCGACCCCCGATCGCATCCTGGCGATCGTGCGCGACCTCCAGGCGCGCTACGGCCAGATCGCGATCTACGTCATCGGCACCAGCCGCAGCACCGACGCCACGATGGCGCTCGCCAAGCCGCTCGACGGACAGGTGGCGGGCTTCGTCCACACTTCGTCGATGAGCGGCATCGCCGGCTTCGATCCGCGCGGCCTCAAGAGCCGGCACCTCGTTGTCCTGCACACGATGGACGCCTGCCGCATCACCAGTCCCTCCGCCGGCATGGCGTCGCACCAGAAATACGGCACCGAGCTGATCGAGATGAGCGGCGGCACGTCGACCGGCGATGCGTGCGAGGCCTATGCCCATCACGGCTACAACGGCATCGAGCAGGCGACGGTCGACCGAATAAAGGCGTGGATCGCCAAGCCCTAGAGGCGATGTTAAACAGGTCCGGATTCGCAGGGGGCCTCGTGAAACTCCAAGAGATCGTGAAACGGCTGGGACTCGGGCTGGTCCTGGCGGGAATGTCCGCGTTGCCGTCCAACCCGGTATATGCCTGGGGCGCGACCGGTCATGAATTCATCAGCGGCATCGCGGCCGAACTGTTTCCCGACGAGATCCCGGAATTCCTGCGCACGCCGGAGGCCGTGGAGACGATTGCCGTCTTCGGCCGCGAGCCCGACCGCGACAAGCACACCGGCGAGACGCACGACAGCGACCTCAATCCCATGCATTACGTCATGCTCGCCGACAACGGCAATGTGGCCGGCGTCCTGCCGCTCGACCAGCTGCCGATCACGCTCGACGAATACAATGCGAAGCTGCTGGTGGCCGGCAGCAGCCAGTACAAGTCGGGCTATCTTCCCTACGCCATCGTCGTCGGCTGGTATCAGCTCGCCAAGGATTTCGCCTATTGGCGGGCGTCGTCGATCGGCGCCAAGACGGCGGTCGAAGCGCGCGATCGCGCCTGGTTCGAGGCGGACCGCCAGCACCGCAAGCTGCTCCTGCTGCGCGATCTCGGCTACTGGAGTCATTTTCCCGGCGACGCCAGCATGCCGTTGCACACTTCCGTGCACTTCTATGGCTGGGGCCCCTATCCCAACCCGCAAGGCTACGCCACCGGCGACACCATGGACCTGTACATCAAGGGCGCGTTCGTGCGCCACCACATCAACCGCGATGTCGTGAAGTCGCTCGTCCCGCCCTATGACGCCTGCAACTGCTCGGTCTGGGACCGGGCGAGGAAGATGATCCTGGCCAGGAACAAGGAAGTCATCCCGATGTACGAGCTGTACAAGAAGGGCGCGTTCGAGGCGGCCACGCCGGAAGCCGTCGCCCTGGTATCGGCGGAGCTCGGGCTTGGCGCTGCCCTGGTTCGCGACATGGTCATCGATGCCTGGAAAGAGAGCTCGATCCTGGGAGTCGGCGATCCTGTCATCAGCATGCGCGACATCCTGTCGGGCAAGCACATCCTGCGCCGCGACGACTTCCACAACGACTGATCGGCGAGGGCGCCTAGGGTGCCGGCTCGACCCTGAGTTCGGTACCGCTGACGGCAGCCACGCGAACCCGGCGGCCCGGCCCCATATCGGGGCCGGTCACGGTCCAGCTTCCGTCGCCCAGCTTCACCCGGCCCTGGCCACCCAGGATCGGCGTGTCGAGCACGATCGTCTTGCCGACCAGGCTGTCGCCGCGGGCGTTGAGATTGGCGTCGGCAGGACGGCCCTGCTGCATGCGCTTCAAGGTCGGGCGCAGCATGACCGCCGAGGCCACCGAGACGATGGCAAACACAAGAAGCTGCAGTTCGAGCGACAGGTCCGATATGACCAGCAGGAAGGCGCCGGACGCCAGCGCGCCGATGGTGAGGAACAGGAAGACCACACCCGGTAGCAACATCTCGAACACGAGCAGCACCGCGGCGAGCGCCCACCAGTACCAGAAGATGATCTTGAAGCCGAACATGGCGCTCAGCCGCTCGAGGGAACCGAGCCGCGCGGCCGCACCGCCTCGGCTGCCGCACCGCGCGCCTGCGCCTCCTTGGCGAGTTCGCCGATGCCCGCGATCGAGGCCATGATCCCGGCCGCTTCGACCGGCAGGAAGAAGACCTTGGCGTTGGGGCTCGAGCCCATCTTCGCCAACGCCTCGACATATTTGGTGCCAAGGAAGTAGTTCGTCGCCTGCACGCCGTTGCCGGCGATCGCCTCGGCCACCACCGAAGTCGCCTTGGCCTCGGCCTGGGCCAGCCGCTCGCGCGCCTCGGCGTCGCGGAAAGCCGCCTCGCGGCGGCCCTCAGCGGTCAGGATGGCCGATTGCTTCTCGCCCTCGGCGCGCTGGATGCTCGATTCGCGCACGCCCTCGGACTCGAGGATGGTGGCGCGCTTCTCGCGCTCGGCCTTCATCTGCCGGCCCATGGCGACCACGATGTCCTCGGGCGGCGCGATGTCCTTGACCTCGATGCGCAGCACCTTGACGCCCCACGGGCCGGTCGCCTGGTCGATCACCGCCAGCAGCGTGTTGTTGATGTCGTTGCGCTTCGACAGCGCCTCGTCGAGCGCCATGTTGCCCATGACGCTCCTGATGTTGGTCAGCGCCAGGTTGGTGATGGCGAGGTGGAGGTTCTGCACCTCGTAGGCGGCGCGCGCCGCGTCGATCACCTGGTAGAAGGCGACGGCGTCGACCTGGACGCTGGCATTGTCCTTGGTGATGACTTTCTGCGGCGGAATGTCGAGGACGTTCTCCTGCATGTTGATCTTGCGGCCGATCGTATCCATGAAGGGCACGATGAGATGCAGCCCCGGCGGCAGGGTGCGCGTGTAGCGGCCGAACCGTTCGATGGTCCAGTTGCTGCCCTGCGACACCGTCTTTACGCCTGCGAACACCAGCACCAGCGCCACAACGACCAACAAGATGACGAAGATCAGAGCACCCGACATTGTCTGCGCCTCCCCCGGCTTCGCGGGGACCCTAGCCTATAGCGATGCGCCGAGCCATCGCGGCTCTAGCTGGCGGCGGCGGCGAATTCGAGAGGTTCTGACTCGGAAGACTTCACCGGCACGGAAGCAAATCTCGTGTCGGCCGCCAGCCAGCGGTCGAGAAAGCCGTTGATCCAGCGGTCGAGCGGCGGGTCGTAGAGCGGATGCATGGAGAGGTGCACGCCGCGTTGCTGGGCGCCGGGAAGTTTCAAACGCTCGGCGGCTTTCATCGTCCAGATCCGTTTCATCTCGAGAGTGACCTCGGGATGAAACTGGAAGCCGAAGGCGTTCTTGCCGTGTCGAAAGGCCTGGACGGGATAGGTCTCGTTGGTCGCCAGCAGCTCGCAGCACTCGGGGATCCGCATGCCCTCGCGGTGCCACTGGTAGACCTTCATCGGCGCCTTGAACCATTCGCGGCCGGCAGCCGTCGGTTCGATGTCGACGTAGCCCACCTCGACCTTGCCGTCGGGATGAGGACCGACCCGGCCGCCGGCGGCCCGGGTCAGCAACTGCGCGCCCAGGCACAGGCCGAGGAAGGGAACGCCCGCCTCGACGACCTTGGGAATCCACTCGAGCTCGCACTTGATGCCCGCCAGGGTGCCGCAATCGTTGGCCGACATCGGGCCGCCGAAGATCACCACGCCGGCATAGTCCGACATGTCGTCAGGCAGGTTGCAGCCGAGATTGGGACAAAGGCGATGGAGCTCGTAACCGCGCTTTTCGAGGAGGGCGCCGACCCGACCGGGTCGCGAATGCTCCTGGTGCACGACGATTGCTATCTTCTTGGGGGCAATCTTTTTGGGCTTGTCAGCCGGTACTGTCATGGATTTGCAAGATACGCGTGGGTTATGGCAACGACAAGGCGAACCGCGGCGGAGAGACGAAATGGCGCGCCAGCTCGACTTCTACTTCGATTGCTCAAGCCCCTGGACCTACCTCGCCTTCCACGCCGTGCAGCCGCTCGCGGCCGAACTCGGCGTGGAAATTGCGTGGAAGCCCATCCTGGTCGGCGGCGTGTTCAACGCCGTCAACCAGACGGTCTACGACAGCCGCGCCAAGCCCAACCCGCTGAAGCAGGCCTACATGCTGAAGGACCTCGGCGACTGGGGCCGACTCTATGGACTGCGCATCGTCTTTCCCCCCAAGGTCTTTCCGGTGAACAGCGTCAAATGCATGCGCGGCGCCTGCGCCGCACTCGACGAGGGCAAGCTCGTGCCCTACGCCACCGCCGCTTTCGAAGCCTATTGGGGCGATGACCGCGACCTCGCGCGCGAGGAGGTGCTGGCCGACATCGCCCAGCGCGCCGGCCTGGATCGCCAGCGCTTCTTCGCCGCCATCGAAACCGCTTCCTGCAAGGCGCGACTGCGCGCCAACACCGACGAGCTGATGGCGCGCGGCGGCTTCGGCAGCCCGACGATGTTCGTCGGCAATTCGATGTTCTTCGGCAACGATCGACTGCCGCTGGTGCGCGCGGCGTTGGAGGCAGCATGAGCGGCAACAGCGATCCGGAGTTCTGGCAAAAGGCGCGGGCGCACCTGGTGCGCTACGGCGGCGCGTTCTCGCCGCTGATCGCCGAGAGCGCCGCCGGCAACTTCTTCACCGATGCCGACGGCCGCCGGATCCTGGATTTCACCTCGGGCCAGATGAGCGCCATCCTGGGCCACAGCCATCCCGAGATCGTGGCGGTGGCGCGCCACTGGATCGGCGAGCTCGATCATCTCTATTCGACCATCCTGTCGCGTCCCGTGGTCGACCTCGCCACACTGATCGCCGAGATCTCGCCCGGCCAGCTCGATCGCGTGCTGCTGGTCTCGACCGGCGGCGAATCCAACGAGGCGGCGCTGCGCATGGCCAAGCTGGTGACCGGCCGCCACGAGATCGTGGCGATGAGCCGCTCCTGGCACGGCGTGACGGGCGGCGCTGCATCGGCGACCTATTCCTCGAGCCGCAAGGGCTACGGCCCGCCGCAGCCGGGCTCCCTGGTGCTGCCGGCGCCCGACAGCTACCGGTCGCGCTTCATCGACGAGCGTGGCGTCTACGACTGGCAGAGCGAACTCGATTTCGGCTTCGAGCTGATCGACCGTCAGTCGAGCGGCGCGCTCGCCGCCTGCATCGTCGAGCCGATCCTGAGCTCGGGCGGCGTGCTCGAGCCGCCGATGGGCTACATGGCCGCGCTGGCGGAGAGATGTCGCGCGCGCGACATGCAGCTCATCTTCGACGAGGCGCAGACCGGGCTCGGCCGCACCGGCCACCTGTTCGCCTGCGAGCGCGACGGCGTGGTGCCGCAGTATCTGACGCTGTCCAAGACGCTGGGCGCCGGCCTGCCGCTCGCCGCCATGCTGACGACCGCGGAGATCGAGGATGTCGCGGCCGAGCGCGGCTTCCTCTTCTATACCACCCACGCCTCCGACCCTTTGCCGGCGGCGGTGGGCCTCAAGGTCATCGAGGTCATCCTGCGCGAGCGTCTGGCTGAACGCGCGGCCTGCCTCGGCGAACGGCTCAAGGCCGGCCTGCTCGCCCTCCAGCAGCGCTACGATTGCGTCGGCGACGTGCGCGGCCGCGGGCTGCTGCTCGGCCTCGACCTGGTGAAGGACCGCCGGACCAAGGCGGCCGACCCCGAGCTCGCCCAGCGCGTCGCCCGCGAATGCCTCGAGCTCGGCATGATGACCAGCGTCGTGCGCGGCGGCCTCGGCATCTTCCGCATCGCCCCGCCGATCACCATCGAGCCCGACGAAATCGACCTTGGACTCGAGATATTCGATCGGGCCCTCGCCCGGGCGCTGCATTGAAACTGGGGATATCCGGCCCCTCCGGTGGAACGGTATGGTATTAGCGTTTGAAACGCGCCCCTATCTGTTGTACCCGCTTGCGGTTTCCGGCCAACGCGTTGGGAGTGAATGGATGATCAAGAAGCTATTGCAGGCGGCAATCGTGTCAGTGGGCGGTTTGGCATTGGGCGGCTGTCCGCTCGAACAGGCCAAGACCACGGCGCCCGTCAAGCCGCCGGCAGCTGACTATCAGGCAGCCGTTCCGCCCTCGCCGCCCGCCACCAACATCCGCGGCATCTGCTACAATCCCGCCGACCTTACGGTCTATCGCGCGCGCATGCTGCAGATGGAATTGAACGTCGCCACCCTGCAGTGCCAGAATCCCGGCGGCAGCCGCGCCTACGAAGACCAATACCGCGCCTTCATCGGCAAGTTCCAGACCGAGCTGGCGGCCAACGGGCGCAGCATGCAGCAGCTCGGCAGCCGCAAGCGCTTCAATCTCGACATCGTGGTGACCGAGTTCGCCAACCGCACCGCGCAGCGCGCGCCGGTCGACAAGGAATTCTGCTCGCGCAGCAAGCGGGCCTTCGACTGGGCCCTGTCGACGCAGGTCAAGACGATCGACCAGGTGCCGCCGCCGTTCGATCTCGGCCCCGAGATGAACGTCTATCCCTGCCCCGCTCCGTAAGCGACGGCCAGCCCGACACTCGAAGGCGGTCCCGACGGACCGCCTTTTTGTTGCGTCAGACAGCTTTGCCTCCCCATCGTCTTCGATGGGGAGGAATCTTTTAAGCGTCTAGGCATTGCCGTGCCGCAGCAGGCGGCCCGAATGGGTGTTGGTCGGCTGGTCGTCGCGGATCGTGACCTCGCCATTCACCAGCACGTACTTGTAGCCGTGGGCGCGCTGGATGCGTCGCCATTCGCCGCCCGGCAGGTCATGGGCGATCTCGTCGGGCAGCACGCGCAGCCCGTCGAAGTCGTAGACCACGATGTCGGCCGGCGCGCCCTTCCTCAGCACGCCGCGGCCGTGGAAGCCCGCGACCTCGGCCGGCAGCGCGGACAATCGCCAATGCACGTCTTCCAGGCTCAGCATCTTGTGCTCGCGCACCACCTTACACAGCGTTTCGGTCGGATAGCGTCCCGCCGTCAGGAACTTGGTATGCGCGCCGCCGTCGGACACGCCGAACAGCACATAGGGGTCGTCCATCAGCTCCTTGAGATAGTCGATCCTGCCGTTGGGAGGTGCTGCAAAGAACTCGGTCTTGAGATCCTCCTCGACTGCCATGTCGAGCATGACGTCGACCGGATGCTTGCCCATCTTCTCGCCGGCATGGGCCAGCGTGTAGTCGAGCCACTTCTTGTTCTTCTCGAGCCGGGGGCCGACGATGGCGACCTGCGGCAGCGGTCCGGTCGCCGTGATCGGCAGCTTGTCGCGCAGCGCTGCGCGGCGCGCCGGGTCGGCGAGCTTGGCCAGACGCTCGGCGCGCGTTCCCGTCGTGGCGTCGCACCAGGCCTGGGAATCGTCGAACAGGTTCCAGTCCTCGAAGGTGAAGGTGAAGCCCGCATCGGTCGTGAGCCCCTGCCCGACCACGCGGATGCCGCGCTCGCGGCAGCTTCGGAGCCAGTCGAGCACGCGACGATGGATGTGCGGCTTGTGATCGAAGGCCTGCACGACGTTCATGATGACCGGCCGGCCGCTCAAGGTCGCGACCTCCTCGTAGAAGGCCTGGTCGCGGGCATTGTCGCCCGAGACCAGCAGCATCTGCACGAAGCCGTCATTGCGCTCGGCCAGCACGCGGGCGAGCTCGCGGCAGGTCTCGTCGTGCATGACGTCGGTCGGCATCGCCGAGCCGTCATAGTCGCGCTGCACCGCGGCCGGTCCAGTCGGCAGCATGCGCTGGGCCGACCAGCCGCAGGCGCCGGCATCCATCGCCTCGTGCAGCAGGCGCCGGAGCTCGGCGTGCTGCTCGGGCGTCGGCAGCTGGCCCGCCTTGGCCGCCTCGAAGCCCATCACCCAGATCAGCAGCGGCGAGATCGGCATGTAGGGCAGGATGTTGACCGCCTTGGGCGCCGCCTCGACGCTGTCGAGGAACTCGGGGAACGTCACCCAGTCCCACGGCATGCCGGCCTGCATCGAGGCCATGGGGATCGCCTCGACCCGGGTCATCGACATCATGGCGCGCTCCCGCTCGGCGGGGCGCACCGGGGCGAAGCCGAAGCCGCAATTGCCGATCACCACCGAGGTGATGCCGTGCCAGCTCGACAGCGAGCAATAGGGGTCCCAGAAGAGCTGGGCGTCGTAATGGGTGTGCAGGTCGATGAAGCCCGGCGCCACGATCAGGCCGCCGGCGTCGATCGTGTCGTCGGCCTCGGACGCCCCGATCTGGCCGATACAGGCGATCCGGCCGTCCTTGATGCCGATGTCGCCCCGGAAGCGCGGCAGCCGGCTGCCGTCGACGATCATTCCCCCGCGGATCACGCGATCGTATCGGGCCATGTTTCCTCCGTTTCGCGAAGCGTGAGCGTGACCCGCGACTCTGTCAACGCGCCGCGCTAAACTCGCATCATGAAATCGAAACGCGTCCGCACCGACGTCCTGGAGATCGCCTATGAGGAGCATGGGCCCGAGAACGGCGCGCCGGTGATCCTGCTGCACGGCTTCCCCTATGACGCCCGCACCTTCGACGAGGTCGCCCCGCCCTTGGCCGCCGAGGGGTGCCGGGTGCTGGTGCCCTACCTGCGCGGCTACGGCGCGACGCGGTTCCTGTCGGCCGCGACGCCGCGTTCCGGCGAGCAGGCGGCGCTGGGCCACGATCTGCTGCAGTTCATGCGGGCCGTCGGCATCAGCCGGGCGGCGCTGGCCGGCTACGACTGGGGTGGCCGCGCGGCCTGCGTCGTGGCGGCACTGTGGCCGGAATGGGTGCGCTGCCTGGTGAGCTGCACCGGCTACAATATCCAGAACATCCCCGCCTCGGGCGAGCCGGCCGCCGCCGAGCAGGAGCACCGTCTCTGGTACCAGTACTACTTCCACACCGAGCGTGGCCGTGCCGGCCTCACCAAGAACCGGCGCGACGTCTGCCGCTTCCTGTGGAAATTGTGGTCGCCGGAATGGCAGTTCGACGAGGCGACTTTCGAGCGGAGCGCTGTCTCGTTCGACAATCCCGATTTCGTCGAGGTCGTGATCCAATCGTACCGGCACCGTTACGGCTACGCGCCCGGAGACCCGGCGCTCGGCGCCATCGACGCCGACCTCACGCGGCAACCGAGGATCACGGTGCCGACCATCAATCTGCATGGCGGTCACGACGGCATCAGCGTGGTGGCGGAGAAAGACGGCCAGGCGAAATTCTTCACCGCATCATACGAGCGGCGCGTGCTGCCGCGGATCGGCCATAACGTGCCGCAGGAAGCGCCCATCGCAACGGTCGCCGCGGTGCGCGACCTCATGAAAGGAACCAGCCAGTGAGCAACATCGCCCTGATCGGCGCCACCGGGAACATCGGCAGCCGCGTCCTCGAGGAAGCGCTTTCGCGCAAGCACACCGTCACCGCCATCACGCGCGATCCGCGCAAGGTCACGGCGCGGGCCGGCATGGTGATCCGCGCCGGCAGCACGACCGACGCGCCGGCGCTGGTGAAGATCCTGAAGGGCCACGACATCGTCGTGGTCTCGGTGAAATGGAACGAGAACGACGTCCGCCGGGTGATCGACACGATCCGCAAGTCGGGCGTCAAGCGCGCGCTGTTCGTGGTCGGCGCCGGCAGCCTGCTGCGCAAGGACGGCAAGCGCCATTACGACTACATGTCCGAGAAGGGCGTCCAGCCGCCGACCTCGCTGCCGGCGCTGCAGGCCTACGAGGAGATCCAGAAGATCGACGACCTCGACTGGACGGCCATCTCGCCGCCGGCCTCGATCCCGGCCGGGCAGCGCACCGGCAAGTTCCGCCGCGGCCTCGACAAGCTGATCATGAACACCAAGGGCGAGAGCCGCATCAGCCGCGAGGATTTCGCGATCGCCATCGTCGACGAGATCGAGAAGCCCAAGCACGTCAAAAAGCGGTTCACCGTGGGGTATTGAGCCCCAAAGGCAATTTCCGCAATTCGCGCTAAGCTTTCTTCCCCTTGCCGGAGTCCGGCAAGGGGAAGTGCCCTCGTCATACGAGGGCGATGGGGTCATGAGCCACAGCCTGCGGCGCCCCGACGCCTGCGCGGCAGAGCTATCGCACATAGCAATTCTCCGTTGTCTCGACCGGAGCGCCCCTCGACTTCGCTCGGGGTAAACTCCGCTCGGCCCTCCGGGCCTCGGTCGAGACGACGGGAGGATTCATAGGCGATAGCTCTGCGCGAGGAGGAGAGGATTTGATCGCGCTGGTCATTTTGGCCAGTCCACCGGCACAGGAGCGGGAGCGCGAGGAGCGTCGGCCTGAGGCGTTGCCTCACCCTCTTCTTCCTCTTCCTTCGAGTCGGGGGAGGTTTTCTTTTCCGCAATTCGCGCAAGCGATTCTGCGGGGGGCCTCGACCGGAGGCTTCCGACCCCTCCGCCGTCGTATGACGACGACACCTCCCCAGCTGCGCTGGGGAGGCTGGGACTTTCCGCAATTTGCGCAACGGGTTTTGCGAGCAGCGCGGGATTGACCTGCCAGCGCCGCGCCGGGCGGCCGGGGCTCGGATATTCCTCTTCGTCGTCGATCTCGCGCAGCACGCCGGCCTGCTCGAGGGCCAGGATCACCTCGTCGGCGCCGGCGGCGTTCACCCGCTGGCTGAGCGCCTCGCGCCGCACCTCCTCGCGCGAGATCTCCGCAGCACCGCGCGCGCGGATCCAGCCGATCACCCG
>Ga0193726_1001109_pt1 | contig 22875 bp, 25 predicted proteins | sample H2c1metaG_FD_144928 | JGI IMG/M metagenome (GOLD analysis project Ga0193726, IMG submission 144928) | Soil microbial communities from a riparian zone of the East river system, Colorado, United States - H2c1 | ecosystem: Environmental > Terrestrial > Soil > Riparian zone | place: USA: East River...
ACGGACAGATTGGAAAGCCGACAAATATTGATTGATGTAGCTTTCCTTTTGCTTCCGACGATATTGCAGGATAAACCGGGGATGAGGGAGCGGAATGATCTTTTGAAAAAATTTGTATTCACTATTGATCGTCGAAAGGAATTTCAGATTCTTGTCTTCCCCTATGCAAATGCAATAATCGGTTTTGAATCCAAAAGAAACCTGTTTTTGAATATTGCTAACAATAAAAGGCCTTAATGTTTCCAGCATCTTTTTGTCATCGTAATAATTCAGGTTTATCCCTTTTTTTATAAATCCTAAAGGGCTTACGGCAGTAATAAAGAAATGTTTGTAGAATTTCGCCGGGCCTCCAAAAGCAGCTATCGAATCATAAATAAATTCCGCTGATAATTCAGATTGATTTTTAAAAGGATGATCAATACCACAAAGCTCTTTTAATTGTTTTGGTGCGGTAAAATTGATGCCGGTTATTCCAGCCCCAAATCGGCCGGGATTAATCCCAAAAATTAGATGCCTTGACGCATCATCATCAAAATATTTGTAAAAGAATGTTTCGACCAGGCTTAATACTTCCATTTTTTGTTGAGGAAACAATACTTCAATTCCGGGCGGTAAATGGGGAGGGTTAAGTGATCTGTAAAAGTCAATAATCTTTTCAGCCATTGTAGACATCCGGCAAATTAAAACTCTTTGGGTTGGTTTTTTGGGCTCTTAAAAAAATACTCTTTCAACACCGGGTACTAATACTAAATCTTTCTCAAAATCGTTTTAAAAGACAACCTATACTTCCCTTTTCGGAGTGGGAAGTATAATTTGTCCTAAATCCATTATTTATGAAAAGCCTAAAAATTTATTTTTCTGCTTTCGCCTTCCTAAGCCTATACCTTCTTAGCAGCTGCTCAAAAGACACATCCGGTCTTTTTCCATCCACCCGGGAAACATTGGTCAAAAATACCTGGACCGTAGACTATTATTTTAATAGCCTTAATATGACAAACGCCTTCAACTCCTCGAAATTATTATTCAGTGAAACAGGAGCTGTTGCTTTTGAAAAAGACGGAGAAATTATTCCGGGAACATGGAACAGAATGGTCGATGCATCAAACAATGAATTGATCGGTCTTGAATTTAATACCAGTGATCCAAACATTGCTCAACTAAATAAGTCCTGGAAATTGACCAGTCATACAGCCAGTTCCCTGCAGTTTGAAGAGACCGGTACGACGACTATTCTATTCCGGTTAAAAACCCAATGATCAGGAAGTTTCCATTTTTGGATATTCAAAAAACAGGAATTCTTTTTTTGCATCTTTAAAATCCGCCCATTTATCGGTATCGATTTTTAACGCAAAAATGCTGCAGGTTGGCATTTCATCAACCTTTGTTTCTGTAAGGGAATTGGCAAATGCCGTGATGCCGGGGTTGTGTGAGAATACAGCAACACATTTCCATTTATTCTTAAGATTTTCGATCACGTCATAAAAATCCTCTTCATTGGCTTCATAGAGTTTCGGTTCTTCTATTATTTTCTTTTTTCTAGTGTCAAATACTTTAGCAAATCTTATACTCGTTTGTTTCGCTCTCTTTGCAGGGCTTGAAACAAAGGCATCAATTTCAACTTTATTTTCTTTTAGCTTTTTCGCCATGGCGGGAGCATCTGATTTACCCCTTTCATTTAAAGGCCTGTCAAAATCATTCAGGGTGGGGTGATCCCAACTGCTTTTTGCGTGACGGACCAGGAAAAGTGTTTTAGACATAACAATATTTTAAAAAGGGTTGAAGAGGACAAATTTATTTAAAGAAAACAAAATCAATTAAAGGTATCAATAAGAGTCATTGATTTCTTTACTTTACTCTTTAAAAGAATAAAATGAGGAGGTTAATCTTTTTTTTAATGATATTGATGATTGTTTTTGGCTGCTCTCCGGGAGCATATAAATCGTCAAACAAAAGTTATAAAAGACAGGCAAAGGGTTACGCCAAAATCCTGGCAACATACCCTTTAAAAGATTCCATAAGTAGTGGGGAGGGGTTTATAGGCACTACAAATTTTAATTTACGAAAGCCTAATTTCATCATACTTCATCACACTGCCCAGAATAGTTGTGACCAGACGCTCGCAACGTTTACAACAGTAAAGAGCCAGGTCAGTGCACATTATTTAATTTGCAAGGATGGAACAGTGCACCACATGCTAAATGATTACTTGCGTGCATGGCAGGCGGGAACAAGCAAATGGGGAAATGCTACAGATATCAATTCGGTTAGTATTGGTATTGAACTTGATAATAATGGGTTTGAACCATTTACAGATCCTCAAATAAACAGCTTACTTCTATTGCTTGATCTCCTTAAGAAGGCATATAATATACCAACAGCAAATATTATAGGTCATGCTGATATTGCCCCGGGTCGGAAGGTGGATCCCAATAAATACTTTCCCTGGCAAAAACTGGCAGAAAACGGGTTTGGATTATGGTTCGATACCACGGGTGTTGTGGTTCCCCCGGATTTTGATGCTATGATGGCTTTGAGAATTATCGGATATGATCTGAAGAAGCCTGAGGCAGCGATCCAATCCTTCAAGTTGCATTTTGTACAGGATGATTCTACAGGGGCGATTAATGACAATGATAAAAAAATTCTTTTTGACCTTGAAAAAAAATACGAATAGAAAGATTTTTATTTAATCCTGTAGTTCTTCACAAACATACCCGGCGCTTTTCAAAGTATGTTCAATTATTTGGGGCGAAAGATCATGACTGACAATTCGAAGGATCCTGTCCCGGTCATGAAAATCAATGTTCCATTTTATGATGCCTTTCAATTGATTTAAATGAGGCATCAATTCCTTTGCATTTTTCCTGTGACGAAGATTTGTTTTAAAAACTAGAACTTCCATATAAATCTTAAGTGCTATAACCTGGACCCTGTGTCCTCCCTTGTCGCTTCCGTAGATTCGACCCCTGACTTCCAGCTTCTGTTTCCCCAGCCGCCACATCTTTTCTGCCATTCTTCTTTAAATTTTTCTCTTTCTTCGGGCGACATATTATTCCATTTCTGCGTCATCCCCTGCCTCCAGTAATGGCGTTTTGCACCCCATGCCCCACGAAATCCTCCAAATAATATTTTACTCAACACTAAAATTCCAAGAGCTTGCGCAAATGTGATAACATGAACATTTGTAACCACAGCGAGCACATTGTTCCACAGGAGCATGACAACTTCTCCAAAAAATAAAATGGCAATAGCGGCAATCAGGATAAAAAACAAAACCTTTCCTGGCCAGTAACCTCTTTTCATAATTAATAGTTTTTATTGTTCAATAATATCTTTATACAATTGTTCCAACCTTTTCCTCAGGTGTAGGACTGCATAGCGTTTCCTGCTGATAAGGGTATTTATTTTTTCCCCGGTTCGTTTTGCGATCTCATGGAATGGTATGTCTTCCAATTCGTTCCAGATGAATACCTGTCGTTGTTCTTCAGGTACTTCCTCAAGCGCAGTAAATAATTGCTGCCAGAAAATATTTCTTAGGTGTTCTGTTTCCGGCGTTGAATCTCCCGAAAGCAATATTTCTCTGAAATTAAAACTGGCCTCATCATCGTCACCAAACATTTGATCTTCCAACGATTCCGTTTGATGTTTTCGGTATTTATCAATAATGCGGTTACGTGCCACTTTGAAAAGCCAGGCACTGGTCTGTTCAATGGGTTCCCTGTCCAGGACATTGCTGAACTGGTACCAGACATCCTGCAGAATGTCTTCGGCGTCTTCATCCGAATTCACACGTCCACGGATGAAATAGAACAACCGTTTGCCATAATCCCGCACCGCCTGGATGATATTTTGTCTCCGCTGATCAGCCATTGAGATCGTCATCGTCTTCCTGTTTAGATGGAGGACGCCCCAGCAAAGAAAATATTTTAAACGCAGATTAAATTATCGGCTAATGGTAGTTAAGAAGGGGTCAGTGGTCTGATGATCAACCCGGTCGATTTGTGCCAGGTGGCTGGGTTGGATATTAAGAAGCTTTATCCCTGGTAGTTTTAATAAGACCAATACCCGCTAAAAAGAAGATTAAACCCAGTATTCCGTAAGTAATAATTTCTTTTGTTGAATGGGCCCCGCCACCACCTCTTATGAATTTGGAGGCTGAAATGATTAACCCGATTGTACCCAATAATGAAAACGCCATTCCAAGGATTCTTTTTTCCATAGCCAGAAAGGATACAAACAATATGCCGCTAAAAATTACGTGGCTTCCGTAGCTTTATTCCTAAACATCTTCTATGGAGTTTGGACGTGTACCGGTAAATGAATTATTTAAGATTGATTTCAAATTACCACCTGATCCGGCTTTCAATAAAGAAATATTAAAGGGAAAGCCTGTTGGAAAACCGAAAGTTTATGTCGGTTGCGCCAAATGGGGCAGGCCTGAATGGATTGGGAAGATTTATCCTCTTAAAACAAAGGAAAAAGATTTTTTGACTCATTATGTTCATCATTACAATAGTATTGAACTAAACGCAACCCATTATAAAATATATGGACCAACAGGGATCCGGAATTGGGCCTCAAAGGCAAAGGGTAGGGATTTTTTATTCTGCCCAAAAATGTTCCAGGGAGTTACACATCGTGGAAAACTCCTTCAAAAGGATTTTATCTTTAATGAATTTTTAAGAGGCATTGTAGCCTTTGAAGAACATTTGGGTCCTCTCTTCATCCAGGTGAATGAGACGTTCTCTCCAAAACGAATGGACGAACTTTTTACCTTTTTAAGATCGCTTCCTACAGACCTGCAGTTTTTTTTGGAGGTTCGTCATAGGGATTGGTTTGGTAAAAAAGAAATCCGGGAAGTTCTTTTTACAACATTAAAGGATCTGAAAATGGGTGCCGTTATTACTGACACAAGTGGCCGTCGCGACTGTGCCCATATGTACCTGACGATACCTAAAGCGTTTATCCGGTATGTTGGAAATAGTTTACATAAAACGGATTTTTCAAGAATTGATGATTGGGTGACAAGAATCAAATATTGGCAGGACCACGGACTAATGGAATTGTATTTTTTCATGCACATGCATGATGAGGCCACTTCACCTGAATTGACGGTCTATCTTGTTGATGAATTAAATAAAGTATGTGGATTGGATCTGCAAAAGCCTAAGTTTATTAAAGAGGATAATAAACTACAGTTTCCCGATTAGTGGATTTCAAACAGTTCTTCCCACCTGGTTGTATACCTTCCACTTCTCATTTCCTGGCGCATTTTCCAATTGCGTTTAAGACCGCTTGCAACGTATTTTACCGCATCATCCCTCATGCTGAAATTTATATTGTCCATAGCTTCCATCAGAATGCGTTGGTGGTTGGCCGTTTCAGATCTAAAAATATTTCCCTGGATAGATTCATCGGGCACCAGGCCTCCAAGCACTACGCCCGCTTTCAGATATCTTGAACCACTATTGTATAATTTTTCAACAAGAGGAACCGCGTTTCTTATTAATTCATTTGTATGCGAAGTGGGTTGCAACAATCTTGTGTTCAAATGGCTTGTCTTTGGGTGATATTCATATTGTCCATCCTCGTGATCATTGGTTACTACGAAAACTTCAATGAATTTAGCTGCGCTGGATTGACGGCGTAATTTTTCTGCGGCTCTTGATGTGTAGGTGGCTACGGCTTCCTTCAAATCACTTAATTCACGAACGGGTTTGCCAAACATTCTCGTGGTGGCGATCATCTTCTTTTGTTCCAATGGATTTTTCATTTCTATGCAGGGGATTCCATTTAATTCGCGGATTAACCTGGTTCCAACTACGCCTCCTAAATTTGCCCTGGCCCATTCTTCCTTCATGTTTCTTAATTGTAATCCATCATAAATGCTCCAGAGCTGCTTAAGTTTTGAGCCATATCGGTAACCCACACCCCAGATATCATCTACGGCCGTTCGCTTCAAAGCATTGACAATATCCTCCTCTGTTTGAAGGATCATAACACCCGCTGTTTTTTGTTTGTTTTTCTTCGATAGCCTGTTGGCAACTTTTGCCAGTACCTTGGAAGGAGCGACACCTACAGAAACCCTAATGCCGGTCCAAAGCTCTACTGTTTCTTTTATTTCTTTTGCCACTTTGTATAATTGTGCAGGAGGCACCTGGCTTAGATCAAGAAAAGCTTCATCAACTGAATATACTTCTACGCGTTCTTTTCCGACCAATTCTCTCAACGTATCCATAACGCGCATACTCAGGTCACCATATAAATTGTAGTTGCTGGAAAAAACTGATACATTATTTTTTTCAATGACATTTTTATTTTGGTAATAGGGTGCGGCCATGCCTATTCCTAATTCTTTTGCCTCATCGGTCCTGGAAACGATGCAACCGTCATTATTACTAAGCACCACTACTGGTTTGCTCCAAAGATCCGGCCGGTATACCCTTTCGCAGGAACAATAAAAACTATTGCAATCAACAATGGCTTTCATAATTCATGAATTGAATACACCACTACGCCCCACATGGCAAAATCACTGAACTCGGCAAGGTTGATGGATTTGTACCGGTCATTTTCGGCGATCAAAAATGCCGAGGAAAAGTTCTTGTGAAATCTTCGAATCAGCAATTCGCCATTTAAAACAGCTACAATAACTTTTCCATTCACCAGTTTCAATGAACGGTCCACAATAAGCACGTCATTATCAAAAATGCCCGCGCCGGTCATTGCATCTCCCTTCATGCGAAAGAAAAATGTAGCGGGTTTGTTCCTGATCAATTGTTCATTCAGGTCAATGCCGCGCTCGGCATAGTCGTCAGCCGCAGCGCCAAAGCCGGTGGCATTCGCAGTTCTTACATCCTGCTGCGAAAATTTTTTGGAACCCTGGTAGGCTGCTCCATAAAAGTCTTCCCCATCCATAAAAAAATATTTTCTAAATAAAGTTCATAAAATTTTTTCAAATAACTAAATTTTTTAGTAAATTTATACTAAGATATTTTGCCAAGAGGTGCTGAATTGGATGCGGAAGTGTAACAGCCGCAGAAAAGAAGGATCAGCGGGCGAAGCAAATGTTGAACATACAAACAAAAATCAAAACAATGGAGGGGTTATGCAACTTACAGGAATCACGATGCCCGGCTACCGGGTTTACGAATACTTACTGGTATTGAATCCGCACGAGGAATTGCGCAATAGGATCATACAGGTAAAGAAAGATTTTTACGATGTGTACAAAGCATCCACAGCTATCGGTGGCAAGCCGCATGTGACGCTGGTTAATTTTCTCCAGTATGAAATGATGGAAGAGCGGCTTGTCAACCGGCTAAAGACAATTGCTATGGGGTATTATCCCATTAAAATTGAGTTGAAAGACTTTGGAAGTTTTCCGAGCCATACCATATTTATCAATGTGGTATCAAAGGTGCCTGTACAGGACCTGGTAAAAGAGATCCGCAGCCAGGCTCAACGGCTCATGAAACTCAATGAAGATAACAAACCGCATTTCATCATGGAGCCCCATATTACTATTGCAAGAAAGCTTTTACCATGGCAATATGAAAAAGGGTGGCTCGAATACAGCCATAAACATTTTACGGGGCGGTTTGTTGCCGACGGAATGCTTTTATTAAAACGATTTGTTGGCGAAATGAAATACCAGGTTGTAGAAAAATTTGAATTTCAGAATCTGCCGGTAACTACCAAACAGGGAGCATTGTTTATGTGACCTCCGGGTAATATACTCTTCAACTTTAATTTGGAATCTCAGGACAGCGAAATTTTGAATTCAGTTTTCGCCATCCTGAAAAGTTTTCATTTTCAATTACGATTATTCATTTAAAAAAATTGTTATGTCTATGTCAAACCAATTGAAACAAGACCACTATAAACTTGCTCCACGGAAACATGAGGATTTAAATAAGAATTCAGGAGAAGCAAGTGATAAATCCCCTGTCGATTCATATTTGCAGGGAAGAGGAGCGCAATTCAATACGAAAAACAGGTTCCTGAAAAATGAACAGACAAAGGAACATGTTGAGGGGATCGATGATTGGGAAGAAACGAATTCGGCCACTCAATATTTAGAGCAGGAAGTAAAGAGCATAGTAAACAAGGTAGAAAGCCCTGACCTTAACATGATGTACAGCATGAACCCTTATGCAGGTTGCGAGCACGGGTGTATTTATTGCTATGCCCGTAATGTTCACGAGTACTGGGGCTACAGTGCAGGTCTCGATTTCGAGAGAAAGATCATTGTAAAAACAAATGCACCTCAGATGTTGAGAAAATTTTTGATGCATCCGAAGTGGAATGGCAGCCACCCTATCATGTTAAGTGGAAATACAGATTGTTATCAGCCTGCTGAACAGAAATACAGGCTGACAAGGGGACTACTCGAAGTGTGTAATGAATTCAATCAGACCGTAGGGATTCTTACAAAAAATTCATGGATATTAAAAGACAAAGATGTGTTGCAGGAGATGGCGGGAAAGAAGTTAGTATCAGCTATGGTTTCCATTACTTCCTTTAATGAAGACCTGCGACGTGTGATGGAACCAAGAACAACTACTGCAAAACAAAAACTAAAGGTGATTGAAGACCTGAGTAAGGCGGGAGTCCGCATGGGAATTATGATGGGTCCGATGATACCCGGTCTGAATGAACATGAAATGCAAAGAATAATGAAAGCGGCCAGGGATAATGGTGCCACATTCACAGCCTATACTTTTATAAGGTTGAATGGTGCCATTAAATTTTTATTTCATGACTGGCTGTACAAAAACTTTCCTGACAGGGCAGATAAGGTCTGGCACCTGATTGAAGGCAGTCATGATGGAAAGGTCAATGATACCCGGTGGGGCGTCAGAATGAGAGGGGAAGGGAATATTGCCCAGATGGTGGCGCAGCAATATAAAAAATATGGAAAGTTGTATGGTATGAATGCTGAAGAATGGAGCCTGGATACAACGATCTTCAGAAAGCCGGGCGGCCAAGGGCGGTTGTTTTGATTATTGTTATTTCCTCATTTTTTTAGAAAGGGACATGAAAAATTTTTTTCGTTAAAATGAGTTGCATTTTTTTTAATCTACACCTTAATATAAATTCTCTTCCTGTCGAGCCACCAGCAAATGGACCACATAAATGTGATGACGCAGAGTGCATAAGCCAAAGAACCAATTCTCGGATCGCCCGGAATATGAATAAGAACCCTTTGATAGAGCCAGTTCCAGGGTGTGATGTAAATCATTTTTCCCTGGTCATTCAAATGATCGGGTATCCGAATAAGTGCCAATGTTCTTGGTAAAAATGAACTTAAGGCAAAAACAAATAGAGCATTCTTACCAAATACATCAAAAAATTTGGTTAGCCACCCCCTCACATTCCGATATTCAATCAGGTAGATCATGGTAGCAATGGTAATGGTGGCAAGGCCTGAGGTATAAATAGTATATGAACTTGTCCAGATCTTTTTATTGATCGGGAAAACCATATCCCAGCAAAAACCTGTGAGGATCATAGCAACTCCGGCAACGAATAACCCGGTAAGCATCTGGTAAGGCCCATCACTTCTTGCAATTTCAGAATCGACCGGATTCCCGGACACTTTTATTTTCTTTTGAATATAGTCGCCTACCAAATAGCCAAAAATTACTTCTACAATTGCTGATAGGGTACTCATTATCCCTTCCGGATCGAAAGCCAGGCCTTCTCCTTTGTACATATGGGGAACATGAAGGATTTTTTTGTCAATGTCAGTTCCAAACCATCCATTTAAACTATATGGATCGGAAGGATTATTTATATAACAAAGCACCCAATACGTTAATAATAAAAGCAATCCCAGGTAAAATGCCCCCCTGCGTTTTAAATAATAAATAATAACTGATCCAAAAAGATAACAAAGAGCAATCCTTTGCAACACTCCTAAAATGCGAATCCCATTTTCGGGATGATTGGGATCAACCCAGTGCCTGAAAGCGAGATGATCGTTATTCCATGAAAAGAAGGGCCACCATTGGAGAAACATCCCGATGAAGAAAATTAGAAGACTTCGTTTTATAACTTTTTTCCAAAAAATCATATCCCCACCTGCCTGCAAACGGGGCATTACAAACGAAAGTGCATTTCCCATTGCGAAAAGAAAAAAAGGAAAAACAAGGTCGGTAGGCGTTAAGCCATGCCAGCGCGCATGATCAAGTGGCGGATAAATATGTTGCCAGGAACCAGGGTTGTTCACAAGTATCATCAGGCAAACGGTCGCCCCCCGAAATACGTCAAGGGCATAAGAACGTTGAGGCAAGCTTTTCATTCGTATAAATATAGGAATGTAATGAATATAAGGCCTCGTAGATTTTCGGGGTATTTTTATGGACAAACAAAATTAACTTATTCAGAATGTGTTTATTTTATTCTCTTGCCAGTCCCATTCATACAATTATATTTGCATTTAAACGTTCTGGGGGCCAGCCTGCTGTCAGAAGGTTTATTACCAGCCAATTATAAAAATAAAATGTGGTTGAGAGGGCGAAGCTGTGCAAAAAATGAATGGGCAATTGACTCGTAAATGGTACGCAATTTATACCCGCCCCCGGTGGGAAAAAAAAGTGAACCTGCTTCTAAAAGAGAAAGGTGTAGAAAGTTATTGTCCTTTAAATAAGATAAGAAGGAAATGGAGCGACAGGCTAAAGATTATTGAAGAACCTTTGTTTAAATCTTATGTCTTTGTAAAAGTGAGTGATGTAGAAAAAACAATTGTGAGGATGACTACCGGGGTGATCAATTTTGTTTATTGGAATAAAAAACCGGCTATTGTTAAAGAAAAAGAAATTCAAACTATAAAAAGATTCCTGGACGAGTATGAGAATATTCAAATATTTCCTAAGGAATTAAAATTAAATGATCGTGTTCGTATAACCGGCGGTTCTTTAATGGACCAGGAAGGAAAGGTGCTGGATATCCGGCATAAAGCCGCTAAGGTTGCTATCGATAGTTTAGGGTATATTTTAGTAGCTTATATTGAAAGAAGTAAATTAACTTCGGTTCAATCCAAATAGAATCAAAGCCCATTTTGTAAAGCCATAATAATTTTAAAAGATCCTGATGAAATTATATGTTCTGTTCTGTTTGTGCCTTGCTGTTCTTTTTGTTTCATGCAGTTCACAAAAAAAAGTTCAATACAACTACATCGAAAATGTCAGAGATACTATGAATAAAGGCGCTGTAAAAAGCTTTGAGGCCATTATTCAGAAAAATGACCAGCTTTCGATCCTCGTTTACAGCAATTCCACCAAACCAGAAATTTCAGATGTTTTATATAATCCCCCTGCAATAGTAGGCCAGTCGGGAAGTTCTTCGACAGTGAGCAGTACTAGCGGCTACCTGGTTGATAACGGCGGGAATATCCGCTTTCCACATCTTGGAGTGATACATGCCGAAGGATTGACAAAAAAACAATTGGCAGATACGATTGCTGCAAAAATTCCTGACCTGGAAGATCCTACGGTAATTATTCGCTTTCTCAATTATAGAATTTCTGTTTTAGGAGAAGTTGGACACCAGGGAACTTTTACAATACCTTATGAGAGAGTTACCATTTTTGAAGCCATTGGACTTGCAGGGGATATACCGGTTACCGGGAAAAAGGAAAATGTAAGGGTCTTACGAGAAGTAAATGGAGACCGGGAGATTGGCACCATTGACCTCACTTCAAAAAATGTTTTTGAGTCTCCATATTATAACCTGCAACAAAATGATGTAGTCCTGGTTGATGTAAAAAAATCCAAGGTTAAACAGGTGGACCAGGCTTTGGTAACTCAAAGAATTTCGTTTGGTTTAAGTTTAATAACAAGTATTGCTTTGCTCTACAATATTTTCAAGTAATATCAACTATTCATAGTGTCATCTAATAACGGGACAGAAGAACAATTTGCAAGTGATAAAAGTGAACTGGGAAACCTAAGCGTTAAAGATCTATTCTTTAAATACATCAGGTTCCTTCCGGTCTTTTTGTTGTGTTTGGCATTAACTCTTTTCGGCGCATGGATTTATCTTCGGTACGCGCTACCCATCTATCGTGCTTCCGGGACGTTGCAAATTAAGAATGAAAAGCAAAACTCTGGAAGCGATGAAAAATTGAACCAACTGGCTCTGAATACAGGTACCCAGAACATCGATAATGAAATAGAAGTTCTTAAGTCAAGGCCATTGATGGAACGGGTAGTAAAAGCCCTGGACCTCCAGGTAAGTTATAAAGCAGTTGGAAAGATAAAATCTCCCGATATTTATAAAGAAGGACCTTTTTTATTAGAAATATTTGAAATAGCTGACTCTTTCAAATCCTTTACACTTGATATAAAATTTGTAAACCCTACCGTTTTTAAGGTCAATGACGAGAGTGCCAATTTCGCTTTTGGAGAATTATTTAAAAATAAATATGGGGTCTTCAGGCTAAACAAAAATTCATTCAACCTGCCAGGAAAAGAATATACTGTAACATGGCAACCTCTTGACCAGGTTACAGCTTCCTTTGCCGGAATTGTGCAGGTGGCACCCAAAAGCGGCACAGACATATTAACGATCAGTATGGAAACTACCAATGCGAAAAAATCATCTGATATTGTTGCCCAGTTGATGGTGGAATATGGTGAAATGACAAAGGAAGACAAAAATGCAGAAGCTGCTCTTACGCTTGTTTTTGTTGAAACATCATTAAAAAGTGTGCATAATGAAATAGACAGTATTCAAAAAGAAAAATCGGAATATGAAAAGGCAAACAATCTTATAGACCTGGAAAATCAAACACAAAATTATTTCAGTGATATAACTGAAGCAGATAAGAACGTTAGAGAGCAAGAAGTATTGATGAACGTATCGGGATTAATTGAAAACTATTTAAAAGATAACCAAAATAATTTTAGGATTGTTCCTTCTTCCCTTGGCTTAAAAGATGTAACCCTTGAAGATAAAATTGGAGAATATAATAAAGCCCAGCTATACAGAACAAGTCTGTTAGAATCTCATATACCAGTAACCAACCCTGCCATCAAAGAGCAAAATGAAATAATTGAAAAATTGCGCACCGATATACTTGAAGCGATGAAGAATATCAAAACCTCTACCAGCATGGCTATGGATAGCTATAAGCAAAAGGAGGGGTTGGCTCTTTCCCAGGTAAAAGCTCTTCCTCCTCAAATAAAAAGACTGAAAGAATTTGAAACTGAATTGAGTAGTAAAATGGGAATTTATTCCTACCTGATGGAGAAAAAATTAGAAACGACCATTTCGCAGGCTTCTACTCTTTCAAATTCAAAAGTTATTGAAAAACCATTTCCCTCTTCTTCTCCCGTAAAACCAAACAGGCGTTCTGTTCAATTGTTGGCAATCCTTGCAGGAATTGGAATTCCTGCCTTATTTATCTTTATGATGGAAGTTGTAAATGATAAGGTAACTACAAGGTTTGATATAGAAAAGATTACCCAGGCTCCTGTTTTGGGTGAAATTGGCCATTCTTATTCAAGTTCGACATTGGTTGTGAACAAGACAAATCGCGGAATGGTAGCAGAACAATTCAGAATCATTCGTTCAAATCTTCAATACGTATTAAATAAAATTGACAAACAGGTTATTCTCGTCACATCATCTTTTAGTGGGGAGGGGAAGTCGTTTGTAACAACAAATCTGGGCGCTGTCATGGCTCTGGCGGGTAAAAAAACAATCGTAATTGAATTTGATATTCGGAAACCTAAAATCTTAGCAGGACTTAATCTTTCAAAAAAGGTTGGACTTACCAATTTTCTTTTGGGAAAGGTTACTGCAGAGGAGCTTCCGGTGTTGGTCCCGGGATATGATAATTTATTTGTTCTTGCCTGTGGCCCGGTGCCTCCTAATCCTTCGGAATTGTTGTTGGAATCAAGGGTAAATGATCTGTTTGAATACCTGAAACAGAATTTTGATGTGATATTGATCGATACAGCTCCCGTTGGTATGGTGAGTGATGCCATGACATTAGGAAAATTTGCTTATTGCTCTTTGTATATTGTAAGGCAGGGCCATACCTATAAGAAACAAATAGCCTTAATCGATGAATTTTACAGAGAAGGAAAACTTCCAAAAGTATCTATCATCATAAACGATGTAAAAATTAAACCAGGATATGGTTATTACGGATATGGCAGATATGGATATGGGTACGGATATAAATCAAATTACTATGAAGAAGAAGAAGCTCCTCAAAATTTCTTTACCCGTTTTTTGAATTTTTTGGATTTTAAGAACCGGAAAAATAAAAAATCAAAAGAATCTTAATTTTCCCATGAAAATTTTAGTTACCGGAGGAGCTGGATTTATTGGTTCTAATCTTGTTGAAGCTCTTTTGCAAAATGATCTTATTGAGCATGTAAGGGTTTTGGACAATCTTGCCACTGGTTCAATTGAAAATATTGAACAATTTTCCCCGGATCCGCGATTTGAATTTGTCCAGGGGGATATTCGGAACCCTGATGTTTGTATGCGTGCCAGTGACGATATGGATATTATTTCTCACCAGGCTGCTTTAGGCTCCGTGCCAAGGTCGATAGATGATCCACTCACTACGAATGATGTTAACATTACCGGCACTCTGAATATTTTTATGGCGGCTAAAGAACATAAGATCAAAAGGGTAGTATATGCTGCAAGTTCATCCACGTATGGTGACCAGGTGGAGTTGCCAAAGGTGGAAAGTAAGATTGGTAAACCTTTGTCGCCATATGCCATTACTAAATATGTGAATGAATTATATGCCGATGTATTTGCAAACTTGTACAACATGGAATTTATAGGACTCAGGTATTTCAACGTATTCGGTCCAAAGCAAAATCCAAAAGGAGCTTATGCGGCGGTTATACCATTATTTATTGAGGCCATATTGAACCAGCAGTCCCCTCTGATCTATGGCAATGGCAAGCACAGCCGGGATTTTACCTACGTAAGCAATGTGGTGCAGGCAAACTTGTTATCATTGTTTACAAATAATAAAAATGCTATTAACCAGGTATATAATATTGGCTATGGTCAGCAGACATCGCTCGGGCAATTAGCCCAGGAGTTGAAAAAAATTTCCGGATCTGCCATTGACCCAAAATATACTGCTGAAAGGACCGGGGATGTAAAGCATAGTCTTGCCGAGATTTCAAAAGCAAGAGATTTGCTTGGCTATGACCCAAAAATTTCCGTAGAAGAAGGTTTGAAAAAGACGTTCCAATGGTCCAGGGAAAGATTAAAAATCGTTTAGTCTATCTTTTTATTTTATTAAATACCCTTTAGAAGATATGTCTAAAACAATTGTCATCACAGGAGGAGCTGGTTTTATAGGCTCGCATGTTGTAAGGCTGTTTGTAAATAAATATCCTGAGTATAAGATCGTTAACCTCGATGCATTAACATATGCTGGCAATCTTGAAAACCTTAGAGATGTTGAAAATGCATCGAATTATTATTTCGAGAGAGCTAATATCTTAGATACTGCAGAAATTGATAAAATATTTGAAAAATACGAGCCGGAAGGCATCATTCATCTTGCGGCGGAATCCCATGTAGACAGATCCATTCTTTCACCCCTTGATTTTGTGTACACGAATGTAATTGGAACGGTCAATCTTTTGAATGCTGCAAAAAAACTCTGGAATAAAAATTACAACGGGAAACTTTTTTACCATGTGTCTACCGATGAGGTGTACGGAGCTTTGGGAGAAACCGGGTTCTTTACAGAAAAAACGCCCTACGAACCTAATTCACCTTATTCAGCCTCAAAAGCTTCTTCGGATCATTTTGTGCGGGTCTATGGTGAAACCTTTTCCCTTCCTGTCGTTATTACTAACTGTTCCAACAACTATGGCCCCAATCATTTCCCTGAGAAATTAATTCCTCTTTTCATAAATAATATTATTCAAAAAAAACCCCTGCCCGTATATGGAGATGGGTTATACACCAGGGACTGGCTTTTTGTAAAAGATCATGCCACGGCAATAGATGTTGTTTTTCATAAAGGAAAAGCCTTTGATACCTACAATATTGGAGGCTTCAATGAATGGAGGAATATCGATCTCGTAAAATTATTGTGCACGCTGATGGACGAAAAGATCGGTAGGGAAAAAGGAGAAAGTGAAAAGCTTATTACTTATGTGAAGGACAGGCCCGGTCATGACAGGAGATACGCTATCGATGCAACAAAGATCAATAAAGAACTGGGTTGGAAACCCAGTGTAACATTTGAAGAAGGGCTCTCTCAAACAATTGACTGGTACTTACAAAACAAGGAGTGGCTGAGCCATGTAACATCCGGTGAATATCAAAAATATTACGAGACACAATATTCAACTTCGCATTCATGAAGGGCATTATACTCGCAGGAGGATCAGGTACAAGATTGTATCCCATAACAAAGGCAATATCAAAACAGCTTATGCCGATCTATGATAAGCCCATGATATATTATCCTCTGTCTATATTGATGATGGCGGGCATCCGGGAAGTTTTAATTATTACTACACCGGAAGATCATTCACAATTCAAGCGGCTACTGAATGACGGTAGCCAGGTCGGCTGTCATTTTGAATATGAAGTGCAGGAGGTTCCCAACGGGTTGGCACAGGCATTTGTAATAGGCGCCGGATTTATTGGGCAAGAAAAAGTGGCCCTGATACTTGGCGATAATATTTTCTATGGAATGGGATTGGGAAGACAATTGCAAAAATTAAATGAAGTTGACGGAGGGTATGTGTTTGCTTATAAAGTATCGGATCCGGAGCGATATGGCGTTGTCGAATTTGACGCTGATATGAAAGCAATTTCGATTGAGGAAAAGCCAAAACAACCCAAGTCCAATTTTGCGGTACCCGGACTTTATTTCTATGATAATGAGGTAGTATCAATAGCTAAGAATTTAAAGCCTTCTCCAAGGGGTGAGTATGAAATCACGGATGTAAACAGGGAGTATTTAGAGAGAGGAAAATTGAATGTTGCCATTTTGGATCGTGGCACAGCATGGCTTGATACTGGCACTTTTGATTCTCTGAGTGATGCAAGCGAATTTGTTCGAGTTATTGAAAAAAGGCAGGACACAAAGATCGGTTGCATTGAAGAAGTGGCGTATCGCATGGGATATATCAATAAAGAAAATCTATTGGAAATCTCAACACACCTGGATAAAAGCGGGTATGGACTGTATTTGAAAAAATTAATAAAGGAAGGATGAATTATTTTGCACATGCTACGGCAATCATCGATGAAGGTTGCGAAATCGGGGAAGGTGTCAAAATCTGGCATTTCAGTCACATCATGCCCGGTTGCAAAATTGGTGACGGATGTAACATCGGCCAGAATGTTGTCGTTTCTCCCAAAGTTGTACTTGGAAGAAATGTCCGGGTTCAAAATAATATTTCTATTTATGAAGGGGTGATTTGTGAAGATGATGTTTTTCTTGGTCCTTCCATGGTATTTACCAATGTGATCAATCCGCGCAGCGCTGTCAGCCGCAAACATGAATATATGGAGACGTACGTACGGAAAGGTGCAAGCATTGGCGCAAATGCTACAATAGTTTGTGGGAATGAAATTGGAGAATACGCTTTTGTCGGAGCTGGAACGGTCATTACAAAACCTGTTCCACCCTATGCATTGATTGTAGGCAATCCGGGAAAACAAATAGGCTGGATGAGTGAGTACGGCCATCGGCTCCATTTTGATGAAAAGGGAATAGCTCATTGTGAAGAGTCGGGTGAAAAATATTTTTTACAAAAAAACGTTGTGAGAAAAATCAAAACCTAATGAAAAATTTTGCATTGATTGGCGCCGGAGGTTATATAGCACCCAGGCATATGAAAGCTATAAAGGAAACAGGAAACAATTTGATTGCCTCTCTTGATAAACACGATTCTGTAGGTATTTTAGACAGTTATTTTCCTTCCGCAGAATTTTTCGTTGAATTTGAAAGATTCGATCGTCATCTTGAAAAATTAAAAAGACTCGGGGTACATACCGACTATGTAACCGTTTGTTCACCCAATTATCTGCACGATGCCCATATTAGGTTTGGATTACGAATAGGGGCAAATGTGATCTGTGAAAAACCTCTTGTATTGAATCCATGGAATATTGATGGGCTCACTGAAATAGAAAAAGAAACGGGAGGAAAAATATTCACGATACTCCAATTACGTTTGCATCCTGCTATTATCGCTTTACGCGAAAGAGTGCAAAAGAATTTCAGCGGGAAAAAATATGAAATTGACCTCAGGTATATTACATCGCGTGGCCACTGGTACCATATCAGTTGGAAAGGAGATTCTCAAAAAAGCGGGGGCATAGCTACAAACATCGGCGTTCATTTTTTTGATATGCTGATGTGGATTTTTGGAGATGTCACCTCAAATGAAGTTTTTCAGCATTCAAGAGAGACAGCTTCCGGAAGACTCGAGCTGGAAAAAGCGAATGTCAATTGGTTCCTGAGCATTGATGCCGAGACTTTACCTGACGATGTAAAGCAGGCGGGGAAAAGGACCTTTCGATCACTTACTATTGATGGTGAAGAATTCGAATTTAGCGAAGGATTCACGGAATTGCATACCCGCTCTTATGAAGAGATCCTGGGTGGTAACGGTTTCCCGATTGAAGAAAGCAGGAAATCAATCGAATTGGTTCATGCGATCAGGAACAAAAAATGATCCTGTATTCAATGGTACTGATCCTTTAGATCGCTATTGAAAATTTACTTTCCATTAATTTCTCGACTATAAAAATAAAGTATGTCAAAAACCGCGTTGATAACAGGTGTAACCGGGCAAGATGGTGCTTATCTCTCAGAATTTCTTTTAAATAAGGGATATATAGTGCATGGAATAAAAAGGCGCTCCTCCTTATTTAATACTGAAAGAATAAATCACCTGTACCAGGACCCACATGAAAAAAATAAAAGATTCATTCTTCATTTTGGAGATCTATCGGATAGCACCAATCTTATCAGGATCATCCAGGAAGTGCAACCTGATGAGATCTATAACCTTGGCGCTATGAGTCACGTAAAGGTGAGTTTTGATACTGCAGAATACACAGGAAACACGGATGGCCTGGGCACGCTGAGAATCCTGGAAGCCGTAAGGTTGTTGGGATTATCTGCCAAAACAAAAATTTACCAGGCATCTACTTCAGAATTATACGGACTTGTTCAGGAAGTGCCTCAAAGTGAAAAAACACCTTTTTATCCCAGGAGCCCTTATGGAGTTGCAAAACTATATGCCTATTGGATCACCGTCAATTACCGGGAAGCGTACAACATGTTTGCCTGTAACGGAATTCTTTTTAATCATGAAAGTCCTTTGCGTGGTGAAACATTTGTGAGCCGTAAAATAACCCGTTCCGTTGCCCAAATGGCATTGGGCCTCCAGGAAAAACTTTACGTCGGAAATTTGAATGCCCGTCGCGACTGGGGACATGCAAAAGATTACGTAGAAGCCATGTGGTTGATTTTGCAGCAAAAGGAAGCAGAGGATTTTGTAATTGCCACAGGTGTTACAACATCCGTAAGAGATTTTATCACCATGGCTTTTGCAGAAGTGGGAGTAGAAGTAGCATTTTCCGGAAAAGATATAAATGAGAAGGGTGTCGTTAAATCTTCTTCTGATCCTGTATTCTTTCCGGTAGGGAAAGAGGTGGTGAGTGTGGACGCGAGTTATTTCAGGCCAACGGAAGTTGAGTTATTAATTGGTGATCCCACAAAGGCAAATACAAAACTGGGATGGAAACCAAAATATACTTTGGCTGATATGGTAAAAGAAATGGTAGCGGCTGACTTACTGTTATTTCAAAAAAATAAAATTTTAAAAGAAGCAGGATTCAATATTCTGCGCCAGTTTGAATGATGGAGAAGAATGGTAAAATTTATATAGCAGGTCATCGGGGCATGGTAGGCAGTGCCATCATGCGACTTCTTAATAAAGAAGGTTTCAGGAATTTTGTTTCCCGGACATCTGATGAACTTGATCTCAGGAATCAAAAAGCAGTAGCTGAATTTTTTGAAAAAGAAAAGCCGGATTATGTTTTTTTAGCGGCAGCAAAGGTGGGTGGAATCCTGGCCAATAACACGTATCGCGCAGAGTTTCTGTATGAGAATCTCGCGATCCAGAATAATGTGATCCATCAATCGTATTTGAACCATGTCAAGAAATTACTGTTCCTGGGCTCGTCCTGTATTTATCCAAAATTGGCCCCACAGCCTTTGAAAGAAGAATATTTGCTTACCGGGTTGCTTGAATCAACTAACGAGCCTTATGCTATTGCAAAAATAGCCGGCATAAAAATGTGTGATGCTTACCGTAGCCAATATGGATGCAATTTTATTTCCGTGATGCCAACAAATCTTTATGGGCCCAACGACAACTACGATCTCGCAAAAAGTCATGTGCTACCTGCACTTCTCAGAAAATTTCATGAAGGAAAACAAAATGGATCAGGAGAAGTAACGGTTTGGGGTTCCGGAAATCCGAGGCGTGAGTTTTTACATGCAGATGATATGGCATCAGCCTGTTACTTTCTCATGGAAAATTATAATGAACCGGGAATAATAAATATTGGTGTTGGTAACGACATAAGCATCGCTGAACTTGCGGGAATCATAAAAAATATTACAGGGTTTGATGGAAAAATAACCTGGGATTCCTCGAAGCCGGATGGAACACCCCAGAAATTATTAGATGTAACCAAATTATCTAATCTTGGTTGGAAGGCAAGAATAGGTTTGTCTGACGGTATTGAATCTGTATATAAACAAGTTTTTGTTTTGAAGGAGGCGGTTTCCTAAAGCCCCGTTTAATCAAATTAAAAGCAATTCTCCAAATTAGATCTATCAGCGGATAGATGATTCGAGGCATTGTTGGGAATGATAATGACCAGTGGAACCCCCCACATAACTTTTATTTGAACAGCCAGTAGCAAAAAAATAGCCCCATGCAATCGCCTTTTATTTCAATAGTATCTCCTGTATACCGAGCTGAAAAAATAGTGGCGCCCCTTGTAGCCGAATTAATAAAGGAGCTGGATAAGATTTCGACTGACTATGAAATCATCCTTGTAGAAGATGGTAGCCCTGATAAAAGCTGGGAGGCGATTTTAGAGGAGACAAGAAAGGACAAAAGAGTTAAAGGAATGAGGCTAAGCCGCAATTTCGGTCAACATTATGCTATTACGGCTGGTTTGGATTGTGTCAGTGGCGAATGGATTGTCGTAATGGATTGTGATTTGCAGGATAAACCTTCAGAAATCATTAAACTCTATAATCAAGCCAGGGAAGGCCATAAGATTGTATTGGCAAGACGAGAGGTGCGTAATGACACATTCAAAAAGAAGATTTCATCAAAGCTGTTTTATAAGACCCTTTCTTTTTTGACTGGTGTAAAACAAGATCCTGCCATAGCCAATTTTGGTATCTATCATAAAGATGTTATCAATGTTGTTAGCAGGATGAGGGAACCATTCAGAAATTTTGCTGCAATAGTGAAATGGGTCGGATTTTCTCCAATCACAATTACCATTGAACATTCCAAACGTGCTTCTGGAAAATCCACATACAATTTTAATAAGTTGATGAGACTTGCCATTGATACCATATTGGCTTATTCAAATAAGCCTTTATATTATATTGTTAGTTTTGGGTTCCTTGTTTCCTTCATAGCTTTTGGAATCAGTATCATTACTTTGATTAAGTATGTAAGTGGCTCCATAACCGTTCTGGGATACACCAGCTTAATCTTATCCATTTGGTTTTTGGGAGGTTTGCTAATAACTTTTTTGGGAGTTGTAGGCCTATACATTGGAAAAATGTTTGAAGGAATTAAAAACCGGCCTATTTATATTATTGCGGAAACTAAAAATTTTAATAATTAAATTCTTATGAGCGATTTTATTAAAACATTCTGGGAAAGCCAGGCTATCAAGTTTAAGAATTCACATGAGGTATCGTGGGGCGACAATTTTGCAATTGACCTGGAAATTGAGAATATAGCGAAATATATAAAAGCCGGCGACTCCGTATTGGATGTTGGCTGTTCAAATGGGCATGCAACGCTCGCTATGCTACAAAAAAACCCGGGCAAAATTTATGGAATTGATTATGCAGAGCACATGATCAGGTATGCAAAAGAAAACAAGGAGAAATTAAAAAATGCAGAAAATGTTTTTTTTGATGTGGGTGATATTGGAAAGCTGCAATTTGAAGATGAAACATTCGACCTGGTTTACACCACGCGGGTGCTTATTAATTTGCCCAATTGGGAAACACAAATTCAAGGTATTGAAGAATGCATAAGGGTGACCAAGAAGGGTGGTACGATTATTCTTTCAGAAGGATTCTGGGAGCCGCTCGTGCTCCTGAATAGTTTGAGAACATTAAAGCAGTTGACACCCTTGGTTGAACATGATTTTAACCGGTATCTGAAAATTGAAAAACTTAGTGCATTTCTTAACAAGAAAGAAATGAAATTTTTTGTAGAGGATTTCAGTTCTATCTATTATTTGGGATCCCGGTTCCTGAGAGAGCTCATAACAAATCCTTCAGACTATCCAGGCTATTCAAACCCTGTTAATAAGATCTTTTATGATATTGAAAAACAATTTTCTGGTGGAGGATTTGGAATTCAGCAAGCCTTTATAATTTCCAAATGATCCCTTTCAATAAGCCCTTTGTAACAGGAAAAGAATATGACTACATCAGGGAAGCTGTCCAATCGGGAAAAATCTCGGGAGATGGAATATTTACACAAAAATGCCAGGACTTTTTTGAAAAGCGTTACGGGTTTGGAAAATGCCTGTTGACGACTTCCTGTACGGATGCGCTGGAAATGGCGGCGA
>Ga0193726_1001110_pt1 | contig 22856 bp, 19 predicted proteins | sample H2c1metaG_FD_144928 | JGI IMG/M metagenome (GOLD analysis project Ga0193726, IMG submission 144928) | Soil microbial communities from a riparian zone of the East river system, Colorado, United States - H2c1 | ecosystem: Environmental > Terrestrial > Soil > Riparian zone | place: USA: East River...
TAATTTTGTAACCAGTGTGCTAGATTTAACTGGTTAACAGCTACGACTTTCCCAAGGAGACATCCGCTTGCTGAGGCAGCCACAAAAAATGAGTAGAACCGGATCCAGGGTTTCGCTAGGAGGCCGGCTGGCTATCGATTTTTCCAATGTGCCAGCAATTCCCGGCCAGCCTTTCCAAAAGGGTCTGACGTGGGAAGAGCTGCTCGCGTTTTTACAAGCGTCAAGAATCATTTCAGCGGAGCGACGGGCACAACTCCTGACATTGCCACAAAGTGATGCGCAATCCGCCGATGCATTGCTCGTTCGGGCGCTGCGCCTTCGCGACCGTTTGCGCCTGATCTTCGGTGCCCTGGTACGGAAGCAGCGGCTGGAGAGCGAGTGGGTTGAAGCCATCAATGGGGTACTTCGAATAACCGAAGGCCACGATGAGCTGGTTCTCGATGACGGAGTATGGAAATTAGGGTTTATGGCGCGCGAGGGAGGGCTCGATTGGTTACTGGCAGCCATAGCGCGCTCTGGGGCGGAAATTCTCGACGAGGGGCCGGACGCCAGACTGAGGGCTTGCGGTAATCCGCATTGCAGCTTCTTTTTCTATGACCAGTCGAGGACCCACAAACGGCGCTGGTGCTCTATGGCGCTGTGTGGAAACCGGCACAAGGTGGCAGCCTTTGCCAGGCGGCATTTGTTACGAAATCGAGCAGGAGCCTGAGCGCCCGGGCTTGCTCGCCCGCAAAACTCATTTTATGTATTTAGGCGGTTCGCCCCGGGCCCAGGGGTCGTAGGTATGGGCAAAGACCAAACGGTCCGCCACCGGCGGGTGTGAATACAACCAAAACGTAATGAAGGGAGAAGGGTTAGGGTCGGCAAGATCCACTTCGCCCAAAACCTGGAACGAGTGGGCAGCGACTTCCGCTGAATTGGGCATGATGCCGTGAATGACTTCCAGCCCGAAAACATCCGCTTCATGCTCTTGCACCCGGCTGAAACCGTTGACCAGAGGAGAAGAAAGGAAGACAAAAATCTGCAAGAACAGCATAAGTACCGCGAAGGCCGCCCAATCTTCCGCGCCCACAATCTTCCAATCGACCGCCCAGCGGTCGACAGCCCAATGCAAGCAACGAAAAAGCAGGTAGAAAACCACGAACAGGAGAACCGCAAAAAACAGGAAGAAGTTACGGACGTGGCCGAGAACGTAGTGGCCGCTTTCGTGGCCAAAGATGAAAAGTGTTTCCTCCGTAGTGGACTTCTGAATTGTGGTGTCCCACACGACCACCCGCTTGGAAGCGCCGACTCCGGTGACATAGGCGTTCAGAGCATTGGTCTTGGCACTGGCTTGCATCAGAAACATGCGCTCGCGCGGAATATTGAGACCCGTGCGCTGCACCACTTTTTCCATGGCGGTGACCAGTTCCGGATGATGGGCGTCCAACGGTTCAAACGTATTGAAAAGCGGGTCAATAAACCATGGAGTGATAAAGAAGAAAAAAACAAGAATGGGGAGTACCACCAGCCAGGAATAGAACCACCAGCGTCTTGGGCTGCGGCGCATCAGGGCAAAAATAATCATGACCAGCAGCAGCGCACACCCGATACCCAGTACCTCGCTCAACGCCCAATCCCGCAGCCAGGAACCCCAGTTCTGCACGGATTGTTCGAAGCGCAGCGAAAGTGAATGCCAGTAAAGGCGAACCGGTAAATCGACGAGGTCGGCCGCACCCACCAGCAAAGGCGTAAAAATAAGTCCCTGCAGCCATTTCCTGTCCGTGAGATTTTCCGCTATGTCGCGAAATCTTGCGGCAATCCGCAAACGCAAAAAAAGATAGAGGACCACTATGCCGAGGAACGAGGAAACAAAATAGAGAATGTAGCCGGCGCGCGAATAGGCGATGGCTTTGTCATAGCGGTCGTGAGAGAGCGTGTATTGTTCGGTTCGTGGCTGCGCGGGCGGCACAGCGTCGGGGGTGGGGGGCAGAGCTGGAGGGGAATGGGCGGGAAGACTTTGCGCGATGGGAGCAGAAGGATTCGATGTTTCCGACGCCTGCGCAAATGTGCGTTCAGCAGAACTGAAAAGTAATCCCAGCAAAATAAGCAGAACCAGCCGAGGAAAGAAACTGCTCCGATTCATCATCTCTCCTGAAAAATAGGGTGACGCCGCACCGCGGGACTTTCCATGCCCGGGACGCGGTGAGTATGTCCCAGACGCCTGACTTCTGCAAGATTCCATGCTGTGCATAGGATGGCTGGCAGGCACGAAGCGTTTCACGCTCCGTCCGGCCGCCTGGATTTCCGGACTAAGGTGAACTGGTATGCGCGGTCTTTAGTGAGTAATTGCGCGCGGCACCCGTGGTAGCGAGTCCGATATGAATGATGGAAGTCCAGCGTTCCAGCTTGTGATGGCCATAGCGATGAAACAAGTAGGAAGTTGCAATGGAGATACCAGTTCCGGCGGCCTCAATGGCGGCAAATGCGGCGTGATTATCTACTGCGTCATTGGTCAAAAATATTTCCTGGCGGCCACGGCGGCGCATATTCAAGGTCGAAAAATAATCAAGAGTCCGCGAAGCGCCGACGCCAGCAAAGAGCAGGCCGTTTTCTGTATCCCAAAAGCGGTGTTCCTGCGGGCGGCTGTTCACGGGGTGTTTTGGTGGCGAAGGGGAGACGCATAAGCCAACCCTGGCGCAGGCCGGCGGCTCCTGCGAGCAGCAGTTCGTGGCGAAAACCACCAGCAGGGCAAGCCAGCCCAACAGTCTGAATGGACGAACAACCCAGTTCATGAAACCTCCGCTTCTAGTATTTTTCGACTATATCGCAATCGAATGGGAAAGCATCAAATCGCCTGTCGCCGTCGATCCTGCCGATTGGAGTCCGCCGTGAAGCTCACCCGCCGCCGCTCGTTCGCTACCCGGTGCGTGCTCCTGGTTGGAGCAATGTCCGTCGGTGCGAATCGTCCGCAGCCACCGACCGTCGAGCCCGCCAGTCGGCAATTTGAGTTTACCTACGAGGTTCACATTCCCGCGAATCCAGACGCCAAAGGAACGGAGTTGGTCTGGATTCCTGTACCTGCGAGCGACGCGTTCCAGGATATTCGCGACCTCCACGTCGCCAGCCCCGTCAAAACTACAATGGGGCAGGACCCGGAATACGGCAATGCGTTCACGGTGTTTGCTCCGACCGCGGAGCAAGCGGCGGCCGGATTTGCTGTGACCATGAAATTTCATGCGACGCGTCGCGAACAAAAAGTCGCGCTGGATGGCGCGATTTCGCACAAAATGATCTCCGCCAACGACCCGCAGCTGCAACGCTATTTGCAACCGGACCGACTGGTTCCCTTGAACGGAACAATCGCAGAACTCGCAAAAGAACGCACGGCAGGGGATAGCACGCAGATTCAAAAAGCGCGGCACATCTATGAGTATGTTGTCTCGACGATGCGCTATGACAAGACCGGCGAAGGCTGGGGCCGTGGCGACGCGGTGTGGGCCTGTACTTCCAAGCGCGGCAATTGCACTGATTTTCATTCCCTGTTCATCGCAATGATGCGGGCTTCTGGAATTCCGGCGCGCTTTGAAATTGGATTTCCATTGCCTGCAGGAAAAACGGAGGGCGAAATCAGTGGCTATCACTGCTGGGCTGAGTTTTATCTGGATGGAGTCGGCTGGGTGCCGGTGGACGCCTCGGAGGCCTGGAAGAATCCCGCCAAGCATGACTATTTTTTTGGCGCGCAGGACAGCAACCGCGTGTTCTTCACCTACGGCCGCGACATCCGGCTTTCTGCGGATCAAAAGGGCGATCGGTTGAACTATTTCATCTACCCCTATGCGGAAATCAACGGACAAGCGGTGAAAAATCTACAGACCCGTTTTTCGTTTCGCGAGGTGACTGCGGCCGAAGAATTCGGCCAAGGCCGCTGAATCCGCTCACAGAACGCAGGCATCCTAAATAAGGGGGGCCCAGGCGCTCGGGACCAGCCCAGTTGGCTGATTCGCGACTTGCGATTCCATCGGAATTGTGCGCGCAGACGGGCAGGCGTATTGTGGAATTTAACCCGGCAGATACCTAGAGAGGTGCAAGGTCATGGGAACGCGTATTTCGCTGCGAATTGCCTTGCCGGCAATCGTGTTGAGTTCGGTTGTGCCCCTGTACGTTGCGGCCCAGAGCACGGATCAGAATTCCTCGCAAAATTCGAGCCAAAATTCACAGCAAACCTCGGAGCAGAGCACCACGCAGCCTCAGCAGGCGCAGACCATCGCCGAAGCGGCGAGACAGTCCCGGGACAAAAAACAAAACACACCCAAGCCGGTAAAAGTAGTTACCGAAGATGACCTGGATAAGAGAAACGTGCAGCCGGGCGGGCAAGGATTGACGGTCGACGGTCCCCCACGGCTGGAAACCGACGCTCCCAGCCCGGGCGCGGTAGCGGCGGCAGAAGCGGCCGATCAAGCCGCTACTCCGCCTGCCGATCCCCGTGCGGGGGAAGCGGGAGTTCTCAAAGCGCAATTGGCCGAGGCCCAGAAGGAATTGGACATTCTCAAGCGTGATTTGGCGCTGCAGCAGGATACTTTTTTTTCAAATGCGGATTACGCGCACGACAAAGCCGGCAAAGCTCGGCTGGACACGATGCTCGAACAAGTAACCGAGAAGCAGCAACAGGTCGATCAATTGAAAGCCAAGCTGGACGCCCTGCCCGCTTCGAAATTGTCTCCCAAACCGGCGACGCCTGCGCCGGGCTCGAATCCTGAACCGCCCGCCGCGCCGCCGCAATCCTAGGTTGGTGCCGGCCGGCCCCTCTTTTGCAAAGTCCATCGCTCTAATTTCTCCTGTTTCCATAAACTTTTTATGCCTTTGCTTCGTATTCCCCTGTAGCCAGGCACGAAAGCCAGATCAGATCGGAAATCAATGCAACTCGACGTTGAGTGTCTCAACAAGAAATATCGCGGAGGTGTGCACGCTCTCCGTGATGTAAACATTGTTCTCGAACCCGGAGTGCTGGGCCTGCTTGGACCAAATGGCGCGGGCAAATCCACGCTCATGCGCATTCTGGCGACGATTACAAAAGCCACGACAGGACGCGTCCTGTGGAACAAGGCTGACATTGCGCGCGATCCCGATGCGTTGCGTAACGTTCTCGGTTATCTGCCGCAGGACTTTGGCGTATATCCCAATCTGAGTGCCGTCGAATTTCTGGAATATCTTGCAGCGGTAAAAGGAATTGGCGCGGCGGCAGCTCGCAAGCGTATCGGCGAATTGCTGGAACTTGTGAATCTCGCCGATGTGGCCAAGCGGCCTCTCGGCGGCTACTCCGGTGGCATGCGCCAGCGCGTGGGAATCGCTCAGGCCCTGCTCAATGATCCTCAACTGTTGATTGTGGATGAACCCACAGCAGGCCTCGATCCCGAAGAGCGGGTGCGTTTCCGCAACCTGCTCGCTGAACTCTCCGGCCAGCGCATCGTGATTCTGTCCACGCATATCGTTTCCGACATCGAAGCGGTGGCTTCTTCCATTGCGATACTCGCGCGGGGAGAGCTGCTGGCACACGGCTCGCCAGAAGAGCTGCTGGCCACGGTATCAGGAAAAGTCTGGGAGCTAACCGTTCCTACGGCAGAATTTGCAGAACTCCGGAACCACCGTCTGGTCACGAGCATGGCCCACCGCAGCGACGGGGTGCATGCGCGCATCGTTTCAGGCGCCGCACCCGCAACGGCGGCTCGGCCCGTAGAGGCTTCCATTGAAGACGCCTATCTTCTCGCCCTGGCCACCCGGCGCAACGCAAGCTCTCGGGCGGCAGCTTGAACGCCGTAAGCGTGATATTTTCCGTAGCCCGTGCTGATTTCCTTGAGCGCATCCGAAGCTACAGCTTTCTCGCGACACTCCTCGCCGCAATTTATTTGGGCTACGCTGCCGCCACCGGCAAAGTGGTCATGAGCCTGGATGAGTACCGTGGTGTATACACCGCAGGTTGGATCGGTCTGATGGTCGCGCTCGTGACCACCACGTTTGTTTCCTTGATCGGATTCTATATCGTGAAAAACGCCGTCGAACGAGACCGCTTTACCCGTGTCGGTCAGATTCTCGCCGCCACTCCATTGTCAAAACCCGCTTATATGCTCGGAAAATTCCTCAGTAACTTCGCCGTGCTGGCTTCCATCGTGCTCGTTCTGGCGTTGGGTGCTGTAGCCATGTTTTTCGTCGCAGCAGAAGATCCGCATTTCCGGCTTTGGGCGTTGCTGTCGCCTTTTATTTTGATCGCGTTGCCTGCGATGGCCCTGACGGCGGCCCTGGCACTGTTTTTTGAAAACGTGCGCTTCCTGCGCGGGGGCTTTGGCAATGTTGTGTGGTTTTTTGGCTGGGGATTCGCCATCGGACTGCCGGACATTCTGAAAATGCCGCGCCTTGATCCCCTGGGCCTGATCGGCGCAATGAACAGCCTGGTACCAATCGCGCGGGAACTGATTCCCGGTTACAAAAACGGAATTGCGCTCACCGTCGCCGGCGGCCACGCTAAAATCGCAGAGAACCTGCACTTTGCCGGCATCTCCTGGAACAGCGAGAGCGTTCTTCTGCGGCTTGTGTGGGTGGGCGTTGCGATTATCTTTACTCTGTTCGCTGCTGCCATCTTTGATCGCTTTGACGAGGCGCGTTCCTGGTTTCCTGCTGGTGCCACGAAGGAACCGAAAAATTCGGCGGCGGTGGCGGAAACCACGCCAGAAGCGGCCGCTGTTCCGGAACTGCGGAAGTTCACGCAAGTGCACCTGACTCCGCTCGACCGGACTACGGATTCCGGAGGGTTTGTCCGGATTTTTCGGGCCGAACTGCGCCTTGCGCTGCAGGGCAATCGCTGGTGGTGGTATGTCGTCGCCGCTGGATTAATTGTTGCCCAGATGGCTCTGCCTCTCGGTGCGGCACGCGGCCCGGCGTTGCAGTTTGCATGGTTGTGGCCCACGTTGCTGTGGTCTTCGCTCGGAGCGCGCGAATCGCGCTTTGCGACCCGCCAGATTCTATTTTCCTGTGCGAATATTCTGCCTCGTCAGCTTCTGGCGTGTTGGCTTGCGGGCGTTTCGTCCGCGCTGCTTATGAGTGGCGTCGTGTTCACGCGTCTGTTGCTTGCGCGAGACGCGTCCGCGGTCCTGGCGCTGCTGGCCGGGGCCGCCTTTGTTCCCTCGCTGGGGCTGGCCCTCGGAATTGTGTCCGGCTCCAGTAAATTTTTCGAAGGGTTTTATACCGCCCTCTGGTATGTCGGCCCTTTAAACCACAGCCCGGGCCTCGATTTCACAGGAGCAAGCAACGGCCCCCGGACACTGCACTATGCCGCGATCTATGCGCTGCTCGCCGTAACGCTTTTGGGTATTGCGTATATCGCCCGCTCGTGTCAGCTGCGCGACGCCTGACAGACGCGCTTACCTCGGCTCAAGCACCAGCGGCAAACCGTTCCGGGGATTGCCAACAATTACGACTTTGGTGTGGGCACTCGCAGCCAGCTTTTCCGTTGCTTCAATTCCCTTCCATTCGAGCAACTGAGCGCTGATCCCCGGGGCGACAATTTTCTGGAAATCGGCAATGCCCTCTGCTTCAATCCTCTTGCGTTCCGTTTCCTGTTTTTCCTTGTGAAGAATGAAGCTCATGCGCAGGGCGTCCTGCTCTGCTTGTTGCGTCTGTACGTCGCGGAGCAACACATTCTCGACAATGACGCCCCGCGGCGCGAGTGGCAGCGAATCCGATAACTTGGCAACCACGGCCGAAACACGGCGTGTTGCTGTGGCGGCAAGCCAGCCCCTATATCTGGTAGTCTTTTCGCTTGACACCACAGGCTTCTCGATTCAAAATCCGCGCCAACAATCGGATTTGGGCCAGCCAGGGGATTTTGCGCTGCGCCTTCGCACACAAAGTTCGGCCGGCCTCTGAGGGAGTCCACACATGCAATTTCTGCCCGGTTTTACCGTGCAATGCATCAATGCGCAATGCGAAGCTCGCGGACAGTGGATGCGTGCCGACGCCACAGCTCCGGTCGGCAACGATGGTCGTTGCCCGTGTTGCGGCGATTTTCTGCGCAATGTGCCGCCGCCTTTGGGACCACGCTTCCGCATGAGGCCGCGTCCACTCACAGCGCGCCCGCCGCTTCGCCCGCGTCCTCGTTAATCTAAGCGTCCCGGGGAGCAATTCCAGCGACGCGCTTGGCCTCGCGCAGGGTGCAAGCCCGACTCGCGCTACGGGCCTATTCGACTTATTTCGCTCTAATAAAGATTGCGCCCGGCGAAGCCGTTCTCGCGCGGTTGCAAAAAGCGGCGTCGAGTTCCCTCGCCGTCTCATTCCATTGAAGTCTTTTGTATTTCCGGCGACCCCGGCGGTGGCAGTGCCGGCCTAGCCTCGTCGGCAAGAGCTGGGTTTCAGAACATTCGGGAGGGGGGAACATCGGCTGGAAATGAACTGGGCGCTTGCGGAGGGAGAACGACGGCCGGGATTCCGGATAAACCAAAAACCACTACGCTTCGATTAAGCCTCTCTCGAGCATCTCTTCATCGCTCAACCACAAATCCGGTATGTTGGCTGAACCCAGGCGCAGGATGTCTTCGAGGGCCCCGCGCACTTCGCTCAAATGGAAATCCACACCAATGCGCTCGAGGAGTTCGATGAGCATTTGCGCACCTTCGGCGAGCACCGGCTTGGGCAAAGCCCCTTGATGATCCAACCGGTGATAGGTCACCACGTAAATGGCTGTAGGTCCGGTGCCATGACGCACGATGTGCAGAAACCCGTGCGCTTTCGGCGGGAGTGGAGCTAACCGTGCCGCAGCTCCAAGTCCGGAAGGGACTGCGCTCATCGTTTTTCAGTTCCTTCCCAAAGGAGGACCGTTTGAAACGGTCCTCGCTTGATTTCGCTGTCTCAGCTGCAGCCGCTGGTGCTGCCGCAGTTTTCGCACTTGTAGCACGCGCCGTTCGGCACCATCAGCATGCCGCACTCAGAACACGTCGGAGCGCCTTCGTGAGCGTTCGTTTGCTTGAAGGCGGCCGATGTCGCAGCCGGAGCCATATACGACGACTGGGCCACCCCTGGAAGCGCTGGCGCCATGGTGGGCGCGGATGCGGCTGCCACTTCGGCCGGGGCGGCGTTCAGTTTCAAGTAGTCCGAAGAGATGAAGCGTCCCCCGAGCCAGCGGGCGATATAGTCCAGCACGGATGAGACAAAGCGGATATTGGCGTTGGCGGTGATGCCGGAGGGTTCAAAGCGCGTGTTGACGAGCTTGTCGACGAAAACTTTCAGAGGCACGCCGTATTGCAAACCAAGTGAAATCGTCAGAGCCAAACCGTCCATCACGCCGGAAAGTGTGGAACCTTCCTTGGACATCTTGATGAAGATTTCGCCGGGCCGGCCATCTTCGTACATGCCGACTGTGATGTAGCCTTCATGACCACCCACGCTGAACTTGTGGGTTACCGAGGCGCGTTCGACGGGCATCTTTTCGCGCTGCTGGCGGCCAAAAAGCTCTCGCTGTATCGGCTCGATAAGGGCGGCAACTTCGGCGACTTTTTCTTCCTTCTTCTTGCCTGCGGCGGAAAGCGGCTGCGATCGCTTCGAATTGTCCCGGTAAATGGCTACGGCCTTCAGGCCGAGCTTCCACGATTCGATGTAAGCATCTGAAATATCTTCAATCGTCGACTCTTCCGGCATGTTGATGGTCTTCGAGATGGCGCCGGAAAGGAACGGCTGCGCTGCAGCCATCATTCGCACGTGTCCGGTCCAGGCGATGGACCGGCCTCCGCCTGGAGGCGTCAGCGAGCAATCAAACACCGGCAAGTGCTCCGGCTTGAGGTACGGCGCGCCTTCAATCGTGCCCTTGGCGTCGATGTGCGAAACGATTTCGCTCGACTGTTCAGGGCTGTACCGCAGTTTCATCAGAGCTTCGGGAACAGTGTTGTTGACGATTTTGATCAGTCCGCCGCCGACGAGTTTCTTGTATTTCACAAGCGCCAGGTCCGGCTCGATTCCGGTCGTGTCGCAATCCATCATGAAACCGATGGTGCCGGTGGGAGCCAGCACAGTTACCTGAGAGTTTTTGAAGCCGTATTTTTCGCCGTGTTCAAGAGCGGTGTCCCAGGACTCTTGCGCCGCGAGGAACAATTCGGTCTGTACGTGATCGGGCTTGATACCGCGCATGGCGTCGCGATGCATGCGAATGACGTCAAGCATCGGTTCGCGGTTCACAGGGTATCCCGCAAACGGACCCATCCGTTCGGCAATACGTGCCGACTGGGCATACGCTTCACCGCACATCAGCGCCGTGATAGCGCCGGCCACGTCGCGGCCTTCGTCTGAGTCGTACGGCAGCGCCATGGACATGAGCAGCGCGCCCAGGTTCGCGTAACCGAGCCCGAGTGGCCGGAAGTTGTGCGAATTTTCTTCAATCCTGGGGGTCGGATAGCTGGCGTTGTCGACCAGAATTTCCTGTGCGGTGATGGTGACATCCACGGCATGGCTGAACGCTTTCACGTCAAACGAACCGCTGCTGTTTACATACTTCATCAGGTTCAGAGAAGCCAGGTTGCAGGCCGTGTCATCGAGGAACATATATTCGCTGCAGGGATTGCTGGCATTGATGCGGGCGGTGTTCTTCGAAGTATGCCAGCGGTTTACCGTCGTGTCGTACTGCATGCCGGGATCCCCGCAGCGCCAGGTGGAATCTGAAATCTTCAGCATCAGGTCGCGCGCGCGCAGTTTTTCGTTTGGCTGGCCGTCGATGACGTTCTTGGTCCACCAATCCTTGTCGTCCACAACCGCGCGCATGAAATCATCGGTCACGCGCACCGAGTGATTGGCATTCTGGAAGAAAATTGAGCTGTAGGCGTCGCCGTCAATCTCCGAGCCGTAGCCCTGCTCGATAAGCACGTGGGCCTTGCGCTCCTCCTTCATCTTGCATTCGATGAATTCGACGATATCGGGATGGTCGATATTGAGGATGACCATCTTGGCGGCGCGACGCGTCTTGCCGCCGCTCTTGATGACGCCGGCAAAGGCGTCAAAGCCCTTCATAAAGCTGACCGGGCCCGAGGCGATGCCGCCGCCGGAAAGGGTTTCCCGGCTGCCGCGCAGCGCGGAGAAGTTGGTGCCCGTGCCGGAACCCCACTTGAAGAGCATGCCTTCGGTGCGCGTCAGCCCCATGATCGATTCCATGCTGTCGCTGACCGAGTTGATGAAGCACGCCGAGCACTGCGGCTTGGCCTGCACGCCCACGTTGAACCAAACCGGCGAATTGAAGCTCATTTTTTGTTCAACGAGCAGATGCGTCAGTTCATCGCGGAACGCGTCGCGCGAACCGGTATTTGCAAAGTAGCCGCCTTCCTCGCCCCAGCGGACAATCGTATCCACCACGCGGGCGATCAACTGGCGCACCGAACCCTCGCGCTCGGGCGAACCGGGTTTGCCGTGAAAATATTTGCTGGTGACAATGTTGGTCGCCGTCTGCGACCAGCTTTTCGGCGTCTCCACATCTTCCTGGCGGAAGATCGTCACGCCCTTCTCGTTGCCGATCAGCGCGGTGCGCTTTTCCCATTCCACGAGGTCGAACGGTGATTTTTTGCCGTCGGCGAAGTAGCGTTCAAAAACGAGACCTTTCCTCGTTCCACCTGACGTCATCTCCGGAGCTAGTTTTGTTTCCAGGATCTTATTGTTGAGTGCCGGCTTCACGGTTGCCATTCTGTTCCTCCACACCTTTTGGGGTCCCTGCCGAGGAACCCAATCATTTTACTCCTCTGCGCCCGCAGAGTCGCTGTGTTGAGTATCCGACACAAAGTCAGCTCCCAGCACAACTGGATTCGATGGGTTTCGTGGAAGCGGGTCAGCAAAAAAGCAGCGTAAAACGCCAATGCTCTGCCGCCGGCTAAGTGGATCGCACACAGCCTCACAGCAGGTGTAGCGTATCGCGGTCAGATTTTTTTCGCTTAGAACCCGGGCCGGCTTCGTGGGTTCACACGGACCAATTTTTACTTCCTCGACTCGGTCCGTCTGGCGCTACCACGTCCCCCGAATCTGGAATCGAAGTATCAACGGATGCAATTTTCCTGTCAAGAGGAAAACGCTAAATGTCGTCGAACAATACACATTGCGCCCATTAGTAGTGGTGGGTTTTCTGATTCTGAACGACTTGCAGGCGCAGAAAAATTTTGTTTTCCACTGGCCATCCCGCTCCACAACTGCCTGCCCGGAAAAATTTTAGGAAATTCGCGACCATCCGTCAGTTCTCGCCGGGACCCCACAAAAAATCCGGCGCTCCTGCGCTCGACGACTGTGACTTGCTGGCTCGCGAATTTTCGCGGTTCCCGTGAGCCGTTAAGGCGCGCGCCCGGCGACGCCATCGCAGTTTTCCCGGCAAAGCATTTTCGTTCGGATCCTCTTTGCAGAAAAAACCGGCAGTTCGTTCCCTGTTGCCCGCGCGCCGCGTATGACATTGTCCTCTTCGCGCTCTTCGTGCAGACACGCGAACGCGGCCCCTAGTACTTTGGTACCCTGTAAAGCAGGACGGTTGCTTCATTCAACGGAGCAGGTCCGGTCCGCTATGCTTCCCCTACCAGCGATGTTTTGTTTCCGGGAAAGGTCCCCATGCAAGTCGGCCGCTATCAAATTCTCGATCTTATCGGCACTGGCGCCAACGCCCGCGTCATGCGCGCGCACGATCCAATGATCGGCCGAACAGTCGCGATAAAGCTGTTTTCCTCCGAACTCGCCCGCGGAGACGCCCGGCAGCGCTTCCTGCAGGAAGCGCGCGTCGTCGGGCAGCTCTCGCACCCCTCGATCATTACTCTTCACGATATGGGCATCGAAGAAGCGACTTCTACGCCGTACCTCGTAATGGAATATCTAGAGGGCCAGGCTCTCGATCGCATTTTGGACAAAGGAAGCGTTCCGTTCCCGCGCGCCTGTGCGCTGGTGGCCGAGGTCGCCGTGGCTCTGCACGCCGCGCACCGCAAAGGCGTGATTCATGGCGACGTGAAACCAGCCAACATTTTTATCACTGAGGAAAATCGCGTAAAGCTCATGGACTTTGGCATGGCGCGCCTCGCCGCCCGCGACACCGCCGACAGCCCCTTGCTCGGCACACCTGCCTACTGGTGCCCGGAACAGATTTTGGGAAAAGCGCAGGACAGCCGATCCGACATTTTCTCACTCGGCGTAGTTCTCTATGAAATGGTCACCGGAAACCGGCCGTTCGACGCCGATTCACTGCAGGGAATTTGCGGGCGCGTGCTTTCCTCGACGCCGCTGCCTGCGACCCAGGCAAATCCTTCGCTGCCCAAAGCGCTCGATGAAGCGATCGGAATGTGCCTGGCAAAAGAACCGAGTGCCAGAACTGCCAGCGCGGAATCTCTGGCCCAAGCTCTTTACCCACTGGCGCGGCGCAAACCTCCAACGCAAGTGACTCCGCAACCCGTAGGGCTACGTCACCGCGCCGCACGTTTGCTGCGTTCCGCCTAGACCGTCACTCCTCAGGAAAACCAGCCATACACCCCTGGGCGGCAAGCGCAGTGTGGCGGCTATTTTTATGGTTCGCTTGTGGTTCGGGTAGAACTGCGAGCTATTCGTAGCGGAGCGCTTCAACCGGATCCAGTTTTGCGGCCTTCATTGCGGGCCACACGCCGAAAATCAGACCGATACAGACGCTTACGGTAATCCCGGCCGCGGTAGCCCACAACGGAACCGATCCGGGCCACTTCAGAGTAAGTTTGATCAATAGAACCAGTCCATTGACAAGAACCAGGGCCAAGATGCCGCCCGTACCCGTCAGGGTCATGGCTTCGAGCAAGAATTGCCAGGTAATATCTTTGCTCTTCGCCCCGATGGCCTTGCGCACGCCGATTTCCCGGGTGCGCTCGGTAACGCTCACCAGCATGATATTCATCACGCCCACGCCGCCGATCAGCAACCCGATCGAACTCAACACCACGGTCGCCACCACCACCATGCGCATAATGTTGTGGAATTCTTCGACCTGCTGTTCGGCTGTCCCGATGGAAAAATTGTCTTTACCGCCGTAGGGCACTTTCCTGCGCCGTTCGAGCAATTCGCGAGCTTGATCGACGGACTGATTCAGCATATTGGGATAGGCCTGAAACCGGATGCCCACTTCATCCGCTTCGGCATAGGTTCTGCGAAAGGTGTTGTAGGGAATCAAAACTCGCCGGTCCTCATCGCCCATTCCCATTCCGCCTTTGGGCTTTTCGACAACGCCAATGACCCTGAATTCCGCGCCATCGATCATCGCAAATTTTCCGACCGCGCCCCCTTGCGGAAACAGCACCGGCGCCACATTCTCGCCGAGCATCACCACTTTTTCGCGATGCAAGTCGTCGCCTTCGCTGATGAATCGTCCTTCAAGGGTGGACGCATTGGCATACACTTGCCCGAAATTCGGTTGCACTCCGCGAAAATCGATCGCCGAGACCTCGCCGGCCTTGGTTCGAATGGTGTGCGGCTGCCGCCACCCGGTTTGCAGGAAGGCCGTTACGTTCTTGATTGCCGGGCACGATTCCTGCAGGGCAATCGCATCTTCCAGAGTGAGCGGCTTGCGCAGCCGCTCATCCGATTGATCGCCGCCATTGTGCATTCCTTGATCCCACTTGGAAACAAACGCGGTATCCGCGCCAAACTGCTTGATCTGTTCCTGCACGGTCTGGTCAAACCCGGTAATCAGGGCGGCCACCAGCATAATGACGCTGACGCCCAGCACTACCCCGAATACCGTCAGTGCGCTGCGCACTTTGTGCGCGCGCAGCGTATCGAGCGCTTGCTTCAGGTTCTCGCCGTGTGCTTGTGCCAATAGAGTGCCTCAACCGTCCGCGCGTAGCGCTTCAATTGGATCCAGCTTCGCTGCCTGCATTGCCGGATAGATTCCGAAGAAAAGTCCCACCGCTGTCGACACCACGAGCGAAGTAATAATGGCGCCGACCGACGTTTCCATCGGCATCGAGGTCAAAGTTCTGGCGAGCCACACCACGCCAAACGCCAGCAAGATCCCGATGATTCCGCCGCTCGCCGCCAGAATCGACGACTCGGTCATAAACTGCAGCAGGATGTGCTTCTTGCGGGCGCCGAGCGACCGCCGAAGTCCGATCTCGCGCGTTCTTTCTGTCACGCTGGCCAGCATGATGTTCATGATCACAATGCCGCCCACCACCAGAAACACGCTCACCAGCATGATCGCTACAAACTCCAGATTTCCCGTCAGGTCGTGCCACAACGCCATGATCGAGTCCGAACCGAGTATCGCGAAATTATCCGGCGCTTCGTAGGGCAGGTGTCGCCAGGCCCGCATCAGCATGCGCGCTTCGTCCTCGGACGCCTGCATCATTTCCGCATTCGGCGCCTGCACAAAAATGCCCAGCCAATCTCTCTGCCGGTGCCATTCCTTGATGTAGGTGCCGAGCGGCATGATGATGAAGTTGTCCTGCGACTGCCCGAAAGCGGACCCGATGGCTTCGGCCACGCCGATCACCTGATAGCTGTGGGTTTCCGCATTAATCATCCTGCCGATGGGATCGACACTCGGAAAAAATTTCTTGGCCACATCGGCACCGATAAAAACCACTTGCGAGCGATGCGTATCGTCGGCTTCGGTAATAAACCGTCCCTGGGCCACATTGATGTTGCGTACCGCGGCATAATTCGGCGTCACCCCGCGCACGTCGGTACCGTCCATTTTCGTATTTCCAGAACGCACCTGTACGGTGCGATCGTCATCGGCGGCAACTTCTTTCGCGGTCTTCATGTTGTCGCGCAGCCGTTCATAGTCCTCGTAGGTAATGAGCGGCCGCTTTTGCGCTTTAATGAAAGCGTCCTGGCTGGTAATAATTCCAAAACGATCCACGACAAAAACATTGGCGCCCAGATTGGCGACGCGTTCCGCTACGTAGGAGTTCATTCCGGCTACAACGCTCATTACCGTGACGAGGGTGGCCACGGCCAAAATCACGCCCAGCAAGGTCAAAAAGCTGCGCAGTTTGTGCGCCCGCAGGGAGTCGAGCGCTTGACGAACGGTTTCTGTCAGCGTAACGAGGCCGCTGCGGAATCGTCCGAGCTTGGCCTTCACCCCAACTCCAACCGCCAATTCCGGCAGCCCACTCAATTCACTTGTCCGAAAGACACCCAAACCGACCTCCAACCTTGCACCATGAATACGAACTCACCCGTGCTTTCGTTCCTTCTTATATAAGACGTGCGGGAACCCTGTTTGCTTTCACCTGGCCGACAGGGCGAGACACGGGAATTGCAGAACGATTGTAGTGCCAACCGGGTGACCAGACATCAAAGACCGGTAAAACTTGTTCCTGGGCCGCCGTTAGGGGTACTGGAGATCCTACTAAGCTGTTTATTTTGCGCTATTTACATAAAGATATCCGGGTGCTGGAAGGGCCGGATGGGCCAGGTGTGGTTCTGGTGCAACACTGTCGCCGGCACAGGAATCAAACGAGAAATGGAGAACGCCCGCGTGATCTTAAAACGGTCGGCCGTGCGACATTCCTGCCTGGCCGTGTGTTGCTCCCTCCTTGGCGTCCTCGCTTCCGCACGCCCGCAGGACCCGCCGGTCGAGGCTTCCAGGCCCGGGAGCGTTGTTTTTCAGCGGGTCATCTCCAATCAAAAGAAAACGGATGATGCGCTGAATGTTTACGAGCGGATTGAACGTGTGGAAAATCGCAAGACCGGAAGCGATCCCCAGGCGCAGCAAACGAAGATTTCACGGGTCATCCCGGCAGGTACCGGCGTCGCTCACATTCCGGTGGGTCCGGAAGGCCAGCCGGCCGATGCGGTCGGGTACCGCACCGAGATCGAAAAATTGGAAAAATCACTGGCGTGGGCCGTCGAGCGAGGCCGTGCGCAGCAGGAAGCCTACGAGAAAGTAGCCAAAAAAAGGAAAGAGCGCGACGCGCTGATTGAAGCCGCGGGTCTCGCGTTTGTTTTCACGTTTCTTGCGACCGAGCAGCGCGAGTCTCATACCCTGCTGAAATACCGCATGGAGCCCAATCCAAAATTCAAGCCCACCACGCGCACCTCCGCCGTTTATACCAAGGTCCGCGGCACGGTTTGGATCGATGAGCCCAGCGGGCAGTTGGCGCGGATCGAGGGCGAAGTAACGGACGATATCTCGGTGGGCCTGTTTCTCGCCAAAGTCTACAAAGGCAGCCGGTTCATGGAGGAATGCTACCAGATTGCTCCGGGCATCTGGCTACCCACCTATTCCCAATACGATTTTGATGGCCGGAAGTTTTTTGTGCCGTTTTCCATCCATGAGCGAACCTTCTACACGAAATACCGCTATATCGGTCAACCGGCAGAAGCTCTGTCGGCCATCCGTGCTGAATTGGGCAAATCCGCACCGAGTGTTGCCGATCGCTAGAGTTTTCCCCCCATAATAGAGCACCGGAATTCCAGACCCCGGTTAACCCGTCCCAGCACTCGAGGTCTTCACATGCTCCCTGCGATTTTTCGTGTCCCTTGGCCAGGCGTGGTAGTTGCTCTGCTAAGTTTTCTGGTTCTTCCTGGGCCGGGTGCCGCACAGGACACGAGCTCGGGGCAGACTCCCCAGCAATCAACAGCTCCAACCAGTGCCAACGCCAAACCCAAAAAAGTCTGGACCAATGACAATCTCGCCGAAGCCAGCGGAACGGTTTCCGTCGTTGGAGACGCGAAACGTCCGGCGCGCAGCAAAGACGATGCACCGGCGGACCCGACATATGTCGCAAATGTCAAAAAACAGCTGGAAAAACTGAATGCCCAACTGGTGGATGCCGACCGGCAGTTGGTTGAGCTGAAGAATTTTAACTCCGGTGAACCGGGAACCAACCCAGGACGACAGCTGCACAAGGGTTACAACACCGAGCCGGTCGGCCAGCAAATCACCAAGCTGGGAGACAAGAAGAAGGAAACCCAGGCAAAGATCGATGCGCTTCTCGATGAGGCCAGGAAGAAAGGCGTTTTGCCGGGGCAATTGCGCTAAGCCGGGCCGGCTTGCGGTTCGGTTGCCTGAATCGTGACTGCGGCAAAGTTTGTGCTGCGCAAACCGCGCTTTCTGAGGAATAATCAAACTCAGCAGGAAACCTGGAAACGATCGTCAGCCAACCGTCACAAATTCAGGGCATGTCTAACTGTAGGTGGAGGAAGCAATGAAAGCAGCGATTGCGTGTGGGCTCGGATTGACGTTGATCTGTGGAACGGCCCCGGTCCGTGCAGATTTCAAATACACAGATACCTCGAAAATTACCGGTGGCTCCCTGAAGTCCATGATGAAAACCGTGGGCATGTTCAGTAAACAAGCTTCGGCTGCAATGAAACCGACCGTTACCACGCACTACGTCCGGGGCAGCAAGTTGCGCACCGACCGCTCCGACGGCACTTTTGAAATCATTGATCTCGACGGTCGAAAAATGGTTTTCATCGATCCGCAGAAACGTACCTATTCAGAAGTCACCTTTGAGGAAATGAAAGCGGCGATGGAAAAGGCGCAGAAGCAGATGCAGGACGAAATGGCCAAGCAGAAGGCTCAGCAAAAAGACGTCAAAACCAATATGAAGGCCAAAGTCTACGTCACGCCCACCAAAGAGACGCGCGAAATCATGGGCCAGCAAACCAACGAACTGAAAATGCAGATTGATATGGAAATCGAAGCCCAGGACACGTCGGCTTCTGCGCAGCCTGCGGGCCCGGTCAGCGGCACCATGTCCACCAGCATCGATTCCTGGGTTGCGCCGACGGTCCCGGGCTACAAGGAAATCGGCGAGTTTTACGTTCGCATGGCCAAGGAAATCAATTGGGTTCCGCCGTCAAATATTTCCCTCAACCCGCAAGTCACGCAAGGGATGGCCGAAGTCCAAAAAAATCAGTCGGCTTACAAGGGTCTTCCCCTGTTGCAATATATGTCGATGACCATGGTCGGTCAGCAGGGCGACCCGGCAGCAACGAGCTCTGGTTCGCAAACGCCCAGCAGTACCTCATCGTCTGGTGCTTCCTCGGTGCCAACCAGCACCTCGGAAGCGGTAGTCAAAGGGCTCGGCGGCCTTTTCAGCAAGAAAAAGAAAAAAGAGGAAGCAGCCGAAGCCAGCGCAAACGCCAATTCCCAGAATCCTCCGCCGCCGTCCACTCCCGGTTCGCTCATCGAAATGACCATTGAAGTGAACTCGTTCTCGGACGCGGCCCTCGACGAGGGGCTGTTCGTGCCTCCTGCCGGATTCACCAAAGTCGCCAGGGATCCCGATCAAATCCTCGGCCACAAACCCGGCAAGCAGTAATTTCCCTGGTCGGCAATTGACGTTGGCATGGAGCTTCGCGCGATTTTTTCAATCACCGCAAGCGCATTGCGTGACGGCATGGAGGGAGAGAAATCTCTCGTTGCGTATTTGCGCGGAACCTGCCGAACCGGCGTTTCGCGCCGCTTGTTGTTTGCGGAGCGCAGCGGACTTTTCCTTGGCGCTTAGCGCTTCCCGCAGTTTGCCGTGCGCGCGGAACAGGCGCAAGCGGACCGCCAGCGTCGATATTCCCAGCCGATCCGCCACTTCCTGAGTTGAATATTGCAGAACGTCGCGCAGCAAACAGACCTGGCGCAATTCAGGCGCCAGCCGGCGGATGGCTTGCGCGAATAGCAAACGCGTTTGTCGCCGCGCGAAGCGCTCTTCGGGATTTTCGGCGCGTGACTTCAGCTGCCCGCTGAGGGTTTCACCGGGATTTCCGGTGGGCTCTTCGAGTGAAACGTTTTTCGTTTCGCGACGACGGCGGATCAAATCGATGGATGAGTTCACGGCGATACGAGAAATCCAGGCCCGCAAGTCATCGTGCTCGGCGGCGGGATTTCCGGTGAACTGTCCCATCCGCAGAAACACCTTCACAAAGGTCTCCTGGCGCACATCCTCGGCATCCACAGGGCTGTGCGTCATGCGCAGGGCCACCCCGTAAAGGCTGGAGGAGTAGGGAGCGATGAGCCGAATCATGGCATCCTGGTCTCCGGCCCGTGCGGCCGCCAGATCGCGCTCCCGCAGACGCGGAGCTTCTGGTAGTCCGGCGGCTTGGGACTTTACGGTAGCAGGCGATGCACTCATCGCCGGAGGAAAGGGCAGGCGGAACTCCACACACTCGCCACCTGTAAGCGATTGAAAACAGTAAGCTAAGAGGTGGACGAGGAAAGTATCACAAAAAGGGACCTGACCGCTTTTGGGACGGCACGTAGCGAAAACGCTCAATTCTCCCGAGGGGGGCCGGGCGCCTGGCCTATGGTGAAGTGTCCGCCAGGGAGTTCGCCGGTGAGACGGCCACGGTTATGCGATCGCGGCCTTTGGCTTTCGATACGTATAAGCACTTGTCGGCTATCTGCAGCAGCTCTTCTCCATTGGGAGCATGTTCCGGGAATGCCGCGATGCCAATGGAAAGCGTAACGGGGTCCAGCGTCATCCCCTTGTATTGAACTTTCAGGCGTTTGGCGGCCTGGCGCAACTCGTCGGCGCGCGAGGCGGCATCGCTGGCGGAAGATTCCGGAAGAATCATCGCGAATTCTTCCCCGCCGTAACGGCAGATGACATCTTCTCCCCGGAAATGGTTGCCAAACAGCTCGGCCATGGCTTTTAAGATGACATCGCCGGCATCATGACCAAAAACATCGTTGAATCGTTTGAAATGATCCAAGTCCAGAAAAATAATGGCCAGTGGGCGATTCTTCCGGCGCGCACGCTGCAGTTCGCGGTCCAGCGATTCCTGCATGAAGCGCCGGTTGAAAAGTCCGGTGAGGGGATCGCGAATGGACTGGTCGCGCAGCGTCTCCCGCAAGCGAAGGCTTGCCAGCGACAGAGCTACCTGTCCGGCAACGGCGACGGCCAGTCGCTGCTGGGTATCCTGAAGCGTTTCAAATGCTTCTATTCCCTTGTTGCTGGCGCTGCGATCGTACTGGATGTGCAGAACTCCGACCGTCTCGCCCTGCGCCACCATGGGGACACACAGATAACTTGCCGGAATCGCGTTTCGCAGATGCGGACAGATGGCGCTGCCACCGGGAGTCTCGCTCCAGTGCGCTTGTCCGCGGCGAAGCGCCCAACAACTGTCCGGAGCAAACATTTGGTCCGAGGCGTAGCCCTTGCCCCAACTAGCGGCCACTTCGAGCAAATTGCGGGAAGATTTGAAAATAAACAGAGCGCCGCACGTGGAGGCCACAAACAGGTTGCGGGCAGATTGCGCCACAACGCCAAAAGCTTCTTCGGAGCTGGCGGCGCATTGCAGCAGGCCCGCCATGTCGTTGAGCAGAGTCATCTGCAGCGTACGAAGCTGAAGTTCGTTTACCCACACATTGAGGGCCTCGGAATGCTCTTTGGCAAGAGCCGTGGCCCGAACTTGCTCGGAAATATCCCGGTAGATGACATACGCGCCGTTTGGTTGTCCATCCCTGACAATGGCAACCGCGTTGATTTCCAAATCGAGAATCATTCCGTCGCGGCGCGTTTTGCGCGCGGTCAGGTGGACGGGCTTGCCGGAAACCAGTTGGCTGCTGAGATCATTCGCTTCAGGCTCCTGGTCCGGAGAGGAAATTAGCGAACCCAGGAGTTGTCCGGTGATATCCTCGCGTCCCAAAAGGAATAGTTGGGAAAACGCGTCGTTATAGAGCTGGACGCGGCCCTCGAGGTCGTGAATCACAATGCCCATCGGGCTGTTTTCAATCAGCGAATTCAGGAACCGCGTATGGTCGACGAGATCCTTTGCAGTTCGATTTCGTTCCGTGACTGCGGCGCCGATAATCAAACCCGTTGCTGAAACCACGAGCATGAGAACTTCTATTTTCACCGGATTTGCCGGGTAGCGGGAAACCGTCCCCAGGGCAAAAACAATTCCGAAATGCATTACCAAAAGTCCGATAACGACTCTCTTGATGCCATGCCGCATCGCAATCCAGACGATCGGTATGAAAGCCAAATAGAAATATTGGCCTTCGCTCCATTTGGAACCAAACATAATCCACAAAACCAGAACGATACTTGCTGCTTGTCCTAAAGCTTCAAGCACTTCCGGCATCGTCACCGGAGGAGCAGTGTTGGACCGTTTTACCTCGGCGAGTTCCGGAGTGAGGTCCGGAGCGCTAAGCCAGCTCCGTACACCGGGAAGAACGAAAATCAGCAGGAAGGGCGCAAAGCTAAGCAGCGAAATGGCGTCGCCGGCATACCAGGTGAGGATGGTTGGCCAGAACTGGCTCCAGGGGATTGATTTGTCGGCGGCCAGAGATACAACTCCTCCAAACGTTGCGCCCAAGGCGCCAATCATGGTCACGATAAGGTAGCGGAGAATATCAAGACGCCGGCTCAACTGCAGATCGATATGCAAAGAGGTGCGGAGGAAATAGGCAGCCAGGGCATACGATCCGGCGCTGACCGGCGGCGAGAAGAGGACGCTCCAGGAGACCACCGGCTGATGGTATACGAGCACGGTCGTCAACATATCGGCAGCCATCAGCACGAAAAAATACCGGGGACTGACGCCCAGCAGAACCGCCAGGACCAGTCCTACCGCCGGATACCACAAGGTCATTCCAAGCTTGGAAATGACAATGACTTCAGGCAGATTCAAAAGGTAATAAAGCAGGAATACAGAAAGAGCAAAGAGTACATGGCGAGAGTTAAAACGCACCGCTAAGGCAGGCACACTCACCTGCGCTTCAATGGATCCCATGTTTCGACGATTGGTTCGCGGGTCCATCTCTCCCCGAAAAAACGCGAGCGACATGTTTAACTAGCGATCAATGATGTTAGTACGGATTTCGCCGCTGGCCTCCAGATAAGAGAGACGCATTAGCAGGGAGGGTAATACAGTATTTCCAGTATGCGATCAGCTGGAGTCTGGCCTTCGCGCCT
>Ga0193726_1001111_pt1 | contig 22852 bp, 16 predicted proteins | sample H2c1metaG_FD_144928 | JGI IMG/M metagenome (GOLD analysis project Ga0193726, IMG submission 144928) | Soil microbial communities from a riparian zone of the East river system, Colorado, United States - H2c1 | ecosystem: Environmental > Terrestrial > Soil > Riparian zone | place: USA: East River...
CTTGCTGGTGTTTTTGTCGACGGCGCGGGCGCAGACAGTTACCGGTTCCATCACGGGCCGCGTGACCGACCCGAGCGGCGCCGTCGTCACAGGCGCAAGCGTCACGGCTGAAAATACCGCGACCTCGGTGAAAACCTCCGCGCAAACCAATGCAGCGGGCGTGTATTCCATTCGCTTCCTGCCGATCGGTGCCTACTCTGTAACCGTCGAGGCACCCGGATTTTCCTCACAGAAGATCCCGCCATTTTCCCTAGAAATCGACCAGACCGCGCAGGTCAATGCGAGCCTGACCATCGGCGCATCCAGCACCGTGACGGTGCAATCCGACACCCATCCCATTCTCGATACGGGGGATTCGACGCTCGGCAACACGCTCTCAGCGAACGAGATCGCGAACATTCCTCTGAACGGTCGTAACTTCTCTTCTCTGACTCTTTTCCAGCCCGGCGCAGTCGATACCGATCCAACCGGAATGACGGGTCAAAATGCCATCGAGCGCAATACTTTCAACAACGGCCAATCGACGGTCAATGGCAATCGTGCCCAGGAAAACAACTACACCATTGAAGGGGCCGACAACAACGAGCCGCAAAACAATCTCATCGCCTACAATCCCGCGCCGGATGCGATTGCCGAGGTACGCGTGATCTCGGCGAACGCCAATGCGACTTACGGAAACGCCAACGGTGGCGCGATTGTGACCATCCTGAAGTCAGGGACCAACCACTATCATGGCTCCCTCTACGATCTGCTACAGAATGAAACCCTGGACGCCAATACCTGGGGACACGGTTTGACCACCCCGGTTACGCCCAAAGGCTCCTATACGCAGAACATCTTCGGAGCGACCTTTGGCGGACCCATCGTGCAGAACAAGCTCTTCTTTTTCGGCGATTACGAGGGCGTCCGGCTGCACTCAGGCGGGCCTGCGGCAACCAGCGTTCTCACTCCGGCCATGCTGGCGGGAGATTTCTCCGCCCTCAGCAGCGTGGGCATACAGCTCTATGACACGCAAAGCGGCTTCGCCCCGTACACGAATAACCAGGTGCCGGTTGTCAATCCCGTGGCACAGTTCCTGGCGGCGAATCCAAGTCTCTATCCGGCGCCGAATGCGACACCTACCGATGGACTCCTTCAGAATAATTTCCTCGGAGCGCAGACGAAGTTCGTCTCGAACAATCAGGAGGACTTCAAGGTTGATTGGACTCCGGGCGAGAAGAACAAACTCGACGGCTTCTATTCCCAGGGCACGGGCAGCGACTTCACCACTTCGATCCTTCCGATATCTTTCCCTGCTCACAATACCTATCCCAGCAAGATTGCGGGTTTGAGCTGGGTCCATACTTTCTCTGCGTCCGTCATCAATGAGGCTCGCTTTGGCTTTACGCGCGTCCGCTGGAATAACGGCGTCCCCAGCGATCCATCCGGTACCTTTGGCCTCACTGGCGATCAGAAAGTCGGCATCCCCTTCGGCGACCAAGCCTACGTAGGGTTCACCGGGCAGAGCATCAGCAACAATGCCAGTTACATCGGCACCAACGCCAATCCCCAGGTCTTCACCGACAACACATTCAATTACGAAGACAATCTCACCTGGCAGCATGGACGCCACTACCTGTCCATCGGCGGACAGGCGACCCGCTACCAGCAAAACTATCTCAACGCCGGCAACGTTGGATTTTTAGGACAGTTTAGTTACACCGGCAACTTCACGGAAAACTTGAACTCCGCGGACGGGCCAGGCTACGGTCCAGCGGATTTTATTCTCGATCGAATCGAGAACCAGCAACTTGCGTCACCCACAAGCAATGTGGGCAACCGTCAGTGGCGGGCGGCAGGGTACTTTCAGGACGATTTCAAAGTGTCCTCGAGACTCACCCTGAACCTTGGCCTGCGCTATGAGGTGGATCAGCCGTGGTACGAGCAGAACAACAAAACCGCCAACGTTCTTCCCGGCGGCACGGTGGAATATGCCGGGAGCGTGCCAAGTCTGGCGGCTCCGGGCTCGGTTGTCTGTCCTACCCACGCCTGCTACAACGCCAACTACAGGCAAGTCATGCCCCGTCTGGGCTTCGCGTTCCAAGCGACGCCCAAATTTGTCATCCGCGGCGGCTACGGTGCAACCAGCTTCTTTGAGGGTTTTTCATTCAATCAGCGCCTGACCTCAAGTCCTCCTTTCTCTCTTGCGATCAACAACAATGCGGCGGTCCCAACAAGTACTTCCGGCGGGACGCCCTTTACTGTGGAACAGGGTTTCGGCGAGGCATTCGGCATCAACAATAGCCTCTACTCTGCGTGGCCGCAGAACACCCAGCCGGCCTACATCAATCAGTACACGCTGGTCACCGAGTATGCGCTCACCAACGACCTGTCGTTGAGCCTGGGATATCACGGGCAGACCGGAAATCACCTTGCGGACTACAAAAACGGAAACCAACTCACTCTGGCGCAGGCAAGGGACATCGCGAGTTTGCCCTCCGGCAGCCCGATTCCAGTGGCAGATCAACCCCCTTATGTTTCTCTTGTGGGCCAGGGTGGACTGATTCTGATCACCGAATCCGAGGCCCAGATGAATTACAACTCCGGCCAAGTAACCTTGCGGCAGAGAACTCACCACGGCCTGGAATACACGCTGAACTACACCTACTCGAAATCACTGACTGATTCCTCGGGAAACTATGCGGTGCCGAATACCAGCCAGAACGGGTCGACTGTTCAGGATGGTTATAATTTGCGCGGCGACTGGGGACCCTCGGGGATGGACATTCGCCACAGCATGAACTTCGTAGGCGTCTACGAACTTCCCTTCGGTCGCGGCAGGACTTACGGCGGCAATTCGAGTAGGTTTCTGGACGCGGTTTTTGGAGGATGGAAGCTTTCCGCCTCCGCCATTCTCTATTCCGGAATCCCCGTGACCATCACGGGACCGGGCAACAGCAATACCAACAACCCCTTTGCTCTGAACCGCGCCAATCAATACGGCACGATCAAGGTTGTGGACCGTTCGATCCAAGACTGGTGGGGAACCGATCAATCGGCGGACAACTCCTCAACTTGCCCCTCGAACGGAGCTTGTGCCTACGGCATCGCAGCGCCGCTGACCTTCGGCACCGCGCACAACAACACGGAGCGGGGCCCCGGCTATCGGCAGGTCGATACCTCGTTGTTCAAGGAATTTCACGTTTGGAAAGAGAATCATGTCCTTGGTCTCCGGGCTGACTTCTTTAACATCTTCAATATCGCCAGCTACGGAAACCCCGACAATAACATTCAGGACAGCAATTTCGGGCAGATCACGAGCGTCCGTTCGCCTGCGCGGCAGATACAACTTAGCTTGCATTACGGATTCTAGGGCGCTGATTCGGAAGGCCGCCGTCGCGGAAACGTACGGCGGCCTTCCTGGAGGGGCGCTTTCTGATCTCTGTTGCCAACCTCAACCCAACAGCAAGCGTTGCGAGCTTTATAATCTCTTGGATTCTCAGCCCATGCCCAATCGCATTGTCCTCGAAATCTGCGTCGAGTCGGTGGACCACGCTGTTGCGGCGGAATGTGGCGGCGCCAACCGGGTGGAGCTTTGCAGCGATATGTCGATTGGGGGTATCACTCCAAGCGTGGGCTTGATGAGAGTTGCGCGCAAACATGTGCGAATCCCCATTTTTGCGCTGGTCCGTCCCCGGCGCGGGAATTTCTTCTACTCCAGGATCGAGTTCGAAACCATGGTGGCCGATATTGAGGCCGCCAAGAAGATGGGTATGGACGGAATCGTTCTCGGTTTGTTGAATCCCAGAAGCGAAGTGGACATTCCACGCACACGAGAGCTGGTGGAACTTGCCCGGCCGCTGCCGGTGACTTTTCACCACGCCTTCGATGCCGCCCCGCATTTGCAACGGGCTCTCGAGGCCGTGATGAAGACTGGGGCGAAGCGCATCCTGACTTCAGGCGGCAAACCTCGGGCCGCCGATAATCTCGCCGGCTTGGCCAAGCTGGTTGAGCGCGCAGGCGAGCAGATTTTGATTATGCCGGGCGGAGGCATCAGTGCGCGCAACGTTGCCCGCATTTCGAACCAGACCCTGGCGCGAGAGATTCATACCTCCCTGGGAACCTCGCTTGAATCGTCGAACGGTGGCAATCGCCGGCTGCCCGGTGAGGATAAGGCCAATGGTTTGAAGTCCTTCGAAAGAAGAGTCAAAGAACTGGCGAAGCTTCTTGGCGCTGAAGGCCGATCGTAGTCCGCAGAAAGGTAAGTTCGGTGAAACGTGGTTTCTCTCCGCGACACGGGTTGCAGCGAGTCCTGCTCCTCATCGGTGTGCTCTCCCTCCCGATCGAGGCATGGGGTCAGAATTTTCCAGAGATTAAGCCCGCGCCACAGCAGGTTGCCTGGCAGGACCTGGAGGTTGGCGTTCTCATCCACTTCGGAACCAATACTTTTCTGGACCGGGAGTGGGGAGATGGGACCGCCGATCCCAGGATATTCAATCCCAGTGATGTGACCCCGGAACAGTGGATGAAAGCGGCAAAATCCGCCGGTGCCAGATACGCCATCCTGGTTGCGAAACATCACGATGGCTTTTGCCTCTGGCCTTCAGCACAAACAACCTACAGCATTAAAGGCAGTCCTTGGAAAAACGGGAGCGGTGATCTGGTTCGGGAGACATCCGAGGCAGCGGGAAAGTACGGATTGCGGTTCGGAGTGTATCTATCACCCTGGGACCGGCACGAGCCGCGGTACTCCGATCCCGCCGCCTACGACAAGTACTATCTCGCTCAACTGGACGAACTGGCAACAAACTATGGCGACCTGGTTGAATTCTGGCTCGACGGCGCGGGCAGCGCCGGACGCACCTATGATTTCGCGCGCATCATTCAGGAGCTGCGAACGTACCAGCCAAATACTCTGGTGTTTGCGGATGTGGGGCTCTTCCAGAATGCGGATCTACGTTGGGTGGGAAACGAAAAGGGAGTTGTGGAATATGAGAACTGGAACGTCATCGATCGAGCCGGCGATCTCCGCTGGAGGCCGGTGGAATCCGATACGCCTCTGAGGAATGAACATTGGTTTTGGCATCCGAACGATGAGCCGAGTCTCAAAAGCGTCCCGGAATTGGTCGACATCTATCACAAGACAGTGGGTAGAGGAGCGCAGTTGTTGCTGGGAATTGCTCCCGATCGGGAAGGCCACTTGCCCGCTCCGGATGCGAAGCGGCTGGAGGAATTTGGAGAGGCAATCCAGCAATTGTACGGAACCAACCTGATCGCTGCAGACCGCGGACATTCAACAGCCCGAGCTGCAACAGATAACGATCCTGATACTTTCTGGTCGGCGCCCGCAGGTTCACACCACGCGATGCTGGAGGTATCGTTTGCCCATGCAATCACTTTTGACCGTGCCCTGACCATGGAGTGGCTCAATGATGGCCAGCACGTTCAGAAATACGCGATCGAAGTTTACCATCACAATGGGTGGAGAAAGATCGCGGAAGGTCAGGCGATCGGACACAAGAAGATTGATATTTTCCCGGCTGTGACCTCCGAACGGATTCGACTCAATCTGCTTTCGACCTCCTCGGAAGCGCATATCCGTGAATTCCAGCTCTTCAATGGATTGAAAGGGAACCATCCGTAATGTCGGAAAACTTCACGCGAAGGTCATTTTTGCAATCCGCCACGCTTTCCAGTCTCGCCGTTGCAGCGCCAACAGGCTGGGCTTCGGCAATCGGTAAGCCTCCACTGGAAGAGGCTTCCGATCCCGCCCAGGACCTTACTCAGTTCGTCGACGTATTGATTGGTACCGGTGGCCACGGACACACTTATCCCGGGGCTACGGTTCCGTTCGGGATGGTGCAGCTCAGCCCGGATACATGGAACGGCGATTGGGACCATTGCTCGGGCTATCACTTTAACGACTCTTCCATTATGGGATTCAGCCACACTCATCTCAGCGGGACAGGCGCCGCTGATTTGCTGGACGTCTTGGTAATGCCGGGCGTTGGCCCCGTGCACATAGGGCCTGGGCCCCGCGACAATCCGGGTGCTGGCTACAGGTCGCGATTTTCTCACGCTGACGAACATGCCGAGCCTGGGTTCTATTCGGTACTGCTAAAAGATTACGGGATCACTGCCGAGCTTACCGCAACCGCCCGCGTGGGAATGCATCGCTACACATTTCCGGCGGATCCGAGCAGTCATGTCCTGGTTGATCTGGAACACGGAATCATTGCGCCGCCGGACCGGGAACACACAAATGTTCTGTCCTCAGAAATCCGAATCGTGGGAGCGGACACCCTGATGGGTGCGCGGCGTACCGCGGAGTGGGCCGACGGTCGATACACCTACTTTGCCTTGCGCTTCTCCCGGACTTTTACAAGTGCACAGATCGTATCGGGGTCGTCGATGCTGGATGCGTCGATTCGTGAAGCCAAAGGCGTCTCGCTGAAATCCGTGCTGTCGTTTCCTACGACGCAAAACGAACTGATCCAGGTGAAGGTCGGTCTTTCCGCAGTCAGCGCTGAGGGAGCGCTGAAGAATCTTGAAGCCGAGATTCCAGGGTGGGATTTCGAGGCCGTTCGGAGTGCGGCTAAATGGGCCTGGAATCGGGAGCTCAGTAAAATTGTTGTCGAAACCCAGCGGATGGACCACAAGAAGATTTTTTATACCGCGCTATATCATTCATTCGTAGCGCCCACACTCTTCAATGACGTGGATGGACGATACCGCGGTATGGATCTAGAGGTCCACAGGCTGCCGGAAGGCGCGAGTAACTTCACCACCTATTCGCTGTGGGACACCTACCGCGCTCTTCATCCTCTATATACGTTGGTGCAGACCGAGCGCCTTCCCGATCTCCTCAACACCCTGATTCGAATGGCCGAAGAGAGTCCAGCGGGAGTGCCGGTGTGGCCGCTGCAAGCCATAGAAACGGGCTGCATGATCGGCTATCATTCTGCGCCTGTATTGGCCGAAGCCCAGGCCAAGGGAATCACTGGCGTGGACTACAAGAAAGCCTACGCTCTGTGGCGAAAACGTGCGATGGTCGATCACTATCGCGGCCTTGTTCAATATCGCGATCTTGGATTTATCCCCTGCGACCAAGAAGACGAGTCGGTGAGCAAGACGCTCGAATATGCGTATGACGACTGGGCAGTCGCGCACCTCGCCAGGGCCGCGGGCGCGATGGACGACTATAAGCTCCTGCTCGATCGCTCTCGTAACTACAAGAACGTTTTCGATCCGTCCGTGAATTTCATGCGCGGACGGCTTGCGGACAGGAGCTGGGTCGAACCTTTCGATCCGCGAGCCATGGGCCATTTCAAGAAGTGGCGTGACTTTACGGAGAGCAACTCCTGGCAAGCCACGTTCCTGAATCAGCACGACGTCAAGGAATACATGTCGCTTTTTGGTGGCGAAGCCGGATTCGTTCAGAAGCTCGACTTGCTGTTCAATCAGAGTTCGGATCTACCGGCCGACGCGCCTCCCGATATTGCGGGCATGGTCGGCCAGTATGCACACGGGAACGAGCCGGGCCATCACGTTGCGTATCTGTACGCCTATGCCGGAGTGCCCCACAAGACGCAATCCAGGGTGCGCTTTCTGCTCGAAACCATGCATCGCAATGCTCCTGATGGACTTGCGGGCAATGAGGACTGCGGCCAAATGTCTGCTTGGTACATCATGAGCGCCCTCGGTTTCTATGCCGTCGATCCGGTGAGCGGCAATTACGTTTTCGGCAGCCCGTTGTTCGATCGCGTCAAGCTCAACTTGAGCAACGGAAAAGAATTGACCATCGAGAGTGTCGGAAATGGACCGGACCACCCCTACATTCAGTCGGTGACGTGGAACGGCAAGCCCTATCGGAAAAGCTGGTTCGCGCACGCCGACATCAAACGAGGCGGAACTTTTGTATTTCAGATGGGTGCACAGCCGAATGCGGAGTTCGGCAAAAATGACGCGGAGCGGCCTCCGTCATCGGTCTGAAGAAGCTGAAGCCCCGAAGCTGTGCGGCAGTTTTTGCAGACCTGAAGATGGCTCGACTGCTCGAGCCTGTCACTCGGTGGTGTAATTGATCTCCATCCGTCGGACTTGAAAGCTGGAAACGTACAAGACCAGCAGGGAGACGATCACGACGCCAAGGATTGCGACGGGCGTAGAGACCGGATCAGGGTTGGAGACCAGCAGCGACAGCAGCGGCGGCGTACCCGGAGGGCTAGGGATGTCCACGGGGCACAGCGATTTTAGGTAGTAAATGATGCTGAACTTCTTGAGCAACGCGGGCAAAAATGGATTCAGTGCTTCCCAGACCAGGACCGCCGCCGCCGGCAGAATCGGATTACGGAACAGCATTCCGGCGGCCAGGAAAAAGGCACCATAGCCGAGGCAGGCCAGGGCGGTAACGCCCAGGTATGCGGCCGAATGTGCAAGGCCATGGTTATGGTAGAGGTAGAGGTCCCGCACATTCGGACTGAACGGCCAAGTGAAGGCGACGATTTGGAGCAACTCGCTGGTCACGAAGATGATGCACGTTGCCAGCAATCCGGCGAGGAACTTTCCCACCATCAGCACTTCCCGGCGGACGGGCGCGAGAAAGTAAAAATGCAGACTCTTGTCGAGGATTTCGCCGCGGAACAGATTCATGAAGACTCCCAGGCAGCCAAAGAAGATCGCGAGGCGTAGATAGAAAAACTGAAAAACGCCAGCGAAAACGACGGAATCCTCGGGCAGGTTGTACCCTTCGTGAATAAAGATCCTGATCACCTTGCCTTCCGCGAGGTCGACAAACAGAGTGTCCACCCCGTCGGAGTATTGGTAGTTCTCGTGAGGAGTAACCGCGAATGCGCCTGACTCGAGCGGCTTCGGTTCAGTCCACTCGAACCGAATCGGCGGCTTCCCCAGCAGCGCGATCACCTCCTGGCTCGTCATGCCCGCCCTGACCGCGAGCAGGTCCTGGTAAGTCACCCTTTTCTCGCTCCGAATTGCGATTTGGCCACTTCTCTCTCGCTGGTGTGAATCGACGACAGCATGGGCGATGAAGAGCAGAATTGGCAGCAGTGCTAGGAAATAGATCCAGAGGCCGCGCCGCGCAAAGAACGTTTTCTTTATTTCCAGGCGAATGACAGCCTTGATCTGCGCCAACCAGAGCTTCGTCATCGCGCCACCTCGTCGTTGCCGATCAGGTATTCGTAAAGGGAATTCACATCGTCGTCGGCAGGGGCGACGGATTCGATCTCAACCCCATGCAGGGCGATGTGATTCAGCATGAGATAAAATCGGTCGGCATCCCGGGTTTTGATCAACAGGCCACGCCCGTCATTGTGGATGCGCACTTCAATGGTGTGCTCGGACTCCATCATTCTGGAGGCCAGATCTCGCGGGCGATCGCAGCGGATGAGAATCTGCGCCGGATGTTCACGGATTTCGTCACGCACACTGTGTATTTGTCCCTCGGCGACAACATACCCATTGCTGAGAAGGATGACCTGATCGGAGATGGCATCGACTTCGTGAAGAATGTGACTCGAAATAATCACGTAACAACCATCTGCCGCCGCCGAGCGAAAGAGGGCGATCATTTCGGCACGAGCCAGTGGGTCTAGGCCGTTCAGCGGTTCGTCCAGGACCAGCACTCGCGGATTGTGCGACAGGGCTTGAGCAAGCCGAATGCGCTGGCGCATCCCCTTGCTATAGCCAGCGACGCTGCGGGTCGCCGCGTCGGCAAGGTTCACGCGCTCAATGGCTTGCCAAGCCAGCCGTTTGGCGGTTTGGTCGTCGCTACCTCCCAGCAGAAGATAGAAATAGACGAATTGAAATCCCGTAAGGCCCTTGGGAAAAGAGTCGAATTGGGTGCTGTATCCGAGGATCTTGAAGAGTTTCTGCGGCTCGCCCGGATCAAGGCCCAGGATGTGAACGCGTCCGCGGGTGGGTCGAACCAGGCCCGTCATCAAGTTCATCAAGGTGGTTTTTCCCGAACCGTTCGGACCCACCAAGCTGGTCACCCCCGGAGGGATCGAGAGACTGACGCGGTTCACTCCGAGAATCTCTCCGTAGAACTTCGAGATATCCTCGAACACGATGCGGTCGCTCACTTCACCACCTCAAAGGCTCGTATCTTGCGAACGAGCAGTGCCAGGCAGATTCCGCAATACACGAGCAAAGCGATCCAGGCTTCCGTGGACGACACCGAACCTTCGGCGTCTATGCGGAACAACGACGTCCAAACCGTTCTCATCAGGTAGATGATGTTAAGGAAGTAACCTGACTCCGTGCGCATCACGGCGTTGACCGCATGCGAAAAGCCGACTCCGAAGAACAGGGACGCGAGCAGTAGTGCGCCGGCGACGATTCTCCACTTCACCCAAGCCGAGAGGGCCATGGCCAAAAGGGACAGGATCGCGATCCAGATCAACGAGGAAAGCAGGATGCTGCCGCCGATCCAGAGATGATCCCGGGACCAATCGGTGCCCGCGAGGCTTGACTGCACGGCGAAGAGAATCAGCCCGGGAATCCATGTGATCTGAGACAACAGTATCGCCAGAACGGAAGCCTTGCCTAGCACGTATTCCGCGCGCGAGAACGGGCGGCAGAAGTACAAAGGCAGCGCTCCATTGGCGAGGTCCGGCGAAATCAGGCCCGGTCCGGTGAACGCAGTGAGCACAAACGCCAGTACACCTTGCACGTTCATGAAATAAAAAAAGAACTTGTTGTCGATTTTGACGAACTGATTGCCGGCGCTCCCGAATCTCTCGAGAAAGCTCAGGTTGTGGGCGAGGTAGATCATGAACAGGCATGCCAAAGGATAGAAAAAGCAAAGAAAGAAGAGTCCGGTTTGGAGCTTCGAGCGAAACATGCTCTTCTTGGAATAGCGAAACAGCACAAGGAAGCGGGACCAGGGGGGAGTCAGTGCGCCGGAATACGATGTGTATGTGCGCCTATAAACGGCCACGATGACTCCTCGAGCAGTCGGACTTCGGATCCTCGGTGTCTACTGGCATCTCGGCTTGCATGTCAGGTTCCCATCGCTTTCAGGAAAATATCCTCCAGCGTGTCTCGGCGGAAATTGAGCCGGCGGATCCGCACCTCGTGTTCAGCGGCGATGCGATAAATGTCTCGAATCTCGACTCCGTCGGCGAGGATGATCTTCAGACGATTTGCGGTGGTGGCGCACTCGCAGCCAAGTTTCTCGAATGCTCCGGTGAAGTTTCCGTTGGCTCCGTAGATCTCCAACTCCAGGAATCTTTTGTTTGCTTTGCGCTCTTGTTCCAGGTTTGAGTAGTGCGCAATCCGGCCCTGGTTCAGGATCAATACCTCCTCGCAGGTGTCTTCGACATCGCGCAGAAGATGCGAGCACAACACGATCTGAAGTTGTCTGCTGTCGCGAATGTCGCGGATCATCCGGATCATGCGTTGCCGGGCGGAGGGGTCGAGACCGTTGGTCGGTTCGTCGAGAATCAGGAGCTTGGGCCCGTGGGCGATCGCCTGAGCCAGCTTCGCCAGCTGTTTCATTCCGAGCGAATAAGTTCCCAAATCACGGTATCGCGCCTCTGCCAGCCCCACGCAGAACAGCGCTTCATGCGCGCGTTCGAGCGCCGCCGCAGGAGGCAAGCCGGAGAGTTCGGCCATCATCTGGACGAACGAAACCGCGCTCATTTTCGAGATGAGCGCGTCATTCTCGGGCATGTAGCCGACCATGCTGCGGACGATCCTGGTGCGGGTCCGAATGTCATTTCCAAGAACGCGGGCAGAACCCGAGTAGGGCTTGTAGAAGCCGAGAAGCGTGTTGATCAAGGTAGACTTGCCGGCGCCGTTCGGGCCCAGCAGGCCGATCGCACGCCCTCGAAGAGAACAGTTGAGGTCCTTCAGGATTTCACGGCCGCCAAAGCGGACGGAAAGCCCTTGCAATTCAATCACTGGAGTTTGCGGAGCAGGAGCGGATTGCTCCTTCGTGCCGCCTGCAAGTCTACCTTGATCAACATCGAGGATTGGCTGGAGAACGATTGGGCGGGCCGGGATGGAACAGCGACCCACCAAGAAACATCTGCGGCAAAAACGGACCGCCGCGGCCCATGGTCATAACAGTACCGAGGTCGAAACCCATGAAGCCGGTGTTGCTTGCGACCACGATCCGCTGAGGCTCGCCATAGACGTAGATCAGGCCGGGGGCGGTGTTTGCCTGGAGCGCTGCGATGGACTGCTGCTGCTGCGCCGTAAGCGTTCCCGCCGCCTTGATCTGATCCACCAGCGGGCTCACGATGGGACCGATGTTGTGATAGAAAATCGCCGAAAAGTTTGTGTATCCGTCGTTGGGCAGAAGCGCCTGGAAGGTTGGGGAATGCGTCAACGAATTTCCCGACTGTCGGTCCCGAATGGCCTGCGAGAGCGTCGCGATGTCTGGCCCAGCGATCAGATAACTGTCCTGATAGGTGTAGTCAATCTCGAAATCCGGATGCTTCTGATTGCGCAGCGTGTAGTAAGTCTGGGAACCAATCTCCACATTTGCGAGCTGGAGCGAGCCATCGGCCTGGACTGCCTCACGATTGAAGCTGTCGACCAATTTGGCGATGGTCGACTGCAAGGTCGACGGATCATACACTTCGAAAACCGCCTTCCATCTCGGCGTAGGCAACACCGGGCCATCCAACGCGATGGTTACCTCGCCCCCAAGGGGCGCAGTGATGTCATCGAGCACACTCACCCCGGTCTTGGCCTCGAACTTTGACAGGTCCCGGGAAAAGCTCGAGTCGCTGCTGCCGATGATCTGGAAAAGCTCTTCCATGATGCTTCTCGGATTCTTGATTACGACCGAATTTACCATGCTCGCATTGGGCGAAATGAATTCCAACGCACCCATGGGTGCGGGGGCGGCCAGCCAGGAGGCTACTCCGCGCCGCTCCGAAGCAAACATCAGGGCAGCGCGATTTTCCGTTTTACCGCCCACCTCGCGACGTTCCATCACCAGGACTCGCGCGTCCTCCACTCCCGGGGGCATCCGGCTGCTGGTAGTATCCATTACGTGTTGCGCGACAATTTGTTCCATGTCCGCGCAGAAAAGCCAGCCTGCGCCCTGCTGGTAGGAACGAATCACCTGCTGATAGAGCGGAGTTTCGGAGAAATGACCGGCACCGGCCTGTTGGATCCGCGTCGCGGCGCGCTGCAATTCCGCTACATCCGGACTCGCCACCAGCATATCGTTGTTCACATACACTAGGAATGGCTTTCCCGGCGAGGATGAAACAGCCCAGGGATCCCGCACAACCTGAAGGTCTGTATTGGTATGATCGGTATGCAGCCGCTTTGCCTCACTGCGCAGAAAACTCTCCAGCCCGGGTTGACGGACACGGGCGAGCAGGACCGGGGCACTGTAGGCCGGACCATCCTTTGACACAGCAAATACAATCTCGTCACCCAGATAGCTGCTGAAGGTCTTCAACTGGTCCACCATGGCGTCGAGCTTCGGGCCTTTGCCGTGCTGCTGCTGTTTCCACCAGCTGCGCAAGGCCGGACTTTGCTGCATACGATCCTCGAACAGGTGGCTGGCTTCGTCCAGAGTGGCCGCCAGATTGGGAATCGCGGCGTAGACCACGGTGTGATCTGGAACGTAGGGAAGAAGGTCGGAACTGTAGCGCAGCCCCGGTCCCGGAATCGCCTCGAACTGTTTTTGCAAGACCGCAAAATCTCCCAGCAGGGCGAGATATTTTGCGGAATTTCGGCTCCATGCAATCTCATTTTGAATTGGAACCTTGGAGACACTAGCACTGGAAGTCTCTTGGTCGCCAGAATGTAGCTCCGCGGTCCGATCCCCGTAAGCCACTCGAACGACTCCTTCGATGACCGCCACGCGAGAGCCCTTGGTCCCATGGTTGACTGAAAAGATTGTTCCTTTGACCGAAACCAGGCAATCGTCGGTCGCGACATAGAGACGGCCGGTACGCTGCTTGGCCGCCTGGACGATGATGTGGCCACCGTCCATGTGGATCGTGGTCCCTTTCCATGCGCGCGATACGGAAAGGTCGGAACGTTCTCCCATCTCCACCAGCGATCCATCCAGCAAGCGCACCACCGCGTTTGATCCCTTTGCCGTCCGGATCTCATCTCCGTTCCGGATCTGGTAACCCACCGGAATCAGGCGCACTTGGGCGTCAGAAACCGCATAGAGCGAGCCATTCACATTCTGGACCGCACCGCGAATGGCGTGCTGGCCCGGGAAAAGGCCATTGGCCAGCGCGAGAGCCGCAACGGCAACCACCATGGCGGCGGCCGCGCCCATGCCCCACCGCCAGAACGGAAAACCGCGAGCTTCGATCTTCGGTCGCCATACCGGCTGCAGCTCGCCGGTGCGGACGCGATCGACGGCGTGCCGGCAGGCAACGCACTGGTGCAAGTGGTCTTCGAACAGCAAGCTGCGACCCTCCGGCAGGCTCTTGCCCACATACGCTGGGATGAGCGTCTGAAAATCTCCGCAGCTCTGCAACTTGCGCATGCTGGACTCGGCAGTTGCTGGCCGCGTAATCAAGCTCCAGACGCGCTCACCAGCCTGGGAAACCACCTGGCCGTCGAGGTTTTCGTTTTGAATCTCAGAGATTAGCCGGTCAAATCGTTGATCTCTCATGGTCTCTCTCCTAGGTACGGTCGAAGCTCCTTGCGGAGCCGTTGCCGCGTGCGATGGACAATAACGGCCACCAGCACGGTTGAGATGCCGAGCGTTTGCGCAATCTGCTGATTGCTGAATCCCTCGAGGAAACGCAGCGTGAAGATCTCCGCCGGCCGCGGCTTTAACTGAGCCAAGGCGCGGGTCAGGGCCTGCCGCAGACCGGAGACATCGGCTTGCGCTGCCGTTGTAGGCGTCAGGCCGGACGGCTCTTCCGGGAGCGGAACTGTCTGCTCAGCCCGCCGTGATCGGATCACATCCAGAGCGGCGTTGATTGCCGACCGTCGCAGATAACTCTCTGGATTTTCCACCGGATCGACGTTCCGGTCCCGGCCCAGCAGCCGCAGGAAAACGGTTTGGAGCACATCCTCCGCATCCCCGGCATTGGCGGTGATCCGGTAGGCCGTACGGAATACAAGCCCGTGGTAGGCCCGAAAAGCTTGCTCGAGTTCGTCCGGAATCGCGATTGCCGGTTCCTCTAGTACGCTTAGCAGGGTACGCCTCCTGGACTTCTCTTTCATAGGTAAAGACGCAGGGCCGGGGGGATCATTACAGGCAGGCTAAAATAAATTTGGAAGCCCTTAGAGCGGGTTCACTTCGACCCGAATCGCAGGATGGAGGCACCTACGACCAGCAGGCGCTCGATGCCAGGAAAGGCGGAAGGGCCGGCGCAGGCCAAACCCGCACCGACGTGCGCGGATCGTCGGCAAATTTTCATTGCGGACCCGCCCGCTTGTGGTCATGTACGAGTCACCGGGCAACTCTGAACTGATCTGCCGACGTTCCCGTGCCCGCTTGCCGACCCCTCGCCCGCGAGACCGGAAAGTGATATACAGTCAGCATCTGCAGCAAAGCAGAACGGTGCGGAGCGCGATTCGTCGCTGGCAAGAAAATCACCGGACCCATAGATCCCCATGTCAAAGCCCCGTCGCCAAGCAGCTTCGTTCCCGAGCGCCGACGCCATCTTTGCCCTCCAGCAGCGCAAGCCTGTCCCGCACGAGTTCGTGCTCGACGCGATCGCTGCCTTGTCGCCCAGGACTCGCCCCATGTTCGGCTGTCTCGCGGTCTACGTTCGGGATAAGATTGTCTTCGTTCTCCGCGACAAACGCGACCAGACGGAAGACAACGGTGTCTGGCTCGTCACCACCACGGAGCACCACCAGAGCTTGCGGCGGGAGTTCCCCAACCTGCGATCCATCCAGGTATGGGGGAAGAAGGTGACGGGCTGGCAGGTGCTTCCAGCCGCGGCGGAGAATTTCGAGGAAGCGGCGTTGCGCGCCTGCGAGCTGGTGCTTGCAGGGGATCCGAGAATCGGGAAGGTGCCGGGGGCGCGGCGGGCCTCTCGATCTGGGGCAGGGAAGGTGGAGAAATCCGGGGAGCGGGCGAAGCCACACTGAAAAACGGCGAGAGGCCGCGCGAGATCGTGACGGCCAGCATCCAGATGTCACGGTCGCAGGTTGTCTCATCGAGTGCTGTTCCACCTGCCAGTTCCCTCGGGCGCCAGGTGGCTCCGAAAGCATTCTGGCGAGGCTGGGGAAGAGCTTGAGGATCGAGTCCAAATCCGAGGTGTTCGTGATTCGTGACAGCAGAAAATTTACAATTGACACAGCGGCGGCCTTCGAGCAGACCTTTTAGGAAATTCAGAGTGGTGGAAATGCAGAAGTGCTCTCGCGGTTCTGACCATTCATATCCGCGCTCGCCCTAGGGCCGAGCGCATCCTCTGGCAGTTGTATCAAGAAGAGACGTCACAGTTTCATGCGGTGCATCCCCCAGTTTTTGCGCCACGGTTCCCCAGTCCAGCGGTCGACCCTGGCCCCGGGGGTGATGCCCAAGCGATTCCGGCGCCGGTCGACCTACGGCCCATGCGCGTTCTAGTATCAGAAAGGCTGACCGAAGCTGCGGCCACGGCTGGCGTGCCGGCTTCTTCACCCCAGGCTCCCGCGCGGTTGCGGAGAGTAGAGGCCGCATAGCGACGCGTGAGCATTTTCCTGGGATGCTGCCGGCGCAATCCCAAGTTGGTGTTGAAGTCAGGCATGAAGCAACTGCCTGGGATTCAGATTTTTCGAACGTCAGGAGAAAAACAATGAATACACCAAAAATTCATCGCTCTCATGGAGGAGTGCGTGGGGCCAACCTTTCTCGATCGTCTCTACTGTTCAGTGGCCCATTCGGGCGCATCTTCCGCGCACTACCTCCTGCGGACTTCGGCGCAGACGATCAAACGACACTCGAGAACCTGGCGAAGCTCGCCGCGGTCATGATCGCTGATCCTGACGATGCGAAGGACGGCCCGGACGCTGAGGAAAGCGGTATTCCGTCGGCGTATACCTACTTTGGCCAATTCATCGACCACGATCTCACCTTCGATCCGGCAAGCAGCCTGCAGAAGCAGAACGATCCCGATGCTTTGGTGGACTTCCGGACACCCCAGTTCGACCTGGATAACGTATATGGACGCGGACCGGACGATCAGCCCTACATGTACATGGACGACGGGCGGACATTTGTGCTCGGTACGCCTTTGACCGGAGCGCCCGAGGTGAACAGTGGTGCGAAGGACCTGCAGCGCAACGCTCAGACGCCGGCCCGCGCTCTCATCGGCGATCCCCGGAACGATGAAAACGTCATCGTCTCGCAGCTTCAGGGGCTGTGGCATCGCCTACACAACAAGCTGGCGAATGACAACCCGTCGTGGTTGTTTCCAAAAGTACAGCAACAGGTGCGCTTCCATTATCAGTGGGTCGTGCTCCATGACTTTCTACCCACGATCGTTGCCAAAGAGATTCTTGAAGCGGTGCTTCCGCTGGACAAGAACAAGAAGCCGATCGTGGACAAGTCAAACCTGAAGTTCTTTCACCCGAAGAATGCAGGCTTTATGCCTCTGGAGTTTTCCGCAGCGGCCTACCGGTTTGGACACTCGATGGTCCGGCCCGGCTATCGCCTCAATGACGCCGTGGGGCCCATTCCGATCTTTAAAGTGGGTAAAGACAGCCTGGATTTGCGCGGCTTCAAGGCGCCGCAACCAAACTGGGCGTTGGATTGGAGGCGGTTTATCGATCTTGTCCCTCTCGACTACGGCACCCTGGTCGACAATCCCGACCAGAACGATCCCAAGAATCAAAAGCGGTTACAGCTCGCGTACAGGATCGATACCTCGCTGGTGAACCCGCTCGGAAATCTTCCGCCATCGATAGCCATCAATCCCAGTGTCCTGGCCCAGCGCAATCTGGATCGTGGATGGAGAATGCGCCTGCCCAATGGACAAGATATCGCTAAGGCAATGGGCCTGATTCCGTTGAGCGACGACAAGATCAAAATTGGAAAATTCACTGGGGATGGTGCAGATATCGTAACCACCATCGACAAGGTTGGTGATGGCTCGTTCGTCGAGAACTGCCCACTTTGGACCTACGTGCTGGCGGAGACCATCGAGTCGGCGGTGAAGGTGAAGACGCTCGAGGGAGACAAGTCGATTAAGACCAGAAAGCTGGGGCCGGTCGGCGGACGGATCGTCGCAGAGACATTTGTGGGTCTGCTTCTGGCGGACTCCAGTTCGTATGTGAGCCTGGATCCCCTGTGGGAGCCTACGAAACTCATGGAGAACGGTGTATTTGGGCTCCGTGAGCTGATCAAGCACGCATTGGCCGGCTAACCGACTTGTCGATGGAACTCCGGGTAGGCTCCTTGGGTCACCGGTGCTCGATCCAAAATCGTCGCGGTTGCAGCATCCCAATATTGTTTCCTGCCGGAATGGAAGGCTTCCGTTGCCATCATGTTCGCCACCGAGTGAGCGAACCCATCCTGCACGGTGCAAACCGGCTGCTGTCGCGAGCGCATGCACTCGAACCAATTGGCCATGTGTCCGAGCGACAGGTCGTCAATGCCCATTGGCGGGACTTTCGTTTCGCCCGGTAGAAGGATGTATTTGGCGCTCCTCTTCGCGTCGATTTCTGAGTTCTCTTCGTGGTTTCCGGTCTCTTCGACTAACTGGTAGCGCGGGCTGCCTTCGCCTCCAACATTCATCATCGTGGCTTTCTTCCCCATATAGCGGGTGAAGCTCGGACAGTCATTGCCAAAACTGGTGGAATAACTCACCAGAAAGCCCTTGGGATATTCGAGCAAGGCTTGGAACGTGTCGGCATTCTCGCGGCCGTCGTGCCACGCAAAAACGCCACCATGCGCCACCACCGACAGAGGAAAGCTGTCCTTCATGAACCAGTGCACGAGGTCGATTCCATGGCTCATCCATTGATCAGGAATACCGCTGGAAAATTCTTTGTACAGGCGGAACTCGCAATATACCTGCGGATCGAATGGACGATAGGGCTTGGTGAGCAGCCATTTCCGCCAATCTGTATCTTGCTCTCGGAGCAGCCTCGTTTCTTCCCGTCCGCGCCAACGAGGGCCATGGTAGTTCCAAACAATTTCCACTTTGCTGACGCCGCCGAGCACGCCGGTCTGGATCAAGTCGTGGGCTGCTTTAGGGTAAGCTTCACTGCGATGCTGCGTGCCCACTTGCACGACCCTGTTGAATTTTGTAACTGCGTCGCGGGCAGCTTTTACCTCCGCCAGCACATTACCCATCGGTTTTTCCACGTAGGCATCCTTGCCGGCTTCCGCTGCCATCTGCAGAATGGTGGAGTGGGAATGCTCGGGTGTGGAAATAATCACCGCATCAATATCCTTCAGCGCCAGTGCATCCTCCAAATATTGATAGGCCCGCGGAGAGCGGCCGTAATACTTTTCATTCGTCGCAACTGCCTTCTCGCGGTTCAATCGCCACAGGTCGCACAGAGTCGTCATTTCCACCTGGTGGCTGGTCTTGAGTTGGGCGACGATCCAGTCCAACTCCTTGCCGCGGCTTCCGTTGCCGATGTGGCACAGCGAAATGCGATCGTTGGCCCCCAGGATCCTGTCGTTTGAAAGCGCCGTTCTCGCGAAGGCAGCACCTCCGGCGAGTAGGGCTGCGGACTGAGTGATGAATTTTCTTCGATCGATGGTTTCTTTCCCGCTGCTCATGCTGGTCCTCCTGGGTGGAACGGTTCCAGATACTCTCCACGCAGTTTCATTCTCAGTCTGAAATAAAAGTTCGAAAAGGCGGCGCTACAGCTGGCTGTTCGAGACCTGGCGATTGACTGGCGAAAATCTTACGTTGCACAATTTCGGAAGTCAATGAACCCGCGTGACTTGTCGCAAAATCCGGGTTGCCCCCGAAGTTTTTGTCTCGGGTCTGCGAAGATCACTTCGAGAAAAAATCCGCTTAGGAGTAAGGTTTTCTTGGGAAGCCTGATCTGGTTCTTGGTTGCCGTGCAACTGGCGATCGCCGTCATCCGTGCTTTCCTAGACTTTCGCAACCGAGAGGCCTGCTGTATGTCTTTTCAGGGCGATCAAAACGGCGCCGCGATGGGGAGTACTTCCGCCACGAAGATCCCAAGGTCGGGTGCGATCCGATGTCCATGGAAAACGCTCGCAGGAAAGGAATACAAGCGGCGCGGCCAAGCGAGCACAACCCGGCCCATCGATAGAATGCTAGAACACGCAATTCCGAACCGCGGAAGGGACGGCGATTGGTCTTTTGTTCCAATAACATGTACCCTTTGCTTCGACCGGCGCATGTTTTCGCGGCACGCCAGGGGTCCGTGTATCGATCAGCACGTGAGCGTTATTGACCAGCACACACTCCTTGCTTCTCGCACAATTGAGAGCAGCGGCACCTTCGCTCCAAGTCGGCCGTCCGGGTGGGGCGGGTTAAGAATCGTCCCAAGCCGTTTGAAATCATTGCGCTGAGATTCTTTTCATGGTTTCGCGACGCCTCATTTTTCGCCACGCAATCGTCTCGGTTACGTTTGTGCTGCTCTATCTATTGCTGAACCGGCCGGAAATCATTTTCATTTCTCGCATTGGATTCGTGACCTGGTATCCCGCGATCGGTTTGGTAATGGCGCTTCTGTTGGGTCTGAGCCCGCGGTATGCGCTGCTGGTCTGCTGCGCCAACGTTCTCGTCGGCCGGATCCTCTATGGACAGCAAGTTGTGTCCTTCAGCAGCAGCCTGGGCGCGGCTGGAAGCGCCTTTTGTTATGGCATGTCGGCCTACGTCTTGCGCGGGCCCCTGCAAATCGACCTCGGGCTGCGCCGCCGCCGGGACGTGGTCCGTTTCGTCATCATGGGTGCGGTCGCGGCAGCTGGAGCGACCATTTTTGGTGTCGCCTCGCTGATTGCCGACCACGACGTCATACGGGGGGAGTACAAGGCGTCCGCGCTAGGATGGTTTTTGGGCGATGCCATTGCTTTGGCGGGCATCGCACCGTTTCTCTTGGTCCATGTATTCCCCCATGTTCGCAGTTGGCTCTCGCCCTCACCGTCCCAGCCCCGCGTTCAGCCCGTCCAGGAGCAGTTCAGCGCACCGAAATTCCCTTTGGGTGCGATCGCAGAAAGCCTTGGCCAAGCTGGGACCATATTGGCCGTCCTGCTGGCAATGTTCGGATTCGAGAGCGGGCGTTACGATCATTTTTATCTAGGTTTTGTTCCGATTATCTGGATCGCAATGCGTCAGGGAATTCGGCGAGTTGTGACGGGACTGCTTGCCATAAACTTTGGAATCGTAGTCGCGATGCACCTGTTTCCGCCCACCGTAGATGTGTTCAACAGAGTCGCCTTGCTTATGCTGGTGCTGTCTTCGGTAGGGCTTATCGTGGGATCCGAGGTCAGTGAGCGCCACCGCATGGCAATTGACCTGCAAAAACAGACAATATATTTGGATTCGCTCATACAAAATAGCCCCTTGGGAATCATCGTCCTTGACCGACAAGGGGCGGTTGAATTGGCAAATTCCGCTTTCAGGAGACTGTTTCAGTCCGACGAGCGCGAACTGGCCTCGAGCGACGTCATTTCTATGGGAATCGCCGGTGATGAGGCTTCCAGTCCGAAGCAACTGCTTCGCCAGATATTTGCCGGAGACGTCTTGCGAAAAACCGTCCGGCATCGCTTAAAAGACGGGCAGATCCTCGATCTGGCGCTGCATGGCGTCCCGCTGATGGTAAGCGGAAAGCTGCGAGGCGCGTACCTTATCTATGAGGACGTTTCCGAGCAGGCCAGGGCGAGCGAAGTGCAGCGGCAGCAAGCGGAGGTGCTGCGCCGATTGGTGAAGGAGTTGGAGCTTCGCACCAGGCAAATGACCTCATTGAATGAAATGGGAGCCATGCTGGCGTCCAGCGGGTCCGTAAAGGAAGCCTGCGCCGTCGTCGCAAACTCCATGCAGAAACTGTTTCCCGAGTCTTCTTCCGGCGCACTCTATCTGTTCAGGTCATCGCGTGACCTCTTGGAGGCCGCAATTCGGTGGCAAAACAGCAAGGGTCTGGCGGCGAATTTTCTCCCCGACGCCTGCTGGGCTCTCCGCCGAGGTCAACCTTACTGGTCCAGCTCTTCGGAAAATGGCATTCCGTGTCCACATTTGACCGGGGATTCCACCGCCGATTCCCTGTGCACGTCGATGGTCGCGCAAGGAAACACCATCGGCGTGTTGCATCTGAAATTCGAAAGAGAGCCGCAACCCCGATATGAATCTGATACGGAAAGTGTTCAGGAATCGCATCAGCGATTGGCGATCAGTGCGGCCTCGCAGATCGCCCTTTCCTTGGCTAGTTTGCAACTGCAAGAAACCCTGCGCGAACAGTCGATTCGTGATCCGCTGACTCGTCTTTTCAACCGTCGATTTTTGGAGGAATCGTTCGAAAGGGAACTGCTCTTGGCCGTTCGCAAGAAGCACCCCCTCTCGGTTCTTTTTCTTGACCTCGATCACTTCAAGAGATTCAACGATACTTTCGGCCATGATGCCGGGGACATGGTGCTCCGATCCATGGCCGATCTGTTTCGCGACTTCTTTCGCGCCACTGATATCTGCTGCCGTTACGGCGGGGAGGAATTCGCGATTATCCTGCCTGAATCAACCTCCCAGGACGCGGTCATCCGCGCCAACAAGCTGCGCACGGAGGTAAAGAGCCTGAGGCTGCGCTATAAGAAGGAGTTTCTCGGGCAGCTCACGATCTCGGTAGGCCTGGCCGCGTTCCCTGAGCATGGTGCAACCTCCGAGGAGCTGCTCAAAATCGCCGACCAATGCCTCTACGAATCCAAAGCGCTCGGGCGTGACGTTGTCACTGTTCCTGTTGCCAAGGAAGGGTGATCCGTCGGTGCCGTCTGTTAACCGGTGCCGCGATGACC
>Ga0193726_1001112_pt1 | contig 22793 bp, 18 predicted proteins | sample H2c1metaG_FD_144928 | JGI IMG/M metagenome (GOLD analysis project Ga0193726, IMG submission 144928) | Soil microbial communities from a riparian zone of the East river system, Colorado, United States - H2c1 | ecosystem: Environmental > Terrestrial > Soil > Riparian zone | place: USA: East River...
GCGCTCCCGCAGCGTGAGCGCGAGGAGCGCCCGCCGCCGTACTGCCGGAGCAATCCCACCGTGACGCGATAGCAAACAACGAATGGAGGAATGTTCTTTGCCAAAGGCACGACCGATCTCATGCAACGTCTGCCCCGACTTCCAACGACGCCAGACGTCGCTCTTCTGCTCTGCCGAAAGCCCAAACCGTTTCCCTCGCTTCATAAACACCACCTTTGAAAACAGCTTTATACCAGATGGTGTTGCATCGACCGTCTGAACCGGCACGGGTTACCGGACAACTGGATTTCGCCGAAAAAGCACTTCTCCGGTAACGGCGTCAATTGGGACTTGGGTTTGGAACCTGCACGTGTATGCCGCGTTTCCCGGCGTAACGTTTGACCTGCTCCACCATTTCCGCAGGTGGCAGCGCAAGCTTCTTGCTTTCGGCGCTTGGAGTTTGGCCCGATGTAATTCCATTCATCCACAAAATCGTAGTGTTGGTTGGTAATAGGGAAATCTTTTGTTTAAGTTGGTCAGCTCCGGTCAAGCGAAACTTCTTGTTGAAGATGGTCTCGATGGGGATGTTGACCCCGCTCGGACTAGGGAGCAGACAAAATCTCCACATACCGTTCGTTTGTGGCCAACTGTAAAGTTCGTAAGACGGCGGTGAAGGATAAGCGAAAGCATCTGGGTTTTGAGCAATGCCGGGAAGAATTGCTGTGACCACCAAAGCGGCCATTACGCTCCACTAGGCGTGTCCTTCCGACGAAGCAGCAGCACCGTGGTGATTCCTAGGGACGCATTCTGTGTCAGTATCTCAATCATATGAATCAAGCGCTGGGTCGGGCCCATAAAGGAATTCGGTAAAAGAAGAGGCGCCACACCGCCTGCCACCCACATTATCAAGCCCACTGCAATGGCCGCTTGCACCCGGCTCATCCGCAAAGTGCGGATCAGCGGAAGCGTGGCTAAAGTCATCAGCACTCCGCGTCCGAGTTGTACTATCCAAAACCATACCCCTAGTCTCGCAACCAACTTAGGCGCATCTGGATAATAGCCCTTCGTAAAAAACTGATACGTAATTGCCCCAAAAATCAGATAGTAGAGAACATAGGCGATGCCACAGACGACGACCAGCAGCGCTACTTTGCCTGCCGGGTGCAACTCCACCCTCGAACCGTCCACACGAGGCAGTTTCAATAGTACAGCCAGGATTGCCAAGACAGTCGCGAGTATGAGGTAAATCATTGATGCACCAACGAGGTCTCGAACAGCATGTTGCTGGATTTCCGGGGCCTGCACGAAGATCAACGCTTCCGACCACAGACATAACACGGTAACAATCAACAACACGAGCGCGATTATGCCGAACTGAGAGATCGCCCGGCGCGGTCCGAACAAAGCCACTGGCACAAACGAAGCGGACAGTACCACTCCCGCGAGCCACCACCAAGCAAACCCGCCGTTTCCCTGAGCGGCAGGCGTCAGCGACAGGCCGCCGAGCAGACAGTACAGGACGACACGCAGTGTTCTCATCACCTATCCCCTTTATTTTGCCTATACGTTCTCATCGCCGCTTTTGCCCAGCGAAGATGAGTTTCATAAGCCTGGATACCGCTTTCGAGAGAAAGCCTGCCCGATGGGGGCATATGCTCGCGGTTCGATTTGAGGTATTTCCGAAGACTGGGAATGTATGCAGCAAGTTCTTTGTGGAAGGCTTTCAGGAATCGGAGAGCAGTCCCTTTGGCGGCAAACTCATCCATAAAGGCGAACCGGAGCATGAGCGTGTCCAGGTTTCGAACCACATCGTTCCGCGTGACCGGTTCCGTCTGCCACCGCTTGAATTCCGCGCGTCCTCGGGAAGTCAATTCGAAAATCCTGCGACGCCGGAGGCCGCCTCCTTCAGCCACATGCCCACGCACGAACCCGCGCTGTTCGAGGCGGCGCAGAGCGGGGTAGATGGCCCCCGGACTGTCGCTGAAGGAAATCATCGGAGTGGAGGAAAAGAATTTTCTTAGGTCGTAGCCGGAACGCGCTTCCTGCCAGATCAGCCCGAGGAGGGCAAACGCGAGTGTTGAATTGCGATTACGTGTTACCATACGCCGCGTACCATTATAGTACGCAGCGTACTATAATGAAATTACGAATGTCAACGACGTTGGGTGCCAAAATCGGGAGACCAGATTCGTGAACTCGAAATGGATCAAAAGGCCAGTGCCGGACGCTCAGGGAGATTGGTGAGCGGAATTGACCATTGGACGTAGAGTGGGCCAAACCGTGGTTCGTTCGGCGATTGTGCTCAAGTGACGGGGCATTCGTAAATAGTCCACGTACCTAGTAACGCCGTAACTGGGCGTCTAAAGCTCCCAAGCACTTGATTGCATAACAATGTCGGCTCCTCGACCCGAGTAAGCTGTGGATGCTTAACGACCATAGGCTCGGAGAAAGGAGCCGAACAGTATGTCCAGGAGAAGGCTGATGTATCCAGTGGGAGGTAGACCCACCTGGGTAAAGGTCAGAGCCCGGTAGCTGGGATCGCATGCGCGGAGGAAACGAAGTGCATGTAGTCGATCGACAAAGCCATCCAAGGGATGGTGCGCCGCCGTCGCCCACAATTTGTCCGCCGGAAAAAATAAATGACCCTGCGAATAGAAACTGTAATGTGTTCGCTTGCTGATGCATTGAGTAAGCGACCCCAAGAACGGCGAGCTATCAGAACGCCTGCGTTGTACTAGACCCTTGCGACTGAACATGTCGGAGATCACACTGACCACTTCCAACTGTTTGTAGGCTGAACTGGCGCAGTTTTTAGCGGCCCGCACACGTGCAGCATCGTGTGTTGACGAAGATAATCAGGCATGTGGTAGCACAGCCGTCAGAATGTTCTTCGGTTAGCGGGAGTAAACCATTCGAGCGTCAGGAAAATAGCGTAGAACAATCCTTGACAGCGTCCTTGTGTTGAACGGGCGCTTGCCCTGCAAGGCGGCCAGAAACGGACGGCATGGACTCCTCGGATTCGGTGTCGTCAGAACTGATCATAAGTTCCGCGACCATGCGCACATTGGAGGGCAAACGCCGCGCCTTTCGGAGACTTGCATCGAAATATACTCCCGTGGTTCCGGTTACCGCCACCACCTCGTCGGTGGAGTCGTTACGCATTTCGTGGAGGAGACGCAAGGCCTTCTCAGTGACTTCTAGCACTGTCGAGCGCACGGTTGTGATGTCACCGGCATGCAGTTCTCGCTTGTATTCGATGTACTGCTCGACAGCTGCCATCCCGGCGTTGGCTTCGCGCAGGCGTGACGCACTAAGGCCGAGAGCGGAAAGCAATTGCCACGAGGCTTCATCAAACTTGCCGACGTACCACATCACGTTCATGTGACCCATGTGATCGCATTGCCACGGATAAACGGTCCCGCGATAGGTAACTGCGAATTTTGGCATTGAAATTTTCCTTTGACCGCAAGTCGCTGCTCGTTCCTTTATTTGCCTTGATTTGGCGACATTAAGATTGTTGGTGATCGAAAAATACGTCAGCGACAGTGTTGGCGGGGATGCCCGCGATGTTCTTATGTGCTGCGTAGTCCACCTCGGCCTCGAGAATAACGCACCCGCTCTTCGCGATGATGCGAATCCGGGCTTCGCGCCCAGGGTATCTTGCAGTTCGTTTTCCTCAGACAGTCTTTCACTTCACAAACTCCCATCCCATTGATGCAATACGCGGTTGGCGCAGGTTTTTCGTAACCTTGCCGCTACTCCTGTGCTGCACTACAATCACGCTTTCACCGTCACCGAGATCAGTCAACATACAATCGGCAAATTAGCCTAATCGCGCGACGGCGTCCTTAGAAGCTCCTTGGATCTTCCTAAAGTTTTTCCAAAGCCGTTCCAAAGCGGCTAAGGCGCTGGAGAATTGAGACTTGTACCAATTTGGCGACTTCTACCTGGATCCTGAGAATCATTTGCTGAAGTGCGGGGATAGCTCCGTTTCTGTTACTCCAAAAGCGTTCGAAGTGCTGTTAATACTGGTTGAAAACGGGAATCGCCTGACAACCAAGGAAGAATTGATGAGAAAGGTGTGGCCCGACAGTTTTGTGGAAGAAGCTAACTTGACTGTCAACATTTCGGCACTTCGGAAGTTGTTGGGGGAGACGTCGGATGGTCGACCTTATATAGAAACGGTTCCCAAGAAGGGATACCGGTTCGTGGCCGCGGTTAGCGTGACGGAACAACCTAGAACAAGTGACGGAGAGTACCGTCAGGAAGTAGAAATGCCCAGAGCAGTGCTGGATGTCGCTACCCCCGGTCGAATGGCGGTAGTGGGCCGAGGCAAAACCTTGAGAAGGTTCGCCGGCCCATTAGTGGCCCTGTTAGCTATCTTAGCCGCAGCCGTCGGATATTTTGGCTACCGTGGGCGGCTCATTTCTAAACGCTCAACGATGCCGGCGCATCGGCTGGCCGTTTTACCTTTTCAAAATTTGCGCCCAAACACGGAGAGCGATTTCCTGGGATATTCGCTTGCGGACGCAGTGATTACCAAATTGGGTTACGTTAGTGAGCTGACCGTGCGGCCGTCGTATGCCGTGCAGAAATACAAGACACAGGCGCTCGATATTCGCAGACTCGCAAATGAGCTCAACGTCGACACTCTTTTGGCCGGGACATTTCTGCGTGAAGCCGACGACTTGCGCGTCACCTGCCAACTTATCGAGGTAAAAACCCAAAACATTTTGTGGAAGGGTGAATTCGACCTGAAGTACGACAACCTGCTGACGCTGCAGGACAGCGTGGCAAACCAGATCATCACTGGCCTGGCACTGACTCTCTCGCCCTCCGAAAAAGCATTGCTTAAACGGGACAGAGTGATCAGTCCCCTGGCGTACGAATATTATCTGCGCGGTATCGATCTTTACGCGACCGGCGACTTTCCCATGGCGATCAGGATGCTCGAGAAATCGGTTGAACTTGCACCAGAATATTCACTTACCTGGGCCAATCTGGGGAAGTCCTACACTGCCAATGCCTCGTTTCAATTTGGGGGCGGGGAGCAGTATCAACAAGCGCAGCGGGCATTTGAGCGTGCACTCACGCTGCAGCCCGACCAGATCGATGCGCGAATCTACATGGCCAATATGTTTACAGACACCGGTAGGGTAGAGAAAGCCGTACCTTTGCTCCGGGACGCCCTGAAGACCAATCCCAATCATGCCGAGATTCATTGGGAGCTGGGCTACGCATACAGATTTGGAGGGATGCTCAGGGAGTCAGTGATGGAGTCGGAGTATGCGCGGCAACTGGATCCCGTCGTCAAGTTGACCAGTTCCGCTTTGAATGCCTATTTTTATTTAGGACAGTACGATCGATTCCTAGAAAGTTTGCCGCCTGCCGAGGATTCGGCACTCATCGTCTTTTATCGCGGATTTGGGTATTACTATCAGAAGAGCTTGGACGACGCGGCGAAGCACTTTGACCGGGCGGTCGAACTTGATCGCTCTTTGCTGCAAGCCCAGATCGGCAAAGCGCTGAGTCTCGGAATCCGTCACCGGGCAATGGACGGTTTGGGCATCCTCCGGGGGCTGGAAACCAGGATAAATCAGCGCGGCGTCGGCGATGCGGAAGCCAAATATAAAATCGCCCAAGCCTACGCGGTGTTGGGCGAAAAGCAGGCGGCGTTGCGCGTATTTAGAGCCAGCATCGAAAGCGGATTCTTCGCCTATCCATACTTTCTCAACGATCCGTTGCTGGATAGCATTCGCACCGATCCGGACTTCAGGAGAATTATGGATGCCGCAAAACAGAGGCATCAAGGCTTTGCTAGCGCCTTTTTTTGATAGTCGGAAAGGTAGCAGTTCCACCTCGGTCTTAAGCCCCTCCTTCGGCAGTGGATGCTGCGAGACCCGCAAACAGGATGGATACAGCCAACTGGTCAAGGAGCCCGCGGCGGCAGCTACGCGAGCGTTGATTTTTCTTTCCAAATTCTCCTTGACACCAAATCTTTTTGCGCTATACATGTCCAGTCGTCTATACAACGTCTGGAGCTTGCGTGAGCCCAGAGATTCTCAATCGTCAAAGCGTCATACCCCTCTACTACCAGATTCAGCAGAATCTCCTCGAGCAGATTCGTTCGGGTGCCTTCAAGGCAGGCCAGCTGGTCCCCTCCGAGCAGGAAATCGCCGAGCGCTTGGGCGTCAGCCGCATGACCGCCCGCCAAGCCCTCAAGGCCCTTTGCACCCTGGGCGTCGCCTACAGCCGGCGCGGAAAAGGTACTTTCGTTTCTCACATGAAGCTTGAGAAGGACTTTCGTCAGGTTCTCTCCTTCAGTGAAGAAATGCGCGCTCGCGGCTTACGTCCACGCTCCAGGGTTCTTGCCTTCAAACGCGTTAGCCCGCCTTCCGATGTAGCCCAAGCCCTCCATCTTTCCGCCCAGGAAGAAATCTTCCTCATTCGTCGCGTGCGCCTCGCGGGTTCCGCTCCTCTCTGTATTGAGTGCACCCATCTGCCCGCGCGCCTTTGTTCCGATCTGCAGAAAAAGCTCGATCCGCGCGAGTCGCTCTATCAGGCCCTCTCGGAACACTACGGAATTCAGATCGAGCTGGCCGACGAAGTGGCCGAAGCCTCCCTCGCTTCCGCCGAAGAAGCTCGCCTGCTTCGCACTCGCACCAGAGTCCCCGTTTTCCGCTTCACTCGCACTGCGTACCTTTTCAGCGGCGAGCCCGTCGAGTTCGTTAAATCCGTCTATCGTGGGGATCGTTGCAAGGTGGTCAACCGTCTGACCCGTCAGGCCAAACTCGAGGAAGAAATGAACAAGGCTACGTAATTCCGTAGTGTGCCGGTCATTCTGGACGCGCGTAGTGCGTCAACGAACAGCAGAGGTTTTTTCAAAGTCGGTTTTTAGGGGGAGAAGATGAAAATCAAAAGTTTGATATTCGGATGTTGTCTCGCATTCTTGCTCGCTGTCTGCGCTGGCACCGCTCTCGCGCAAAATACTACCGGCACTATCCTCGGCACCGTGTCGGACTCCAAGGGTGGATTCACACCGAATGTCACCATTACCATCACGAACACGGATCAAAATATTGTTGTACGCACTCTCACAACGGACGATCAAGGTCAATACGTCGCGCCTCAGCTTCCCGTGGGCCGCTACAGTGTCTCGACCGAACTCGCTGGCTTCAAACGGTCTGTCCGCACCGGCATCTCTCTCAGCGTTAATGACAAATTGGCGGTCAACATCACGCTTGAAGTCGGAGCTGTGACGGAGAGTGTGACGGTCGAATCCAGCCCCTTTCAAGTGGATACTCAGAGTGCTGCCGCAACCGGTGTCATTACTGGCCTTCAGCTTCGCGAACTCTCTCTCAACAGCCGGAACTATGCGCAACTGGTTCTTTTAGTCCCGGGAGCATCCGATTCAGGTAATGCTGATCAGATTTTTCCGGGCGCCACGGCTCCCGTCGGCACCAACCTCATGACCTTCCAGATCAACGGCAATCGACGTGAAGAAAACAATTGGCAGGTGGATGGCGCCGATAACGTGGACCGCGGTTCCAACCTTACCCTGCTGTCATTTCCCAGTATCGACGCCATCAGTGAATTTCGCGTCGTACGCGGCGTCTATGACGCCGAATCCGGACGCTCGGCTGGCGCTCAGATCAACGTCATCACGCGTTCCGGTACCAGCGATCTTCATGGCGGTATTTACGAGTTCTTTCGCAACGACTATCTGAATGCGAACAGCTATTTCAATAATCTTTCGAACGTAAAGCGCCCACCGCTGCGCTATAACAATTTCGGCGGCACGATCGGAGGGCCTGTTTACATTCCCAAGATTTATCCGCAACGCAACAAGACCTTCTTTTTCTTCTCAGAGGAAGCTCGGCGCATCGTCACCTACGCCAATCCGACCGCAACTGTCCCTTACGCCGGGATGACTAACGGACAGTTCCAGCACCCGGTGTGCACCAAATGGCAGAACGTCAATGGCGTGGCTGGAGCTTGCCAGACTTATGGCACATCCATCAATCCCGACGACATCAATCCCATCGCTGCCGCCTATGTCGCAGACATTTTTTCCGGGTTTCCGGCGCCCAACCTCGTGAGCGCTTCGAACCCGTTCGGCTACACCGCAACCCTGGGCAATATCTTCAATTTTCGCGAAGACATGATCAAGATTGACCACACCTTCAGCTCCAAGCTAACGGTCAATGGAAAATTCCTTTACGACACCAATCCGACCATCGAGCAGGGCGGACTTTTCACCAGTATGCCCATACCGGGTATCGCCACCACGTCCACTCACTCTCCCGGCCACCAATACAACATCGCCGCCACCTTCACACCTAATGCCAGACTCATCATTGACGGAGGCTACCGCTACTCTTACGGCGCCATTCTTAGTGAGGTGATTGGTGCCGAAAACTTTTCCCAGTCCCCCAATATTCAGTCCGCCATTGGCACCACATTGCCTTTCGAGAATCTCCTCGGACGTGTGCCTGCGGTCACCTTCTGTCCGCCTTCGCCCGGGTGCGGTACGGGCATCTCTGACTTCGGCCCATATAGCGACTACAACGTAAATCACACGACATATGGCAACGTCACAAAAGTCCTGGGCCGCCATACTCTCAAATTCGGCGCTATCTACTATCACTACAACAAGCATGAGAACCAGTTGAGCGGCTCCAACAACGGTTCCTATTCTTTCGACACCACCAACATTCCTACGTCCACCACCAGTGGCGGAACAGTTTGTGGTACGGGGGCGCTGCCCGCCTGCCCTTTTAACTTCGAACAGGCCTTCGCTAATTTCTTGCTTGGTCAGTTGAGCACATTCTCGCAGGCCTCGCTCGATGTCACGGCGAACATCTTCGACAACCAGTTCGAGTACTACGGTCAGGACACTTGGCGCATCAAGCCGAACCTCACTATTACCTACGGTATACGCCACTCGTTCTTCCGCCAGCCTACGGACGCGAGCGGCGCGGGGGGTAGCAGCCGTCTCGTCAACTTCGATCCTAATTTCTGGGATCCCGCGAAAGCTCCATGTATTACGTCTTCTGGTGCCATGGACGTAACACTGGTCAACGGTGTTCCGTCAGGTAGCAGCTGCAACCCCAACTACAGTCCACTGAACGGCTTGATCTTCGCTGATCCGCCTACCTTCAACGGCTTCCCCGGCACAAAGTCGCCTTTTGGTAGCAAAGTTGGCAAGGAATTCAACAAGGCTATCGCCCCGCGTCTGGGCATTGCTTGGGATCCCTTCGGCGACGGCAAAACCTCTGTGCGCGCAGGCTATGGAATTTTCTTTGACAACGGTCTCGAATTCGGAAACCCCGAGCTCAACGTCGGCCTGAGCCAGGGTTTCCTCACGAATCTCGGCGTGAACCTCACCACGCTGTCGGACCCGGCCGGTGGTACCACCACCGCTGCAACTACGACACCATTCACTATCCAGTCCAGGATGCCCGTAGACTACAAGTCGCCGTATTCTCAACAGTGGAGCCTGGACGTTCAGCGTCAACTGACCAGCACCTGGTTGGTGGACATCGGTTACTATGGCTCGAACGGCATCCACCTGCCCGGGTTCGAGGAACTCAACCAGCCTGCCAGTGCTTCGTATCTTAATTGCACCGCTGCAACACCGTGCTTTGCCGGGCCGGGCGCCGATACCTCCGCGTGCACGGCCGCCGGCGGTTGCGCCGTGTCCATCACAGGTCCAATCAATAGCACCGGAAACTCCAACAAGCTTGCAGTTCTTCGTCCCTACACTGGGTATGGTCCGGGCTTTTTCTTCGTGGACCTCTTTACTTCAAACTACAATTCGTTGCAGGCTCAGATACAGAAGCGTTTCTCAGGAAATTCCTTCGTCAGCGTCTCCTATACCTGGTCTCACGGCTTGACCACCGATCCAGCAGACCGCAGCACCGGCGGCGCCAACATCCCTCAGGTCAGCGGCGATTTCGAAAACAACTACGGTCCTACCGTGGCCGATCGTCGCCACGTTCTGACCGCCAACTTCGTCTACGAATTGCCATGGATGCGTGCACAGCAAGGCTTTGCCGGACATATTCTGGGCGGCTGGCAACTGTCGGGCGTCCAGACCTTCCAGACCGGTCTGCCTCTGACCCCGGTAATGGGCAACGGCACTTGCTTCGGAACCGGCGCTGCCTGTGTGGATCCGACCGGTGCCGGTTGCCTGCTGAGTGCTTCGCCAGTGGGTTGCCGTCCGAATCAGGTGGGAGATCCCAATTCCGGTGCACCTGAAACCTTCGACAGTTGGTTCAACGTTTCCGCCATTGCTGCTCCCGATGCGACTCAGACCACCATTACCAACGGTCGTCCGGGTTCCGTTCGAGGCCCCGGTTTCTGGAGAACAGACCTTTCGCTATTCAAGAACATCAAGTTCAGCGAGCGCCTAACGGGTCAGCTCCGCTGGGAGACATACAACACCTTTAACCATACCAACCCGATCTGCTGTGGATCGTTAAGCATGACGTCCACCTTGTTCAACCGCGTTACCTCAACGCGCGATCCGCGCATTATGCAAATCGGCATGAAACTCAACTTCTAACTCCAACCTTCCCATACGTCGGGAGCAACAGCAGAAAACGGCTCCCGGATGTGGGATTCCAGACGGGGCAGCCAGACTTTTATGTCGAAGCGCGGCCGCGCAGAAGTGTTTCAAAGATGTAGAGAACTTTGTTCTGAGGAGAAATGCGATGACTATTCGATCGGAAAGATTTTTGCCCGTAAGCGCAAGATTGCTGGGGGCATTGTGCGCGATATTGCTTCTGGCCATGAGCGCCGAAGCACAAGATGTGACAGGTTCGAAAGATCCGGCAGGCATGAAAAGGTATGAGGGAAGCGAATTGATTGGGTATCGGGCGCCGAAGTTTGATGAGTATTTGCTTCCGCTCGGGTCTCCCACCAGTATGGCGCCACCGGCCTACGCAAAAAGTAAACAAATCGAAGGACTGGTGAGTTACTACACCTACCTGGCTCCGGAGGGCCGCACGCCAACGGAACTATTTCGCAATTACAAACAGGAATTTCAGCGGTTAGGGATACAAACGCTATACGAGAAGAACGCAGGACAAGCCGGTTGGTTTGGTCCGACCTTGGACAAGGTCGCAGAAGACAGCGACCTAAAGCAGATTCTCGCTTACGACGAGGCCGACGAGCGCATCATGGTCGGAAAAAGCAAGGATGCTAATCCGACCTACTATGTTGTTTTTGTTACCGCCTATAAGGATGGAGTGATTCCCGAGCGGTTGCAGAGCAAAGTTCATAAGGACCGAGCTTTGGCTCAACTTATAGTTGTAACGCCGGAGCAAATGGAAAAGAAAATGGCATTTGTAAACGCCGACGACATGAAGCAAGCCCTACACGAATCAGGGAAAATCGCGTTGTACGGCGTGTATTTTGATACCGACAAAGACCTCGTGAAAAGCGAATCGCAACCCACGCTAGAGGAAATTTCTAAATTGTTGAAGAGTGAACCCTCATTGCGGCTGCATGTTGTGGGGCACACCGACAATCAAGGCAAAGCGGAATATAACCTGGACTTGAGCCGGAGACGTGCGGCTAACGTCGTGCGCGAACTGGCCAAACTGGGCATTGTTGCGAACCGCCTCGATTCGTTTGGTTGCGGCCTTTACTCGCCAGTGGCGCCAAACGGAACCGAAGATGGACGTGCGAAGAATCGCCGCGTTGAATTGGTGGAGTGGTAGAAGAGAAGACTGCCCAAGCGAGGCCGTCGGAGCTTCCCAAATGGCCAGTGCGCGCACAGCCAGCAGCAGAAACGGCCAGAGGCTTGGGAAAATCCGGGAGAACCACCTCGCAGCTTCAAAAAACATCTACGCGTCAGGCATTCGAATCAGCCTAGGCGGCAACTCGCCTCAAGATCAGCCGCGACGCGTTCTAAGAGTACTAAAACTTTTGTACTGCCCGCCCGACTTGTATAAGTGTTGATTCCCCTTTGGATGTGATTGAAAATACATTCCCCAGCAACCTCCGCACGGGAGCGATCTCCGATGAGACATAATCGCGAGGCTGGCCAATCCCTCGTATTCGTTGCCTTCGGTCTGGTTGTACTTACCGGAGTGACCGGATTAGCAATCGATATGGGTTTCCTGCGGTACACCAAGCGGCGTGTTCAAACCGCCGCCGACAGCGCCGCCATCGCGGCGGCGTCCCAACTTCACCGTGGCGATTACACGGCCGCAGCTCTGAACGATTCCAAGGCCAACGGCTTCGAGGACGGCGAAAAGGGAGTAACCGTCAGCGCCTTCCCGCCCACCGAACCGCCCTTTGCCGGGAAACCCAACCACATCGAAGTTCGCGTACAGCAAGTCGCTCCGACGTTTTTCATGCGCCTCTTCAAGGTGGATCACGCCACCCTGAGCGCCACCGCGATCGCCCGCTTAGGCAGCTCCAAAGGCTGCGTCTATTCGTTGGGTCTAATCGGGGGGATTAACGTGAATGCCACCGTCAATGCTCCGGCATGCGGTGTGGTCGATAACGCCTTGCTGACCATTGGTGGTGGTTGCCTTAACGCCGCGTCCATTGGCGTGGTGCTGCCACTGCTGGGAGGCTGTGTTACTCCGGTACCGATAGGAGGCATAGATCCCGCTGCTGATCCGCTGGCCTACATGGCAGCACCCGCAGTTGGCGGCTGCGACTTTACGAATACAGTTGTTAATAGCAACACCGGAAAGACGGTGACTCTGACCCCGGGCGTATATTGCGGAGGAATTAAAATTGATCCCAAGAACGGGGACTCCGTTGTTTTCGAGCAGGGTCTGTACATCTTGAGCGGTGGCGGAATCCAAATCCAGGGTCCAGCTAATGTTACCGGCGACGGTGTCACCTTCTACGTCACCGGTGGCGGTTCTGTTCAGGTAACTGGCACCGGTAACATCACCCTGACGGCCGCAGTGGATTCGTTGGTTGCCGGGATTCCCGGGGGAGTCCTGTTTTTTCAGGATCGCGGCGACGGGCAAGACGCCAAGATTGTAAATGGCAGCCTTTTGCTGACCGGAGCTTTATATTTTCCAACCGCAAAACTTACCTTGGGCGGTAATGGCAATGCCCCGTACCTGATACTCGTGTCCCAATCCATCCAATTCGATGGCAATTTGACCATCGGCACGGACTATTCAGCTCTGGCCGCCGGATCTCCGATCAGGACGGCCGTGCTGGTGCAATAAACGTCTGAGAACTGGAAACTCAAGATGAAGCATCGTTGGAAACTATCCGTGCATCCTGCACCCTTCGGGAAATCCGCCCAGCGGGGCCAGAGTCTCGCCGAAATCGCTATGCTCACGCCGTTTCTATTGCTGCTCCTGGTGGGGGCCATTGAGATCGGGCGCTTCGCATCGTACAGCATCGAAGTTTCCGATGCCGCTCGCGCCGCGGTGCAATTCGGGGCGCAGAGCCTGGCCGATTCCAAGGATTCTAGCGGGTTGTTACTCGCCGCACAGCGCGATGCGCCGGGAGTTCATCGCTTGACGCTTAGTTCACGCGACTACTGTGCGTGTTCGGAAAGTCCTGCCACTCTTGTCATGTGTCCTGCTAAGAATTGCGCTGGTGACCCCGTCGTCTTCATACGTGTTGACACCACCGCCACAATTTCGCCGTTGTTTCGTTATCCCGGCTTACCCTCGACTTTCTCAGCCCACGGTCATGCCGTCATGCGTGTAGCGCAATGAACCCCAGCACATTCCCGCACCGTCGAACCGCGGACAAAGTACGAGGCGCAACGTTGGCGGAATTTGCATTTGTCCTTCCGCTGCTCCTCGCCATGATCTTCGGTGTTATCGACTTCGCCCGGGCCCTTTACACCTATCACTTTGTCTCCGACGCGGCCCGTGAGGCTACCCGTTGGGCGAGCGTCAGAGGCAGCAACTGCACTGGGCTCGATGCCTGTCCGGCACAAGCCTCCGACGTGTTAGCCTACGTCGCCAGTATTACTCCACCAGGAATCGACAACAGCCTTAGCAAACTTTCCGTAGACGTCAACTGGGTGCCGCCTCCCAATGCCCTCAACATTTGCGCAACCCAGCCCAAAAATCCCGGCTGTGCTGTTCAAGTAACCGTTGTCTACCGATTCAAATTCATCTTTCCGTTCCTGCCTCTTTCCACGTATTCAATGCGCAGCACCGCGGAAATGGTGATCTCCCAATAAATCGCAGCACTTCCGTTCTCCTCGTGGTCCCCGGGGTGCCGAACTCCGCGGGTACGCGTGGACGTAAATCTCAAGGCTGGCCGCGTGACGCATTACTCGGCTGGCGACGCAAGTTAAATGATGGAAGGCGTTCGCGAGACTAGAGCAGCAACGATTCGGCAGTTTATTCCGCGGTGCGCACGGCAATTTACTACCCTACGGGTGAGCCGCGTAAGCAGCAAATCCTGGACTACCCTCTGGTGATTCGAAGATTCCATAACGAAGAGCGCCACAGCGGCGTTCTGCGTCAAGACCTGGTCTGTGCTTCACTGCGATCTCGCCCCGAATCTCGACATCGTTTCTGGATAGTCTCCGTGCGCCACAACGCGATGCTTCATACTCTCTGTAGTTCCGCGTGGACTTCCGGCAGGATCATGGCGTAGGCCGACCCTTTCTTTGATCTCAAGAGTTTAATCCACAACGCCACGGCCACCATGTCCGCAGTACGGAAAAGCAGCGCGAGCGCCAGTTTATTGTGCCCTCGCCGCCAGCAGTATCTGTAGCTCCAATGCGCGGCCCGGCCGCCAATGATGGCGTAGCGATCTATTTTCTTTCCTCCCGGGTACTCACGACGACGTTCGGAAAAAGCCAACCGGAGTATTCCGTTTGCAATGGCCTGGGCACTCTGGGTGCTATTGTCGTCATGCTGCCGGTACGCATAGGTGGCAGGCTCAGCTATGAAAATACATGGGCCAAGGTAACCAGTTTTCAGGAGAAGATGAGTGTCCTCCACGTGGAAGTTCTGCGGGGTACTATTTCGCATACCTCCCACATCGCGGTAGACCGACTTTCGAATTACGATGCTGCCCATGCCATTTGCCGATCGCGTAGCATCGCCGAGGGGTCGTGTTTTCGAAAGATAATTTTGAAACTGGAACACTTGAAGGGGACGCAGTTGGTTCCCCTCCCGAGGACAAACCTCCCCGTCCCGAAAAAAGAGCATCGTTCCCAATACCAGCGGCGGAAAGTGGAAGTTCCGGAGCACTTGTTCATACGTAGAAAGAGCATGGGGGAACAAGAAATCGTCGCTGTCCAAAAATGCAAGATATTCTCCCTGGGCGGTGGCGGCAGCCTTATTGCGAGCCGCTTCGGGACCTTGGTGAGGTTGCTGTAGAATTTTGATGCGACCCCAGTACGATTCCAACACGCCCATAGACCCATCTGTAGAACCGTCATCCACCACGATCAATTCGTAGCCAGTAAAAGTTTGGGCCAAAACGGAATCAATGGCTTGGCGGAGGTACTCTTTCCGGTTGTAAACCGGCATTATGACGCTGAAGCGCAGTCCCCTTCCGCCGTCTGCTGTATCGTCTGAGAACTTTACGCACGAAGGTCTGTGTGATGTCACTATTGGCCTTCCGTTTCCCTGATCTGGTTTAATGACCGCCGCGCCGTAAATCTTCCATAATCACCTTTGCGCGAGTCGCAACCCGCTCGGGATATTCCACAGGATTGAATTGCCCTCGTGGACCTGGAACGATAGCGGTCAAGTACGCTGCCTGTTCGGCGTCCAGCAAATTCGCTGATTTGCCGAAGTAGTGCTGCGAGGCTGCTTCGATTCCGTAGATGCCGTCGCCCCACTCAATAACGTTGAGATAGATCTCCATGATTCTGCGCTTGGAAAGAAACTTCTCCATCTCTAGGGCGACAATTATTTCTTGAACCTTGCGTAACGGATTTTTGGCCGGAGAAAGAAAAAGGTTTTTGGCCAACTGCTGGTCGATGGTTGAGCCGCCCTGCAACAGTCGCCCGGCCTTCCAATCCACTTTAGTTGCTCGCCATATGGCTCTAGCGTCGAAACCTGGATGTCTCCAGAATTGCGGGTCTTCTTGGTTAACAATCGTGCTGCGAAGTTGAGGTGAGATAGAATCGTAAGGCACCCAAATGATCGCAGGGTGGAAGCTTCCGCCCCGCGAAGTGACTTCCTGCCTTCGAAGATCAATGAACGCCGTCATGTCCGGATTCCGTCGCCGCAGACGGACCACTTGAGCGAGAATTACAATCTCATATGCGCAGATGGCGGCTAAACAAATCCAGAAAATGTGAGAAACAGTTCGCAGGCGAGTTCCCGGACGTGAAAGGGCCTTCGAACGGTTCTTGAGAAAAATCAGTTCTTTGGGTGCTTGCGACTCAACCAGAGAAGGGGATCCCATGTTTATGTGTTGGCAGGGAGGCAACTTGCACCCACTATGCCAAAGGACTCGAATGCAATTAAGTGACACTATTCGGGAAGCTTCTGGCCGAATCTTGCGCAGGATGCGATTGCTTGTCTCTATTCACGGCTACGGGACGGGTGGGTGCGCTGTTTGGGAAAATAAATTCCTCAAGTGTTTCTGGCTGGTGTCCACCAGTCCTAGCAGGCTCGGGGGTGGTGTCTTCAAACGGTGACTGTCATAAGACCCATAGATCGTAGCCGGACGGCTGCTGCCGTGTTCCTGGTTTTAGCTCTCTGCATAGGCGGATTGGTTTCCGCCCGTTGGGCGTTAATGCGCGTGAAGCGGCATCGTGAGCGCCAGATACATAAGAACATCGCCACCCAGCGGTTTGCAGAGCGAGCGAAGCGCCTGCTCAACCATGCTCCGGCGAATAAGGGGGAATGGGGAATCATGGTCGAGGATGCGGAGAGTGGCGAATCCCTCTACGAGCTGAATTCCTCCATGAATTTCCTGCCGGCTTCGAATTTGAAACTCTTTACCACGGCGCTCGCACTCGAAAAACTAGGACCTGATTACCGTTTCCGTACCACATTAGAGAGCACCGGGTCGATCACTCGTCAGGGCGAATTGACCTCCGACCTGCTGCTTGTCGGTCGGGGCGATCCTAATCTTTCGAACCGCAAACTGCCGTTTCAAAACAAAGAGGAATTCGACGGGCCGCCTGAAAAGGTACTAGCGGAATTGGTGGATGAGCTGGTGAGCAGAGGAGTCCAAAGCATATCGGGGGATGTTATCGGCGACGACAGCTACTTCGCACTCGAACCTTATCCGAGTGGCTGGGAAGTGGACGACGTAGTCTGGGGATACGGAGCGGCGATCTCGGCGTTGGCTGTGAATGACAACACCGCGACACTAACTCTTGTCCCTGGAAAAAGGGCGGGCGACGCAGTTGATATTTCTGTCGTACCGCGAACGTCAGACTTCACCGTGCTCAACCACGTGCTGACTGGAGCTCCGCGCACACCAACGAAGTTAGCCCTCACGCGCCATCCGGGCGCGCACTCGGTAGTCGTAAGTGGCAGTCTGCGAGCTTCCAGCGGCCCTACAACGCTCGTTGTCGGCATTGAAGAACCAGCCATCTTCGCGGCCACGATGCTGAAAACGATTCTAGAGCAGCGAGGCATCGCGGTTCGTGGTGTAGCGCGGGCGCAACACGACGGTCTCGCCAACCCTGCGGCAAAATCGCTAAGGGCTCTTGCGGAACATCTTTCACATCCGCTACGTGATTCTGTAAAGGTAATCAACAAACTGAGCCAGAATTTACAGTCGGAACTGTTGCTGAGAACAGCGATGCGGGAAACTATCGGAAGCAGCGCGGCTAGCGAACTGCCAAGATTCGCCGCGGACTTTTATTCCGAAGCGGGAATCATGGAGGACGATGTAGTTCAAACCGACGGATCGGGATTATCTCGGCAAGATATGGTGACGCCTCGCGCGGTTGCTTGCTTGTTATATTACGCCGAAGCGCGGCCTTGGTTCGGTGTGTTCTTCGCCTCTCTCCCCATTGCGGGAATGGATGGCACGTTGGAAGAACGCATGAAAAGCACTCCGGCGACTGGACGGATCCACGGAAAAACCGGCTCAGCGGACCATGCTAAAACTCTTTCTGGATTTGCAGAAACACCCAACGGGAGACGATTGATTTTTTCTTTTTTAGGCAATAACCAGAGTTCGAACAGTTCTGAGTCTCAGGACGTGCTCGATGGTCTATGCGTGGCCATGATTGAGGAACTCAATTTCTGATTGGGATTCCACTTCACACGTCCTTCTCCAATGTTCCAACTAACTGGCAGGCTTCCCGGGGTGGAGGGTGAAAGTCATTGCCCGGTTACGGTTTTGTTCCCCTTTTTTACTTTTCCTTCGAACGGAGCGGTGGTTGCCAATGTTCTTGTTGAAGCGCCCGAGATGTACAAGGTCTGGCGCGACAAGAAACAGAACGTGACCAAAATCGTCATCGACCCTTGGGCGAGAAACGACAAAAGTAGTAAGCACTAAAGAAAGTAGGACGAAGTCGGATTGGCAAGGCATAGCTGTGACAATGCCAAGATTGCGGAGCTTTTGGCCATCGCAGGCGATACTGCTCGGCCACCGCTGACAAAAGCATTTAGGCGGGCATCGCGCCGTGCTTTTCTATGGCCGGACGAAGCCGCCGATTTAGTGCAAAAAGGCCGGTCACTCACGGAACTTCCCGGTATTGGACCTTATCTAGAGAAAATCATTGGCCGTTGGATAGACGACCCACCTGCTACGCCTAAGCCACCCGAAATTCGCAAGGCGTTTTTAACATTGGTTCAAGCTCGGGCAATGATCGCCCAAAAAACTGCATGGCTGAAGGAACTGAAAGGTGATTTGCAAATGCATTCGGAGTGGAGCGACGGCTCGTCGCCCATTCGCGAAATGGCGGCAGAAGCGAATCGGCGTGGTTACGAATATATTGCTATTACGGACCATGCCAAAGGGTTAAAAATCGCTGGCGGGATCGACGAAAAGCAGTTACAACACCAGCCTCCATGATCCTCTATTTGGAAAGGCGAGCAGTACCGCGCCACCACGAAATCTGCAGTTCGGATTGAAACTAAGTTTTTAGGCGACCCCTCTACCTATGTAATGCTTGAAACGGGGCTACCCCGCCGGCGCGCGGATTTGACTACAGCGTTGTGCATACCGACGGAGGGGCTGTCCTTGGCGGTAAAGGCCGCTGTACTGTGAGAAACCAATTGGATGGCGTTCTTGGGAGCCCGGATTGCCTAAGTTCAGATTAATGCTGTCATCGAAAATTGCAATGCGGCCAAAGCACCTTGTCCGGCACGCGACACTCAGGACTTGAAAGCGCGCCATCTCACATGCATCCGCCCTTAACTGCGGTCCAACTTCAAAATGTGCCTCAAAAAGAGTTTACGAGCGAGGTAGGCAAAAGTAAGTCATGAGCTATGGCGGGATGCCGATACGCATGACCAGAGCCTCGAACCGCGGGTCGGACCGAAGAGAATCCCAGAGAGCCTCCTGCTTCAGATAGGCCAGACGAACGGAACGCTCCCCGTAAGCTTTTTCAAGCCATGAAAACGCCCTATTTTTGTCGTTGAGACCCGTATACACTAACGCGAGCAGATAGGCAGGCACGAATTTGCGCTCCGAATCCTTAGTAAGCTCGCCGACTATTTCTAGCGCCTGACCTTGCTTCGCTGACTGAGCATAGACATTTCCAAGTTGAGCCCGAGAGGTAACGCTGCCTCCACTCAGCTGTGAATACTTTTCCAGCACAGGCACAGCCTCACGATACAACCCCTTTGATACGTACAATTGCCCCAGTAGCCCGTATGCAACTGCAAAGTTCGCGTCCATTTCGAGCGTCTTTTTGCACTGTTCAATCCCCTCGTCCAGGTGCCTCGCTAGGTAAAACTGCACGCCCAAGCCATGACTTACAGCTGGGGAAGCGGGATCGAGATCGAGAGCCCGCTTAGCCACTGCGATGGCCTGTTCCGATCGTCCTAGAGAACTGAGATAGAGGGGGTAAAAGGTATGGCTAGTCGTATAAGCAGGGTTCAGCGCGAGCGCCATGTCAAAATTTCTCGCAGCCTCCGACCAATTCCAATCATAGATGAAGCTGATGTAGCCGAGGGAGACGCGAGCTTCCGCCAGACGATCATCGAGCTCCAATGCTTTATCAGCTGCCGCCTTTGCACGTGGCATGGCCTCGCGCGGCGGAACGACGCCGAAGAATGCTAGATAAGTGTACGTATCTGCCAAGCCTGCATACGCTAGAGCGTAATTGGGGTCTTTGTTGATCGCGTCCTGAAAATATGAAAGGGCTTTCTGCACGCCTTCTGGGGTCCGTTTATTCCAGTGGTAGCGACCCTTCAAGTACAGCTGGTAGGCATCAGCATTTTCGGTGGGGCGTTTCGTCAATCGCTGCTTCTGGTCCCCGCTCAAACGCAAACGCAATTTCTCTGATATCTCGCCCGAAAGATCGTCTTGCAGCGCAAGAAGGTCCGTTTTTTTTCGATTGAACCGACCTCCCCAAAGCTGCGAGCCTGTTGACGCGTCAACCAGTTCGGCTTGGACGATTATTTCATCCCCGCGCTCAAGCAATCGCCCAGAAACTACCCCGCGCACGTGTAGCTCGTTTCCTGTCTTCTGGGGATCCACATCCCTTCCCTTATATCGGAACGCCGTACTCCGGGGCATCACTCTGAGATTCGGAATTTGGGACAGATTATTGATAAGGCTTTCCGTAATGCCTTCACTGAGGTATTCGGTATTGGGGTCGGCACTGCCATTGGCGAAGGGTAGAATAACCACCGACTCGATGGGCCCGCCATGCGGGCGGATGAAAAAGAACCATGTTGCCAACATAAACAGCGTAGCCAAAAGAATTCCAACGGGCACAACTGCTAACTTAGGAAGCCCCCGTACTTTGGTTCTCGCCCTTACAACCGGTTCATTTAATGCCGTTGCGGTTCCTGAGTTGGTATCTCGCCTAAGGCGCTTAATGTCCGCACGCAAATCGGAGGCATTCTGATAGCGCAAGTCCGGTTTTTTTTCGATTGCGCGCTGAATTATCTCTGCGAGTCGTGCAGGCATTTGACGATTGATACGAAGTGGATCTATGGGCGTGTCATGCAGTATACGGTCGCAAATTACCCCAGAAGTTCCGCCGTTAAAGGGAAGTGTCCCGGTGGCCATTTCATACAGCACGACACCGAATGAGAACAAGTCTGTTCGTGGATCTAATTCCTTGCCCAAAACTTGTTCCGGCGACATATATGCGATGGTTCCCAGGGCCGTCCCCGGATTAGTTAGGTGTTCTTGGTCTGCGATCACCGCATCCGTTGTTTGCGAGAGGCCTGACGCCTGTCTGGCCGCGACTACTTTGGCAAGACCAAAATCAAGAATTTTGGCGTGACCGCGGGTACTAACGAATATGTTTGCTGGCTTAATATCACGGTGCACGATGCCTTTTGCATGCGCTGCATCGAGACCCTGGGCAACTCCGATGGCAATTTCTAGAAGTTTTTCCAAATCGATGGGGTGGCCCGAAATGATGTGCTTGAGCGTCGCGCCGTCAAGGCATTCCATGGCAAGAAAAGCTTTGCCGTTCTCTTCGCCAACGTCGTGGATAGTACAAATATTGGGGTGATTCAGGGCAGACGCCGATTGGGCTTCGCGCTGGAAACGGGCCAGTGCTAGGGGATCTTTCGCAACGTCCTCCGGCAGAAATTTCAGCGCCACAAAACGGTGCAGGCGCCGGTCTTCCGCTTTGTAAACCACACCCATCCCGCCGCCGCCGAGTTTCTCGAGGATGCGATAGTGGGAAATCGTCTGGCCGATGAGTGATGATGAGCCCGGAATCACGCGCTCATCTTAGGTTGGGGGCTGAAGGCAAGTCAACGAACAGGACTAGGTGGCTTGCTACGTCCTGATTGATGTCTCAACGACGCCGGCCTCGCAGCGGTCCGAGTACACTGTTCGGTGTTCACCCTAACAGAGCTCGGACCGAAGGAGGCCAAGGCGAAAATTATAGTTTGTGATTTGCATGCTCGCCAGACGTTGGCGATGCTGGACACCACCACCGGCGAGGTCGTGAGGACGACTCTGAAAGCACGAAGGCAACAACGTGCGGGAGTTTTATTCTGGTCTTACGCGGCCAGCACGAGTGGGTATCGAAGCTACTGGATCCATGCAGTGGTTTGTGGACTTGATGGAAGAACCGGGAATCGAGTGTCTGCTTTCCGGCGATCTGGTTACCTACGAAAGAACTTCTAGACCTGCGGGCCTTATTGCGGCACCGCCACCAGTGGGTGCGTCTGCGGGTCAAAATACAAAAATGCGCGACGAGGTTTCTCTTTGTGGACGCAAGCAGCCAACAGGCAATCGCGTCTTTGCTGTTGTCGCCACATGCCGCCTATCGGCGGACAGAGTTGCAGGCAATGTATGGGAGTTGACGGGTGCGCAACAGCTTGTTCTGGTGTCTAGTCCCCTTAGAGGCTTTATGCATAAAATCTTCGGCTTGCAGAAATGACAATGTTGAAAACATCTTCCGTCTGCTCCGGCGTTGTCTCCTGGGGGTCTTCATCGGTTACTGGCTAATTTTGATTTTCTACACAGCCGAGAAGTTCGTCACGGGCGGTTCGAGTGTCGTTGTCGGCTGGTACATGCATATTGACGCTTCGCCTGTTCATCAAGGCGATGGATGGACTTTTACGCAGTGGCGTTGGGGAACATTTCATATGATTTCTCTTTCATTGTCGTCACTTCGAGTCGTTAATCCCCAGTTCAGCTAAATTTTCCAATAGTTCGGCGGGATCCTCGTAGACAAGATGAGCGCCGGCGCGCTCAAGTTCTTCCTTGGCGTACCCGCCGCACAGCAGGCCGACACT
>Ga0193726_1001113_pt1 | contig 22793 bp, 22 predicted proteins | sample H2c1metaG_FD_144928 | JGI IMG/M metagenome (GOLD analysis project Ga0193726, IMG submission 144928) | Soil microbial communities from a riparian zone of the East river system, Colorado, United States - H2c1 | ecosystem: Environmental > Terrestrial > Soil > Riparian zone | place: USA: East River...
ATGATTTCGATTGGGGCCTCTACCTTCCTACCGCGACGGATTCGGACTGGCATTACCATCTGGGGGGCGCGAAGCTGCGCGTGAAATGGCTTCCGGTGCGCGGCGCGGAAGGGCGGGGCGGCTGGTATTTCGGGATCAACAACGAGCTCTCCGACCTCACCAGGACTTTCTCGGACTCCCGTTGGAACGACGAGGTGCGCGTCATCGGCGGCTACCGCGGACGGGACTGGCTGGTCGGCATGAATCCCATCTTCTCGTGGGGACTCTCGCCGGGCTTTCGCGGCAGTCCCGACGTCACGCTCGCCTGGAAGGCGGTGCACGATGTCGCACAGGGTTTCGCGCTCGGCGCCGAGTACTATAACGATATCGGCACGCTCGCGAACCGCCTGCCGCTCGACCAGCAGAGCCGCACGCTGTACGCGGTGATGGAAATCGAGCGCAAGTCCTGGTCGCTCAATTTTGGCGTCGGCCGTGGCCTGACTGCGGCGACCGACGACTGGACCGTCAAGGCCATCGTCGGAATCTCCCTGAACTGACGCACGGGTGATGCGGAACGGCACAATGGATCCAGCGCTCGAGAAGCTTTCCGAAACGGTGCGCGATGCGGGGCGATCGAAGCGCGGCCTGCGCCTGCGCGGCGGCGGCACCAAGGATTTCTACGGCCAGGCGCTCGAAGGCGAGGTGCTCGACACGCGCGGCTACAGCGGCATCGTGACTTACGAACCCTCGGAGCTCGTGATCACCGCGCGCTGCGGTACGAGGCTCGCGGAAATCGAGGCCGCGATGCGCGAGCGCGGCCAGATGCTCGCTTTCGAGCCGCCGCATTTCTCTCAGTCTGGTTCGGGCGCGACGCTCGGGGGAATGGTCGCCGCGGGGCTTTCGGGTCCGCGCCGCCTGGCGGCGGGTGCGCTGCGCGATTTCGTACTGGGCGTGAAAATCATGGATGGTCGCGGCGAAGTGCTCTCCTTCGGCGGGCAGGTCATGAAAAACGTCGCCGGCTACGATGTCTCGCGCCTGATGGCGGGATCGCTCGGCACACTCGGAATGATCCTGGAAGTTTCGCTCAAGGCGCTACCGGTACCGATAGCGGAGGCGACGCTCAGACTCGAATTGCCCGAGGACAGGGCGATCGAGACGCTCAACAAATGGGGCGGAAAGCCCCTGGCTATCAGCGCGAGCGCCTGGACCGCAGGCGAACTGTGCGTGCGCCTGTCGGGTGCGGCCGCCGCGGTCGCCGCCGCACGCGGGAAAATCGGCGGCGAGCTCCTCGATTCCGCGCAAGGCGAGCGCTTCTGGGCGGGACTGCGCGAGCAGACCGGTCCTTTCTTTCGGAACGACGCGCCGCTCTGGCGCATCTCGGTTCCTTCGGCCACGCCGCCGCTGAAGCTTCCCGGCGAACCGCTGATCGAGTGGGGCGGGGCCTTGCGCTGGCTTTTTTCGCATGCCGACGCGCGCACCATCCGCGAAGCGGCGAAACGCGCGGGCGGCCACGCGACGCTGTTTCGCGGTGGCGACAAGTCGGTGGGCGTGTTTCAGGCGCTTGCACCGGCGCTCACGAAGATCCACAAGGAGCTCAAGCGCGAATTCGACCCGCTGGGCATTTTCAACCGCGGCCGCATGTATCCGGATTTCTAGCGAAAACGCCCGATGCAAACCGCGCTCGCCGATTTCATCCGCGACACGCCCGAAGGCAAGGAGGCCGACGCCATCCTCCGCAAGTGCGTGCACTGCGGATTCTGCACCGCGACCTGCCCGACCTATCTCCTGCTCGGGGACGAGAACGACGGTCCGCGCGGCCGCATTTACCTGATGAAGCAGACGCTCGAGGGCGTGGCGCCGACGGAAAAGACCCGCCTGCACCTCGACCGTTGCCTCACCTGCCGCGCGTGCGAGACCACCTGTCCGTCGGGCGTGCAGTACGGGCGCCTGCTCGACATCGGGCGAAAACTGGTCGAGGAGCAAACGGCGCGGCCCGCGATGGAGCGCTTCAAAGGCCGCGTGCTTGCGGCGGTGCTGCCGCGGCGTGTGCTTTTTGCGATGTTGCTGAAGCTGGGGCAACTCCTCCGGCCGGTCCTGCCCTTGCGCCTCGCGGCCAAGGTGCCGGCCTCGACCCCGACCGGAGGCACCTGGCCGGCGCCGCGCCACAGCCGGAAAATGCTGGTGCTCGCCGGCTGCGTGCAGCCTTCGCTCGCGCCCGATATCAATGCGGCCGCCGCGCGCGTGCTCGACCGCATCGGCATTTCGCTCGTCGAAGCGAGGAACGCCGGCTGCTGCGGCGCGCTGCGTTATCACCTGAATTATCAGGACGACGGTCTCGACGACATGCGCGCTCTCATCGATGCGTGGTGGCCGCACGTCGAGGCCGCAGATCGCGACGCCGGCGGCGGCGTGGAAGCGATCGTCATGACCGCAAGCGGCTGTGGCGTGACGGTGAAGGAGTATGCGCATCTCCTCCGGCACGATGCGCGCTACGCTGCGAAGGCCGCAAAAATCAGCGCCATGACGCTCGACATCTGCGAAGTGATCGAAGCGGAATTCGACCGTCTCGAGCCCATGCTCGAGAAAAAGGGCCGCCGCGTCGCTTTTCATCCTCCATGCACGCTGCAGCACGGGCAGAACATCAAGGGCGTGACCGAGCGCTTGCTCGCAAGAGCGGGTTTCGAGCTGACGCCGGTACCCGATGCGCACCTGTGCTGCGGCTCCGCGGGGACTTACTCCCTGCTGCAGCCTGATCTGTCCGGGCAGCTGAAGCAGAACAAACTCTCCGCGCTTGCCTCGGGCGGCCCCGAGCTGATCGCCACCTCCAACATCGGCTGCCTTACGCACCTTCAAACCGGCACCGAGCTGCCGGTGAAGCACTGGATCGTGGCGCTGGAAGAGCGGCTCGCGAATTCCTAGTCCTTCCGAATCAAGTCATAATGTTTGGATCGGGCTTCTTGCGGAGCGCAATGTGCGGATTCTGGTGGTCGAGGACGATGCGGTGCTGGCGGCGGCGCTCACGCGCGCGCTGACCCAGGCCACATTTACCGTCGATCTAGTCGAGAACGGCGAGGATGCCAATCAAGCCCTGACCGGCCATGCCTACAATCTGGTGGTGCTCGACCTGGCGCTGCCCAAGGTGGACGGAATGGCCGTGCTGCGACGATTGCGCGATCGCCGCTCGCAGGTGCCGGTGCTGATTCTCACCGCGCGGGACACGCTGGAGGACCGGGTCGCCGGGCTCGACTTCGGTGCGGACGACTACATGACCAAGCCCTTCGACCTGCCCGAATTCGAGGCGCGGGTGCGGGCGCTGATCCGGCGCGGACACTACAACGGCGGCGGCAGCATGACGCACGGACGCCTGCGTTTCGACAGCGCGGCAAGGCGGCTTTTCCATGCCGACCAGCCGGTCGAACTGTCGGTGCGCGAGCTGGCGGTCATCGAGCTGCTGCTCGCGCGCCAGGGAAGGGTGGTCAGCAAGGAGCAGATCATCGATCAGCTGTTCGGCTGGGGCGACGACGTCGGCAGCAACGCCATCGAAGTCTACGTGCACCGCGTGAGGAAGAAGCTCGAGCCCTTCGGCATCGACATCCGCACGGTACGCGGCATGGGCTATCTTCTCGACAAGGTCGATGACCCGGCGTAAGGCCACTCTGCGCGGCAAGCTGCTGCGTTGGCTGTTGATCCCGCTGTCGCTCCTGTTCCTGATCGATGCCGCGGGCAGCTATTTCATCGCCAGCCGCCTGTCGGACCGCGTCTACGACGGCGAGCTGATGGAAATCGCGCGCGAGCTCGCGCTTCACATCAAGCGCAACGGAGCTACGCTCGCCTTCGACCTGGAGAGCGACGCCGAGCGCACGCTGCTGCTCGACCAGGTCGACAAGGTCTATTTTGCGGTGCGCAGTCCCGCAGGCGACATGATCGCGGGGGACCCGGTGCTGTCTCCAACGAGCGTCGCCGCGTCCCGCGCGACGGCTTTCTACGACGGCGAGGTGCGCGGCGACAAGGTCCGCGTCGCGATGCTGCGCACCGGTTTCGGTCCCGAGGCGTTCGGCCCGCCGGCAGTGGTGCAGGTGGCCGAGACGCTGGTGAAGCGTCAGGAGCTGGCCCAGGAAATCCTGATCGACGTCATCCTGCCGCAGCTGCTGCTGATTTTCATCGCCGGAGTGCTGGTCTGGGCCGGCGTGGCGCGCGGTCTTTCCCCGCTGCGGCATCTGCGCGAAGCCGTGGCCGCGCGCTCGCATCTGGACTTGAGTCCGGTGGTGCCCGCCGAAGACGTCCCGGGCGAGGTCCATCCGCTGCTGCAGTCGATCAACGACTTGATGGCGCGCCTGGACGAAGTGCTCAGCTTCCAGAACCGTTTCATCGCCGATGCCGCGCACCAGTTGCGCACCCCGGTGGCCGGACTCAAGGCGCACATCGAGGTGGCGCTGCGCGAAGACGATCCCGCGCATACCAAGCGCTCGCTTGCGCACCTTTACACCAGCGTCGAGCGCATCTCGCACCTGGTGTCCCAGCTGCTGTCCCTGGCGCGCAACGAGCCGAACACGGTCAAGGCGCTGAATTTTTCGTCCATCGATCTGAACAAGCTTGCTTTCGACGTGACCACGGAATGGGTGCCGGAGGCCTACAAGAAGAACATCGACCTCGGCTTCGAGGCCGCCGAACAGCCGGTCATGATCAGCGGCGATTCGACGCGCCTCGCCGAGCTTTTCAACAATCTTCTGGATAACGCCATCCGCTACACCCACGGCGGCGGCCGCGTCACGGTGCGGGTGACTGCGCGCTCCCGGCCGCGTGTGTCGGTCAGCGATGACGGACCCAGCATTCCCAGGGAAGAACGCCAGCGCGTGTTCGAGCGCTTTCACCGCTTGCTGGGCAGCCAGACCGCCGGCAGCGGGCTGGGACTCGCGATCGTTCGCGAGATTGCAAAATTGCACGGAGCAGAGATCGCGCTCGATGACGACATCGACGGCGTGGGCAACACCTTCACCGTTTCCTTCCCCGAACACCCATCCCTCTAGGGAAGCTCTGATTGACGTCATGCCCGCGAAGGCGGGCATCCAGCAAGCGGCTGAAATTTCTGGATTCCCGCCTGCGCGGGAATGACGAAGCTTGTCCCCGAATGGATCTATCGGGGATCATGGGTTGTTCAGAGCTTCCCTAGTTTGTTGCGCCGCGTCACCGCGCATCGTCCGGCCGCGTAAGGCTGGCGTAATGTTCTAGACAGTCCTGCGTAATCCTCCAGAAAGCTGCGCGTAATTCCTGCGACAGAAGCCCGTAAGTCCGCTTCGCTAACTTGTCCGCTCCACCAAAAAAATGGAGCACGGCATGTTCGCAACAATGAGCAACCCGGAAATGTGGACCGCGCTATTCAAGATCGCGGTAATCAACGTGGTGCTGAGCGGGGACAACGCGGTGGTGATCGCGCTTGCCTGCCGTTCGCTGCCGCCCAAGCAGCAGAAGCTGGCCTTTGTCGTGGGCACCGCGGGCATCGTCGTGCTGATGACGATATTGACGGCCTTTGCCGCCTATCTCATGACCATCCACTATCTCCAGATCATCGGCAGCGTGATGCTGCTGTGGATCGGCGTGAAGCTGCTGATGCCCGAGGACGACGGGGGCGACATCCAGGACACCAGCAATTTCTGGCAAGCCGTGAAGACCATCATCATCGCCGACATCATCATGAGTCTCGACAACGTGCTCGGCATGGCGGGCGCCGCCAAGGGCCACTACGGGATGCTGGTCGTGGGGCTGGTCATCACCATGCCGCTCATTCTCTTCGGCAGCGCCTTGCTGATGAAGGTGATGGAGCGCTTTCCGGTGTTCATCACCATAGGCGCGGCGCTGATCGGCTACGTTGCCGGCGACATGATCGTCAGCGACCTCGCCATCAAGGAGTACGTCGAGGCCCATCTCGCCTTCCTCGATACCTACTACATCGCGGGCATCGCCGGCGCGCTGATCGTGGTGGGCGCAGGCAAGGGGCTCGGCAGGAAGAAGGCGATCGCAGCGGCTGCGGCGCAAGCTGCCGAGGGAGCGGGCCAGAAGCAGGCGCAGGTGTCCTGAACCGGGAGGCGCGGCCATGCAAGACATCCTCGTTCCGATCAGCGTGCCCGGCGAAGCCCGCTGGGCAGCCGAGCAGGCCATTGCGATATACCGCAAGCAACCGGCGCGCATTCATCTGCTCAACGTGCAACGCCCGCTGCCACGCCACGTCTCGCGCTTTTTCGGCGGTGGAGACCTGCACGATTTCCACCGCGACGCGGGACTGCGGGTGATGGAGGCCGCGATCCGGATGCTGGACGACGCCGGCGTTCCGCACCAGGACCACGTCCTGGTCGGGAGCCCGGCCGAAACCATCGTGCACTTCGCGGAGCAGCACAAGTGCAGCGAGGTGGTTCTCGAGAGCCAGTCCGGGGGCCTGCTTTCCATTTTCGGGCTGGGATCGGTCGGCAGCCAGGTGCGCCATCTGATGCAGGCCCACGCCGCCGCCGACGCGCCCTCGCCGGGGACTTAGAGCCCGACTTTCCCGGGGCGCGGCCCGCACCCGGGTTTTCGCATCGACCGGCCGACCCCGCCGGGCATAATAGTCCCTGGCTCTTACGAAGCAGGCGACCCCTTGGCACGTCTCAAAGACAACATTCCCGAGCGCCCGCCCAACCGCGACATCCGCCAGCTCGCGCGGGTGCTGCGCTTTCTCATACCGTACAGATCGCGCATGGCGGTCGCGGGCGTCGCGCTCGTGGTTGCCGCGGGATGCGTGCTGGTGCTCGGGCAGGGCCTGAAGCGCGTCATCGATGCCGGCTTCTCGGGCAACGACGCCGCGTCCCTGGATACGGCGCTCTTCGCCTTGCTCGCCATCGTCTGCGTGCTCGCTCTGGCAACCTACACGCGCTTCTACTCGGTGTCCTGGATCGGCGAGCGCGTCTCGGCCGATATCCGCCGCGCGGTGTTCGGGCATCTGCTGGAGCAGTCTCCCGGATTTTTCGAGACCATGCGCACCGGCGAAGCCATCTCGCGCCTCACCAACGACACCTCGCTGCTGGAAGTCGTGATCGGCTCCTCGGCTTCGTTCGCGCTGAGGAACACCCTGATCATGATCGGCGCGTTGGTGATGCTGGTGATCACCAGTCCCAAGCTCACGGCGCTGGTGGTGCTCGGCGTGCCGCTGGTGATCGCGCCGATTCTGTTGTTCGGCAAGCGCGTCAGGAAACTCTCGCGTGCCAGCCAGGACCGGATCGCCGATGTCAGCGCCTATGTCGACGAGGCCTTGCACGAGATCCGGACGGTGCAGTCCTACGGACACGAGGACAAGGACCGCGAGCGTTTCGGCGAGCGCGTGGAAGAGGCCTTTTCCACCGCGACGAAACGCATCGGCCAGCGGGCGCTCCTGGTTGCGCTGGTGATGCTGTTCGCCTTTGGCGCGGTGGGGGTCATTCTGTGGATCGGCGGGCACGACGTGCTGGCCGGGCGCATCAGCGCGGGCGAGCTCTCGGCCTTCGTGTTCTACGCGGTGCTGGTCGCCGGTGCCGTGGGCGCGGTGTCGGAAGTCGTCGGCGACTTGCAGCGCGCCGCGGGGGCGACCGAGCGTCTGATGGAATTGCTCGCGACCGAGCCGACTATCCGCGCGCCGGCAAGTCCGCAGGCGTTGCCAGAGCCTCCGCGCGGAGAAGTACGCTTCGAGCGGATCACGTTTCACTATCCGTCGCGGCCTGACGCTGCCGCGCTCTCGGAGTTTTCTCTTTCCGTTTCGCGCGGCGAGAAAGTCGCGCTGGTGGGACCTTCCGGCGCAGGCAAGTCCACCGTGTTCCAGCTCCTGCTGCGCTATTACGATCCGGGCGCCGGTGCGATCACGCTCGACGGTGTCGACCTGAAAAGCGCCGATCCCAAGGCGGCGCGCAAGCGCATCGCGCTGGTGCCGCAGGACCCGGTGATCTTCGCCGCGAGCGTCGCCGAGAACGTGCGCTACGGCCGGCCCGAGGCGAGCGACGCCGAGGTGCGCTCCGCCTGCGAGGCGGCCTACGCCACCGAATTCATCGAGCGCTTACCTGACGGCATGAATTCATTCCTCGGAGAGCGCGGCGTGCGCCTCTCGGGCGGCCAGCGCCAGCGCCTCTCGATCGCCCGCGCGCTCCTCGCCGACCGCGCGGTGCTGCTCCTCGACGAGGCGACGAGCTCGCTCGACGCCGAAAGCGAAAGCTACGTGCAGAAGGCGCTTGAGCACCTGATGCAAGGCCGCACCACGCTGGTCGTCGCGCATCGCCTCGCCACGGTGAAGAACGCCGACCGCATCGTCGTCATGGACCAGGGCCGGGTGATCGCCGCCGGCACGCACGCGGAATTGGTGCGCGAGCAGGGCCTGTATTCGCGGCTCGCGGCGCTGCAGTTTCTCGGCGAAATCTCGCCCGCGGCGGTGCAGTGAAAATCTGGCTGGTACTGCTGCTCGTCGCACTTCCCGCGCAAGCCGACACGCTGCGCATCGGCTCCAAGCGCTTCACCGAGTCCTACATCCTCGGCGAGGTGTTGCGCCAGGCAGCGGAAGGCAAGACGCCCGTCGAGCACCGACCGGGCCTGGGCAACACCGGCATCGTTTTCTCCGCGCTCAAGGCCGGCTCGATCGATCTCTATCCGGAATACACGGGCACGATCGCGAAGGAGATCCTCAAGCTCGATGGCAACCCCGATCTCGCTCAGATCAACCGCGCGCTTGCGCCGCAGGGCCTCGGCGTTGCGGTGCGGTTCGGCTTCAACAACACCTACGCGCTCGCCATGCGCGAGGATCGCGCGCAGGCCCTCGGCATCCGCACGCTCTCGGACCTCGCGAAGCACCCGGACCTGAAGCTCGGCCTGTCGCAGGAATTCATCGGCCGCGAAGACGGCTGGCCGGGACTGAAGGCGGCGTACCGCCTGCCTTACGCGACGCCGTCGGGCCTCGATCATGGCCTCGCCTACGAAGCGATCGCCGCCGGCAAGATCGACGTCATGGACATCTACTCGACCGACGCGAAGATCGAGCGGTATCAACTCCGCGCGCTGGAGGACGACAGGAAATATTTTCCGGGCTACGAGGCGGTGCTCCTTTACCGGCTCGAAGTGCCGAAGCGCTTTCCCGAAGCCTGGCGCGCGCTCCAGGGGCTCGAAGGCAGGATCGACGAGCGCAGAATGATCCGAATGAACGCCGCCGCCGAGATCGAAGGCCGAAGTTTCGCGGAGGCGGCCGCGCTCATCGACGCCGAAGGCGGTCCGCAGCGCGCGGCCCGGCGAGATTTTATCGGCACGCTGTTCGGCGCGGATTTCTGGCGCCTTACGGGCGAGCACTTGCTGCTCGTGTTCGTTTCGCTTGCCGCGAGTATCGTGGTCGGCGTGCCTCTGGGCGTCGCGGCGGCGAAACTGCCGCGGGCGGCGCAGACGATCATCGGAACGGTCGGCGTGATTCAGACCATCCCGTCGCTCGCGCTCTTCGCGTTTCTCATCGCACTGACGGGCACGATCGGCACGTGGCCTGCGCTCATCGCGCTGTTCCTGTACGCACTGCTGCCGATCGTTCTTAATACGTGTGCTGGGCTGACCGGCATCGTCCGCGGCATGCGACAGGCGGCGATGGCGCTGGGTCTAGAACCGCGCGACCGGCTGCGGTTGATCGAGATACCGCTTGCGCTGCCCTCGATTCTTGCCGGCGTGAAGACTTCCGCGGTGATCAACGTCGGAACCGCGACCATCGCGGCGTTCATAGGCGCGGGCGGCTACGGCGAGCGCATCGCCTCGGGGCTCGCGCTGAACGACAACGTCACCCTGCTCGCCGGCGCCATACCCGCCGCGGCGCTTGCGCTGATCGTGCAGGGGGTGTTCGAGCTGGGCGAGCGGCGCTTCGGGTGGATGGCGCGAGCGCAGGGGCGTCCCTAGCTGGCGTGTTAACGGATTTTGCGAATATGCGATCAGATTTTCGGCGTCCGATTGTACAAAGCGCTATTGATCAGGCGCGTGAAGTCATTATTGATGACCTCGGAAGTATTGATGATCTGCCCCGAGAGTTAGCGAATACGATTGCGAATACTTATTATCAATGTTTCCTACCAATCGAATCCCGAGAGTCGGCGGATCACAACGTACCAGGTGTCCTAAAGGATTCCATTGATGAAAATGCGCGTCTTAGCGCTGCGCTAGAGCACCTGCCGCCCATGATCAAGGCTTTACGGCAAATTGATAAGCGTACGCGACCCGAGCTATACGATTACTCCGTCGAGTTTTGTCTGGATATCTTCAAATACAAAATTACTGACGCCGGTAAAAAGACCGGGATAAGACGAATGCTCGAAAGAAAACTGAAGCGGGTTAACGAAATCGACAATCTCTTGGAAATTATGCAGCTTTAACCACACTCCGCCTTTTACGAATACGGAACCTAAGTCTTCGCTCCTACGCTGCAGCAGCAGATTTCTTTGCTAACAGACAGGCGTTGACCCAAAGGAATGCCAATGATTACAACGACCGAACGCGCTCGAATTTTTATTAGCTGTGGACAAAACGATAAGAAGGGCGAAGTGGAGGTGGTCAAGAAAGTCGCCGACGAACTGAGCTCCTGCGGTTTCGATCCCTATATCGCGGTCGAAGAGAGCACGATAAGAGGCTTGACCGAAAATCTTTTCCCAAAAATCAGGGACTATGAATATTTTCTCTTCATCGACTTCGCGAGGGAACGCTTGGGGGATGCGAAAGAACCTTGTCGGGGATCGCTGTTCGCTCAGCAAGAGCTTGCCATCGCTGCATATCTTCAGAAAGATAAAGTCCTCGCATTTCAAGAGAATGGTGTCAAAGAACGTGATGGCATGATCGGCGCCTGGCAACTTAACGTCATCCACTTTTCTGATAGAGATTCGTTGCAAAAAATTGTTTGCGACGAGGTTTCTCACCAGTGGAAGTCCAATTGGCAAAACTCATTGACACTGTGCCCCAGTGGCAAGCCTCGTTCTCAGCTCCGCCCGCCAAACGATAAAGCGCGGTTCTTTGGGATTCGAGTGCACAACTGTCACCTGTATAAAGACTCCCTCAATACGTATGCGTACTTGGACAAGGTAGTCGAGGTTTCTTCCGGTAAACCCATCCAATTCGACGCAGTCGAACTCAGATGGGGAGGCTATATTTTTCCTAACGCCAGAATACAGGCTGGCCAATCTCGCGACTTGAATGCGTTTTGTATTTTGGAAAGTGCGCCGAACAAACCTTGCTTCATTGCGCTCACAGACGCCCCTAACTACTACACGCCAGACATCACTGCGCCCGGAGAGTGGATCTTGACTTACACTGTGCGAGGCGACGGCGTTCCTGGCACTACGAGAAACTTTTGCCTAAAAATGGACGCTACAAAAAACGGTATTCGCTTCGAGCCCTGCTGAACACGTACTACGTTATGGAGAAAGACATAAATGCAGATCGGAATTGCCGCAAAGCCCTGCCTGTGGAGACGCGCGTCGCGGCGACTCCGAGCGCGAGTGTATAATCGCCGCGAACATCCCATGAATTACCGCGGCAGACGCCATGGATGAGCTCAAGGTCCGAAAAGACGGTTTATTGATCCCGAGCGACTGGGTCAGGGGATTTGGTCCACGCGTATCCGTCGTGCGCAGCCGCGACGTTCTGATCATCGAATCGCCGCGCAGAGCCGCCGCGCGCAGGCGGCTGGCGGAGCAAATCCGGCGGCTCCGCCTTACCGCCCGCCGTCTCGGCGGTCTCACGCGTCGCGAGATCGCGGCTGAGGTCTCCGCCACGAGGGCGCGACGTGCGTCGCAGCGAATCGGAGCACGGAGTATATAATTCCGAGCGTGCCTCCCATGAACTATCGCGACATCATCACCATCGAACCCGGAAAACGCGGCGGCAAGCCGTGCGTTCGCGGCATGCGCATCACCGTGTACGAAGTTCTCGACTATCTAGCTTCGGGAATGTCCCGCGAGCAGATTCTGAAGGATTTCCCCTACCTCACAGCCGAGGATATCCAGGCCTGTTTAAGCTACGCGGCTGACCGCGAGCGCGGCCAGTTTGCCGTCGAAGCTTGAAGCTTCTTTTCGACCAGAACCTGTCTCCTTCGCTGGTCGAAACGCTGCGGGAAATCTTTCCGGAGTCGCTCCACGTGCAATCGGTCGGCCTTTCCCGTGCCGGCGACGAAGAAGTCTGGCGCTACGCCAAGGAACACGGGCTCGCGGTGGTCACCAAGGACTCCGATTTTCACGAACGAACACTGCTCGCGGGGGCTCCGCCGAAGGTCGTATGGATCCGCCGGGCCAACTGCTCCACGGCAGAGATCGCCGCAATCCTGTCGCGACGCGCCGAGGACATGCGCGCACTCGAACGGGACGAGCAGGCGCTGTTTCTTATTCTCGTCTGAGGCTCGGAAGAAACACGCTCAACCGACGGCGCTCAGTACCTTGCCGCCGGCCGACACCGACTTCGCATCCACCAGCACGAACGCCATGACGCAGGGCGCCGTGCCGCGGTTGATCCAGTTGTGCAGGGTGCCGCGTTGCACGAGCACATCGCCCGCCTTGAGATGGACTTCCGTGCCTTTCTCCAGCTCCATGTCGATCTCGCCGGAGATCACCACGGCGTAGTCGATCGAGTCGGTGCGGTGCACGCGTGGCGAGACGCCGGGCGAGAACTCGATGACGCGGAACACGGTGCCGCCGGGGAGGGTGGTGCCGACTTTCCTGGCGGAGGTATCGGCGTCGCCGGAATTGTCGGCGGGGACGGTGTCGGTGGTCCAGATCACGGATGCCGAGGCCCCGGGCCGGTTCGACACGATATTTTTGGAGATTTCGTCGATCTTCACGATGGCGCGCCCCTTGCCGTCGTGCCCGGTCACCACTCGCCGCACTTTTATGGTCATGGTTTCTCCCGATGCATTGTTGTTTGGATCGGAGCGATTATACGGGGTGGAGCCCCCGCGCTTGCGTAGTCAGGGGGCCGGGCGCTCGTGTATCATCGCCGTTCGCTTCGGCCGGCGTGGCCGCTACGGAAAGCGTCTGATAAAAATCCAATGAACATCGGCATTCCAGCCGAAACGCGTCCGGGCGAGACGCGCGTCGCGGCCACTCCCGAAACCGTCAAGAAGCTCGTCGCGGGCGGACGCCACGCGATCTTCGTGCAATCCGGCGCGGGAGTCGCCGCGAGCGTTCCCGACAAGGAATTCGAAGCGGCTGGCGCGAAAATCGTCTCTGCGCGGGATCTTTCCGCCGCGGACATCGTGCTGAAGGTGCGGGGTCCGCAGGACGCCGAAGTCGGCCTGTTCAAGCACGGCGCGATCCTCATCGGGCTCCTCAATCCTTATGACCGCGCGACCATGGAATCCTACGCATCGGCGGGCCTGACCTGCTTCGCCATGGAATGGCTGCCGCGCACCACGCGCGCACAGGCCATGGACGTGCTCTCCTCGCAGGCGAACATCGGCGGCTACAAGGCGGTGATCCTCGCCGCGGCCGAATACGGGCGCTTCATGCCGATGCTCATGACCGCGGCGGGAACGGTAAAGGCGGCGCGCGTGCTGGTTCTCGGCGCCGGCGTCGCGGGGCTGCAGGCGATCGCCACGGCGAAGCGCCTGGGCGCGATGATCGAGGCTTCCGACGTGCGGCCCGCGGTGAAAGAGCAGATCGAATCGCTCGGCGCGAAATTCCTCGACGTGCCCTACCTGACCGACGAGGAGCGCAATATCGCGCAAGGCGTCGGCGGCTACGCGCGGCCCATGCCGATCGACTGGATGCGTCGGCAAGCGGACCTCGTGCACGAGCGCGCCAAGGCCGCGGATATCGTCATCACCACCGCGCTCATTCCCGGCCGGCCCGCGCCGGTGCTCCTGAAGGAAGAGACGGTGAAGGCCATGAAGCCGGGCTCGATCGTCGTCGACATGGCGATCGAGCAGGGCGGGAATTGCCCGCTCACCGAGCGCGACAAGATCGTAGTCAAGCACGGCGTGAAGCTCATCGGCATCTCCAACCTGCCGGCGCTGGTCGCTGCGGACGCGAGCGCGCTCTATGCGAGGAACCTGCTCAACTTCCTCAACCTTCTCGTCGATCCGAAGACCGGCGAGCTGAAGCTCGACCGCTCCGACGAGATCATCGCCGGGAGCCTTGTTTGCATCAACGGCGAAGTCGTTAAAAAGACGTGAGGACCTCGTGACCGGAACCGTCGACCCCACCGTCATCAACCTCGTCGTGTTCGTGCTCGCCGTGTTCGTCGGCTACCACGTGATCTGGAACGTCACGCCCGCGCTGCACACGCCGCTCATGAGCGTGACCAACGCGATCTCGAGCGTGATCATCGTCGGTGCCATCCTCGCCGCGGGCCCCAACGAGACCGATTTCGGCTCGATCCTGGGCGCGGTCGCCGTGGGCCTGGCCGCGGTCAACGTCTTCGGGGGCTTCCTCGTGACGCAGCGCATGCTCGGGATGTTCAAGAAGAAAACGCCCAAAGTCGCGAATGCGGCCGAGAAGGAAAAGGCATGAGCGCCAACCAGCTCGCGCTCTGGTACCTGGCGGCGAGCGTTCTTTTCATCCTCGCGCTGAAAGGCCTGTCCTCGCCGGTGTCGGCGCGGCGCGGGAACCTCTTCGGCGTGATCGGCATGGCGATCGCGGTTCTGGTGACGCTCGCCATCACGAAGAAGGTCGCGTACATCCTGGTCGCGATGGCGATCGGCGGCATGGTCGGAGCGTTCGTCGCGCGGCGCGTGCAGATGACGCAGATGCCCGAACTGGTCGCGGCGATGCACTCGCTGGTGGGCATGGCGGCGGTGCTGATCGCCGTCGCCGTGGTGAACAACCCCGGCGCTTTCGGCGAGCACGATCCGCTGCCGCGCGGCAACCGCCTCGAGCTTTTCATCGGCAGCTTCGTCGGCGCCATCACCTTCTCGGGCAGCGTGATCGCCTTCGGCAAGCTCGCCGGCCTGGGCAAGAAGTTCCGTCTTTTCTCCAGCGCCCCGGTGACCTTCAAAGGCCAGCATCTGCTGAACCTCGCGCTCGCCGTCGCAATGGTCGGCTTCGGCCTCGCGTTCTTCCTCGCGGAGGGCAAGGCCTGGATGCCGTTCCTCGTCATGCTCGGGATCGCCTTCACGCTCGGCCTGCTCATCATCATCCCCATAGGCGGGGCCGACATGCCGGTGGTGATCTCGATGCTGAACAGCTACTCGGGATGGGCGGCGGCGGGCATCGGCTTCTCGCTCAATAACACCATGCTGATCATTGCCGGAAGCCTGGTCGGCTCCTCGGGCGCGATTCTCTCCTACATCATGTGCAAGGCGATGAACCGCTCCTTCATCTCGGTGATCATGGGCGGCTTCGGCGCGGCCGAAGGCACGACCGCCGCCGACACCGGCGACAAGACGGTGCGCTCGGGATCGGCCGAGGACGCCGCCTTCCTGCTGGCGAATGCCGAGTCGGTGGTGATCGTGCCCGGCTACGGCCTCGCGGTGGCGCGCGCCCAGCACGCGGTGAAGGAACTGGCGCAGAAACTGATCGCGAAGGGCGTGAGCGTGCGCTACGCCATCCACCCGGTCGCGGGCCGCATGCCCGGCCATATGAACGTGCTGCTCGCGGAGGCCGAGGTGCCCTACGAGCAGGTGGTCGAGATGGACGACATCAACAGCGATTTCGGCAACACCGACGTGGTGCTGGTGCTCGGCGCGAACGACGTGGTGAATCCGCTCGCGCACGAGAAGGGCAGCGCGATCTACGGCATGCCTATCCTCGAGGCGAACAAGGCGCGCACCGTGCTCGTGAACAAGCGCTCGATGGCCGCCGGCTACGCCGGCCTCGACAATCCGCTTTTCTACATGGAAAAGACCATGATGGTGTTCGGCGACGCCAAGAAGGTCGTCGAGGACATGGTCAAGGCGCTCGAGTAACGACTCCCTCTCCCTCTGGGAGAGGGCGGGGGTGAGGGATGAGCAGTCGCGAAAAAATTCTTTCCCGAATCCGCAAAGCCCAGGGCCGCGGCGGCAAGCGGCCGTCGCAGGCCGAGCTGGAAGCGGTCGAGACCTATCTGCGCGCGCACCTCCGCGGGACGCTGCCGAAGGTCGAGGCGGATCTCGTCGCGCGCTTTCGCGCCCGTGCCGAATCGATGCAGAGCACGACCGAGGAGGTCGCTGCAAAATCGGAAGTCCCTGACGCGGTCGCGCGCTATCTGAAGTTGAACAACGTGCCGCTCGCCGGCTGCGTCTGGCCGCAATTGGCCGGCATCGACTGGAAGGGCGCGGGGCTCGCGCTCGAGCAGCGGGCGGCGAACGGCAGCGACGCCGTCGGCGTGACCGGTGCCTTTGCCGCGATCGCCGAGACGGGGACGCTCATGTTTGCCTCCGGTCCCGATACGCCCTCCAGCGTGAGCCTGCTCCCGGAGACGCACGTCGCCGTGCTGGAAGCGCGTCGCATCGTCCCGCACATGGAAGACGCCTGGGCGCTGGCGCGCGCGGAATTCGGGCAGCTGCCGCGCGCCATCAACTTCGTATCAGGGCCTTCCCGTACGGCGGATATCGACCAGACGATCGTGCTCGGCGCGCACGGGCCGTACCGCGTTCACATCGTCGTGATTCCGGGGTAGACTCCACAACTCCGGGGGCACCCCCGCGGTCTTGACCGCGGTAAGCTTTCCACATAAATGCCGGCACCTTCGCCCCGCCGGCCATAACAACGTCGCATCCGCTGCATCGCTGGAACGGTCCGGGAGCATCGCGCATGCCCGATTTATTCTTTTTGCCTGCAGCACCGTTGCCGCCGAACCAGATCATCTGGTTCGGCGTGTTACTGCTCGCCGGGGTGATCGGAGGCGAGGTCGCCAGGCGAGTGCTGTTCCTGCCGCGCATCACCGGCTATGTCGCCGCCGGGCTCGCTCTCGGTCCGGAAGGATTCGCGCTCATCGACAAGGCCTTGTTGCACGAGTTGCGCGGCTTCGCCGACATCTCGATCGGCCTCATTCTGTTCGAGCTGGGGCACCGCATCGACCTGAGGTGGCTCAAGCGCTCGCCGCGCCTGGTGCTCACCTCGCTCGCCGAATGCGCCCTGGGCGCGGGGCTGGTCTATTTCACGTTGCGCACCTTCTTCGCCCTCGACGTCCTGCACGCTTCCGCCGCCGCGGCGATCGCGATCGCCACCTCGCCAGCCGTGGTGATGCGTATCACCGCCGATCTCGGCGCAGAAGGCCAGGTGACCGAGCGCGCCCTGCTGCTCACGGCGCTCAACTGCAGCGTCGCCGTGCTCGCATTGACCGCGTTGATCCCCTGGCTGTATCTCGAATACCGCGGCGGCTGGCGGACGATTCTGTTGCACCCGATGTATCTGCTCGCGGGCTCATTCGCCCTGGGGCTGGGGGCAAGCGCCGCGACTCTTGCGCTGCTCAAGTGGCTCGGCAAGCGCGAAGAGATCCAGGCGGTGCTGTTGATCGCCCTGATCCTCGCGACCATCGGCGCGGCGATCGCGCTGAAGCTCTCGGTGCTGCTCGCCTTGCTCGCCTACGGCGCCCTGGTTCGCAACCTGGACAGGCATTACCACCTCGCCGCGCCCGACTTCGGCCTGACCGGGCAGATATTCTTCCTGATCCTTTTCGTACTCGCCGGCGCGAATCTCGACCTGCACGCGGCCTGGGCCGGCATCGTGATCGGCGCCTCGCTTGCCGCCGTGCGCTTCGCGGGCAAGGCGGTGGGCATTCTCGCCTTCGTTACGGGCGGCCGCATGCAGGTGCGCCAGGGTTTGCTGCTGGCGCTGGCGCTAACGCCCATGTCCGGGCTCGCGGTCATCATGCTCCAGGACACGCAGTCGCTGTTTCCGGAGTTCGGCCGTACGCTGGCGAGCGTGGTGCTGCCCGCAGTCGTGCTCCTCGAGATCGCCGGGCCGGTCCTGACCCAGCTTGCGCTCAAGTTCGCCGGAGAAGCGCGGCCCAAACCGGCGGAGAAAAGCTGACTTCATGGGCGAGCTTCCGTTCAAGCCCTCGCAACCGCTCTCGCTCGGAGTCGAGCTCGAGCTGCAGATCGTCAACACCCGCGACTACAACCTGACGCGCGGCGCCTCCGACCTGCTCGGCGCGCTGGCGAAGAGCAAGCACCCGGGCGATATCAAACCGGAGATCACCGAGAGCATGGTCGAGATGAGCACCTCGGTGCATGAAAGCCACGGCAAGCTCGTCGCCGAGCTCCGCACCATGCGGGATGCCGTCGCCGCCGCCGCACACGGGCTCAATCTGGGCATCGCCGGGGGCGGGACCCACGCGTTCCAGAAATGGAACGACCGCCGCATCTACGACACCGAGCGCTTCAATCATCTCGCCGGGCTCTACGGCTACCTCGCGAAGCAATTCACCGTGTTCGGGCAGCACATCCACGTCGGCTGCGTCGACGGCGACGAGGCGGTCTACCTCGCGCACATGTTCTCGCGGTACGTGCCGCACTTCATCGCGCTGTCCGCGTCCTCGCCCTTTCAGCAGGGCGAGGACACGCTGTTCGATTCCTCGCGCCTGTCCGTGGTCAACGCCTTCCCCTTGAGCGGGACGATGCCGCTGGTACACCACTGGGCGGAGTTCGAAGCTTATTTTTCGAAAATGCAGGGCTTCGGCATCGTCAAGAGCATGAAGGACTTCTACTGGGACATCCGTCCCAAGCCCGAGTTCGGCACGATCGAGATCCGCGTTTGCGACACGCCGCTCTCGGTCGATCGCGCCGCCGCGCTCGCGGCCTACGCGCAGGCGCTCGCGCGCTACTTGCGGCTGGAACGCCCCCGGCCGATTTCCGCGGAACCCTATCTCGTCTACAGCTACAACCGTTTCCAGGCTTGTCGCCACGGGATGGAGGCGAGCCTGATCGAGCCCTGCGACGGCGGCAGCGCGTCGATGCGGCAAGACCTCGCCGCGACTTTCGCCCGAATCGCGCCGCACGCCGAAGCGCTGGGCTGCCGCCCCCTGGTTCAGGGCCTGCTGACGGGAGCGCAGGATTCCGGCAACGACGCGCGCCGGCTGCGCGCGCGGCTCAAGGAAACGGGATCGTTCCCCGACGTGGCGCGCTGGCAATGCGAGCAGTGGATGCAGCCATCGAAATAGGACCGGCCGCGCCACGAACGACCGGCGGCGCATCAAGCTCGCGCCGCCTGTTTCAAAGCCCCGACCTCGGCTGACGCCTCGGTTTCCACGTTCCCGGTGAGGCGGACGTTCTTCCGCTGCGAAGATTCTTGAAGATCCGATTAGTTTTGCAGAAGGCCGAGCTTTCCGGCGAGCCATCTCGTCGTGGTGGCCTGGATGAGGATCGTCATCATGATGGCGATGAAGGTGATCGACGCGATGATCTCGGCGCCGGGCGCCTTCATGCCGACCAGCAGCCCCGCGAGCGCCGCAGGTATCACGCCGGTTTCGCGCGTCCAGCACATGAACAAGAGCTCGTTGAAACTCCATTTCGCCCGCCGGTCCGGTGCCGCGCACAGGAATACCGTCGCCGGGCGGGCGATCAGCATGAGCACGGCGACTACGGCCACGCCGCCGGCGAGGTAGCGGTTCATCAGCTCGAAATTCACCTGCGATCCGAGCAGGATGAAAATGAACATGCGCATGAGGAACGCGGTCGTGATGACGTACTCGTCGAGCTTCTGCGCTCCTCCGGGCGCCATGCGGAATCCGAACGAATCCTTGTTGCCGAGCACGATGCCGAACACGAACACCGCCATGAAGCCGCTCGCCTGGAGGCCGTCGGCACCCAGATACGCGCCGATCACCGCCATGAGGGTCACTGCCGGCGCGTACTCGGAGAGAAAGGCGTACTTCTCGTGCGCGATCAGCCATGCGGCTGCGTAACCGAGCACGACGCCGGTGGCGATACCGATGCCCGACTGCTTCAGGAGATCGAGCAACGCCGCCCGGACAGAAAAGTCGCCGGCGCCGGTCGCGACCGCCAGCACCGCGAAGGTCGCGATCGCACCGGTCGCGTCGTTGAACGCGGATTCGCTCATCACCGTTTGGGCAACCCTGTCCTTGATGCGCACTTGCCGGAATATGGGCACGAGCGTCGCGGGGTCGGTTGACGCGATCGCAGTGCCCAGCAGCAGGGCGACCATGATTGGCACGGCCAGGATGAAGTAAGCTGCCGCCGCGGTGATGACGGCGGTGATCAAGACCCCTGCGGTCGCGAGCAGGATTATCGTGATCCAGACCTCCTTCAGCACTTTCAGGCGCAGCGAAGCGCCGCCGTCGAAGAGGATGTAGCAGGAGCCGAAGATCAGGATCAGCTGATTGACGGCCGAATCGATCCGGATGTGAATCCAGCCGGCCGCGGCGGGCCCGAGCGCCGTGCCTGCAAGGAGAAATACCACGACATCCGGGATCCTGAGCTTTTGCGCGAGAAACCCGGACAGCGTGCCGGTCAGCAGGATGATGCCGAACGCGAGCAGCACCTGCTTGGCAAGTTCCGCCGAGCCTCCCGGTTCCAAGCTTCTTTCCCTCCCTATTTCCGATGGCTTCGGAGTATGCCCGAATCGGGCGACGCCGGTTTCACAATGCGGAAAGCCCCCTCGGACCGGCTTGATTTCGGGGCGGACTAGGAATACGATTCGCGGGCTTCGGCGTTCCACAACCAGAGGCTGGCTCGGAACAAAAAGGCCCTGTAGCTCGTTTACTCCAGAGCGTTTCCGGAATAAAAAAATAGCGCCGAGAAGAGACTACCGATTGCCGTTTCCCCATAGGAGAACCACATGAGCAAGGAACAGACTAACAAGTCACAGGCTGCTTCGCGCCGCAAGTTTCTGGCGGGCGCCGCCGTGGCGACAGCCGGCGCGGCGACGCTGGGCTTCCCGATGATCGCCAAGGGCCAGACCGGCCCGATCAACTTCCGTTTCCAGTCGACCTGGCCGTCCAAGGACATCTTCCACGAGTACGCCCAGGATTTCGCCAAGACAGTCAACGACATGACCGGCGGCGACCTCAAGATCGAGGTACTGCCCGCGGGCGCAGTGGTGCCGGCTTTCGGCCTGCTGGAAGCCGTATCCAAGGGCACGCTCGACGGCGGCCACGGCGTGCTGGTGTACCACTACGGCAAGCAGAACTCGCTCGCGCTCTGGGGCTCGGGCCCGGGATACGGCATGGATGCCAATATGCTGCTCTCCTGGCACAAGTGGGGCGGCGGCAAGGAGCTGCTGGAAAAGCTCTATGCCTCCATCGGTGCCAATGTGGTCTCGTTTCCCTATGCTCCGCTCTACACCCAACCGCTGGGCTGGTTCAAGAAACCGGTCACCAAACCGGATGACTTCAAGGGTCTCAAGTACCGCACCGTGGGCATCTCGATCGACCTGTTCACGGCCATGGGCGCCGCGGTCAACGCACTGCCCGGCGGCGAGATCGTGCCGGCGATCGACCGCGGTCTGCTCGACGCGGCGGAGTTCAACAACACCTCCTCCGACCGCGCCCTGGGCTTCGCCGACGTGTCCAAGGTATGCATGCTGCAGAGCTATCACCAGAACGCCGAGCAGCTCGAGATCACCTTCAACAAGACCAAGTACGACGGGCTGGCACCCAAGCTGAAGGCGATCATCGCCAGCGCCGTGGATGCGTCGTCGGCGAACATGATGTGGAAGGCGATCGACCGCAATTCGCAAGACTACATCACGCTGCAGACCGTGGACAAGGTGAAGTTCTACAAGACGCCCAATTCGGTGCTGCAAAAGCAGCTCGAGCTCTACGACCAGGTCACGGCCAAGAAAGCCCCGGGCACTCCCATGTTCCAGGAGATCATGGATTCGCAGAAGAAGTTCGCCGAACGCGCGGTGAAGTGGGAGCAGGACGTCGTCGTCAACCGGCGCATGGCCTACGATCACTACTTCGGCAAGTCGGCCGGGAAAAAAGCCTGATCTCTTTTGTAGAATTGTTTTCGAACACCATCCGGAATCGGAATCCGGGTGGTGTTTCGTTTTTTGAACCGGGTTTTTGCCGCAGAGTAGCCGTCTCCCTATGAAAATCCAGAATTTTCTGCTGACTGCCGACCATATCAGCACCTGGGCGGGCAAGACCGCTGCCTGGCTGATCATGTTGCTGATGACCACCGTCTGCATCGAAGTGTTCAAGCGCTACATCATGAACATGCCCACGGCGTGGATATTCGACGCCACCAACATGATGTACGGCACGCTGTTCATGTTGTGCGGCGCGTATACGCTGGCGCAGGATGCCCACGTCCGGGGTGACTTTCTCTACGGCTCGATGAAGCCGCGCACCCAGGCTACGCTGGATCTGATTCTGTACATCATGTTCTTTCTTCCCGGCGTGATCGCCTTGATCAAGGCGGGAATCGATTACGCGGGCGATTCCTGGCGCATCAATGAACACTCGAACGTGACTTCGAACGGGCCGGCCGTATATCCGTTCAAGACCGTCATCCCGATCGCCGGAGTCCTGGTGCTGATCCAGGGCGTGGCCGAGATCGTGCGCTGCGGCGTATGCCTGAAGGTCGGGGAGTGGCCCGAGCGCCTGAAGGACGTCGAGGAGATCGACGTGGTCGAGCAGCAGCTCGCCAGCAGCACGCATGTGGATGAGGAATCGCGCAAGCGGGCGATCGAAAGCGTTCACGACATCGACGACGCGGCACACGCGCGCGGCCTCGGCGACCGGGCGGCCGAGGATGTGGGCCGGCATCCGAAGGGAGAGCGCAAATGAGCGATCCCGCACTCGGGCTGACCATGCTCGCGCTCATCGTGGTCGTGATCATGATGGGCTTCCCGACGGCATTCACGCTGATGGGTCTGGGGATGTTTTTCGGCTTTATCGCTTTCTATGAGCCATCCCAGTCCTGGGCGCACAACAAGGTG
>Ga0193726_1001114_pt1 | contig 22777 bp, 14 predicted proteins | sample H2c1metaG_FD_144928 | JGI IMG/M metagenome (GOLD analysis project Ga0193726, IMG submission 144928) | Soil microbial communities from a riparian zone of the East river system, Colorado, United States - H2c1 | ecosystem: Environmental > Terrestrial > Soil > Riparian zone | place: USA: East River...
TACGGCGACGGTCACTTCGCGTTCGAGATCGCGTCCGGCCACGATCGCGTGACGATTCGCCTGAACGCCTTTGCCCTCGCCGTGACCCGCGCCGGGCGCACGGTCTCGAGCGCGAGCAATGCGTTGACCCCGGAGGTCCTCTCGAGAGTCCGCGCGATGCTGGCCGGTTCGCCAGCCATCGCGCAGTACCGCGGCCTGGCCGCGGGCCTGGCTGCGCGCCATGACCAGTCGCCGCAGGCGTACGGCGTGCTCCTGGGCGCGACCGTGATCGCCTGGCTCGGCGGGGATGCCGGCGCGCCGGCACGGTTCGCACACGACGCCAGCAACCGCCTCGGAGTCGTGGTTCGCGTCCGGAGGGGCGACTGCTGGGCCGAGTACGAATCGAACCTCATGGCCGCGGAGTCCGACATGAATGCCTGTTTCGCCGGAGCGGCTCTGCAAACCAGCAGTTTCTGGCAGTGGGCCTATGCGGCCGGCTGCTCGACGGAGTACCTCGTTCGCGCCGACGGCTACTGGTTTGGGTATCTCTCGTGTGAGGCGGTCCCTCTCAGACTGCAATGAAATGAGGAGCGTATGAGACAGATTCTGGCGGTCATCGTCGGCGTGATGCTCACGGGCATTGTCGCCGGAGTGGTCATTCCCCTCGCACCCACCTCGGTCCGCGGGCCGTGGCTAATCTGGGGGATCGCAGCGCTCACGATTGCCGTGTGCCTGTACGTCGCCGAGCGCACGAAGGAGACTCCGCCAGACTGAAATAGACACGGCTGATTCTTGACCGCGCCCGAAGGCGCATAGTACCGTTACCTGTTCCGGGCCACGTCATTCGCCCGACCTTCATTCCATGGAACAGGCCACGGCCGCACCGCTCAAGAAGACGCCGCTCAACGACCGCCATCGCGCGTCCGGCGCCAAAATGGTGCCCTTCGGCGGCTGGGACATGCCCGTCGAATACTCGGGCATCGTCCAGGAGCACCTGGCCGTCCGGACGCGCGCGGGCCTCTTCGACGTCAGCCACATGGGCGAGATCGAAATCGGCGGCAAGGACGCCCTCGCCGCCGTCCAGCGCATCTCGTCCAACGACGCGTCGAAGCTCCAGGTGGGGCAGGCGCAGTACTCGGGCCTGCTCACGCCGCAGGGCACCTTCGTCGACGACCTCCTCGTCTACCGGCTCGGCCCCGCGCACTTCATGCTCGTGGTCAACGCCGGGAACATCGAGAAGGACTACGCCTGGATCGTCGAGCACATCAAGCCGGCCGGCGACGCGGTCGCCGTCAACGCGAGCTCGCGCTACGCGCTGCTGGCCGTCCAGGGGCCGGAAGCCGTCGGCATCGTCCAGTCGCTGACCGGCGTCGAACTCGCCGGCATGAAGTACTACTGGTTTGGCCACGGCGAGGTCGCCGGCGTCCTCGCCACGATTTCGCGCACCGGCTACACCGGCGAGGACGGCTTCGAGATCTTCGTTCCGCCGAAGCAGGCGGACAAGGTCTGGCAGGCGATCATCGCCGCGGGCAGCGACGCCGGCCTCATCCCGTGCGGCCTCGGCGCCCGCGACACGCTGCGCCTCGAGGCGGGCATGCGCCTCCACGGCAACGACATCGACGACACGACCACCGCCGTCGAAGCCGATCTCAACTGGATCGTCGGCTGGAAGAAGGACGACTTCATCGGCGCCTCCGTCCTGCGCGAGCAGAAAGCCGGCGGCACGACGCGCAAGATCGCCGGCTTCGAGATGCTCGACCGCGGCATCGCGCGCCACGGATATGATGTCTATATCGACGACGCCAAGTCGGGCATCGTCACCAGCGGCACGCAGACCCCGTTTCTGAAGAAGGCGATCGGCATGGCGTACCTGCCGGCCGAACACACGGCGCCGGGCGCCGAATTCGACGTGGACATCCGCGGCCGCCGCACCCGCGCGCGCGTCGTGCCGATGCCGTTTTATAAACGCAAATAGGAGACGCAATGGCGTATCCGGCCGGCCTCAAATACACGAAAGACCACGAGTGGATCGAACTGACGGGCGACCGCGGCAAGGTCGGCATCACCGACTACGCCGCCCAGCAGCTCGGCGACGTCGTCTACGTCGAGCTCCCCGAAGTCGGCGCGAAGCTGAAACAGGGGCAGTCGTTCGGCACGATCGAGTCCGTGAAAGCGGTCTCGGAGTTGTACTCGCCGGTCTCCGGTGAGGTCGCCGAGGTGAACACGGCGCTCAAGGACAAGCCGGAAGCGGTGAACGCGGACCCGCACGCCAACTGGATGATCGTCCTCAAGCTCACGAACCCGGGCGAAACCGGCGCGCTCCTCGACGCGACGCAGTATCAGGACTTGGTAAAATGACGGCTAGCTACGATGCTTTTTGACCCAGAGCCCTTCAAGTCCCGCCACATCGGCCCCGACGACACCGAACGCGACGCCATGCTGAACGTGATCGGCGCGCCTTCCATGGACGCGTTGATCGACGAAGCGATCCCGGCACGCATCCGGTTGAAGACGCCGCTGGATCTGCCGGCAGGCGTTTCGGAGTTCCAGTATCTCCGCGACCTGCGGGCCACCGCCGCGCGCAACACGGTCTGCCGCTCGTACATCGGCCTGGGCTACTACGACTGCATCACCCCGAGCGTCATCCTCCGCAACGTCCTCGAGAATCCGGGTTGGTATACGCCATACACCCCGTACCAGGCCGAGATCGCTCAGGGCCGCCTCGAAGGCCTGCTCAACTTCCAGACGATGGTGAGCGATTTGACGGGGATGGAGGTGGCGAACGCGTCGTTGCTGGACGAGGCGACGGCCGCCGCGGAAGCGATGACGCTGCTGCACCGCGTCCAGGGCAGGAAGATCGACTCGGTCGTCGGCCCCGCGCAGTTCTTCGTGTCGGACAGCTGCTTTCCGCAGACGCTGGACGTCCTCCGCGCCCGCGCCGAACCGCTCGGCATCGAGCTGGTCGTCGGCGACGTCAAGACCGTGGCGTTCGGCGATCGCGTCTACGGCGCGCTCGTGCAGACGCCGGACGAAACGGGCACGGTGCACGACCTCAACGCCTTCATGAAGAAGGCGAAGGCCGCGGGCGTGCTCGTCGCCGTCGGTACGGATCTCCTGAGCCTCGCGCTCATCACGCCGCCCGGCGAGCTCGGCGCGGACGTCGTCTACGGCAACTCGCAGCGCTTCGGCGTCCCGCTCGGCTATGGCGGTCCGCACGCCGCGTTCTTCGCGACCAGACAGGATCACGTCCGCCAGGCGCCCGGCCGCATCATCGGCGTGTCGGTGGACGCGCAGGGCAACCGCGCGTACCGCATGTCGCTCCAGACGCGCGAGCAGCACATTCGCCGCGAAAAGGCGACGTCGAGCATCTGCACGGCGCAGGCGCTGCTGGCCAACATCGCCGGCCTCTACGCCGCGTATCACGGGCCGAAAGGGATTACGGCGATCGCGCGCCGCGTGCGCGGCTATGCGAAGCTCCTCGAGCGCGAGCTGGCGGCGCTCGGCTTCAAGCAGCTCAACGATCAGTACTTCGATACACCGCGCTTCGAGGTGAACGGCGGCGCGGAGAGCGTCGGACGGATCCTCAAGGCGGCGATGGCCGCCCGGATCAATCTCGGCTACCGGCGCGACGGGACGATCCACGTCGCGCTCGACGAAACCGTGGACCTCGGCGACATCCAGTCGCTCGTCGATGTGTTCGCGGCCGGCGCGGCGAAGTCGTCCAAGCCTGGCGCGGTCGACCCGAAGACCATCAAGGACGGCGACCTCTCATATCCGAAGGGCCTCGCGCGCACGTCCACGTTCCTCACGCACCCGGTCTTCAACACGCATCACTCCGAAACGCAGATGATGCGCTACATCCGCGGCCTCGAGCGGAAGGACGTCGGCCTCGATACGTCGATGATCCCGCTCGGGTCGTGCACGATGAAGCTGAACGCGGCGTCCGAGATGCTGCCGATCACCTGGCCGGAATTCTCGCGCCTGCATCCGTTCGCGCCTGTCGATCAGGCGGCGGGGTATCAGCAGATCTTCCGCGAGCTCGAAGTGATGCTCTGCGAGATCACCGGCTTTGCCGCCGTCTCGCTCCAGCCGAACTCCGGCGCGCAGGGCGAGTTCGCCGGCCTCATGGTGATCCGCGCGTATCACCTCGGTCGTGGCGATACGTCGCGCGACGTCGTGCTGATCCCGGCGTCCGCGCACGGGACCAATCCCGCCAGCGCCGTAATGGCCGGCATGCGCGTCGTCGTCGTCGCGAGCACGAGCGAGGGGAACATCGACGTCGACGATCTGCGCGCGAAAGCGGAACTGCACCAGGACCGCCTGGCCGCGCTGATGGTCACGTACCCGTCAACGCACGGCGTGTTCGAAGAGCTGATCCAGGACGTCTGCGCGATCGTGCACGCGCACGGCGGTCAGGTGTACATGGACGGCGCGAACATGAACGCGCAGGTCGGCCTGACGAGCCCCGCGGCGATCGGCGCGGACGTCTGCCACATCAACCTGCACAAGACGTTCAGCATCCCGCACGGCGGCGGGGGACCGGGCATGGGCCCGATCGGCGTTGCGGCGCATCTCGCCCCGTATCTGCCGGGCCATCCGATCGTGGCGACCGGCGGCGCGCAGGCCATCCACGCGATCGCGGCGGCACCGTGGAGCAGCGCGAGTATCCTGCTGATCTCGTATGGCTACATGAAGATGCTCGGCCTCGACGGCATGACGGACGCGACGCGTTACGCGATTCTCAACGCGAACTACATCAAGTCTCGCCTCGAGCCGCATTACCCGGTCCTCTACACGCGCCGGAACGGCCGCGTCGCGCACGAGATGATCTTCGATCTGCGTCAGCTGAAGGCGGCGAGCGGAATCGACGAGACGGATGTCGCGAAGCGCCTCATGGATTACGGATTCCACGCGCCGACCGTGTCGTTCCCCGTGGCCGGCACCTTGATGGTCGAGCCGACCGAGAGCGAGCCGGTCGAGGAACTGGATCGCTTCTGCGACGCGATGATCGCGATCCGCGGCGAGATTCAGGCCGTGATTGACGGGAAGGCCGATCCGAAAGACAACGTGCTGAAGAACGCACCGCATACGGCGGCGGCGATCGCCGCTGACGACTGGCGGCATCCGTACTCGCGCGAGCAGGCCGCGTATCCGCTGCCGTTTCTGCGCGCCGCGAAGTTCTGGCCGAGCGTCGGGCGCATCGACAACCCGTACGGGGACCGGAACCTTATGTGCTCGTGCCCGCCGATTGAGGCGTTCGCGTAAGCGCGAGCGCCTTCTCCCGGAATCCCTCGAGCAGCGCCTTCGTCACCGGGCCGGGCCGCCCCGTGCCGATCTTCCTGTCGTCCACCCGCACGATCGGCACGACTTCGCGCGTCGTGCTGGTCAGGAACGCCTCGTCCGCGCCGAAGAGATCCTCGTCGCGCAGCACCGCATCCCTCACCGTGATCCCGCGCTCCGCTCCGACTTCGAACAGGAACTCGCGCGTGATTCCTGGCAGCAATCCCGATTCGATCGTCGGCGTCAGCGCGACGCCGTTCTTGACGATGAAGAGATTCGACTGCGTGCACTCGGCCAGCTCGCCGCGGTAATTCCGCATCACGCCTTCGAATCCGCCTCGGCGTCCCGCCTCCTGCATCGCCAGCGCGTTGTTCAACAGGTTGTTGGATTTGATCAGCGGATTCACCGACCCGGGATGGTTGCGGACGATCGGCACCAGCGCCACGGTGACGCCGTTCTCGAACACCTCGCGCGGCGGCTCCACGTGCGGCTTCACGATGACGACGACGGAGGACTTTGGTGTCGCCGCGGGGTCGTAGGTGAGCTCTCCGATGCCGCGCGTTACCAGAATGCGAATGTACGCCTCGCGATCCGCGGTGGGCAGGCCGGCGGCGTGCATCGTCTCGCGGAAGCGCGCGTCGATCTCGGCGTCGGTCAGTGGAATCGGCAGCGCCAGCATGCCGGACGACGTCCGCAGGCGGCGCATGTGGCGCTCGAAGAGGAATGACTGGCCGTTGTACGTGCGGAGCGTCTCGTAGACGCCCTCGCCGTACAGAAACCCGTGATCGAAAACGGAGATGACCGCGTGTTCCTGGTCCGACACGCGGCCGTTGACGTTGACCGTGGCACCCATCAGGTGCAGCGTACCATAAGGTAAGATTCGAGGTGGAATGAGAGTCCTGAATTCCGCGCAGATGCGCGAAGCCGACCGGCGGACGATCGAGGAGATTGGGATCTCGTCGCTGGTCCTGATGGAAAACGCGGGCCGGCAGGTCGTGGCGGCCATGGAGGCCATGTACCCGGACCTCAGCGAACGGCAGGTGGCCGTCCTCTGCGGCCGCGGCAACAACGGCGGCGACGGCCTCGTTGTCGCGCGGACGCTGCTGCAGCGCGGCGTGGACGTGGCGGTGTTCCTGATCGGGAACGTCAGCGAAGTCCGCGGCGACGCGCGGACCAACATGGAGATCCTCAGCCGCCTCGGCTTGACGACCGTCGAAATCGCCGACAGCCAGGCCTGGGAGCTGCACTTTTCTGAAGTCACGGATTGCACGTTGATCGTGGACGCGATTTTCGGCACCGGCCTCAACGCGCCGCTCTCCGGCCTCGTCGAGAGCGTCGTCGCCGACGTGAACGCGTCGGGCATCCCGGTCGTCGCGATCGATCTGCCGTCGGGCCTCTCCGCGGATTCCACCGAGCCGATCGGCGACTCGATCGAAGCGGCGCTCACCGTGACGCTGGCGGCGCCGAAGCTGCCGCTCGTCCTCCCGCCCGCGGAAACGCACGCGGGGGACATCGTCATCGCGGACATCGGCATCCCGGCGGACATTCTGGACACGCTCGAGGGCCAGCGGGTGGAGCTGCTCACGCGCGCCGCGATGCGCGAGCTGATCACCCCGCGTCAGCCGGACAGCCACAAGGGCGACTACGGCCGCGTGATGATCGTCGCCGGCTCGCGCGGCAAGACGGGGGCGGCGCATCTCGCGGCGCTCGGTGCGTTGCGATCCGGCGCGGGGCTCGTCACGGTCGCGACGCCGGCCAGCTGCCAGGCCGTCGTCGCAGCGATGGGCCCGGAATACATGACCGAGGCCCTCGACGAAACCAGGGCCGACCCCGACGCGCCGGGGGAGGGGACCGGACTTGATCCCGACAACGTGGACGGCCTGATCGAGATCGCCGGCGACGTGCTCGCGATCGGACCCGGGCTCGGCCGCGCGCCGTCCACCCGCGCGTTCATCCGTACGCTCGTCGATCGCGCGACGATGCCGCTGGTGGTGGACGCGGACGGATTGAACGCGTTCAGCGACGACCCCGACAAGCTGGCGGGGCGCGAGGGGCGGGACGTCATCATCACGCCGCATCCGGGCGAGATGGCGCGGCTCGTGGGGATGTCCACCGACGAGGTGCAGGCGAGCCGCCTCGAGATCGCACGCAACTTCGCGGTCGCGCATCATCTCTACGTCGTCCTGAAGGGGCACCGCACGCTGATCGCGACGCCGGACGACAAGGTCTTCATCAACCCCACCGGCAATCCCGGCATGGCGACCGGCGGCACGGGCGACGTGCTGACCGGCATGATCGCCGCGTGGCTGGCGCAGTTGCTGGACGCCGAAGCGGCGTGCAAGCTGGCCGTGTACCTCCACGGGATGGCGGGGGACCTCGCCGAGGCCGACGAAGGGGAAGTGTCGATGACCTCCACCGACGTCGCCGGCCACCTGGGCGACGCGATCCTCGAGCTGACCGCCCGCAAGCGCGTCGAGCGTTCCAGTAGCTGAGCAGTTGACATCGGCGCCCCTTGACGCCTCGGCGCCCGTCCCCTATACTCCTGTTGATTACCAACATGTACGACATGTTGGCTACCAACAGGAGCGCCGCATGCGCAGCGACAAGACCGACGTCCTGCAGGGCACGCTCGACCTGCTCGTGCTGAAGACCCTGGACACCCTCGGCCCGATGCACGGCTACGGCATCGCCCAGCGGATTCAGCAGGTCTCCCTCGCCGCCCTCGCCCTCAACCAGGGCACGCTCTATCCCGCGCTCCTGCGCCTGGAGCAGCGCGGCTGGGTGAAATCGCGGATCGGCCTCTCCGACAACAACCGCCGCGCCCGCTTCTACGCGCTCACCGCCGCCGGACGCCGGCGCCTCAAGCGCGAGACGGAAGAGTGGCGCCGCGCCTCGGCCATCGTCAATCAGATCCTTCGAGCCACGACCTAGGAGGCGCCATGCGTGAGTGGATCTCCCGGCTGTTCGCCATTGGCCGGCGCGGGCAGCGCGATCGCGACCTGGCCGACGAGCTGCGGTTTCATGTGGAGCAGCTCGCTGCGGATCACCAACGCCGTGGGTTGCCCCCGGAGGACGCGCGCCTCGAAGCCGAGCGCGAACTGGGCGGCATCGGCCGCACCCAGCAGGCCTGGCGCGACCAACGGACCCTGCCGTCCGCGGCGGAGATGGTCCAGGACGCTGCGTACGGATGGCGCATGCTCCGGCGCGCGCCCGGCCTCACGGTCACCGCAGGACTGATGCTCGCGCTCGCCGTGGCGGCGACGACGTCCGTGTTTGCGGTCGTCGATGCTGTGCTCCTGGCGCCGCTGCCGTTCGCCCGCGCCGATCGGCTCGTCGTCATCACCGAGAACTTCCTGCCGATGCACGCGCCGAACGCGTCGGTCGCGCCGGGTAACTTCCTCGAATGGCAAGATCGGTCGCACGCATTCTCGGCGCTCACCGCGATCGACCCGCGTCAGCAGAATCTGACGTCCGGCGGCGACCCGCTGCAGCTGTCCATTGCCGCGGTTTCGGCGGGATTCGCGTCGACGATCGGCGTCCAGCCGGCCAGTGGACGGCTCTTCACCGACGATCAGTTTCAGTCTGGACGCGAGAGCGTCGCGATCATCAGCCACGCGCTCTGGATGAGCCGCTATGGGGGCGACCCTGGCGCGATCGGACGCCCGATGGTGCTGGATGACCATCCGTACACGCTCGTCGGCGTGATGCCGGCTGGCTTCATGTTTCCTGCGCCGTCGATCGACGCCTGGGTGCCGCTGCCGATGACGCAGGCGGACCGGGACAACCGCACCGGCCACGGACTGGCCGTCGTCGGCCGTCTGCGCGACGGCATCACTATCGCCGGCGGCACGCGTGATTTGCACGCGGTCGCGGACGCGCTGCGGCGCGCGTACCCGGACTCGAACAAGGACTGGGACGTCACCGTCGTACCCGCACGCGCGGCGATGGTGGGGCAGACGACGACCGTGGTCGCCGCGGCGATGGGCGCGGTCGTGCTGTTGCTGTGCGTCGCGTGCGCCAACGTCGCGGGGCTGCTCCTGACGCACGGCTTGTCGCGAGGCCGCGAACTGGCGATCCGTGCGGCCCTCGGCGCCGGTCGCCTTCGCGTCATCCGCCAGCTGCTGACGGAAAGCCTGCTGCTCTCGCTCGCGGGCGCGGCGGCCGGGGTGTTCCTCGCCTGGGCCGTTCAGCCGATGATGGCGGCGCTGCGCCCGGCGACGCTGCTCACGTGGAAGCCGATCGCCATCGACGCCCACGCGCTCACGTTCTCGTTCGTCGTCGCCGTGACTGCCGGCGTCGTGTTCGGCACGCTGCCGGCGGTGGTGGCGTCGCGCGCGAACCTCGCCGCCGCGGCGTCCGAGCGGACCGCCGCGCGCGGATCGTCGCGGACGCGCCAGACGCTCGTGGCCATCGAAGTCGCGCTCGCGCTCGTCCTCGTCGCCGGGGCGGCGCTGCTCGGGCAGACGCTCGTCCGTGTCACGTCGCAGGATCCCGGCATCCGCGCCGACGGCGTCGTCACGATGGCCGTGTCGCTGCCGAAGGCTCGCTACGCCACCGATGCGAACGTCGACGCCTTTTACCGCTCGCTGTTGGACCGCGTCGGCGCGCTCCCCGGCGTCCGCGCGGTCGGCGCGATTCAGGCCCTGCCGCTCAGCGGCAACACCTCGGTGCGGCCGTACGACGTCGAGGGCGCCCCCAAGACCGACGCGCGGCCGACCGCGCACTATCGCATCGTGACGCCAGGCTATCTCGAGGCGATGCGCATCCCGCTGCACGCCGGCCGGCTCTTCACCACTCGCGACACCGCCGCGCAGCCGCTCGCCGTCATCGTCAACGAGACGCTGCGCCGGCAGGCCTGGGGCGATCGCAATCCGATTGGCCAGCGCATCACCTTCGGCGGCACGACGGATCACTGGGCGGAAGTCGTCGGCCTGGTCGGCGACGTGCGCCATTTCGGCCCCGGCGTACCGGCGCCGGCGGAAATGTACTGGCCGAGCGAACAGATCGATCCGATTCCCAGCGACACGCTGCGTCGCCTGCGGCGTGGCATGACGCTCGTGGTGCGCGCGGATGGGGACGACCCCTTGCGTGTGGTGCCCGAGATCCGTCAGGCGGTCCGGTCGATCGATCCGGATCAGCCGATCGCCTCCATCCGCACGATGTCGTTCCTCGTGGACCAGTCGTTGTACCTGTCGCGCGCCGCGGCGTGGCTGGTCAGCGTCTTCGGCGCGGCCGCGCTCGTGTTCGCGCTGCTCGGCATTTTTGGCGCCGCTTCGTTCGCCGTCGTGCAGCGGCGGCGCGAGCTGGCGGTGCGCATGGCACTCGGCGCCGCGCCGGAAATGGTCGCACGCCTGGTGCTGCGGAGCACGCTGCGCGGCGCGATCGCCGGCGTCGCCGGCGGCCTGCTGCTGGCGGTCGCGCTCGGCTCCACCGTGCGGGCGCTCCTCGTTGGCGTCGAGCCGGGCGATCCAATGACCCTCGCCGCGGTCAGCCTCACGCTGATCGCCGCGGCAGCCGTGGCCTGCTGGATTCCCGCACGGCGCGCGGCGCGGATCGATCCGATGCAGGCGCTGCGGCTCGATTAGAATCTCTGAAGTGCACGCCAGCAGAACGATCACGACCGCGGCCGAAGCCGAGACCGGCGCGGCCGGACGCGAGCTCGCTGCGGTGCTCACGCCGGGGTCCGTCGTCCTGTTGTTCGGCGACCTCGGCGCGGGCAAGACCGCGTTCGTGCGCGGGATGGCGGAAGGACTCGGCGTGGATCCCGGGGACGTGAGCAGCCCGACGTTCACGCTGCTGCAGGAATACCGCGGCGGACGGCTGCCGCTCTTTCACGCCGATCTCTATCGCGTGAATGACGCGCGGGAAGTCGACGAGCTCGGCCTCGAGGAGCTCGCGGCCGACGGCGTGCTGGCGATCGAATGGTCGGAAAAACTTCCGAGAACGCCCGCTCAGGCGATCCGCGTGAGCATTAAAGACGCGGGGCAGGAACGGCGTTCAGTGACGATCGAAATGCAAAATGCTGAATGACAAATGCAGGACGACCCTGCACTCGCCATTTTGCATTTCGCATTACTCGGATCGGTAGTTGGGCGCTTCCTTCGTGATCGCCACGTCGTGCACGTGGCTTTCGCGGAATCCGGCCGGCGTGATGCGAATGAGCTTCGCGTCGCGCTGCAGCTCGCCGATCGTCGCGCAGCCGCAGTAACCCATGCCGGCGCGCAGGCCGCCGACCAATTGATGGACCATGGCGGCGACGCTGCCTTTGTGGGCCACGCGCCCTTCGATCCCTTCCGGCACCAGCTTCTCGCCTGAGACCGAGCCCGTGCTCTCGAGATCGAAATCGTCCTGGAAGTAGCGGTCGCGGCTCCCGGCGCGCATCGCGCCGATCGATCCCATCCCGCGGTACTCCTTGAAGCTGCGGCCCTGATACAGGATCAGCTCGCCCGGGCTCTCGTCCGTGCCCGCGAACAGATTCCCGATCATCGTCGTGCTCGCGCCGACCGCGAGCGCCTTGGTGATGTCGCCCGAGAAGCGGATGCCGCCGTCCGCGATGACCGGCACGTTGTGCGTGTCGGCGGCGCGCGCGCAGTCCATGATCGCCGTGATCATCGGCACGCCGATGCCGGCGACCACGCGCGTGGTGCAGATCGAGCCGGCGCCGATGCCGACCTTGACCGCGTCCACGCCCTCGGCGATCAGCGCGTGCGTCCCTTCGGCGGTCGCGACGTTCCCCGCCACGAGATCGACGTCGGGGAAGCGGGCACGCACGCGTCGGACCATGTCGAGCACGCCCTGCGAATGGCCGTGCGCGGTGTCGATGACGAGGACGTCGACGTTCGCGGCCACGAGCGCTTCCGCGCGCTCCATCGTGTCGCGCGCGACGCCGATCGCCGCGCCGCAGCGGAGGCGGCCCAGCGAGTCCTTCGACGCGTTCGGATATTTCACGGCCTTCTGGATGTCCTTGACCGTGATCAGCCCCTTCAGCCGGAATTCCTTGTCCACGACGAGCAGCTTCTCGACCTTGTGCTGGTGCAGAATCTCGCGCGCGGCATCGAGGGTCGTGCCGACCGGCACGGTGATCAGGTGCTCGCGGGTCATGATGTCGGCGATCGGCCGGCTGACGTTCGTCTCGAAGCGCAGATCGCGGTTCGTCAGGATCCCGACCAGCCGGCCTTCCTTGCTGCCGTCGTCGGTGATCGGGACGCCCGAGATGCGGTACTTCTGCATCAGGTCCAGCGCTTCGAAGATCCGGTTGGTGGGGGAGAGCGTGATCGGATTCACGATCATTCCGCTCTCCGAGCGCTTGACGCGATCGACCTCGGAGGCCTGCTCCTCGATCGTCAGGTTCTTGTGGATGACGCCGAGGCCACCGTGCTGCGCCATCGCGATGGCGAGCAGCGATTCCGTGACCGTGTCCATGGCCGCGCTGACCAGCGGGACGTTGAGCCGAATCTTGCGCGTGAGCCGCGTGCTGACGTCCACCTGGTTGGGCACGACCCGCGAGTGCTGCGGAACGAGCAGGATGTCGTCGAAGGTGAGCGCCGTCTGCAGTTCGCTGCCGGAGCCGCGCGTCCAGACTTCCTTCAGATCGTCCAGCGACTTGATCTCGCTCATTGGGTGGCTCCGTGGCACTTCTTGTATTTCTTCCCGCTGCCGCAGGGGCACGGATCGTTGCGTCCGACTTTGGGCTGATCGTGGCGGACGGTCTTCACGGCGGCGTCGTCGCCGCCGACGCGCGCGGGCTGATTCTGAGCCTGCCGCGCCGAAGCCGCGCCTTGAGGCGCCGCGGCGGAGGCGGGCCCACCGAACGCGGGACGCGGATTGTCTGAACCGCCGCCGGTGAGCGTCAGCGGCGTCTTCGGCCGGCGGACCGGTGCGCGCGGCGCGGCCTCCGCGCCGTCGCCCTGCACGGGCCGCAGCCACCACATGTAGCGGACGATTTCCTCGTCCACCCGGAACTTCATCGCCTGGAACAGCTCGAAGCTTTCCTTCTTGTACTCGATGAGCGGATCGCGCTGGCCGTAGCCGCGCAGGCCGATGCCTTCTTTCAGGTGGTCGAGGCTGTAAAGATGATCCTTCCACTGCGCGTCGACGATCTGCAGCATGATGTCGCGTTCGACGCGCTGCAGGATCTCGCGGCCGACGATCTTCTCCTTGTCCTCGTACTGCGCGACGATGGCCGCCCAGAGCATCTCGCGGATCTCGTCGGACGTTCGATCGGAGAAGTCGAGCTTGTCGACGGCGGCCGGTTCGATGGCGAAGATGCGGGAGACTTCGCGCCGCAGCGCGTCGAGATCCCACGCCTCGAAATCCGCCTCCCGCGCCGCGTACGTTTCGATGATCGAATCCAGCTGATCCTCGGCGAGCGCCATCAGATATTCGCGCGTGTCGACGAACGTGCCTTCCTCGTCGAGCTGAATCTTCCCCTCGAGGACTTCGCGGCGCTGCGCGTAGACGTTCTCGCGCTGCTTGTTCATCACGTCGTCGTACTCGAGGAGGTGTTTGCGGACGGAGAAGTTCTGCGCTTCAACCTGCTTCTGCGCGCGCTCGATCGCTTTGCTGACCATCCCGTGCTCGATTGGAACGCCTTCCTCCATCCCGAGCTTCTGCATGAAGCCGGAGATGCGGTCGGAGCCGAAGATGCGCATCAGGTCGTCTTCGAGCGACAGGTAGAAGCGCGAGGAGCCCGGGTCGCCCTGACGGCCGGCGCGGCCGCGCAGCTGGTTGTCGATGCGGCGCGCTTCGTGGCGTTCGGTGGCGAGGATGTGCAGGCCGCCGAGCGCGACGACGTCCTCGTGCTCCGCGTCACATTGCTTCTTGAAGTGCTCGAAGATCCGGTTGTACGGCTCCTTCGGGACGCGGTAGAACGCGTCGAGATGGTAGAAGTAGACGTACTGCTCGTCCTCGACGAACCGTTCCTCGCCCTTCGGCAGACGCTCCGCGATCTCCTCGGCCAGGCACTGCTGACGCGCCATGAACTCGGCGTTGCCGCCGAGCAGGATGTCCGTGCCGCGGCCGGCCATGTTGGTGGCGATCGTCACCGAGCCCTTGCGTCCGGCCTGCGCCACGAACTCGGCTTCCTGCGCGTGGTACTTCGCGTTCAGCACGACGTGCTTGTCCGCGCCGCCGCCCGTCGTCGTCCCGCGCTTCAGGCCGCGGCGATCGAGCAGCGTCGAGAGCTTCTCGGACTTCTCGATCGACACCGTGCCGACGAGGACGGGACGGCCGGCCTCGTGTTCGGAGACGATCTCCGTGACGATCGCGTCCCACTTTTCCGGCTCGGTGCGATACACGAGGTCCGGATTCTCGATGCGGCGCAGCACGCGGTTCGGCGGGATGATGACGACGTCGAGGTTGTAGATCTTGGCGAACTCTTCGGCTTCGGTGTCGGCCGTGCCGGTCATGCCGGACAGCTTCTTGTACTTGCGGAAGTAGTTCTGGAAGGTGACGGTCGCGAGCGTCTGGTTCTCGCGCTCGATCTTCACCTTCTCCTTCGCTTCCACCGCCTGGTGGAGGCCATCGCTCCAGCGCCGTCCCGGCATCAGGCGGCCGGTGAATTCGTCGACGATGATGACCTCGCCGTCCTTCACCATGTAGTCCACGTCGCGCGTGAACAGTGCGTGGGCGCGCAGTCCCTGGTTGATGTGGTGGAGCAGCGGCATGTTGACCGGGTCGTACAACCCGCCGGGCTGCAGGCGATGCGTCAGCATCTGCTCGGCCTTCTGCATGCCGGTCTCGGTCAGGGTGACGGTCTTGTGCTTTTCATCTTTTATATAGTCGCCGGTCGCTTCGAGGGCTTCGCGCTCCTCGGCTTTCGTGTCGCCGCGCACGACCGCGCCAGGCTTCAGGCGCGGAATGATGCGATCGACCTCGTAGTACAGGTCCGTGGACTCTTCGGCCGGTCCCGAGATGATCAGCGGCGTCCGGGCTTCGTCGATCAGGATGCTGTCCACCTCGTCGACGATCGCGAAGTGATGCCCGCGCTGGACGTAATGCGCGAGCTCGAACTTCATGTTGTCGCGGAGGTAGTCGAAGCCGAATTCGTTGTTCGTTCCGTAGGTGATGTCGGCGGCGTAGGCGACCTGGCGCTCGGCGTCGTTCAGGTCGTGCTGAATCACGCCGACGGTCATCCCGAGGAAGCGGAAGATCTTCCCCATCCACTCCGAGTCGCGGCGGGCGAGGTAGTCGTTGACGGTGACGATGTGAACGCCCTTGCCTTCGAGCGCGTTGAGGTAGGCCGGCAGTGTGGCGACGAGCGTTTTGCCCTCGCCGGTCTTCATCTCGGCGATCTTGCCGTGATGCAGCGTCGCGCCGCCGATGAGCTGGACGTCGAAGTGCCGCATGTTCAGGACGCGGCGGCCGGCTTCACGGACGACGGCGAACGCCTCGACCATCAGGTCGTCGGCCGTCTCGCCCGCGGCGACGCGCTGGCGGAACTCGGCGGTCTTGGCGCGCAGCCCCTCGTCGCTAAGCGCCTGCGTTTGAGGTTCGAGCGCGTTGACTTCGCCGATCAGCGGACGCAGCCGCTTCAGTTCGCGATCGTTTGCGGTTCCGACGACTTTAGCAAGAATTGTTTGAAGCATCTAGGGCGCGGGGCAGAGACCCGGGATATCCAACGATTGTAACACCTGTAGGGGCCGACCTTGGTCGGCCCTAGGGCGGAGCAAGCTCCGCCCCTACACGGCTCGGAACTGGCAACTGAGAACTGGGTTTAGCGGTCTGCGGGCTGGGTGAGGAGCTGGAGCGGGTTGATCAGGCGTCCGTTGACCAGGATTTCGTAGTGCAAGTGCGATCCGGTCGAGCGTCCGGTCGATCCGACCAGGCCGATGATGTCGCCGCGCTTGACGGTCGCGCCGGCCTTCACCTCGAACGCGCTCAGGTGACCGTAGCGCGTCTGCAGGCCGAAGCCGTGGTCCAGCAGGATCATGTTGCCGTAGTCGCCGTTGAAGGTGGCGGTTTCGACCACGCCGTCGGCGGTCGCGTACACCGGCGAACCCTTTTCCGTGGAAATGTCGAGACCCTGGTGGAAGCCGTGCTCGCCCGTGAACGGATCGCTGCGCCCGCCGAACTGTCCGGTCAGCCAGCCGTGCGCCGGCCAGATGGACGGCGTCGCGGCGGCGAGCGCCTCGCGGCGTTCGACGTTCTTCCGCACGTAGCTCAGGCGGCTCTCGAGTCCCTGGAGCAGGTCCTTGAGCACGCCGAACGTATCTTCAGGGGAGGCCAGCGCGGTGGCGACGACGCTCGACAGCGCGGCGTTTGGCTGCGTGCCGCCCGCGGCGCGCGTCTTGACGATCGCGGGAAGCTTTTTCATCGCCTGCGCCTCGGCCGGGTCGACCGACGCGCGTTCCCCGAGGTCGTCGATGACGCCTTCGAGCGACTGAATCTGCGTCGTCAACTCACCGGTCGCGGCGCGATAGCTGCTGTTTTCGACCTGGAGGACCGTGTTCCTGGAGTGGAGCTGCTCGATCTCGGTGAGGGCGCTCCAACGGGCGCCGAGGCCGATCAGCACGGGGATCATCAACACCACGGCGACGCCTGCGAGGGCAGGGCGCAGACGGATGGTCAGCCGGCGCATGACGCCGTTCGAACGATCCGCAATCAGTACCGTGTAACGCCGAGGACCCATGCTTATGCCAATACCTGTTTCATGCTTTGGAGATGGCCGACTGGGGGATAGGCGGGGACCCGACCCACCGAGTTCCCGCACTGTATCACACGGTGTATCGGTGCCAAAGGCTCAAGTGCTATGGGCGAAAGTCGAGCGAAGACTCACAACATCCGGAACTGCAACGCCTCGGCAACATCGTCGGCCCGGACGTCGTCTGCACCCGCGAGGTCGGCGATTGTCCGAGCCACTTTGCGGACGCGATCGTACCCGCGCGCGCTGAGGCCCAGTCGCGCCACGGCGCCGCCCAGCACCTTCGCGGCGGCGCGGTTCATCGCGCAGTGCCGCGCGAGCAGCGCCGGCGTCAGCTCCGCGTTCGTCCGGACGCACGTCCGCGCGCCGGCGTATCGCTGCCGCTGACGTTCGCGAGCGGCCACCACCCTGGCGCACACGTCGGACGACGGTTCTCCCGACCTGGTGGCGGCGAGGGCATCGGGCGGAAGCGCCGGGACCTCGACCGTGAGGTCCAGACGATCGCGCAGCGGCCCGGACAGTCGATCGCGATACCGCGCGATCTGCTGCGGCGTGCACCGGCACTCGCGCACCGTGTGGCCCAGGAATCCGCACGGGCACGGGTTCATGGCGCCGACGAGCATGAAGCGGGCGGGGAAGACAGCCGAGCGCGCCGCCCGCGCAATCGTCACGCTGCCTTCCTCGAGCGGCTGCCGCAGCACTTCGAGCACGTGGCGGCTGAACTCGAGCATCTCGTCCAGAAACAGCACGCCGTGATGCGCGAGGCTCACCTCGCCCGGACGCGGCTGCGATCCGCCGCCGACGAGCGCGGCGTCGGAGATGGTGTGGTGCGGCGCGCGAAACGGACGCGCGGCGAGCAGGCCGGCGCCAGTCGGGAGGAGCCCCGCGACGGAATGGACCGCCGTCGCCTCCAGCGCTTCGTCGAACGTCAGCGGCGGCAGGATCCCCGCCACCCGCCGCGCCATCATCGTCTTGCCCGCGCCCGGCGGACCGACGAGCAGCAGGCTGTGCGCGCCGGCCGACGCAATCTCGAGCGCCCGGCGAGCGAGCAGCTGCCCGCGGACGTCGGCGAGGTCGGGCATCTCGTGCGCGACGACCGGCGCCGATGGCGCGGGCGGGCTCGGCGGCGCGCAGGGATCGTTCAGCGCTCGGACTGCGTCGCCGAGCGACGACACGGGAAATACGTCGAGGCCGGCGACGATCGACGCCTCGCCGGCGTTCGCGGCGGGGAGGACGATGCCTGCGAGCCCTTCGCGCCGGGCCGCGGCGGCGATCGGCAGCACCCCGCGCGCGGCGTGAATCGAGCCGTCCAGCGACAGCTCGCCGAGGATCACCAGATCCGCGATCTCGCGGCGCTCGACGGTGCCTTGCGCGGCCAGGACGCCCAGCGCGATCGGCAGGTCGAACGACGCGCCGGCCTTCCGCACGTCCGCCGGCGCGAGGTTCACCGTGATGCGATGCGGCGGGAACTCGAATCCCGAGTTGCGGATCGCGCTCCGGACCCGATCGCGGCTTTCACGGACGCTGGCGTCCGGCAAACCGACCATCGTGAAGCCGGGGAGGCCGAACGATACGTCCACCTCGACGTGCACCGCGCACGCCTCGACCCCGAAGACCGCCGCCGTCCGCAGCCTGGCGAGCACGGATCCGCCGGTGCAAGAGACGTCGCGACAGGGGATCGTCGATTTTCCTGGGCTTTTTGCGGAGTCGCCGGCAGCAGGCGGCAGTTTCTGCCACGCCTTCTCCTGCACGGTGTGCAGCACTGGACAACTTCGTCGCCCAGGCCGATATCCTGATTACTGTCCTCTTCTTTAGCCCAATTCTGAACATCATGTAGCGCCGACCCTGGTCGGTCCTGGGCCGAGCAAGCTCGGCCCTACGTGCGCACGGAGAAAGACCCATGCTGGACGCCTTCAAGTCGATGACCGGCGGCAAGAACAAGGGTGTGCAGGAACAGCGCACCGAACTGGAGCTGCTGATCGCGACGGCTCGCGAAGAGCGCGGTGCGCTCAGCGCGATGCTCACCGCGCTGACGGCGCGCAGCGCGAAGCTGACGCCGCTCAGCAAGTCGCTCGAACAGGTGAGCGACCGGGCAGTCGGCGTGACGGCGCGGCTCGACGACATCGCGAAGCGGCTCGGCGCCCTCGACGATCGGACGAAGGAGCTCGACGAAGTCGACAAGCGCATCGCCCTCCTGAAGGACGCCGCGACGCAGGCGGAGCAGACGACGCAGAAGGCGATCGGCCAGGACGGGGAGCTCCAGAAGCATCGCGAGGCGGTCCAGCAGCTGGTGTCGCAGGCGCTGCAGACCCAGGCGAGCCTCGACACGCTGAAGAAGGAGCGGGGGGCGCTCGAAGAGCTGCGCAGCCAGCTCCGCGAAGCGCAGAACGAAGTGAAGCAGTCGGTCGGCCAGGCCGCGGCCCTGAGGGGCGAGTTCGATCAGATTCGATCGATCGGCACGGCGCTGACGCAGGACTACGGCAAGATCCGCGACACCTCACGCGAAGCGCGCGAGGACACGGACGCCGCGATGGCGACGGTTAAAGAGGTCGAGAAGAAGCTCGGCCCGCTCGCGCACCTCCACGAGCTGAGCCGGAACACCGAGGAGCGGCTCACGTCGCTGAACGCCCTCGCCGAACACGTCTCGCACAAAACCAAGGCGCTCGAAAGCCAGCAGCAGTCCATCGAGCACGCCGTCGTCCAGGCCAATCGCGTGAACGAGATGGTGTGGTCGATGGACGTGCAGATCGCCAAGCTGAACGAAGGCATGAAACAGGCGGCGAAGGCCGAGGAGACGATCGGCCGGATCGAGAAGCTGTCGCAGGAGACCGGCACGCAGCTGGACACCGCGACGCAGACGCGCCAGGAAGCCGAGCGCGCCGCCGGTAAGCTGACGAAGGACGCCGGCGCGCTCCTCGAGGCCGTGCGCGCACAGGTGGACACGCTCGGGATCAGGAAGAAGGAGTTCGAGGCGTTCGACGAGCGCGTGCGCGCGCTGACGACCGCCGTCCGCGACGGCGAAGTGCGCATGGACACGCTGTCCACGAAGGACAAGCACGTGATCGCGCTCGCGACGAAGGTGGACACGCTGTCCAAGCGGTTCGAGACGCTGTTCGTTCAATCCGACGACCTGACGAAGAAGCAGCTCGCCCTCGAGACGTTGAACGAGCAGCTCGGGCAAGTCGACGAGCTGGCCAAGAAGACGTCGTGGCAGATGGACTCGCTGAAGCAGAGCCGCGCGGACCTCGACGTCCTCCGTCAGGACGTCCAGGAGTTCTACAAGTCGCACGGGGCGATCGCGCAGCTGCGCGACAAGCTCGGCTCGGATCGCCTGGCGCTCGAGGCCTTCGACAATCGCATGACCGCGCTGTCGACGCGCGCGCCGGAGCTCGACGCGAAGATGGACGCCATTCTCGGCAAGATGACGCTCGTTGACGAGGGGACGCAGAAGGCGGCGCGGCTGCACGAGACAGTCGCCGATCTCGACGCGCAGATCTCGCGCGTCAGCGCGCGCGTGCCGTTCGTCGAGAAGCTCGAAGGCCGCCTCGACGGCCTCAATCAGCTCAACGCCGACGTGGACAAGCGGCTCGCCGAGCAGCTTGCGCGCCGCGCCGAGCTCGACACGCTCAAGGCGTCGTGCGACGGCCTGGCGGAGCAGATGGTGGACGCACAGCACAAGCTCGAGTCCGTGCGCCAGCTGCAGCAGCGGCTCGTGCCGCTCGTCGCGGAGCTGAACGCGCTCCGGACGTCCATCGGCACCGCGCACGAGCGGATCAACGGCGTGAAGTTCGACGAGACGACGGTCGCGGAGCAGGAGAAGCGCTTCGCCGAGCTCCTGATCGCCAGCCAGGCCGTGGCGACCGAGGTCGCCGAGCGCACGCGCCAGATGCAGACGCTTTCCGAGGAGCTCGCGCGATCGACCGGCCTCAAGGACGAAATGCTCGCGGAGCTCGATCGCGTCCACAGCCGGCAACGCGACACGGTCGGCCAGGTCCAGGCGCTCGAGGATCAGCTGGGCCGGGCGGAGAAGACGTTCAAGCAGCTCGAACAACGGCGGACGCAGGTCGCGTTCGGCGAGAAGAAGCTGACAGCCGTCGAAACGCGGCTCGCCGACATCAAGCAGATCGCCGACGAGCTCGAGACGAGCATCCAGGCAATCGCGAGCCGCGAGCAGCTGGTGAACGCGGTGAAGGCCGAAGTCGAGCACGTCCACGGGATCAGCGCGCGCAGCAAGGCGGATCTCGCGCACGTCACCGAGCACCGCGGCGAAGTCGCCGCGCTGAAGACGCGCGTGGACGAGCTCCTGTCGCTCATCGGCCAGACCGACGACCGCATCGCGGCGATCGACGGGCGGCGCAAGATGGTCGACGAAGTCCAGAACAAGGCCAACGCGATCGTCCACCTGCTGGACGACGTACGGGTGAACCTCGAGTCGCTGGGCGAGCAGAAGGTGGTCGTGGATCACGTGGCGGAGAAAGTCGCGCAGCTCGAGTTCATGCTGCAGGAGTCGCGCAACACGCTGCGATCGCTGCAGCAGGAGCGCGAGATCGCCGAGCGCATCGCCGCGAACATCAAGCAGCTGCGCGCGAAGACGGCGGGGTCGGAAAAGAGCAAGAAAACCGCTTAGCGCGGAATCAGCTTCAGGCTGACCGAGGACTTCTGGCCCTCGGTCAGCGTCACTCTCGACGCGGCGCGCGACACCGACTCGAGCAGCGCCGGATCTTTCCAGCCTTCCGTCACCTCGTCGGCCTGCAGCCAATCGACCGCCGCGACGTAGTAGTCGCCGGGCGGGAGTCCCGCCCAGAAGAAGGTTCCGTCTCGCTGGCCCGTCAACAACGTCTGGAAGCGGGAGCCTTCGTACCACCGATCCTTGTCAGTCGAGAAGACGAGGGCGTGGTAACGAGTCACAGGCCGCCCGGCCGCGTCCGTGACGCCGCCGTCCAACTGCGTCACCTGATTCGTCAGGAGGATTTCGACATCCTTCAGCGATTGATCGTTCGTACCGAAGGGCAACGGCGTATCCGTCACGTCGACGCCGTTCGCCACGATCGACTTCAGCGTCCATCCGCTGGGGACGTTCACGGCGCGCAAGCGGCCGAGCCCGTTCGCATATCGCACGTCGAACCTCAGGTCGCTCCGCGTGTCGGCCTGAGGCCCTGTCCCCTTGAACGGCACGAGATCCGGCTCAGAAGGAGCGAACAGAACGTTCACGTTCGTCCGGGCTGGTGCGGATCCGCCTTCGAAGATGATTCGACCGGTGATCGTCGAACCTGGTTGCGTCTGGACCGTGAGTCCGATGACGTCGCCGCCGGTCACCTCGACGATCTGCCAGCACGCTTCCGTGCCCTTGAACGCACCGATGACGTACTCGCCCGGCGGCACGTTGGGAAACTCGAACGAGCCGTCGCGTTCGGTTCGCGCGCCGAAGGAATCCGTCGCCACCGCGGTCGATCGGCGGCTGGTCCGCATCTCGACGCCGCCCTGGAACGGCTCGCCGTCAGATCCCACCGTCCGCCCTGCCACGCGGGCCGTTCGTACGGCCGCGACGTTGAAGTCGATGTTGGTTACGTTTTCGGAGATGCCGACCGTGATCGTCTGCGCCTCGGCGGCATTCGGCGTACCTGGGAAGTACGTCGGGGCATATCCCGGCATATCTTCCCGGCCGATCTGCCCTAAGTCGGCGCCGACGACGTATCGGCCGGGCTGAAGTCCGTAGACGCGGAAGCGACCCCGGTCGTCGGTCCGCTGCGACAGCACGCCGGCGCCAACCAGCTGGCGGCGTCCACCGGCGAAGCCCATTCTGTAGACGCTGACGTTGACACCCTCGAGAGGATCGCCGCTCTCGTCGGCGACGTGGCCGACGATCGCGCCGTGACG
>Ga0193726_1001115_pt1 | contig 22771 bp, 14 predicted proteins | sample H2c1metaG_FD_144928 | JGI IMG/M metagenome (GOLD analysis project Ga0193726, IMG submission 144928) | Soil microbial communities from a riparian zone of the East river system, Colorado, United States - H2c1 | ecosystem: Environmental > Terrestrial > Soil > Riparian zone | place: USA: East River...
GAGAAGGCCGAATGTCGCTGCCATCAGCGACGCCGCGATCGACACGCCGAGAAAACCGATCACGCTCCCGGAGATCCGGACCTTGAACACGACGATGGCGAACGCGAACGACACGAGCAGCGTCATCAGCGACACGATCGTCATGCTGATCGTCTTGCCCGCCAACAGCGAGAGCCGCGAGATAGGCGCGCTTCGCAGCCGCTTCCACAGGCCCTTCTGCCGCTCGAGCAGAATCTCGATCCCGAGACTCGTCGCGGCGAAGAGCAGAAACTGGAGGCCCATGCCCGCGAACGAGTGCGCGTATCCGTTGTAGGCGATGTTCTCGCCGGACGTCACCGCGACTTCGTGCGTCGAGTACGGCATCGTGAGGCCGGGCGCGCGCGTCGTGCTGCCGGGTGTCGTCGTGTCGACCTTGTTGTAGAAGTCCTGTACCGAATGGAGCATCGTCGCGAGCGCCTTCTGATCGTCCGCCGGCATCTTCGTGCCGGGCAGGCGGTTGAGCGCATCGTCCACCGCCTGGCGGCCGGCCGGGCCGGAGAACATCTCCTTGCTCACGGCTTCCATGACATGCTGCGTGAGGATGCCGCGCACCATCGCGAGCTCAGTGGCATGCGACGGGTCGTACGGCAGCTCGAGCTGCGGCTTGTCGCCGCCGGCAAAGAACGCCTTCCCCGCCGCGTCGCCGAATCCCTTCGGGATGATGACGCCGACGGTTATCTTCCCGTGGCGCACCAGATCGCGCGTCTCGTCTGCCGTCGGCTGCGACAGCGTGAAGTTCTTTTCCGTCTGCGCGCTCGCCACGATGCCTCTGGAGATCGCGCTGCCGTCCAGATCGACGATCGCGACCGGGATCTTCGCCGCCTCCGAATTCTTGCTTGGCCCGGAAAAGATCGATCCAAAGAACGACGCGATCGCGATCGGCACGATGAAGCTCATGATCACGGCGCGGCGGTCGGCGAAGAACAACTGGAGGTCCTTCCGGACCATGGCGACGATGGGTATCAGCATCAGTCGCGCAGGCTCCTTCCCGTCAGCGTGAGGAAGACGCTCTCCAGATTCGCGCGTCCGCCGTCCGGGCCCACCGGCACGCCCGCGTGGAGGCCCGCCAGCGTGTCGTTCGCGATCACGCGCCCGTGGTCGATGACGACGATCCGGTCGGCCAGGCGCTCGGCCTCTTCCATGTAATGCGTCGTGTAGAGGAGCGCCTTGCCGCGCTTCTTCAGCACTTCGAGGTTGTCGAAGATCGCGTTGCGGCTCTGCGGATCGACGCCGACCGTCGGCTCGTCGAGCAGCAGGATGTCGGGATCGTGCAGCAGGCCGGCCGCGAGATTCAGCCGCCGCTTCATGCCGCCGCTGAACGTCTTCACACGATCGCCGGCGCGATCCGCCAGCTCGACGAGCTCGAGCGCCGCCGCGATCGCGCGATCGAGCGCGGATCCGCTCAGATTGTAGAGCGCGCCGAAGAAACGCAGGTTGGCGCGTGCCGTCAGCTCGTCGTACAGCGCAAGGTCCTGCGGCACGAGGCCGATCCGCCGCTTCGCCGGATCCGTGTCGCCCGACAGCCGATGGCCGCCGATGAGCACTTCGCCGCGGTCCGGCGTGACGAGCCCCGCGATCATCTGCACCGTCGTCGTCTTGCCGGCGCCGTTTGGTCCGAGGAGGCCGACGAGCTGGCCCGGCTCGAGCGAGAACGACACGTCGTTCACCGCGACCAGATCTTTGTACGTCTTTCGGAGACTGTTGACTGTCAGCATGGCGCGGGTCCGTCCCCGACGTGGGTAAGCTTACTCGCCGAGCGCCACAATCGGATTGATTTTCGTCGCGCGCCGCGCCGGCAGCGCGCAGGCGACAATCGCCACCACCGCGAGCACCGCCGTGACGATGGCGAGCACGGCCGGATCGGTGGCGCTGACGCCGAAGAGCGCGCTCTCGAGGCTCCGGCGCAGGGCCAGCGCGCCGATGGCGCCGAGCGCAAACCCGCCGGCGATGAGCAGCAGGCCCTCCCGCAGCACGAGCTCGAAGATCGCGCCGGCGCTGCTGCCCAGCGCGATGCGGATGCCGATTTCCCTGGTGCGCTGCGTCACGAGATACGCGAGGACGCCGTAGATGCCGATGGCCGAGAGCAGCAGCGCGACGACGCCGAAGGCCAGCGACAACAGCACGGGCGATCGCCGCGTCGTCAGCGACTTCTCCGTCCGCTCCTCCATCGTCTGCGTCTCGAAGATCGGGAGCTCGCGATCGACGCCGTTGATCGCGCCGCGGACGGCGCTGGTGAGCGAGGTCGGCTCGCCGGCCGTTTTGATCGCGAACGTCATGCTGCGCGCGGCGTCCTGCGCGATCGCGAAGTAGTACGCCCCGACCGCCTTCGGCCCCTCGACGAGATCCTTCAGCTTCATGTCGCCGATGACGCCGACCACCGTGTAGAACACCGTCTTGTCGTTGACCGCCAGCAGATTGTTGATGTCGGTCGGCATGTACATCCGGCGGCCGATCGGATCCTGATTGGGCCAGAACCGCCTGGCCAGCTTGTCGTCCACGATGACGACCTTCGGAGCGGACGCGGCATCGCGATCCTCGAACAGGCGGCCGCGCAGGCGCTTCACGCCCATCGTCTCGAAGTAGCCCGGCGTCGCGTACACCTGCTGGGGCGAGATGACCGACTCGCCCGGCTGCATCTGGTACCCCTCGGCGAGGATCACGCTGTCGTTCTGGTTCCCGCCGAACGGGATCGTCGTCGTCGCGCCGGCCGACCCGACGCCCGGCAGCGCGCGGATGCGCCGCAGCGCCGCGTCGGTGAACTGGACCATCGCTTCCTCTTTCGCATAGTGCGAGCGCGGCAGCGTGATTGACGCGGTCAGCACGCGATCGGCGTTGAAGCCAGGATCGACCGCGAGGACGTGGCGGAAGCTCGCGAACAACAGCCCGGCGCCAATGAGGAGGACGAACGCAAAGCCCACCTGCGCGACGACGAGCGCGCGGCGCAGCGTCCGCGCGCCGCGGCCGGCGGTGCCCGATCGTCCTTCCTCGCGCAGTACGGTCGTGAGGTTCGCCGGCAACGCGCTCGCGACCGGAATCAGGCCGAGGACGATGCCGATCACCGCGGCCATGCCGATCGTGAGGGCGACGACCACGCCGTCAAGGCGGATTTCCTCCCCGCGCGGGAGATCCTGAATGCCGAGCGTGCCGAGCGCGCGCAGCCCGGCGTAGCCGACGAAGAGGCCCGCCACCGCCGACACGAGCGTCAGCACGACGCTCTCGGTCACGAGCTGGCGCGCGAGGCGCCAGCGCCCGGCGCCGAGGGCGAGGCGCGTCGCCAGCTCCTTCATCCGCACGCGCGAGCGCACCAGCACAAGGTTCGCGACGTTGACGCCGCCGATGAGCAGGACGAACAGCGCGCCGCCCCAGACGAGGTACAACGTCGCCTTGACGTCGCGCACCAGGTTGTCCTGCGCGCGCGACACGCGCGTGTGGAAGCCGGCGTTGATCAGCAGTTCCTTGTACTGCGGGAACCGATCGAGATTCGCGGCGTTCAACGCGTCGATCTGCGCCTGCGCCTGCTCCAGCGACGCGCCCGGCTTCAGCCGCGCGATGTTCTGGAAGTTGTTGTTGTGGCGATGCTGGTCCGACTTCTGCTCCGCGTTGAACGCGAGCGGCCTCCACAACATGATGTTGGGATTCACGAACGTGAACGAGGCCGGCATCACGCCGACGACGGTGTAGGGCTGACCGTCGAGGCGCAGATCGCGCCCGACTGCGTTGGGATCGCCGCCGAACTGCGTCTGCCAGAGCGCGTAGCTGAGAATGATCTTCTGCTCGTTGCCGGTCTGACCGTCCTTCTCGTCGAACGCGCGCCCGGACCGCACCGGCACGCGCAGCAGGCGAAAGAACGACGGCGTGACGTTCATCACGCGGATCCGCGTCGGCACTCCGCCCTGCTCGACGTTGACGTTGCTGGAGTTGAACAGCGCCTGCTCCTCGAACACCGAGACGTCGCGCAGGCGATCGTAATAGTCCGGCACGCCCGCGCCGCCGACGTCGGCGCCCGCCTTCGGGTACAGGTTCTCCATCACGAGAATGCGCTCCGACTCAGGGACCGGCAGCGGCCGCAGCAGGACGTTGTAGACGACGGAGAACAGCGCCGTGTTGGCGCCGATGCAGACGGCGAGCGTCAGCGCGGCGGTGATCGTGAACGCCTTGTCCTTCAGGAGCAGGCGGAGACCGACGCGGACGTCGTTCAGCATGGGGATCCTCGTGACGATAGACGGAACGGGACCGTGAATGTTCCTGGGTTACTCGACCCGCAGGGCGTCCGACGGATTGACGCGCGCCGCCCGGCGCGCCGGCACCAGGTTGGCCAGGGCGGAGACGCTCAGCAGCACGGCGGCCGCCACGCCCCACGCGATCGGATCGGCGGCGCCGATGCCGTACAGCGCGCTCGAGATCCACCACGACGCCCACGCCGCGAGCACGCCGCCGACGCCCAGGCCGACGGCGGCCACGCGCAGTCCCTGCCGCATGATCATCGCGAGCACCGACGCCGGCGCCGCGCCGAGCGCGAGGCGGATCCCGATCTCGCGCGTCCGCTGCGCGACCGAGTACGCGATGACGCCGTACAATCCGATCGCCGCCAGCGCCATCGCCACGAGCCCCACGACCCCGACGAGCCATGCGCTCGCGCGCACGAGAAACAGCGTCGTCGCCACCTCGCCCTCCATCGTCTGGCTTTCGACGAAGACGAGATTCGGCTCGAGCGCGAGCAGTTCGCGGCGCATGTCGCGCAGGAGCGCCGGGGCGTCCGCGCTCGTGCGGGCGATGATGATGTTGTACGCACTCGGCTGCTGGGTGCGGGCGGCGTGGATGAACGGCATCGGCGCCTCGCCGATCGTCGAGACCTTGTGATCCGCGGAGACGCCGACAATCACGAATGGCCTGCCGTTGACGCCGCCGTTCGCGTTGAACGTCTTGCCGATCGCGCTCGTGCCGGGCCAGTAGCGCTTCGCCATCGTCTCGTTGATCACGGCAACGCGCGGCGAGTCCGGGCGGTCGTCGTCGGTGAAGCCGCGGCCCTCGAGAATCGGAATGCCGATGGTCCGGAAATACTCCGGCGTCACGCGCGTCGCGTTGACGATGTCGCCGCGCTCACCGGGCGCGTGCCGGCCAGGAATCCAGATGTCCCACTGATTCCCATTCAGCGAGAACGGCACGAACGTGGCGAGCGCCGCCGAGTCGACGCCGGGAATCGCGCGCACGCGCGCCAGCGCCTGGTCGTAGAAATGGAGGCTGCGCTCCGGCGAGTACTGCACCATCGACGTGTCGAGCGACACGAGGGCCAGCCGATCGATCGCGAAGCCGAGGTTCGCGTGCTGTTCCGCGAGCAGGCTCCGCGTGAGCAGCGCCGCCGTCACGAGCAGCGTCGTCGTCACCGCCATCTGGCAGGCGACGAGCGCGTCGCCGAGCGTCCACCCGAAGCCGGCCGACCGCGACACGAGCTTTTCGCCACGCAGATCCGCGACGAGGTTCGCGCGCGACGCTCGGGCGGCGGGGATCAGCCCGGCGACGAGGCCGGCGACGAGCGTCGCGACGGTCGTGAAGATCAGTGCGCGACGGTCGATGCGGAGATCGAACGCCACCGGAAACGGAATCGGCAGATGCAGGGAGCCGACGAGCCAGGTGATCCACCAGGCGAGGAACGTGCCGGCGACGGCGCCGATGGCCGACATCACCAGGCTCTCGGTCACCAACTGGCGCACGAGCCGCCCGCGCGTCGCGCCGAGCGCCAGGCGGATCCCGATTTCCTTCTGCCGTCCTGACGCGCGCGAGAGCAGCATGCTCGCGACGTTGGCGCACGCGATCAGCAGCATGAGGCCGACGACGACCATCAGACCGGCGGCGGCGGGCAGGATCTGCGGATCGAGCGCCGGATGAAAGTGGACCGCGCTCGTCGGCTTCATCGCGATGCGGCGGTTTCTGTTGGTCGCGGGGTTGGCCGCCTCGAGGCGCGCCATGAGCACGTCGAGATTGGCGGCCGCGCGATCGAGCGTCACGCCCGGCTTCAGCCGGCCCTTCATGAACATCCACCGATCACCGCGGCGCTCGAGGCGCGTCGTGCCGGTCGGCGACGGCACGACGTCGTGGAGGCCGATCGGCTCGACGTCCTGCGCGGCGCTCATGGGCACCCAGAGGTCGGGCGAAAGAATCGAGTTCATGCCGGCGAACCCGGGCGGCGCGACGCCGACGATGGTAAACGGATGGCCGCGGAGCCGCAGCGATCGGCCGACGACATCCCGAGACGCGCCGAGCTCGCGCGACCAGTAGGGATACGAGATCATCGCGACGCGCGGCGCGCCCGGCCCATCGTCCTCCGGCAGGAGCGTGCGGCCGGCCGCGGCGCCGACGCCGAGCATGGAGAAGTAGTTGCCGGTCACGATTTCGCCGAGCGTCAGGCGCGAGTGGTCGCCCAGGTTGAGCGCGCCGAACATCGGCGAGTAGCCGATGAGGTCCGTGAACGAGTCGTTCCCGCTTTTCAGATCCAGATAGTCCGCGTACGACGTCGTGCCGTACCGCTCGACGGCGGACGCCCCCGACGCGCTCGTGTAGACGTCGACGAGCTGGTCGGCGCGCGCGACCGGCAGCGGACGGAACAGCACCGCATCGACGATCGTGAAGAGCGCCGTGTTGAAGCCGATACCCACGGCGAACGACGCGACGGCAACGGTGGTGAACGCCGGACTGCGCAGGAGCCACCGAACCGCGTAGCGGACGTCGGAGAGGATGGAAGCGAGCACGTGATCAGCCTATTATCTGCTTCTTGTTGTGCCACGACCCCCACAATCCATAGCGGACGTCGTCGTCCACTTTCTGGCCGCACAGCTTGAGTGTCAGGAGAATCGCGCCGCGGTGATGCGCGTCGTGCGACAGGAAATACCCGAGAGCCAGATACGGACCGCCTGCGAAATTCTTCAGCGACAGGCCATCGTCGATTGCCGCAGTCAGCCAGCGTTCGATCGCGGCGGTTGACGCGGTGTGCGCGGCCTTGAGCCGTGCCTTGGTCGGCATCGTCTCCTTACTCAGCTTTCGGACGCCTTTCACCCAGCGCGGCCCGGCCAGCGAGAGCCACGTGCAGCGCACGTTGTGCAGATGGACGAGCTGACGCGCCACGTCACGGCCGCCGCGCTTCGACATCGTGCAGGCCATGCCGGCGGCGCTGATGCCGTCAATCAGGCGGAGGTTGATGCGGTTGTTGTGGCGCCAGACGCCGAGCAGGTCGTGTGTCGCGGTCATGATGGTGTCATGATGGCGTCATTCTATGCCGACCGGCGGCCTGACTCTGAATCTCGATCCCATGTGGCTCTTCCTCTCGCTGATTCCGAGCGGCATCGGCTTCGTGCTCTTCATCTACGGCAAGAAGCAGGCGCGCATGCCGCATCTCATCGCGGGGATCGTGCTGATGGTGTATCCAATCTTTACTCCGACAGTACTGTCGCTCGTCGGGGTCGGCGTCCTGGTATGTGGGGTGCTTTGGGTTGCCGTACGGGCGGGCTGGTAATGGCTGGGCGCGACTCATTTTGAACCTCAACAGTTTTCTCGGCAGGCAGTTTTTCCAATAAACATCGGGGGTTTCAAACGGAACGAACCTTGCGCTGGCCCATCCGCGGAGGGTCAGTCATGTTCTCTTCGCAGGTCATCCGGCGCGTGGCGCCCATTCTCGTGGCCATCGCCAGCGTCGTCGTCGCGAGGCCGGCTTCCGCCGACCCTCCGGGCCGCGTCGCGCGCGTGAGTTTTCTGAGCGGACCGGTGTCGTTCCGCCCAGCATCCGCTGACGAGTGGACGACGGCGACGCTCAACTACCCGGTCACGATCGGCGACCATCTGTGGATCGATCGCGGAGCGCGCACCGAGCTCGCGCTCGGCACGGCGTTCGTGCGGCTGGCGCCCGACACGGAATTCAGCGTCATCAATCTGGACGATCGCCTCGCGCAGCTGCGCATCACGCAGGGTGCGCTCGCCGTGCGCGTCCGCTCCCTCGACGCGGACGACGCGATCGAGATCGACACGCCGGGCGGCGCGGTGTCGCTGCTCCGCCCCGGGTTCTACCGTGTCGACGTCGCCGAGGACGGCGCGAGCACCGTCACCGTGCGCAGCGGCGAGGCGGAGGTGAGCGCCGATCGCGGCGCGACGCCGGTCCACCCGCAGCAGTCGCTCTCGCTGAACGGGCGCGACGATCAATGGATGGCGGCGGCCGCCGGCCGAACCGACGACTTCGAGGACTGGTGCCTCGCGCGCGATCGGCGCGCCGAGTACTCGGTGGCCGCGCGTTACGTGCCGGCCGACATGATCGGCTACGAGGATCTCGATCAGTACGGCGGGTGGCAGCAGGCGGCGGACTACGGTCCTGTCTGGATCCCCCGCGTCAGCGCTGAGTGGGCGCCGTACCGCGACGGCCACTGGGTCTGGATCGATCCGTGGGGCTGGACGTGGATCGACAACGCGCCGTGGGGATTCGCGCCGTTCCACTACGGGCGCTGGGTGCGGCTCTCGACCGGCTGGGGCTGGGTGCCCGGACGCATCGTCGCGCGCCCGGTCTACGCGCCGGCCCTCGTCGCCTTCGTCGGCGGATCGGGATGGCAGGCCTCGCTTCGCGTCGGATCGGCGCCGACGGCGTGGTTCCCGCTCGGACCGCGCGAGCCGTTCGTGCCCGCGTATCGCGTGTCCGAGACGTACGTGCAGCGCGTGAACATCTCGCACGTGAACGTGACGAACGTGCACATCGCCAGCGAGACGCACGTCAACCGCGACGTCCCGGGCGCGGTGACGGCGGCGTCACGCGATTCGTTCGTGCCTGGAAGATCGGCCGCGCCGCGGGCTGTTGCCGCACCGCCGGCCGCCGCGGTGAGCCGTCCGGTCGTCGTGCGGCGCGCGCCCCCCGAGGCCGCGCACACGCAGGTTCGTGAACGGGCGGTTGCGGCTCCGCCTCGTGCGCAGGAGCGTCAGCCAGCGGCACCCGCCGCGCCGGTGGCGCCCGCGGCGCCCGTCGCGCCGCCGGCGGCGGCGCCGCCTCCTCCGAGGCCCGCGCCGAACGTGGACCCCGGCCTCGCCTCGCGCCACGTGCAGGAGCGCGCCGATCTCGACGCGCGTCACAACGCCGAGCGGGCGCAGCTGCAGGCGCGCCATCAGGCGGAAGAACGAGCGGCGCGGGATCCGAAACAGCGTCAGGAGCTGCAGCGCCAGCATCAGCAGGAGCAAAAGGCGTTACAGGATCGCCACAAGCAGGAACGCGACGCCGTCCAGAAGCGCCAGGAAGACGAGCGGCGCAAAAAGGGCGGCTAGTTATTCGGATCGCAGCGCCATCAGCGGATCGGCTCTCGTGGCGCGGCGCGCGGGAATCCAGCACGCGACGAGCGCGACGACGACGAGCAGGATCGATATCGCTGTGAAGGTGAGCGGATCGGTCGGCGCGATCCCGAACAACAGCGAGTTCACGGTGCGCATCACCGCAAACGCGCCGACGGCGCCGATGGCGATTCCGGCCACCGCCAGCCGAAGACCTTCGCCCACGACGAGCCTGAGAATGTCCCGGGACTGCGCCCCGAGCGCCAGGCGCACGCCCATTTCGTGCGTCCGCTGCATGACGGAATACATCAACACGCCATAGATCCCGACTGCGGCGAGCACGAGCGCGACGCCGGCAAACAACAACAGGAGCGTCGTCCTGAACCGGGGCCAGCCGACCGATTCGGCCATGAGCGCGTCCAGCGTGCGCACATGTGTGAGCGGCACACCGGGATCAATCTGGTGGACCGCTGCGCGCAGCGACGGCAGCAGATCCTCCGGCTCGTTCGCCGCGCGGACGATGAGCGCCATCGTGCGCGGCGCCCCGCCCCGGTAGATCGCGTACATCGTCAACCCGCCTGTCTTGTCGAGGCCCTGGTATTTGACGTCGCCCACCACGCCGGTGATCGTGGCGACGAAGTTTCCGCTGATGCGCAGCTGGCGTCCAATCGGGTCGTCCGGGCCGAACATCGTTCGCGCGAGCGTGTCGTTGATCACGACCGCGGGAGGCGATTGGGCCGTATCGCGCTCGTCGATGATGCGCCCACGCAGGACGGGAATGCCCAGCGTGCTGAAGTAGTCCGTGCCCACGTTGAGAAACTCGCCAATCGGCGCGGCCTCGCCGGCCGGAGGCGGATGGCCTTCGACGATGAAATCGCTCGCCTGCTGCAGGCCGTCCGGGGGCAGGCTGTCGCTCACGGTCGCCGACACAACGCCGGGCAATGCGCGCACCGCCGGCAGCAGGCGATCGAAGAACTCATCGGTGTTGGCGCCGGGCGTCGTCGTCAGCGTCACGGCGAGGACGCGTGCCGGACGGACGCCCGGCTGCACCGCCTGCAGCGCGAGGAGGCTGCGGCCGACGAGACCGGCGCCGACCAGCAGGATCAGCGACAGCGCGAACTCGCCGATGACGAGGGCGCCGAGCAGACGGCGGCGGGCGCCGCCGGGACTGATGCCGCGGCCTGACTCGTTCATCGCGGCGATGGGCGCCGAGAGCAAGCCGGCGAACGCGGGGGCCAGCCCGAAGACGACGGACGTGGCGACGCCGATGAGCGCGGCAAACATGACGGCACGAGCGTCTTGTCCCACGTGAAGATCGCGCACGAGCGGCAGGTTATCCGGTGCGAGGCCGATGAGCGCGGCCGTGCCCCAGCGTGCGGCCACCAGACCGATGCCGACCGCCACGCCAGACAGCACCAGACTCTCCGTCAGCAGTTGACCGATGATGCGCGCGCGGCTCGCGCCGAGCGCGACGCGAATCGCGATCTCGCGCTCGCGCACGGTCGCCTGCGAGAGCAGCAGGTTCATCACGTTGACGCAGGCGATGAGCAGCACGAGCCCGACCGCGGCGAACAGCAGCAGCAGCACTTGACGCATGTCGCCGACGAGCCGCTCCTTGAGAGAGCGCGTCACCAGGGTCCAGGGCGCCGATCCACCGGGAAACTTCGCGCGGACGCGATCGGCCACGCCATCGAGATCCTGTTGAACCTGCGCCGGCGACACTCCGGCCCGCACGCGGCCGATCCCGTTGAAGAACCACGGCCCCTGACGCGTCGGAGGACCTTGCCGTTCGATGACCCAGATTTCCGAGCGATCGCTTCGCGGAAACCAGAACCCTTCAGGCATGACGGCGACGATCGGCGGGGAGAGGCCAACGAGCCGCAGTGGATGGCCGATGACGCCGGGATCGCCGTGGAGCCGCCGCTGCCAGAAGCTGTAGCTCACCACGACCTTGAAGGGCGCGGTCGGCAATCCGTCGCCTTTCTGAAACGTCTGGCCGCCAAGCGGCGATACGCCGAGGACGTCGAAGAAATCCTCGGACACGAACGCGCCATACACCGGCTCGAGGCGGTCGCCGTCGCCGAACACGAACGGATCCGTCTGCACGCGATAGGTGGCCACCGACTCGAACGATCGGTTGTGTTCCCGAAGGGCGAACATGTCGGCCGGTGAAACGCCCTCGAGGCCGCCCGGATTGCTCGGGACGGGATACGTTTGATACACGCGAACGAGCGCGTCCGGATCCTTGAACGGCAGCGGACGCAGGAGCACGGCGTTCACGACGGTAAACATCGCGGTGCTGGCGCCGACGCCAAGCGCGAGCGTCAGCATCACCACGGCGTTGAACGCGGGCTTCTTGCGGATCATGCGAAACGCGAAGCGCATGTCGCCGCCGAGGGCCCGGAGCAGGCCGGTCGACGACGGCTCGGCCAGATCGCGGTGGCGGGCGCCCTCGAGCTCCGCCAGCACGAGACGCGTGGCGTCGGCGTCCGGCGCGCCGGCGGCGCGCAGCTCGGCGTAGCGATCATCGAGGTGCTGCCGGACTTCCTCGTTGAGGTGTCGTGGCCATTCAGGCATGGTCGGTTCCTGTGATGCGGCTGATCGCCTTGACGAATTCGCGCCAGCCGGTGCGCTGCTCGGCGAGAACCGCGAGGCCGGCCGGTCTCAGGCGGTAGTAGCGCCGGCGCCGCTGGCCGGCTTTCTCGACCCACCGGCCCTGGATCCATCCGCGCTTCTCGAGGCGGTACAACAACGGATAGAGCGACGCGACGCGAAACGTGATCGTCCCGCCGGAGCGCGTGTCGATCAGCTTGCTCAGCTCGTAGCCGTGGCGGGGCTGCGCTTCGAGCAGGGAGAGGATCAACAGCTCGGCGCTGCCCTTCTTCAGCTCGCGGTCCAGGATGCGGGACTTGATATATCGCATAGCGACATATTACTCTGCACCATAAGACGGCGCCAGGGGCGGAATGGTTGGCTGGAGGCGGGCGGAGCTTACTTCAACTTCGCGTATTCCTGCTTCGCCGCGGCCAGGAGCGGCAGATCGGCGTCGGCGTCCTTCCAGGCGGCGAAGAAATCCTGATACGCCGTCCTCGCCTTGGCGAGGTCGCCGAGCTTCACTTCAGCGCGGCCGATGCCGAGCCTGGCGGGCGGTCCATACGTCATCGGGGGCGTCTTGAAGTCGACGATCGTCTGAAATTCCTTCACCGCGTCAGCGGGGCGGCCGGCCGCGAGCAGCGCCTGCGCGCGCACCCAATGGGACGTCGCGAAGGTGAAGTCGTACGGCTGCGCCGGCGCGAGCAAATCGACGGCGCCGGCGGCGTCGCCGCGGCCGAGCGCCATCGTCGCGCGCACCATCGGGAGGAAGGCCGCGTTCGCCACCGTATGCGTGGGCGGATACGCTCGGGCCGCGCGATCGAGCTGCACCTGCGCCTCCGGCATGAAGCCGCCGAGCGCGAGGACCGTCGCCACTGACACCTGTTCGTCGCGGCTGGTCGCCGTCTTCAACGCGGCGTCGACATGCGCGCGCGCCTCGCGCACGCGCCCCATCATGATCTCCGCCTCCGCGAGATCGATCAGCGCGAACGTGGCAGCCTCCACGAAGCCATCGCGGCGGAGCGCGGCGACGCCGGTCATGACATCGCCGGTCAGGTCGTGCAGCTTCCCCGCCATCGCGTCGACACCTGCCTGCACCTGGAGCCCCGAGACGGGATTGTTCTGCGCCATCCAGGCCTTTTCCTTCTGCATCGCCGCGGCGTCGCGATCGAGGTAGGCCAGCCAGAACGCACTGGCGTGGATGTTGCCGTCGCGTTTGTGCGCGATGGCCTGGCGGACCACTTCCTTGCTTTCGTCGATGCGCCCGAGCGCCGCATAGGACGTCGCCAGGTTGTCGTAGACGAGCACGGAGCCGTCCGGATTGAGCCGCACCGCCTCCCGCGCCGACTCGAGCGCCTTTTGCAGCTGGCCCATGTCGAAGTACTTCGTGGCCAGGTTGTTGTACGGGATCCAGTCGCGCGGGTAGGTCTGCTGCCAGAGTATATAAGTCTCGATCGATTTCGGCAGATCGCCCTCGACAACGTCCAGGTACCGCGCCGAGGCGTGGCTGCGCCGTTGGTAGGCCTCGGTGAAATATTTCACCGCCTGATCGGTTTCGTTCTGATTGAGGTACGCTGCGCCGAGGCGTGCGTAGCCCATCGCGAAATTGGGATCGATCTCGATCGCGTGCCGGTAGGCGGGAATCGCCTGCTGCTCCTTGCCGGCGGCGCGCAGCGACTGGCCAACCTGATACGCCTTCAGCGCTTCGAGCGACGACGTCGTGGCCTCTTCGACCGGCACGTCGAATCTCTTGATCGACGCGAGCGATTCGCCGAGCTTTCCGCGCAGCGTCGTCGCCGCTTCGCCCACGGCGCGGAGGACGTCTTCTTTCTTCGCGGCCTCGACCTGCGTCCGCGCGAGCGTGTCGCCGTTCTGGCAGTTCACCGCGTCGAGCGACACGACGTACTGGCTGCCGAGCGCGGCGATCGACCCGGTGAGCATCGCCGTGATGTTCTGGCGCTCGCAGATCTCGCGGCCCACCGTGGTGGTCACGCGATCGTCCGGCGCGCGGCCCATCAGCCGCAGCGTCTGCCGGACGCGGTCGTCGGGAAAAATATTCAGGTACGGCGATTCCTCGAGCTTCACGGCGAGCGCCTGCTTCAGCGTGCCGTCGAAGATCGGATCACCGGTGGTGTTGGTGAAGTCGGCAACGAGGACCGTGTCGCGCGATGTGAGCGCCGGCGCGCGCCGGCTGTACAGCACGATGCCGATCACTGTTGCGACGATCACGACAGCCGCCGGAACGACGACCTTCGGACGGCGGAGCACCACCGACAGCTGCGACGGCGAACTGGCGCTGCTCACGGGCCCAGACGCCGGGACCGCGGCACCACCCGTCGACGCCGGCAGCGCCGCCGTCAGGCCGGTGTGCGCTCCGGATCCCTCGCGCTGAAGGCGCTTCAGGTCCGCTCGCAGATCCGCCGCGGTCTGATAGCGGACGTCGCGATCCTTTTCGAGCAGCTTGTTGACGACGCGCTCGAACTCCGGCGACACGTCGGGGTTCAGCCGTACCGGCGCGACCGGCGCGCGATTCAGGATCGCGTCGAAGATCACCGCGGACGTCTCGCCGTGGAACGGACGCGTCCGCGTGGCCATTTCGTAGAGCACGACGCCGAGGGAAAACAGATCCGTGCGCGCATCCACTTCCTTGCCGCGCGCCTGCTCGGGCGACATGTAGGCGACGGTCCCGATCGCCGTGCCCGGCCCGGTGATGAGCGCCTCGTCCGGCACGACGCCCGTCTCGGCCACCGACCTGTCCGACGAGGCGCCTGGCGGCGACGTCAGCTTCGCGAGTCCGAAATCGAGCACCTTTGCATGCCCGCGATCGGTGACGAAGATGTTCGCCGGCTTGATGTCGCGGTGCACGATGCCCTTGGCGTGCGCGGCATCGAGCGCATCCGCAATCTGAACCGCGAGGTCGAGCACCGTCTCTTCGTCGAGCGCGTGCGCGGCGAGCACGTGCTTCAGCGTCGCTCCCTCGAGCTTCTCCATCACGATGAAGTTCTGAGCATTGCTCTCACCGATGTCGGGGCCATCGGCTTTGCCAATGTCGTGGATCGTGCAGATATGCGGATGGTTCAGCGCGGACGCCGCCCGTGCCTCGCGCTGGAAGCGCTCGATCGCCTGTGGATCCTTCGACACCGCGACAGGCAGAAACTTGATCGCCACGCGGCGGCCCAGGCGCGTGTCTTCGGCCTCGTACACCACACCCATGCCGCCGCCGCCGAGCCTGCCGAGGATGCGGTAGTGCGAGACGCTGCGCCCAATGAGCGGATCGTCGGACATGGAGGTCGAGATTATCGCATCAACGGCCCGGCGATTCGACGAGCCTATGGGGGACCGCTGTTAACATTCGCCCCTGAGGCCGCGTCTATTCGATTGACGGCAGAATGGAACACGCGCTTGAGTGGCATCCTGTGTTGGCGCTGACCCCCGGCGCGTCCCCGCGCCTCCACGTCACGGTCCGTGCGGCCGCCGCCGGCGACCGCGACGCCTTCGCCCGCCTGTACGCCGACTACGTCCGCATGGTCCACGCGATCCTGCTCGGGCGCGTGCCCCGGCACGACGTGGACGATCTCGTGCAGGACGTGTTTCTGACGGTCTTCACGCGCCTGCAGACGCTGCGCGAGCCCGCGGCGTTCGGTGGATGGCTCGCGACGATCGCGCGCAACCGCGCGACTGATTTTCTGCGCCAGACGCACGAACACGTCGAGCTGCCTGCGGAGATGCCCGGCGGCGACGCGATCGCGGCGGACACGCTCGCCGTGCTCGAGGCCGTGCGCCAGCTGCCCGACGCGTACCGCGAGACGCTCCTGATGCGCCTCCTCGAAGGCATGAGCGGCGCCGAGATTGCCGAACGGACCGGCCTGACGCCGGGATCCGTGCGCGTGAACCTGCACCGCGGCATGGCCCTGCTGCGCGAGAAACTGGAATGGCAATGAAGAACGACGACTATCTCTGGGACGGCTCCGGGCCGGCGGACGCGGAGGTCCAGCGGCTCGAGCGTCTGCTCGCGCCGCTGCGCTCGGATCCTCCTCCGTTGCAGCTGCCCGCACCGGCGCCCCGCCGGCGCGTGCCGATGTTCGTGCCGATTCTCGCCGCGGCCGCGATCGTCGTGATCGCCGTGCTCGTCTGGCGGGCGCGCGCGCCGCGCGCCGGGTGGGACGTCGCGAGCCTCGCGGGGCATCCGCGCATCAGCGGATCCGCGATGAGCGGGGCGGGGCGGCTTGCGGTCGGCGAGACGCTCACCACGGACGCGGACTCACAGGCGCGAATCGACGTCAGCGCGGCCGGCGAGGTGCACGTGTCCGCCGACACGCGCGTCCGCCTGCTCGAAGCGGGCAAGGATCGATATCGCCTCGCGCTCGATCACGGGACGCTCAACGCGTTCATCACCGCGCCGCCGGGGCAGTTCGTCGTGGACACACCGGCGGCAACGGCCACCGACCTCGGCTGCGCCTACACCCTTCACGTGGACGACGACGGCACGGGGTTCCTGTCGGTGATGAGCGGGTGGGTGGCGTTCGAATCGAACGGCCGCGAATCGTTCGTCCCGGCCGGCGCCTCCTGCCGCACCGACAAGCGCGCGGGTCCGGGCACGCCGCGCTTCGACGACGCGGATCACGAGTTCCAGGTGGCGGTGGAGCGGTTCGACTTCGGCGCGAGCGAGGCCGATCGGACGGCCGCGCTGATGGTGATCCTCGACCACGCCCGTTCGCGCGACGCGCTCACGCTGTGGCATCTGCTCGCGCGCGTGCGCCCTGCAGAACGTGGCGCGGTCTTCGACGCGCTGGCCGCGCGCGTCCAGCCGCCGGCCGGCGTGACGCGCGAGCGGATCCTCGAACTCGATCGCGGCGCGCTCGATCAGTGGTGGAACGCGTTCGGCCTGCGCGACGCCACGTTCTGGCGCAAGTGGAAGCGCCCGTTACCGTAATTTGGGCGGGCGTAGGGGCCGAGCTTGCTCGGCCCAGGCTACGGCTTGGTGCCCAACGCCTTGTCCGCGTCGGCCTTGATCGACGCCCACTGCTTCATCAATTCCGCGAACCGCTCGGTCGCGCTCGCCGGGACCTTCTGGTCGTTCTGCCCGAGCTCGCGTCCGACGTTCGACACCTGATCGATGAACATCTGATCTTCGTACGGACCGGTCTTCGTCACGAGCCGCGCCTGCACCGCCACGAGCTTCTGCGCGTCGCCGGTCCGCGCATCGATCGCCGCGCGGATGCGCTGCGATAGGGCGCGCGCGTCGGCGAGCGCATCGCGCACGTTCAGCGCGAGGCGCGTCTGCGCGGCGAGGTCGAGCGCCGTCACGCCGTCTTTCGCGACGCGCGGATCGATCTTCACCGTGATCGATTCGGTCTTCGTCACGGCGCCGGCGGTCAGCCGCACTTTGTAGACGCCGGGCGCCACCATGGGTCCGTTGCCGCCGAACCCTCCGCCTTCGCCGTCCGCCGCGCCGGCAGCGCCGCCGGCATAGCGCAGATCCCAGACGAAGCGATTCATGCCCGCTCGCGCCGGCAGCGTGGACGGCAATCCGCCCCGGCGTCCGCCGCCGCCACCGCCGCGCTGCGGCGCCGCACCGGCGCTCGAGTAGCTGCGTATGCTCTTGCCGGCCGCGTCGAGAATCTCGAGCTTCAGATCCGCCGGAGCGGGCAACAAATAATCGATGCGCGCGCCGACGGCCGGATACTCGGGCCAGCCCGGACGTCCGCTGATCGCGGCGTAGTGCGTGCGATACGTCGCGGCGGGTTTGAAGAGCACCACGTCCGCAGTCTTCGTCACACCCGCCGCAATCTGCCGCAGCGTCGCCACATCGTCCATGATCCAGATCGACCGCCCCATCGTGGACGCGATCAGATCGCCGTGGTGGACCTTCAGGTCGGTGACCGGCGTCGCCGGCAGGTTCTGCTGCAGCGACTGCCAGTGCGCGCCCTGGTCGAAGGACACGAACGCGCCATACCACGTGCCGGCGTACAGCAGACCGGCGCGCTCGGGATCCTCGCGCACGACGTGCATCGGTTGATCTGCAGGGATGCCGTTCGTGCCGTCCGTCAGCAGCGTCCAGTGTTCGCCGTAGTCGTTCGTCATGTAGAGATACGGCTTGAAGTCGTTCATGAAGATCCGGTAGACGCACACGTACGCGGATCCCTTGCGGTGCGGCGAGTCCTCGATCGTGTGGACGCGTCCGCCAGGCGGCAGCCCTTTCGGCGTGACGTCCTTCCACGTCTTGCCGCCGTCGCGCGTCACGTGCACCGGTCCGTCGTTCGATCCGGTCCAGACGACGCCCGGCTCGAGGCGCGACGCGCGGATCGCGTAGAGCGCGGAGTAGACCTCTTCGCCGGTCATGTCGCGCGTGATCGGCTCGCCGGACGTGACCTCGCCTTCCGGTCCATCGGCGGTCAGGTCGGGGCTGATCGTCGTCCAGTGCACGCCCCCGTCGATCGTCTTATGCAGAAACTGTGAGCCGTGATAGACGACGAGCGGATTCCGTGGATCGACTTCGATCGGCGCCTGGCGGACGAAGCGGAACTTCATGTCCTTCGGATTCTTGCCGTAGCGCTGCTCCGGATTGATCCAGTAGTGCTGTTCCTGGCCCGTCTCGATGTTGTAGCGGCCGAATTCGCCCTTGCAGTCGCCGTAGATGATCTTGCCGCTCGGCACGGGGCGGATCTGTCCGCTCTCGCAGCCTGACGCCTGAAACCACGTCTGCGTCGGATCGTCGATCCGCCACGCGACCGGTGGGACGTTCGCCACGACGATCGTGCTGTTGTCCTGCTGCGGGGCGTACAGCCGGTAGGGGAACTGCTCATCCGCGTCCACCATGTAGAGCTCTTCGGTCGGCTGCGTGAAGAGCGACGACCAGCTCTTCGCGCCGTCTTGCGTAATATTCGCGCCGCCGTCGTTGCTCTCGATGAAGATCGTCGGGTTGTCCGGGTTGAACCACATCACGTGGTTGTCGCCGTGCGGCGTCTCGACGGTCGCGAACGTCCGGCCGCCGTCGGTCGAGTGATGCAGCCCGAGCTCCGTCACCCAGACGTCGTTTTCGTCTTTGGGATTGACGAACATCTTGTTGAAGTAGAACGGCCGCGCGCGCAGGCGCTGGTCGCTGTTCTGCACCGTCCAGTGCAGGCCGCTATCCACCGAGCGATAGAGCCGCCCTTCGGGCCCTTCGCTTCGACCATCGCGTAGACGATCTTCGGATCCGACTGCGCGACGTCGAGCCAGACTTTGCCGACGAGATCGTCCGGCAGGCCGTTCGTCAGATGCGACCAGTGATCGCCGCCATCCGTCGTCTTGTAGATGCCGCCCTCGCTCGCCGGCCCTCCGCTGATGATCGTCCAGGGCTTGCGCTGCGCGCGCCACGCGCCGGCATAGATCTCGTTGGGATTCGACCAGTTGATCGCGATCGACACGGCGCCGGTCTGATCGTTGATGAACAGCACCTTCTGCCACGTTTTGCCGCCGTCCTTCGTGCGATAGACGCCGCGGTCCGGTCCCCAGCCGAATGGATTGCCCTGCGACGCGACGTAGACGATGTCCGGATTCCTTGGATGGACTTTCAGCTGGCCGATCTGTCCGACGTCCTTCAGTCCGGCGAACTGCCACGTCCGCCCCGCGTCCGCGGATTTGTAAACGCCCTGGCCCAGGATCACGTTCGATCGGATCGCTTCGCTTCCCGTGCCGGCGTAGACGATGTTGGGATTGGAATCGGCGACGTCGATCGCGCCGATCGAGCCCGTGGAGATCTGACCGTCGGTCACCGGCAGCCACGTGATGCCGTAGTTCTCCGTCTTCCACACGCCGCCGCCGGTCGCGCCCATGTAGAACACGTTGGGCTGCGTGCGGACGCCCGCCACCGCGGTCGAGCGCCCGCCGCGCGCGGGGCCAATCGACCGCCACCGCATGTCCTGATACGTCGCCGGATCGACGACTGCGACGAGAGGTGTAGGTGTAGGTGTAGGGGCCGAGCTTGCTCGGCCCACAAAAATGCCGATCGCAGCGAGAAAAACCATCTTACGCATAGCGCCGGATTGTAGCGCGTTTATCCAACGTGAGAGTGAAGGTGTAGGGGCCGAGCTTGCTCGGCCCAAAGCGGAGAACTTCCAGTTCGTGATCGTTGCGAATGATGCGGTCGAAGTAGCCGCGCTGCCAGATCCGTCCGCACAGACCTTCCCGTTTCAGTCGCAACGTTGACAATGATTTGACCGCCTGCATGATCCGTGAGAGATCCGTCGCGCTGCACGCGGTCACGAAATAGGCGCCGTTGTCTCGATAATCGAAATCGCGGAGACGCAGATGCTTTCGGAGCATCATGGGGGGACGAGCAAGTTCTGCGCCGAGCAGAACATGGGACAAACCGGAGATTTTCGCCGAGACGATCGCAGAAAATGAAACGCGGCAGGGCCGAGCAAGCTCGGCCCCTACACCTCACCACACCCAGGCGGCGATCGCGTTAACATCCGTTAGCCGCGCGACGTCTGCTGCACATGGCCATGGACAGTTTCTTTCAGGACCTTCGATACGCCGCCCGCACGCTGGGGCGGGCGCGCGGGATGGCGGGCGTCGCGATCCTCACGCTGGCCCTGGGCATCGCCTCCACCACGACCGTCTTCTCCGTCGTCTACGCCGCGCTGCTGCGGCCGCTCCCGTTTCCGGTCCCGGACCGTCTCGTGATCCTCTACACCACGCGGACCACGGCGCGGGGCGGCGTGCAGCGCCTGCGCTGGTCGCCGGCGGAAATCCGTGCGCTCGGCTCACGCCTGTCGACACTCGATGCGGTCGGCGCGGTGACGGGACCAGGCGTCGCGATCGACAGCCGGCCCACGGCGTCCGGTGAATTCGCGCCCGAGCGCGTGGACGCCGAGTTCGTGTCGCCCGGATACTTCGCGGTTCTTCAGGTATCGCCGCGGATCGGACGGCTGTTCAACCGTGACGAAGATGCTGTCGCCGGCGCACATCCTGTCGCGCTCATCAGCTCGCGTTTGTGGCGACGGCGCTTCGCGTCCGATCCGTCCGTTCTCTCACAGCCGCTCATCGTCAATCAGGTCGCTCACGCGATCCTCGGCGTGATGCCGGACGGCTTCGGCGGCCTGGGCGGCCAGGCCGACGTGTGGATCCCGACGACGATGGCGCCGCGTTTGTACTACGCCGACTACCTGACGACGCCGCAGCATTTCATCAATCTGATCGGCCGCCTGAAGCCGGGCGCATCCGTGGATCGCGCGAGCACCGAGCTCGAGGCGCTCGCGCCGCAGATCGTCGTGGACGATGGAAAGTCGCCGGGCGAGGCGGCGACGTGGAGCGCAACGATCCGGCCGCTGGCGGACGCGCACATCGACGCCGGCGTTCGTCGGTCCGTGCTGCTCGTGCTCGCGGCGGCCGCGTGCCTGCTGCTGATCGCGTGCGTGAACGTCGCGAGCCTGCTGTTGTCGCGCGCGGGATCGCGGCGCCGTGAAATCGCCGTGCGCCTCGCGATGGGCTGCGGGCGCGGCCGGCTCGTGCGTCAACTGCTCACCGAAAGCCTCCTGCTCGCCGCGATCGGCGGCGCGTGCGGCATCGTCGCCGCCGCGTGGGGTGTGGGCGTCGCGGCAGCCCCCGGGGTGATCCCCTCGGCGACGAACGGCTACCAGCAGTACGCGTCAGCCGGCCCGCCCGCGCTCGACCGCGCGGTGCTGCTGTTCACGCTCGTCGTGACAATCGGCACGAGCGTGATTTGCGGCCTCGTGCCGGCGCTCGCCGCGTCGCGGCCGGACCTCGTGCCGGCGTTGAAAGAAGACAGCCGGACATCCTCTGGCGGCAGCCACCGGACGCTGGCCGGACTGGTCGTCGCCGAGATCGCGCTGGCGGTGCTGCTCGTCGCGGGCGCGGGGCTGCTCCTCAAGAGCTTCGCGCGGCTCGATGGACAGCGCGGCGGCTTCTCCACCGACCGCGTGGTCTCGTTCTGGATCAATCCGCCCGCGTTTCGCTATCAGACGAGCGACGGCCCCGCGCTGGTCGAGCGCGTACTGACGCGCCTGCAGCGGATCCCCGACGTCGAGTACGCGGCGGTCAACCGCTGCACGCCGTTTTCCGCAAGCTGCGCGCGGACCAACATCTCGATCACCGGTCCGATCACCGATCCCGCCCACGCGCCGGGCGTCGAACGGCATTACGTGTCGGCGGATTATTTTCGCGCGGTCGGCATCGCCGTGCGCATGGGGCGCGTGCTCACCGATCGCGATCGCGCGGGCCAGCCCGCGGTGACGGTGATCAACGAGACCGCCGCGCGGCGCTTCTGGCCTGGTGAGAACCCGATCGGCAAGCGCGTATGGTTCGGACCGACGACCGGCTTCGCGCCGAGTCAGTCGATCGAAGTCGTCGGCGTGGTGGACGATGTCAAATATGGTTCGGTGGACGAATCGATCGTGCCCGACTTCTACACGTCGTATCTGCAGTTCACGTACCCGTCCACGCTCATCGTCGTCAAGACCAGGCACGAGCCGGACGCCGTGCTGCCCCAACTGCGCTCGGCGGTCGCGTCCGTGGAATCCGGGATGCCGATCTACGATGTCATGTCGCTCGACGAGCGGATCGCCGCCAACCTGGCGCGTCCGCGGTTCAACGCGGGCATGCTCGCGCTGTTCGCCGGCGCCGCGCTGCTGCTCGCCGCGGTCGGCGTCTACGGCGTGGTGGCGTATTCCGTATCGTCGCGGCAGCGCGATCTCGGCGTGCGCATCGCGCTGGGCGCCAGCGCGCGGCACGTGCAGGGCATGGTGCTGAGCGAGGCCGCGCGGCTCGCCGCGTTCGGCGCGGCCATCGGGATTGCCGGCGCGCTCGCGTTGACGCGGTTGATCCAGAGCCTCCTCTTCGGCGT
>Ga0193726_1001116_pt1 | contig 22755 bp, 18 predicted proteins | sample H2c1metaG_FD_144928 | JGI IMG/M metagenome (GOLD analysis project Ga0193726, IMG submission 144928) | Soil microbial communities from a riparian zone of the East river system, Colorado, United States - H2c1 | ecosystem: Environmental > Terrestrial > Soil > Riparian zone | place: USA: East River...
ATTCTCGCAGACCGTCGCCCTTCTTAATCCCTTCGATCTACGAGACGGCGACAGCGAAGCCATTGCGGACGCCGTTGACCGCGGTCGCCGCCTGGTGGATGCACTCGACGCCACCGGCCTCGACGCGATCGCCGACACCGTCCGCATGGACGGCTGGCGCCGGCGCGCGATTCGGTGGACGCTTGCGAACGAGCCGGACAACGCCCGCTCGTTCTTCTCGCTCGGCGAGCTCCTGCAACTCGGCCATCCCGACCCGGCCGCAACATTCGATCGCATCGGAATGGCGGCACCGGCGCTTAACGGATGTGTCTGCACGGAGCTGCTCGCACCAGGTGCATGGGTGGCGGCAATGGGACGGCCGCAGATCGGGTTGCTGCCTGTCTACGTGGCCGACCTGAACATCCACGTGCTCTTGACCCTCCGTGAGCTGCATCTGCCCGCGGCGCTCGCGCGCGGCGTCCTCGCCGCGGCCATGGAGGACTACATAGACGAAGTCAAGCAGATCGAGCCAGATGACTGGCTGACCCTGGTGCGTGCGGCACAGAAGGTGACGCGCGAGCGCATCGAAGACTATGTCGCGGCTCTCACGGCTAATGGGCCGTTGGTCCCAGAGCCGACGGGCGACAAAGACAAGTGAGACGTCCATCCGACATCGGAGCGGCAATCGCTCTCGCCGCGGTGACGGCGACGGGCACAGGACCTCTCGCGCGGTCGCAGGATCCACCTGCGGCGAAGGTCCACATTCTCAACCCCGCCGATGATACGTACGTCAGCGGACCGGTCCGGCTCCGCGCTGGCATCGAGCCGCTCGGCGCTGCATCGAACGTCGTGTTTTATGTCGACGGGCAGCAGGTCTGTGTCGTCTCGCGTTACCCGTACGAGTGCGAGTGGGACGCTGGCTCCAAGATCGTCGAACACCAGATTCGCGTCGTCGCCAGCCTGACGATCGGTGGCCGCGCCGTTCAAACGATACGAACCAAAGGCATCGCCTTCGCCGATTCGGTGGACGTCGAGGTGGTTCAGGTGACCGCGACCGTCACCGACGGCCCCGGTCATTTCGTGAAGGGCTTATCGCGATCGATCTTTCATGTGTTCGAAGACGGCGTTCCGCAGACGATTTCACACTTCGCATCCGACGACAACCAGCTCGATCTGGTCGTCGCCATCGATACCAGCAATAGCATGACGCCATCAATGCCTCAGCTCAAGACAGCCGTAAAGGAGTTCCTTCGTGCTGTCCCCGAGCGAGATCACGTGACGCTGCTCGCATTCAACAACAGCATTTCGACGTTGACGCGCCGCGCCACTGATTTGGATGAACGATCGAATGCCGTGGACCAACTCGCGCCGTCGGGCACCACAGTCCTGTACGACGTCATCGCACGCGGCGTCGATCTGCTCGGCTCGCAGAGCGGCCGCAAGGCGATGATCGTGTTTACCGACGGTGAAGATGAAGGAAGCTACACCCCGATCGAAGTCGTCGAGCAGAGCCTTCAGGCGAGCGACGTCACGCTCTATATGATTGGACAGGGACGCGGCACGTCCCTTGGGCCGCTGAAGCGGGTCATGCAGCGCCTCGCGGAGCCCACGGGAGGGCGGGCACTTTTCACCGAGAAGATCGACGAGTTGAAGACTGCGTTCAGGGATTTACTGAACGAACTGTCCCATCAGTACCTGCTCGGGTATAACTCGACCAACCCCCGTCACGACGCCACGTTCCGCCGTATCAAAGTCGATGTAGATGGCCACTATCAGGTGCGGGCGCGCCAAGGCTATCGAGCCAAGGCGGGGAAATGACGCGCATGTGGAGGCTGCTCAGCGCGCAAGACCTGGTAGCGGTACGGGGAATCGAACCCCGATTTGATGGTTGAGAACCATCCGTCCTAACCGTTAGACGATACCGCCACGCTCGGGCTGGAAACTACGATGTTAGCAAACTTGTATTATTAGGTCCATGTTTCGATGGCTCCTCGCCCTGCTGTTGCTCGTGCTCGTCGGTTTCGGTGGCGCCTACCTGATCGCCGGCTCCGGGGCTCCCCCGAAGATCACCATCGATAAGCCCGAGCGCTTCGTCGGCCAGGCCGGGACGCTGCAGGTGACCGCGGAGGCGCCGCTGGCGAAGTTCACGACGCTCGCCATCAGCGTCGAACAGAACGGCAAGCGCGTGCCGCTCTTCACGCTGCTCGGCGCGGCCGCCGCGACAATCAAGCAGCCGGCACCGAACCAACTGCAGATCAGCCGCCCGTTCGGCAAGGAAAGCGTCCCCGAACTCCAGGCTGGCCCGGCGCGCATCGTCGTCACGGCCTCGCGCCCGTCGTTCCTCAACCTGCGGACACTGACGAGCACGGCGGCCAAGGACGTCCAGGTCCGCCTCGAGCCGCCGCGCGTGGCGCTCGTCTCGACGCATCACTACATCAACCACGGCGGAGCGGAGATGGTGGTGTACCGCGCGACGCCGCCTGACGTGCGGTCCGGCGTCCGCGTCGGCAACGTCGAGTACGTCGGCTTCCCCGCGTCCGGCGCCGGAATGACCGGCGCGGATCCCGCGCTGCACGTCGCGTTCTTCGCGCTGCTCCACGATCAGGATCTGAACACGCCGATCGCGCTGTTCGCGCAGGACGAGGCCGGGAATTCCGCCTCGCTCACCTTCGTGGACAACGTGTTCCCCAAGCCGTTCAAGCGCAGCAACATTCAGATCGACGACAAGTTCCTGAATCGCGTCGTGCCGGAGATCATCTCGCACTCGCCCGAGCTGAAGATGACGCCGCCCGCGCAAGGCGGCGACATGCTGCCCGGCTTCCTGAAGGTGAACGGCGATCTGCGGCAGATCAACGCGGACGAAATCCTGAAACTCACGACGACCAAGACGTCAGCGTCAAAGTTGTGGGACGGCCCGTTCGTGCAGCTGGGCAACTCGCAGGTCGAGGCCAGCTTCGCGGATCACCGGACGTATTTCTACCAGGGCAAGGAAGTCGATCAGCAGGTGCACCTCGGCTTCGATCTCGCCGTCACCAGCAACGTCGCCGTCGTCGCCGCCAACGCCGGGGCCGTGCTGAACGCGAGCTGGCTGGGCATTTACGGCAACTGCATCATCATCGACCACGGGATGGGCGTCGCGTCGCTCTACGGGCACTTGTCGTCGTTCGACGTGCAGGTCGGCGACAAGGTGACCAAGGGGCAGACGATCGGCCGCAGCGGCATGACCGGTCTCGCCGGCGGGGATCACCTGCACTTCACGATGCTCGTCGCCGGGCATCCGGTGAATCCGGTCGAGTGGTGGGATGCGCATTGGGTGCAGGACCGCGTGGACCGCAAGCTGCGCGAGGCCGGCGGGACCTCAACCGCGGCCCGGTGAGGTATTATTGAAGGTCCGGTTCTACCGGGATTTACGCCCTTTTCCCTCTGAGGAGTATTCAATGCGTCTACGAAACGTCTGGATCAGCACGCTCGGTCTTGCGCTCGCGGCGACGGTTGTCGCGTGCGGCGGCAACAAGGAAGCGGCGAGCACGTCGACACCGGAAGCGGGCGCCACCGCGGCCGGACAGAAAGTGGACCCGGCGACCGCCGGTGACGTCAAGGGCACGGTCACCGTCGACGGCGCGGTGCCGAAGAACGAGCCGATCAAGATGAACGCCGATCCGGTCTGCATGAAGGCGAACAAGGATCCGCAGTTCCAGGAAACCTACATGGTCGGCGCCGACGGCAAGGCGCTCGGCAACGTGTTCGTCTACGTGAAGGACGGCCTCGGCAACTACGTGTTCGACGCGCCGACCGACTCCGCGAAGATCGACCAGCAGAACTGCCGCTACCACCCGCACGTGTTCGGGATGCGCGTCGGCCAGAAGCTCGAGATCGTCAACAGCGATCCGACGATGCACAACATCCACGCGCTGCCGAAGACCAACGGCGAGTTCAACACCGCCGAGCCGATGCCGATGAAGACCGACCACGTCTTCAACACGAAGGAAGTCATGGTTCCCTTCAAGTGCGACGTCCACGGCTGGATGAACGCCTACGTCGGCGTGATGGACAACCCGTACTACGCCGTGACGGACAAGGACGGCAAGTTCGAGCTCAAGGGTCTGCCGCCCGGGACGTACACGATCGAAGCGTGGCACGAGAAGCTCGGGACGACGACCCAGAGCGTTACGCTCGCCGCGAAGGAATCCAAGGAAGTCTCGTTCACCTTCAAGTCGACTGGCGCGTCAGCGACTAACTAACTGAACTTGCTGCATCGCTTCGCGACGTTCGTTGCTGGTTGCACGATTCTGCTGGTCCTGGCCGGCAGTCTCGTCACCAGCACGGCGTCGGGCCTCTCCGTCCCCGACTGGCCGACGACGTACGGCTGGAACATGTTCACGTTCCCGCCGGAGCACTGGGTCGGCGGCATCCTGTACGAACACGGCCACCGGCTGATCGCCAGCACGGTCGGCTTTCTCACGATCATCCTTGCGGCGTGGCTGTGGCGGGCGGAGCCGCGCCGCTGGGTGCGCTGGCTCGGAGTGGCGGCGCTCGGCGCGGTCATCGCGCAGGGCATCCTCGGCGGCATCACGGTGCTCTTCTTCCTGCCGGCCGCGATTTCCACGGCGCACGCGGGGCTCGCCGAGATTTTCTTCTGCATGACGGTCGCGATCGCGCTGTTCACGTCAACGGCGTGGATCCGCGGGTACGGCTCCATCGAGGCGGACGACGCCATGTTGCGGCGCGTCGCCACGACGACGACCGTTCTGATCTACACGCAGATTCTGATCGGCGCGACCATGCGTCACACCGGCGCCGGGCTCGCGATTCCGGATTTCCCGCTGATGTTCGGCCACCTGTTGCCGACGCACTGGGATCCGAAGATCGCGATTCATTTCGCGCATCGCGTCGGCGCGCTCGTCGTGACGCTCGCGATCATCGCGACGTCGGCGCACATCTTCTATCACCACCGCGGGCGGCGTGAGCTGACGCGCCCGGCGGCGCTGATCCTCGCGCTCGTCGCCGTGCAGGTGACGCTCGGGGCGCTGACCGTTCTGAGCCGCCGCGACGTCTCGATCAACAGCGCGCACGTCGTCGTTGGCGCGCTGGTGCTGGCGACGTCGCTGGTGATCACGTTGCGGAGCTGGCGGACAGCATTGACAGCCGTAGGGACCGAGCTTGCTCGGCCCCCCGTCGTGGGCGGAGCAAGCTCCGCCCCTACACAGATCCCGGTATCGCAACGCGGGGCACGCGCATGAAAGACGTCGCCTCGGCGTCGCTCGCCGTCGATCGACCGTCCACGCGCGCGGCGGACTACCTCGCGCTGACCAAGCCGCGCCTGAACTTCCTCGTCGTCGCGACCAGCGCGGCCGGGTACTACCTCGGCGCGCCGAACAGCGCCGGCGGGATCGATCTCGCAGCGATGGCGTTCGCCGTGGCGGGCACGGCGCTCGTCGCCGGCGGCGCGGCCGTGCTGAATCAGGTGTACGAGCGCGACACCGACGCGCTGATGCGCCGCACGCGGGCGCGTCCGCTGCCCGACGGCCGCGTCGAATCGACGGAGGCGACCATCTTCGGCCTCGTGTTGTCGATCGCCGGCCTCGTCCTGCTGGCGGCACGCGCGAACGCGCTGGCGGCGCTGCTCGCGCTCGCGACGCTCGTCACCTACCTCGTCGTCTACACGCCGATGAAGCGACGCACGCCGATCGCCACGCTCGTCGGCGCGGTGCCGGGCGCGCTGCCGCCGCTCATCGGCTGGACGGCGTCGCACGGCAGCATGTGGGACGGCGGCCTCGCGCTCTTCGCGATCGTCTTCTGCTGGCAGATGCCGCACTTCATGGCGATCGCGTGGCTGTATCGCGACGATTACGGCAAGGCGGGATTCCCGATGCTGCCGGTGATCGATCCCGGCGGCCGCCGGGCGGGACGCCAGGCGATCTGGTTCGCGTTGCTGCTGGTCGTCGCGAGCACCGAGCCCGCGTGGGGCGGGATCCGCGGCCTCTCGGGCGCGATCTATCTGCCGATCGCGATTGTGCTGGGCGCCGGGCTGCTGTGGCTCGCCGCGCGCTTCGCCGCGGCCCGGAACGACACCACGGCACGACGGCTCTTCCTCGGGTCGATCATCTACTTGCCGCTCCTGTGGATCGCCATGATCGTGACGAAGTGACGATCCACGATTTCCCCGCGATCAACGCCAGCCTGAACGCAACATCGGGCGTCTTTCTCATCACCGGCTACGTGATGATCCGCGCGAAGCGCATCGCGCAGCACCGCGCGTGCATGCTGGCGGCGATGGCGACGTCGGCACTGTTTCTCACCTGCTACGTCATCTACCACGCGCAGGTCGGATCGGTGCGGTTCCCGCGATATGGATTCGTGCGTCCAATCTATTACTCAATTCTTCTCACGCACGTGACGCTGGCGGTCACCGTGCTGCCGCTGGCAATCATCACCGCCGCGCGCGGCCTGCGAGGCGATTACGCCCGCCACAGAAAAATCGCGCGCTGGACGTTCCCGATCTGGCTGTACGTCTCGGTGACCGGCGTTCTCGTTTACGTGCTGCTCTATCAGCCGACGTGGCTCATTTAGCTGGTCCTTCGTCCTTGGTCCTTGGGCCTTCGCCCGTCCTTGGGCCTTCGCCCGTCCTTGGGCCTTCGCCCGTCCTTGGGCCTTGGCGTCCGTGGTCCCTGGTCCGGGGTCGTGAAACCCGCAGCGTTGATTGAAGACGTCGAATCATTCTGCCGATCACGTTGCTGCCCTCGATGAGCTCCGCCGCTTCGGCGTCGCCCAGGTACTTTCGGCCGTGGGCGGCGATGAAGCAAGTTCGGACCTCTCCGTTGGATCCCGCAGCGATTCGCAGAAAATGCATGAACTCATTGTCGTTGCGTCGCAGAAATCCCTCACTGATGTTGTTAATCACCGACAGCGACGCTCTGTTCAATTGGCGCCACAGATCGGTGTCATCTCGAAATTCCCGCCTGTTTCTCAGTTCTCCAACCTGATTGCACTGACGCGTTCCCTCCTGCCATACGCGAAGATCTTCGAATCGGCAGACACCCATGCGCCTCGACGTCGCATGCACTGTGCCAGCGAAGCAGAGACCAAGGACGGACCAAGGCCGAAGGACCATGGACCAAGGACCAAGGACTAAGCTAATACAGAAGATATTTCGCGCGGAGGAGGCGCCACTTGGCTTCGTCGGCGCTCCAGGACGCGGCGATGGACGCGGGATCTTCGCCGGCGCGGACTCTCGCCAGCATCGCCGCGGATCCGAAGAGCGTCAGCGCATCCTCGACCTTGAACTGCTGACCGTACATCTTTACCAGCGCTGACGCGATCTCCAGGCCGACGCGCACGGGCCGCAGGCGATCGCGATCGGTGACGATCATGAACACGCCGTGGCAGGCCTGCCCGCCCAGTTTCGCGCCGGCGGCGGGCGTGAAGCTCACGGGATAGAAACGAATCCCGGGAATGCCGCGCGCGTTGAGCGCTGCCGACAGCCCCGCCGCGTCGATCCACGGCGCGCCGATCTGCTCGAACGGCGTGTCCGTGCCTCGGCCGACAGAGATGTTCGTCCCTTCGATCGCGCCGATGCCTGGATACAGCGACGCCGCCACCATGTTCCGCATGTTCGGCGACGGGTTGATCCAGACCAGCCCCGTTTCGTCGTACCACTCGTCGCGCCGCCAGTTCTTCATGGCGACGACGGTGAGGTCAGCATTGATCTTCAGCTCGGCGTTGACGAGGCGCGCGAGCTCGCCGAGCGTGAGGCCGTGCCGGAGCGGCATCCGGAAGTATCCGGTGTACGCGCGCTCGGTGGACTCCTGCACCGGACCCTCGACGTCGAAGCCGTCCACCGGATTCGGCCGGTCGAGCACGAACACCGGCAGCTTGCGCGGCGCGGCCTCCTCGAGGACGTAGCCGATCGCGGCGGGATACGTGTAGATGCGCGCGCCGATGTCCTGCAGATCGATCACGAATGCGTCGATCCCCTCCAGCATCGCGCTCGTCGGCCGTCTCGTCTCGCCGTACAGCGAGTAGATCGGCAGCCCCGTACGATCGTCCTTCGACGAGGCGACGTTCGCGTCCGCCTCGCCGCGGATCCCGTGCTCCGGGCTGAACAGCGCGACGAGCTTGACGTCCTTTGCCTTGAACAGCGCGTCGATCGTGCTGACGCCGGCCGCAGTCCGGCCATTCTGATTCGTCAGCAGGCCGACGCGTTTGCCGCGCAACCGCGCGAACCCTTCGCCCTCGAGGACGTCGATGCCGGTCAGCGTCGCCGGCAGCGCAGGACGATCGGGCGCGCGATCGGCGGACCGCATCGCCGGACGCCACGCGTCGAGCGGCAGCGCCTTGACGTCGGCGGGCGACAGGATCGCCGCCGCCACCACCGTCGCGATTTTCGCGCGCAGCGGCGTGACGTCCCCCTTGCCGTCCGGATGCACGCGGTTCGACAGAAAGATCTCGTAGCTCTTCGTGCGCGGATCGAGCCAGAGCGACGTCCCGGTGAAGCCAGTGTGCCCGTACGATCCGATCGGGAACAGCTCGCCGCGATTCGACGAATACACGGAGTCGAGATCCCAGCCGAGTCCGCGGACGTCGGACTGCCCCACCGGCGTGGCGATGGACGTCATCCGCGCGACCGTCGCAGGCGCCAGCACCTGCACCGTGCCCAGGCGGCCGCCGCCGAGCAGCATCCGGCAGAAGCGCGAGAGATCCGCCGCCGTGCTGAACAGCCCGGCATGCCCCGCGACGCCGCCCATCCGCCGCGCGGTCGGATCGTGCACGACGCCGCGCAGGAACGGCGCGTCGCCCTTGCACGGCCACGCCAGCGGCGCGCACCGCTCGGTCGGCGCGATCCTCGGCGCCAGCGCCGCCGGCGGCAGGAACATCGTCTCGTTCATCCCAAGCGGGCGAAAGACGTGCGCCGCCGCGTACCGGTCGAGCCGCTCCCCGCTCACACGCTGCACGATGTCGCCGAGCACGATGAAGTTGATGTCGCTGTAGACGAACCGCTCGCCGGGCCGCGCGAGCGGCACTTCCTCGATCGCGCGCCGGATCGCTTCCTTGACACCGTCAAACTCCGCGTCGAGCTCGAAGTCCGGCCGCAGTCCGGACGTGTGCGTCATCAGATGCCGGATCGTGATGCCGTTCTTGTCGTAGCGCGCGAACTCAGGGATGAACTTCGACACGGGATCGCTCAGCCGGATCGATCCCTTCTCCACCAGCTGCATCACGCTCGTCGTCGTCGCCACGACTTTCGTGAGCGAGGCGAGATCGAAGATCGTGTCCACGGTCATTGGTTCGGGCGCGGGCAGGATCGCGCGCTGTCCGAATGCACGTTCGTACAGGATCGCGTCCGCGCGTCCGACGAGGACGACGGCGCCGGGGAGCTGGTGATCCGCGATGGCCTCGCGTACGAGCACTTCGATTGGCGCGAAGCGGGCCGGCTCACTCGACGCCGCTGCGCGGCGTGCGGGCGGCTGCGCAGCAACAACAGATGCGGTGCACGCGAGGACCAGGAGCGCAGCCGGGCGGTTCATGCGAATCAATATATACTGGGCGGCGGTTGAGCATGCGCATCCGCCCATGGCTCTCGCGCATCGTGCTCGCGGCCGTGATCGCCGCCGCGTCGGCGCACAGTGCGGCCGCGCAGATCACGCACGTCACCGGTCTCGTGAAGGACGCGAGCGGCCAGGGAATCCGCGGCGCCACCATCCGCGCCGAGAATCCTGCCGCGTCACCGAGCACGTTCACAGCCTCCAGCGACGAAAAGGGACGCTTCGCGCTGGTCGGCCTTCGCAGCGGGCAGTGGACGTTCGTTGCCGAAGCGCCCGGCTACGAGCCGCAGGCGGTGAAAACCGCAGTGAGCGCGCGCATGACCGCGCGGGGCACGCAGATCGATTTCACGCTCGCCAGAGCCGCGGCCGTGGTGCCGTTCGGCGCGCTCGGCGGCATCCCGGCGAAGGATCTGCAGACCGAGTTATCCGCAGCGGACGAGTTGTACAACGCCGCGAAATGGGATCAGGCGATCGCAGCGTATAAGGCGATTTTAACGAAGGCGCCGGCGCTGAGCGTGATCAACCTGCAGATTGCGTCCGCCAACCTCGAGGGCGGCGACGTCCAGCGCGCGAAGGGAGAAAACGACGAGGCCGCGAAGTATTATCAACGAGCGGCCGATCTGAATCCGGCGTGGGGCAAGCCCGTCTTCAGGCTCGGCCAGCTCGCGGCCGGCCGGGGCGACAAGGATGCCGCGGTGAAGCTGATGGAGAAAGTCATCGTGATCGATCCGACGTCCGCCGAAGCGACTCAAGCCAAGACGCTCATCGAACAGTACAAGAAGTAGCGCCTCCCGAGGTCCAGTGCCGCGTCCCTTCCGCTACACGATCATCGTCGCCCTGGCGGCGTTCGGCACGGCCCTGGCCGCTGTCGGCGGGTGGCGGTACGCGCGCGCGTCGGCGCCGGTCAACGGGCCGATCATCGTGATCTCGGTGGACACGCTGCGCGCGGATCATCTGCCGGCGTACGGTTACAAGAAGGTCAAGACGCCCGCGATCGACGCGCTCGCGGCGGACGGCGTCGTCTTCGAGCGTGCGTACGCGCACGTGCCGCAGACGCTGCCGGCGCACGTCGCGCTGCTCTCGGGCCGTCTGCCGTTCGACACCGGCGTGCGGGACGATGGCGGGACCGTGGTGAAAGCGGACGAGCGGATGCTCCCGCAGTTGCTGCGCGAGCGCGGATTCACGACGGGCGGCATCGTCTCGTCCGCCCTGCTGCGCAGGGAAACCGGCATCGACCGCGGCTTCGATTTCTTCGACGCCGAGATGCCGCAGGGCGCGCCCGACACGCCGGACGCAGGCATCGTGCTCACCGAGCGCGACGGCGCGGTGTCCGAAGCCATCGCCGAGCGGTGGCTCGATCAGCAGAGCTCGTCGCGCGTGTTTCTGTTCCTGCAGATCAACGAGCCGCACGCGCCCTACACGCCGCCCGCCCGCTTTTCCGCGTTCGCACCTTACGACGGCGAGATCGCCTACAGCGACGAGATCGTCGGCCGGCTCCTGAAGCATCTCAAGACGCATCAGCTCTACGACCGCTCGACTATCGTCCTGCTCTCGGATCACGGCGAAGGGCTCGGCGATCACGGCGAGCAGGAGCACGGCCTCTTCGTGTACGACGAGGCGATCCACGTCCCGTTCATCCTGAAGGAAGCGGCCGGCGTCGGCGCCGGACGGCACGTCACCGATCTCGTGCAGCACGTGGATCTCGTGCCGACGATCCTCGATCTCGTCAAAGCGCCTATGCCCGGCAACCTGCGCGGGCGATCCCTGCGGGCGCTGCTCGAAGGCGACGGCCATCTCGACGAGCAGCCCGTGTACGCGGAGTCGCGGTACGGCCTCGAGCACTTTGGGTGGAGCGACCTGCAGACGACGATCCGCGGACATTTCCAATACATCAAGGCGCCGCGGCAGGAGATTTACGACGTCGCGAAAGATCCGCGCGAGGGCGCCAGCCTCGGCAATGCCGGCCTGCGCGCGCATCAGGATCTGCGCGACACAATGATGCAGCTCGCGCCGCCGTCGGACGAAGCGGAGGATGCCGGCGCCGATCCGAAGGACAAGGTCAAGGTCCTGGAGTTGTACCGCTCGGCATTCGCGCTGGCCAGGGATCGCAAGTGGCCGGCCGCGATCGCCAGGCTCCAGGAGATCGCGGGCACGGACGATGGCAGCGCGGAGATCTGGCGGCAGATCGCGTCCTTCGCCCGCCGCATCGACCGGCTCGACGTCGCCGTGGACGCCGACAATCATCTGCTCGAGCGCGATCCGGACGACGTAGCCGCGGCGCTGGACGCCGCGGGGGCACTGTTCAGGCTCCACAAGCTCAACGAAGCTCACGAGCAGGCGGCGCACGCGCTGGAAGTCCTCGACCAACCGGCCGGCAAGGACCGGGCGGCGTCGAAGACGCGCGCGCACGTGCTGCTCGCGCAGATCGCGCTGGATCGCGTGGACTCGGACGAAGCGCGGCAGGAAGCCGGACGCGCTCACGAAGCGGATCCGGCGCTGCCGATGCTCGCGTACGTGGACGGGCGCCTGCTCTACGACCAGGGTCAGTACGAAGAGGCGCTGCCGCTGTTCGAGCAGGCGTCGCTGGACGTCAAGCGCGCGCACGCCGCGCCGATCCTCGCGCTGCACTATTACGCGGCCGACACGCTGGCGCATCTCGATCGCGCGGAAGAGGCCGAAGCGGAATATCTCGAGGCGCTGCGAGACTTCCCGCGCGACGTCCGCGCCCGCGGCGGGCTGGCGTCGTTGTATCAGACGATGGGGCGCGGCGAGGAGGCGGGGCACGCGATCGAGGCGCTGCTGCAGGTCGCGCCGACGCCTGATAACTACGCGCTGGCGGCGAAGCTGTGGAAGTCTCTCGGCAACGCCCAGCAGGCCGACATCGTCCGCGCCGAGGCCCGGCGAGCGTTTCCCGCCGAGCCGGCGAAACGAAGAACCCGCTAGTTCCCTCGATCAGCGCGCCGGAACACCGACAGTACCTTCGTCCACCATACCCGCAAAATAGGTTGGCCACGTCGAGAGCGGCGCGTCGAGTGCGCGTTGTACCGCGGCTCGAGGATAGGCGGCCGCGCTCGATCGCAACAACGCCCGCGCTTCGCCGCGATCCCACAGATTGACCTTGTGCGAACATCGGCAGGCCTGACAGGAACGTAACGGCGTCCCCTTTCCGCTGCAGCAGTCGGTATGGAGTTCCCAGGATTTAGTGGATAGGCTGTCGGCGCGGTTTGTGAGCTGCCTCGAATTGGTCCGGGCTCAGCCCGCCGAGATGACTGTGGCGGCGCGTCCGATTGTAGAAGGAATCGATGTAGTCGGCCAAGTCGGCGAGCGCCAGCTCGCGGTTCTTGTAGATCTGTTTCTTGATCCGCTCTTTCTTTAGGCTGCTGAAGAACGACTCGGCGACCGCGTTGTCCCAGCAGTTGCCCTTTCGGCTCATACTCGGCTCGAGGTGATTCGAGCGGCAGAATCGGCGCCATGCGTCGCTGCCGTACTGCGTTCCCTGATCGGAATGAATCAACGTCCCGCGCGGCCGGCGACACCGTACCGCCATGAGCACGGCATTGAGCACGAGCTCCCCGCGAATGATGGGGCCGGCAGCCCAGCCCACGATCATGCGCGAGAACAGATCCATCACGACGGCCAGGTAGAGCCAGCCCTGCCACGTCCGAATGTAGGTGATGTCAGTCACCCAGGCGACGTTTGGCCGGGTAGCTGTAAATTGTCGTTTTAGCAGATTCGGAATCAGCACGGACGGCTTCCCGACGGACCAGCGCCGCGGGCGATAGCCGTGGAGCGCGCGGAGGTTGGCTTCGCGCATCAGCCGCGCGACGCGATGCTTGCTGCAGGTCTCGCCGGCTTCACGTAGATCGAGGAAGACGCGTGGGGCGCCGTAGATGCCGTGGCTCGCGACGAACGACGCCCGAATCAGGCGAAGTAGCCGGGCGTCCTCTTGCGCGCGGTTGGAGATCGGCTGCTGAAGCCACGCGTAGTAGCCGCTCGGGGCCACGCCGAGGACGCGGCACATAGTCTGGGCGCGGTACTGGTCTCGATGCGCTTTGATGAATTCGTACGCTGAACGAACTCGCCGGGTGCTTGGCTTCGTGGACATTGGCTTCGGCCTCCGTTGCTACGGATGCTAAAACGACTGTCCACTAAATCCTGGGAACTCCAGTAACCGTCCAGTGCGAGCCCGCCCACACAATGTACGCTAATCCTGGAAGTCATGTGTGCTGGTGGCGCAGCGGGAGGAAACGAGCACAACGCGTTCCCTCCCGCGCCGTTTCCACCAGAGGTGTTCGAACCTCACGTCGTTCGACGTGAAGTTTCCTCAGACTTAAGCGCCTAACATTCGGTTGAACCGCACCCGGTATTGGTCACACACATCCACACCCATCCGTTAGTACTGACGCACTCCGGATCCCAGTCTAGCCAGCAGTCCCCACAATAGCTGTCGTGTGGCGGGTAGCAGAAGACCGCAGACATGGAACATGCGTTGTAACTATTGCCGCACTGGTTGACGCAGCTGGTCCAGTCGGGGGAACCGTAGCTGAAGTTGCTAGTGCAGTCGCTCGTGCAAGCAGAGTCAAGCGCGTCACAGTCCTGTTGACAGCGGGCCGCGAGGAGCGGCGTGGTTGCTACAGGAGACAGTATTAAGACGATGTTCAGTGCTATCGAGCACGCAAGAATCGCCGCGCGCCTGGGTTTCGATCTCATTGTGATCCTCCTTCTGCGATTACTGATCCAACAAGCCTGGAAGACTGACCGCTAATACCCTTGCTATGTCGACTGCGATCGGGCCGGTGTAAGCACCAGGCCATTCCTTGAGCACTTTTCCTTGCGCAGAGATCAGAATCGTCGTCGGCGTCGCCCTAAGGCCGAATGCATTGACCGTTGCGGCCGTGGGACGCAGGGTGGTTGTGAACGGATTGTCGGCTGACATCAATTGCTTCGCATCGCCAGACAACGCCACTCCAACGATATGTAGGTCAGGCCTGCTCTTGAGGATGGCCTGAATGTTGGCTCGATTGCGCTCGCACCAGTGGCAGGTCGGTGAAAACGCATAAAGCAAAGTGTCACGATCGTCGGCGTTGAATTTAACCGACACGGTTCGACCCTGCAGATCGTGCGCCTCGAACGCCGGAGCCTCGCTGCCAACCGGCAGGAACTGCGCAGCCGAAGATGCAGTCGGTCCTGGGCTGTGAGCTCGTGATGCCCCTAAGTACACGTTGACTGCCAGTGATCCTACGAGCGCGGCAAGAATGACCCAATCGACCTTGGTCTCGCCATCTGCGTTTGCGAAACGAAATCTCATCGTGCCCCCCCAGTTCGATGGAGCATACGCGGTATGCCACGGAGCCACAACGGCTGCGACGTGCTGTTTCGACCGTTACTTGTGTAGTTCTGGATTGCGATCTGGCGATCTGGACTACTTGCTCTATGAGCGTCGCAACGAGTCTCTGCGAAACTCACCGGGTGTGACGCCAACGGCACGTTCGAACGCGGTATAGAAGGCTTTCTTACTCTTGTATCCGACGGCGTCGGCGATCGTCTGAACCTTGTCCGTCGTTGTTGCGAGCAGGTGTCGCGCCGCTGTGAGCCTCTGAACGGTCAGGAATTCATGAATCGTTGTACTGAACTCGCGCGAGAATTCGTGTTCGATTTGCGACCGATTCCTGCCAACCGCGCGCGCTAACGTTCTATTCGTCCAATGCTCGGCGTACCGCTCTCTTAGCATTTTCGCCAATTGACGCGCAGACGTAGTTGTCGGGAGGTTGTCTAGTCTTTGCCGAGCAACGCTGATCAATCCAGCGAGCACGTAGAATTCAAGGATCGTGGCTGGCGGCGGGATGTTTCTCTCGACTCCGGCTAGCGTTCGTTCTGACTCGGTTGTCGGATTGGATTCGATTACACCTGCCGTACACTGCAGTTCTCGAACTACACGCGTGAGCCACTCGCGCCGAATGCCTTGCGACCAGCCGTCGCTCATGACCCCCTGCGGCTGCATGCAACTCGTCAACCACTAAGCCCGCCCACAGATGCCGCGCTAGATTTGGCTGAGCTCAGGAAGGAGTGGGCCAGCATCGAGAGCTACTTACAGGAATTGTAAGGGGAGGCCTTGCCAGGAGGTTCACTTGAAAGCGTGGGAACGGCCGGCGCGTCAAGAGCGGCGTGAGCCCGCAAGAAAGGCAGAAATGGAGGGGGCTGGGGCAGAAGAGACGTCTATGGATGCCGGGACTCTTACTGGCTTCGCCTAGGAGGCATCCCCCGAAATACTGTCAGACGGGCGCGGGGCCTCGACTACTTCCCTTTGCGCCGCGCCTCGATGTCCTGCTTCATCTGCGGATTCACTCTGAATCCGGTCTTCTCAGCAAGTACCACCTCGGCGCTCGCTTCCTGATACCGGCCGGTCGCCATGTACAGCGCCGCAAGGTTGTTGTGCGTCTCGCCGGATGCGGAGTTGGCGTCGAGGGCTGCCCTGTACTCGCGTTCGGCATCCTGGAGCTTCCCGCTTCGGTGGTACGCGGCCCCGAGAGCCATCGGGACGAAAAACGGCACCGACGTGTCGACGACGAGGTTCTGGCCGCTTTCGCGATCCTGCCTCAACTGGTTGATCTTGTTTCTCAACTCGATAACGTACAGCTGCTGCGTGCCCGAGGCCTGCTTCACGCCTCCGGCCTGCTGCGCCTGCTGCAGCGCCATTTCCTGTTCCAGGATCTTGTCGTCGAGATACTTGTTCCGGTCCATCTGATTCGAGAGCTTATCGCCGCCGCCCTTCAGATACAGTTCGCGGCATCTCTCGTACGCGTCGATCGCCTTCGGGAATTGGCGCAGCCCCATGTTGGCGCGGCCGAGCGAATAGTAGGCGAGCGCAAAACCCGGGTCGACGTCGATGACCTGCTGAAACTCTTTCACGGCGCCGGCCCAGTCTTCCGAGCGCATGGCACTCCACCCGCCGTCGTAGTGCCGCTTCTCGCGCTCCCGATCGGGATTCGTCAGGCTGCCTCTCGGCACCTGTGCCACTTGAGCGGCGGCCATCGTGGGGCTGGTGATCAGCGCGGCGAGGAGAAGGATTCGAGTCCGCATAATCCTCCAGATACTACATTTTCCTTACGCGAGAGCGGGCGAAAAAAAACCCCGCGGGCCTAAGCCCGCGGGGTCAGCGTGATAGAGCGGGGTCAGCGTGATAGATCTGACGCTTAGAAGGTGAACTTGACGCCGAACCGGGCCACGACCGGCGCCTGGTATGCGCTGTCCATCAGGAATTGCGGATTGAGCGACATCTTGCCCTGGGCGACGGCCGACGCGATGAGCTGATCGAAGTTCAGCTGGCCCGCGTAGAACGCCGCTTCCGTGTAGAAGCCAGGACCCAGCGGGATCGCGCCGGTGCGGCGCATCGTCGACACACGGTTCGTGACCGCGCGCTGATCGAACAGGTTCAACACGTTCGCACTGAGCTGGACGCGGCGGCTGCCGCCGATCTTGAACTCGTGCTGGACGTACAGGTCGGTCTGCGTCAGGAACGGCGTACGGCCGTCGCTGTTGCGTCCGAGGTAGCGGATCGGGTAGTTGTCCGGCGAGATGATCGGCACCTGACGCGTGATCGGCGTGCCGCTCTCCGCGATCTGGTTCACACCGACCGAGGTCCCGAAGCTGAATTGATACAGCCCCTGGAGCTTGATCTGATGCGTGCGATCCGTATCCAGGACGCCGTTCAGTACCGCGCCCGTCTGATCGAACGACATCGACGGGTAGTCGTAGTCGCGCGAGTTGTTCGGGTTGTCGCGGCCGTTCTCGTCCGACGAGGAGAGGCCCGAGTAGTTGCCCGCGTCCTTGCTCCACATGTAGCTGCCGCGCAGGAACCAGTTGTCCGCGAACTGCTTCTGGAGGCCGAGCTCCACGCTGTTGTAGTTGCGGGTCGCCTTCGGCATCGTCACGGTGAGGTTGGTCGCGCCCTGCGGAGCGAACAAGCTCGTGCCGCTCGAGATGTCGAACTTCGAGACCAGGCCCTCGCCCGGGTTCGCGATGATGTACGCCTCGGCGCCGGCGCCGCAGATCGACGGCGGGCAGAGGTCGCCGATGTCGTCAATCGCGCGATCGAGCTGCTTGTGCACGAAGCGAACGGTGGCCGCCACCTTCGGGTTGAGCTGACGCTCAAATCCGAACGAGAGTTCCTGCGACCGCATCGGCTTCAACTGGCCGGGTTTCTCGACGTCGAGCCCCGGGGTCACCGAGACGGCGCGGAAGTCCACGCTCTCGAGGAACGTGCCACCGCAGGTCGGCGGGCACGCCGGGTTGTCTCTCAGCGTTTCGAAGTTCGGCGTATCCAGCGTGTAGTAGTTCGAGATCCACTTCTCACCGCCGAACGAACCGCGCGGCAGGTTGAGCTTGAAGATGTCGTAGAAGATGCCCCACGTGCCGTAGACCTTCGTCTTGCCGTCGCCCGCGACGTCAAACGCGAAGCCGAGGCGCGGTGCGATCTTGTCCTTCCAGTCGAAGCTGATCGGATTGGGAGCCACGCCGGCCGCGTTGGTGTAAGCCGGAACGTTTTCCTTCTCCGTCCGCACGCCGGCGTTGATCGTCAGGCGGTTGCTAACCGTCCAGGTATCCTGGACGAAGATGCCGTCGACGTTGGACTGGACGTTGCCGAGCGTCACGATGCCCTGTCTCGGGAGCAGCGCGTTGGTCCGGAGCTCGTAGTACCCAAACGTGCCTGTCTTCAGGACGCCGCCGCCCACGTCGAGGGGGGTTCCCCAGTTCAGGCTGATCAGATTCTGCAACTCACCGGTCTGCACGTCGTTCGCGCGGCGATCGAACTGAACGCCGCCCTTGATCTGGTGCGAGCTCGATCCCATGTGGGCGTAGTAGGTCGCGTCCACCTGGAAGAAGTTGCGCGTCGTCAGATCGTGGTCGGTGCCGCTGTTGTTGTTGACGTTGTTGTAGCCGGCGGGATGCTGCTCGCTCAGCGGAACGCCAGGCATGCCGATGTTCGTGGTCGAGTTCGCGAACAGGAAACGCACGACGTTGCTGGTGTTGAAGTCCTGAACGTTATTCAGGTACCGCCCCGCCCGGCCGCTGATGATCAGGTTCGGGGTCGCCACGTAGTCCGCCGTGCCGGACAGCGTCCAGTTCGGGAACTTGGTGCCCTTGGTGTAGTCGGTCGTCGCCAGGTCGGCTCCGGAAGTCGACGCCAACTGGCCGGTCGTCTTCGCGTAGCTGTTGTTGAAGGCGACGCGCGTCCGCAGCTTGTTGCCAAACTGGTTCGTCGCGTTGCCCGACAGATACTGCACCTGGTTCTTCTGAATCGTCGTCGACGGCGTCGCGCTCGCGATGCCGCTCGTCGTCGCATTCACCGTGCGGGTCGTCGACGTCAGCGCCGGCTGATACGCGCCCCAGAACCACATCTTGTCCGAGACGACCGGTCCGCCGATGGAGCCGCCGGGCTCGGCGCGCGTGACCTTGTCTTCGGGGAACGTGTGGTACTCGGCCTGGGTCGGCACGCCGAACACCGCGCGCAGCGTCGGGTTGTTCGCACCGGTCGTGCCGGAGCCCTGGAAGTACGTGAGCAGCTGGCCGCTGAGTTTGTTCGTGCCGCTCTTGGTCTGGACGTTGATCACGCCGCCAGTCGAGCCGCCGTATTCCGCGGGATAGCCGGTGGACTTGACCTGGACTTCTTCAACGAAGTCCGCGAGGAGGTTGTGACCCGACAGACCGCCGATGATGTCGGTCGTCTCGATGCCGTCGATGACGTACCGGTTCTCGGCCGCCGCGGCGCCGTCAATCATGACGCCGGCCGACTTCGTCTCGTTGTTGGCGCCAGGCGCCTGGGTGACGAGGGACGTGAAGTCGCGATTGTGCGGGAGAAGCTCGACCTGTTCCGCGCGGATGTTCGTCGAGCGGCCGCTCTGCTTGACGTCAACGAGCGGCGCTTCCGCGGTGACCGTGACGGCTTCCGTCACGCTCGCGAGCGACAGCGCGAAATCGACCGTCTTGATGCCGCCCAGCTGGACGACGACGTTCGACACCTTGGAGGGCTTGAAGCTCGCCAGGTTCGCCGTGATTTCATAGACGCCCGGCAGTACGGACGGGAAACGATACGAGCCCGATGCGTCAGAGGTCGTCGTGAGCACGCCGGAGCCCGCGCTGTGGGCCTCGACCGTCACGCCGGGGAGCACGCCGCCGGAGCCGTCCTTGATAACGCCGTCGATGCTGCCGCGTTGTTCCTGGGCTGACGCCGGCAGTGCAAAGAGCAATGCACAGAGCAGCACTGTGAGTGTGCGTAACCGCATTAACATCCTCCTGATAAGAAATACAGACCCCGGGTTCCGTCTTCGCCGCGAATCCAGCCGGTATCTTTTCTGATACAGACTGTTGCTAAACGGCACCAAAGGGTAAATCGCGAACTCAAAACGTTGAACGCCGTGAGATTCGCATCGCGCATCATAGCGCGATCCCGGACGGTCAACACAACCGGTGTCAACCGTTTTTGCGTAATTTGTCCGGGGGATCCAAAAAACGGTAGGAACGAAAGGACGTTTCACGGATCTGCGACGAAAACTGGCGCAAATCCGTGAGTCTGGAACCGGCCGCCCCCTAGCGTGCAGGCGGCGGAGCGTCGATTTGGGTCAGCGCTTCCTCGATCAGCCGGGCGTTGTCGTCCTTCGACAGGTTCCGCCCAATGAGCTTCGACGCAATCATCACCGACAGGTCCACCGCCTCGCGGCGGATCTGCTGAAGCGCCCGCGCCGTCTCGAGCTGGATCTCGCGCTCGGCGTTCCGCACGAGCGCCGCGCCCTCCGCCCTCGCCTTCTGCTTGATCTCCTCGCGCAGCGCCTCGGCTGCGGAGCGCGTCTGCGAGATGATCGCATCGGCTTCGGCGCGCGCGGCCCGGACGATCTGGGCCGATTCCTGGTTGACGCGCTCCAGCTCGACCCGCGCCTGCTGCGCATCGTCGAGCGACTTCCGGATCGAATCGCGGCGGCTCTCGAGCGCCTTGAGCAGCGGCCCCCACGCGAACTTCGCCAGCAGGCCCAGCAGCACCAGGAAGGTGATGATGGTCCAGATGAAGAGTCCGGGGTCGACCTGGACGAGAGGATTATCCACGGCGTGCGTCCTCGATGTCTGTCCGGTTACTTGAGCAGCACGATCAGCAGAATGAACACTTCCGCCAGAATCGCGACGCCTTCGAGCAGGAACAACGGCAGGTTGATCGCGCCGGTGATCTTGTCGGCCGCCGCAGGCTGGCGCGCGATGCCTTCCGCCGCCGCCGAGGCGAACTTGCCGATGCCGAGCGCCGCGCCGATCACGACCATGCCGAGGCCGATCGCAGCGCCAAGATAATGCAGAACTCCCATTGTCTCTCTCCTCCGTGAAGTATCAGTGTCTCAGTGATGAACGTGAATGGCCATGCCGATGAACACGGCCGACAGCAGCGTGAAGACGTACGCCTGAACCAGCACGACGATGATCTCGAGCGCGGAAATACCGACCGCCAGCGGCACCGACACGACTGCGCCGATGCCGACGCCGGCGGCGTGGCCGAACAATTCCGAGAACAGGAACACGAACGAGAGGATCGCCAGGATCGCGATGTGCCCCCCGAGCATGTTCGCCGCAAGTCGCATCGTCAGCGCGAAGGGCTTGACGAACATCCCCATCACCTCGATCGGGATCAAGAGGATGTAGAGCGGCCAGGCTAGCCCGGGCGGGACGATGTTCTTCCAGTGCGTGAAGAAGCCGTGCGCCTTCGAGCCGGCGACGATGATGGCGAAGAGCGTGATCGTCGCGAGCGCGGCGGTGACGTTGAAGTTCGCCGTCGCGGTCGTGCCGCCGTGGACGACTTCCCGCGCGAACGATTCGCTGCCCGGGTGGATGACGAAGTAATTCGCCAGCGCGACGACGTCGAACACCGGGATCAGGCCGATCACGTTCGCGCAGAAGATGAAGACGAAGAACGTGAGGATCAGCGGCGCCCAGGTGCTCACCCACTTCTTGCCGACGTTCGGCTGGACGATCTCGTCGCGGATGAATTCCACCAGCGCTTCGAGCACGCCCATGAAGCCGGTCGGGATGAGACGGTCCTGCCGCAGATACCGCCGCACCACCCAGGTGACGACGACGAACACGAATGCGGCGACCAGCCACAGCATCAGGACGTGCTTGGTCACCGAGAAGTCGATGCCGAAGATTTTCGGGAGATGGACGAGCGGATGCTGGAGCTCCGTGTTCGACACGTGCTCCATGATGACTTTGCCGGCGTTGAACTTCTCGTGCGCGGCCGTCCCGAGCTGCTGTTCCTGAGCGGTCATCATTCTGTGTAGGGTCCGGCTTCAGCCGGACCGCGCGAAAACAGGCGCCTTAGATACAGCGCCTCCATCAGATACATCGCGATGAAATACCCGGTGAAACTCAACATGAACGGCACGGGGCGCAGCGCGAGCACCTTCAACGCGACCGTCACGTAGGCTCCGAAGAACACGATTTTGCCGGCGAACGCCGCGATCATCAGCGACGTCAGGCGCTCCGGCTGCAGCGTGTACGTCCGCTCGGCCAGCGCCCACGAGACGCTCGCCGCGAGCAGCGGGCCGAGCATCCCGGCCAGGACTTCTCCGCCGGCCTGCCGGCCCGATCCGGCGGCGATGGCCGTGATCGCGATCCACGATCCCACCGCCACGCCGGCCATCGTCTGGACTGGCTTCATTTCTTCCAGACCGTCTTCGCCAGGTCGTAGAACCCGACGACGAGGCCGACGAGCAGGCCGCCGAGCAGGAACCAGTGCGTGTGCGCGCCGCGCCACCAGTCCACCGCATACCCGATCCCGCCGAGCATGACGATGGCGCCGATGAGTGTATAGCTGGCCGCCGCCGCAGGCCCGGATCTGCGGACGTTGTCCTGCAGATACCTCAGCGACCGCGGGGACAAGGGGCCCCCTCTGTCGTCCGCGTTCGGGGCCATTTCCTTACGTTCCGCGGGTGAGTATAGCCCATCTTGTGAAAAACTTCACCAGCGTGGGCTGAGGGGAGCGCTAACGGATGGCGGCCGTGATGCCGGCCACACCCAGCGTCCGGGCGGACGCTTCGGCCAGTTCGAACAGCACGCGCGGGTAGACGCCGATGTAGAGCGTCGCGACGATCGCGACGGCCAGCGCCAGGGTCAGCGCGGGCGTGGTGGTCGGCTCGGAGCCGATGGTGTCCTTCTTGAGATACATGAACACGACGAGGCGGATGTAGTCGTAGAGCGA
>Ga0193726_1001117_pt1 | contig 22753 bp, 12 predicted proteins | sample H2c1metaG_FD_144928 | JGI IMG/M metagenome (GOLD analysis project Ga0193726, IMG submission 144928) | Soil microbial communities from a riparian zone of the East river system, Colorado, United States - H2c1 | ecosystem: Environmental > Terrestrial > Soil > Riparian zone | place: USA: East River...
TCCAAAGCATTACTCACCCGTTCGCCGCTCGTCAGCATGTATTGCTACACCTGTTACCGCTCGACTTGCATGTGTTAGGCACGCCGCCAGCGTTCAATCTGAGCCAGGATCAAACTCTTCAGTTAATTACACTAAGTCACTGAAGCTTCGAGATCCAGAACTCACATCCGTTCATCGGTGCTTTCACACCTTTGAACAGCTGGTCGTTTTGGAAACTCATCATCAATTGCACCAAAGGCGCATCGACGCGAGTCCCCACACAAGTTACCTATTCGAATTTTTAAAGAGTGTCCCAGGACGACAAAGGTCCAGGGCGAACTTCCAAGTATAGCGCGATTTCTGACTCCGTCAATCCACGGAAAGTCTCGGAAATCGCGTTTCTCTCGGAAGGGCGCGCAGTATAGCCCTGGGTTCGAGCCTGTCAACCGCCAGTCATGAAACTTTGCACGAGGCCCGCCGGAACCCGAAAAATCAGGCTTTTGCAAGCTTGATTTTCGCGTGCGAGCGCTTGCCCACCGACACGATGTAGGTGTTCCCCGCAAGCAATTCGTGACGGTGGTTGACGATTTTCTCTTGATTGACCCGCACCGCCCCTTCCTCGATTTTGCGGGTCGCCTCGGAATTGCTGGCCACGAAACCGAGATCCTTCAGGATCACGGTCAGTCGGGCGGCCGGCGCGTCGATTTTGATCACCTGTTCAAGCAGATCGGTGGGCACCCCGCCATGCACCCGGTTGGTGAAATCTTGCTGCGCGTGCTGCGCCGCGGCCGCGGAATGAAAGCGGGCGACGATTTCGCGCGCCAATTCGAATTTCACGTCCCGCGGGTTCCTACCCTGGTCAACCTCCCCGTGCAACGCAATAATCTCCGCCAAGGGGCGGAAGCTGAGCAACTCGAAGTACCGCCACATCAGCTCATCCGAGATCGACATCAGTTTGCCGAACATGATCTCGGGCGAATCATGGATTGCAACCGTGTTGCCCAGAGACTTCGACATTTTTTGCACGCCGTCCAGGCCTTCGAGCAAGGGCGTGGTGAGGACGATCTGCGGCTCCTGGCCGTGGGCTTCCTGCAATTGCCGCCCCACCAGCAAATTGAATTTCTGATCGGTGCCGCCGAGCTCCACGTCGGCGTGCAATGCAACAGAGTCATAGCCCTGCACCAGGGGATAGAGGAACTCGTGAATGGCAATGGGCTGGCCGCTCTTGTAGCGCTTTTCGAAATCATCGCGCTCGAGCATGCGCGCCACCGTATGTTTGGCGGCGAGCTCAATGATGCCGGCGGCATCCATCTTGCCGAACCACCGGGAATTGAAGTCGATGATGGTGCGTTCCCGGTCGAGGATTTTGAATACCTGCTCCTGATAAGTCAGCGCGTTGGCGGCGATTTCCTCGGCGCTCAAACGCGGGCGGGTGGCGTTCTTGCCGGTCGGATCGCCGATCATGCCGGTGAAATCGCCGATCAGAAAAATTACATCGTGGCCGAATTGCTGAAATTGCCGCAGCTTGTTGATGAGCACCGTGTGCCCGAGGTGCAGATCGGGGGCGGTGGGATCAAAGCCCGCTTTCACGCGCAGCGGCTTGCCGCGCAGAATCTTCTTGCGCAAGTCAGCCTCGTGAATGAGGTCCACCGCGCCTCGTTTCAGCTCGGCGAGTTGTTCTTCCAAATCTTTAAGCAACGGCAGGCCCCTTTAAGATGTTGCGCAACGGCGCGCTAATTTACGGGTATTCCGCCGCGGCGGCCAGGGTTCCGGCAGTTCAGGCCGGGCGCGGGTGCGCATGAACCGCGGCGCGTTCCACGGCATAGTCGGCGAAGTCTTCCGAGACGCTGCAGGTGAAGGGATTTCGGACGGTGACGCCGCCGTAGACTGCGCGATCCTGGAGATCCTCCGGCAACCTGCCAGGCGGCCGAGCAGAAATCAACCCGGCGCGGCAAGCACGTCGTAGGGACGCATCATCTCGTTGTCTTCATGTTCCAAGATATGGCAGTGCCAGACATAGCGGCCGGGAAAGCCCTCGAACGGCACAATGATGCGGGTGACAGTCTTGGCGTTGACGCGGGCAGTGTCCTTCCAGCCCATCTCATTCGCGTCGGGCGCCATCGCAGGGCCGGTGTAGCGCAGAGTTCCGGTCGTCAGATACTGAAAACCGTCGAAGCGGCGGCGGTCGAGAATCTGGAATCTCACCAGGTGCAGATGAATGGGATGTACGTCGTCGGTCAAATTCACCAATTCCCAAATCTCCGTGGTGCCGAGCACCGGCCGCTCGGTGACCGGCATGTGCCACGGCGTTTTGTTGAGCAGCATTCCTTGAGATTCGGCCACCATGTTGGTCTGCTCGTCCAGGGTGAGCCGGCGCGTCAAAATCGCCGACGCTTCCGCCAGACGCGGCACGGAGCGCAGCACGGCCGGCAACATGCTCGGGTCCGAGGTGCGCCCGGCGCCCACCCTGAACTGCATGAGCGTAAAGGCATCGCTCATCAATAGAACCTTCGCGCCGCGATGTTGCGAGAAGTCGACCACGAGATCGGCGCGCTCCCCCGGCGCCAACTGAACGGACGACACCGCGATCGGCGCCGCCAGCAAGCCCTGGTCCGTGCCGATCTGATGAATCTCGGCCGATGGGCTCAAGGACAGCCGATAGAAACGGCCGTTTGCTCCATTCAGCACGCGAAACCGATACTTGCGCGGCTCGACCTCGAGAAAGGGAAACAGCCTGCCGTTGACCAATTGCGCCTCGCCGAAGGCCTCGGGCACCCACGGGTGGTCCGGATCGGCGGAGACGGGATAGCTCAACTGACCGTCCCTGCGCAGGTCGCGGTCGAACAGCACCAGCGGCACCTCATACTTGCCGCGGGGCAGATGCAATGCCTCCTCCTCGGCGTCCCGGACGACGTGCAGCCCCATGAGCCCGGCATAGACATTGAGTCGGTTGATGCCCATCGTATGATCGTGATACCAGAGCAGGGCGGCATCCTGGGTGTTAGGGTAGCGATAGGTGCGCGATTGCCCCGGCGGATACCAGTCCTCGGGATAGCCGTCGCTGTCCGCCGGAGTCCTGCCGCCATGCAAGTGCACGACGCCCCGCACCGGTGCAACCCCCGCCTCGGCGCCGTGCAGCGAATGATCGATGGGCAGAAAGTGCGCAGCCGGCAATTCATTGACCCATTCGACGCTGAGCGCCTCACCCTTGCGGGTCTCGAACATCACCCCCGGCACCACGCCGCCGTACGACCAGAGAGTCGTCGGCGGCAGGTCGCGGTGCAATTTGGCGGCAATACTGCGCATGGCCACACGATAGTGCGGCTGCGCCGGCGCGCCCCCAGCCCCGGCGATGACACTCACGGGACGCGCCGTCACCGGCAACGGCAGCGGATCGACGAAGCGCGCGAGACTATTCGGGTCGAGATTCGGTGCCGCGGGCGGCGCGGCCTGCGACATGGCGTGCGCGAGCACTCTTGTTGCCACGGCGCCAGCGGCGGCAAGCGTCGAGGTCTGCAGAAATCGTCGGCGGGCGGTCAAACGGTCGATATGTGCATCCTGGCGCCAAGGACAGGGGCACGGGAGTTCCCGTGCCCCTGTGGCATCGCGCAGCGCCGGCGGCTACCAGCCGAAGCCTCCCTCGGCGGTGCCGGTGCTGGGATCGAGGAGGAACCGGAATGGATTCTCGGCATGGTCGAAATTGAACATGTTGTTGATGGGGTTCGCAATGATATCGAAGGATCCGGCGCCGATGCGCTTCCCGCCCAGCCAGTTATCCTCCACGAAGCGCAGGATCGAGGACTGATCGGTGATCGTGTGGTCCACGAAGTTGTGGCGCGCCCACGGCGACACGACCAGCAGCGGCAGACGCGGACCATAGCCGCAGCGCCCCTGGGCGTGCTGCGTCGCCGGCTTGATGCCGGGTAGCGCGCCCGATCCGCTGCCGCAAAGACCGGTGCCGCTGAGAGCATCGGCCTCGCTGCTGGATTGATTGACGATCTGTCCGAGCGCGTGATCGTACCAACCATCCGAGTCATCGTAGGCGATGACCACGGCGGTCGAGTCCCAATCGCGCTGCTTCTGCAGGAAATTGATCACGGTAACGATGAAGGTCTGTTCGTCCAGCGGATCCGAATAGCCGGCGTGGCCATCCTGGAAGCCGGCGGCTTTCAGATACGACACGGCAGGAAAGTTGCCGGCGCTGACGGCGTCGAAAAAATCCTGAGTGTCGTACTGGTGATTCGCGCCGTCGCCGTTGTGGCCGATGGCCGACACCGACTTGGGCCGCGCGTGCGTCGGATTGGCGGTCGAAGCGTAGTACTGGAAGGGCTGGTGATGCGGAATGTAGTCCGCTTTCTTCGTATTGGTGACCGCGGAGGTGTGGCTGCGTTTGCAGCTGGTGCTGCCGTCGGGATTGGTGGTGCCGAGATTGAAGCCGCCTTCAAAGAATCCCCACGTCACCCCGGCCGTGGTCAGCAGGTCGCCGACGTTCTTGCCGCCGAACTGAACCAGCTCGCCCGTGGTGGTCGAGCACACATCGCCCACCGGGTCGGCGTCGCTGATGAGCGTCACGCCGCCGCTGCCGTCGCCGATGGTCGAACCGCCGGCATTCACATCCGTGATCACCCCGTTGGTCTGGCCGGAAATCAGATTGATGGCGCCGGGGGTCGACGGTCCAAAATTGGTGTCGTAGGAGTTGTCGCTCATGGCGTAGCGTTGTGCGTAGTTCCACAGCGCGGTGACGGTGTTGCCGTCGTAATAGCCCATGGTGAGACCCGTGGTGGCGACGATCGGGCTGCCCGCGGGCGGCGGCCCGGCCGTCCCTACCGAGGCCGGAAAGGCATCCATCAGCCCATGATCGAAGGCCATCTGCTCCGGGGTGTAGTCATGATCCTGGTCGGCCGTCGCCGCTTGGCTGCGGTCGAGACGGAAGGGGTTGGTGGCGCCCTCGGCGTTCACCGGATTGGTGGCATTGGGATTGTGAGTCAACAAGGCGCCCTGCAGGCCATTGACCGAGGGCGTCCCGGGGGCCGACTCGAAGCGCGGCTCGCCCCAGGGGTTGGTGGCGTGAGGATACGTGGCGAAGTAGTGATCGAAGGAAACGTTTTCCTGGAAGATCACCACCAGGTGCTTGATCGGCGTTGCGGTCCCGCCCCCATGCCCGTTGTCTGCGGCGAACGCAGGGCCGAGAGCCGCGCCGGCTGCCAGCAGCCCGGCTGAGAAAGAAATAATCGATTTGCGCATGGGATCCCCTTATGTGGAAAGCGAGAGTGGATCGCGCTTTTTTAACGGGGGACTATGACGACCTGATTACAATGAGATGGACGGCGTCGGTCCCTCTCCGCCCGGTGGTTGCCGGCCCGTCATCGCGGTCGGCAGTGTGAATTGGAAGCAGGCGCCGGCATCCGGCGAACTCTCGGCCCAGATACGCCCGCCATGGCGGGTCACCACGCGTTGCACGATCGCCAGGCCGACGCCGGTTCCGGAGAAGTCCTCGGCCCGGTGCAGGCGCTGAAATACGCCGAACAGCTTGTCCGCGTAGCGCATGTCGAATCCGGCGCCATTGTCCTGTACCCGGTAGATGGCCTCGCCGTTGTCGACCCGTCCACTGACGGCGACTCGCGGTTCCGCCCGCTTCGAACTGTATTTCAAGGCATTGCCGAGAAGATTGCACCAGACCTGGCGGATGACGGTCGCATCCCCTGCGGCAATCGGCAATTCGGCGATGTCGACGGTGGGTGCGGGCCCGGTGTAGAGCGCCATCACTTCAGCGGCGGCGGCACGGGCAAGTGCGGTCATGTCGATGCGTCCGAGATCGAACGGCCGTCTCCCGGCGCGGGAGAACTCCAGCAGCCCGACGATCAGCTGATCCATTCGCTGGCTGCCGCTGCGGATGATGCCGATGATGCGCCGCGCTTCCTCGTCGAAGTGCTCGGCGAAATCATCCTGCAAAATCTGCGCGAAACTGTCGATGGTGCGCAGCGGCGCCCGCAAATCGTGGGAAATGGAATAGGAAAAGGCCTCCAGGTCCTGATAGGCGGCGGCAAGTTCCTCGGAGCGGTGCCGTTCGCGTTCCTGCAGCAGCGCGTTTTCGCGGCGCAATCGCTGTCCGTCGAGCGCCCGCGCCAGCACCGGCAAAATGACGTTGAGCTTGAACGGCTTGAGGATGTAGTCGAGGGCGCCGCCCTGCATCGCCTGCACGGCGGTATCGATGGTGCCGTGGCCGGTCATGACGATGGCGCCCAGCGCCGGGTCGACCTGTTTTGCCGCGTTGATCAGCGTGATGCCGTCCATCTCCGGCATCATCAGATCGGTCAGCAATAGATCGAACTCGGCGGGACGCAGCGCGGACAAAGCCTGTTGAGCCGAGGTGAAGCCCTGCAGGGCGTATCCTTCGACGCTCAGCGTGTCGCACAACGCACGCATCTGTGCCGACTCGTCGTCGACGATGAGCAGCCGGCCGGCGGCGGCGCTCATGGCGCCAATTCCGCCAGCGCGGCGCGCAATTCATGCAGCCGCGGCGGCTTGCTCAGCAGCCGATCGACATGCGGCGGGATGTCGTTCTCCGCCGCCAGGCGCTGACCCCATCCGGTCAAAAGAATCACGGGGGTCGTCGCGGACAGCATCTTGATCGACGAGGCAACCTTGCGGCCGTCCACATGCGGCATGCCGAGATCCGTGATGACCAGATCAGGAGTCTCGCCGCGCTTCTGGGCGGCGGCAAAGGCGTCGATGCCGGCCTGCCCGCCGTGGGTTGCGGTGATCTGATGTCCGTCGTCCTGCAACGCGTCTTGCAGCGACTTGATGAGCATCGGATCGTCGTCCACCAACAGAATCCGCAGCCGCCGGGTCAGGGCCGGACGGTTGATCATCGTGTTGACCGATACGGCGGAGGAGGTGAAGGCCGGGAAACTCAACGTGACAGTCGTGCCCTTGCCGGCGGCGCTCTGGATGTCGAGCTCGGCACTGTGGCGTTGAATCATGCCGTAGACCATCGCCAGGCCGAGTCCGGTCCCGCGCTCACCCTTGGTGGTAAAGAAGGGCTCCAGGCAGCGGCGGCGCGTGTCCTCGTCCATGCCGACCCCGGTATCGCTGACGTCGATCAGCACGCGGTCGGATCCGTCGCCGTCCGCCCCGCGGCGGGTCCCAACCGTCAGCGTGCCGCCGGCCGGCATCGCATCGACGGCGTTGAATATCAGATTGGTGAGCGCGTCCCGAATCTCATTGTCGGCGCCCATGATGTCCGGCAGGGAATCTTGCAACTCCGTCTTCAGATCAATCATCAGTCCGCGCTGCTGCGGCTGATCGCTCCAGCGCGGCCGCGTGAGTTCGATGATCTGCCGGACCGCGCGATTCAGATCGACTCTCTCCAAGGTGAGCTGCGCCTCGCGTTCGCGGTAAAACTCGCGCATGCGCGCGACCGTTCTGGCCACATCTTCGATGGCGCGCTGAATGGTGGTGAGATAGCCGCGCGCGCGCGCGCTCAAGTTGGGCTCGCGTTCGAGCAGCGATTCGGTGTACAGCGACACCGGCGAAATCGCGTTGTTGATGTCGTGGGCGATGCCGCTCGCCATTTGCCCGAGGGCCCGCAGCCGCTCCTGCTGCATCACGGCGTGCTGGCTCTGCCGCAAATCGTCGTACGCCTGCTGCAAAGCGCCGTACAACCGCGCCTGATGACTTGCCAGGGCGACGTGCTCACTCAACTGTTTCAGGAACTCGCATTCGCCGCTGCTGAAGGCGTGCTCGCCGCCGCGCGCGCATAACAACACGCCGAATACATGGTTCTCGACGATCAGCGGCGCAATGACCATTGACCGCAGTCCCGCGGCGGCCAGCTCCTGTGGGAATGGAAAGGGCGTCTCGAGAACATCCGGTTCATAGACCAGATGGCCCGCGACGCAGCGCGACAGCCCATTCGCGTCGAGCGGCACACTGGTGTGCTCCGCCAGTCCGAGCTTGTCGGCATAGCTCCTGCCTGAAGCGCCGAGCGCACTGACGGTGAGCGACTGCGCCGCGGCGTCGTGCAGCAGGACACAGCCGAAGTCCATCGGCAGATTGGCCTCGAGGCTGACGAGCAGCACCTGAAAAATGCTCGGCAGATCCTGGCGCTCGCCGGTGGCGCGCGTGATGTGCTGCAGCAGGCTCAGGCGGCCCAACTGAGCGTGCAGCTTGCCTTCCGACTGCTGAATTTGCATCAGCATGTGATTGAAAGTGTCGGTGAACAGATCGAATTCATAAGCGCCAGTCCGCGCAGCCCGCACCGTGTAGTCGTGACGCTCCGACACGGCGCGCGTCGTGTCGGCGAGCGCGAGAATCGGGCGCAACAGTTGATGCTGGAGCCGGCGGGAAATAAAGTATGCCAGCGGCAGGGAAATGCCGATCACCAGGAACACGATGAGCGCGTACAGCCTGATGCGCGCATACATCAAGCCCAAATCGGAATCGACATACAGCGTGCCCAGCTGCCGCGCACCCTCTGCCACCGGTTCAAAGCCGATCAGCGAATTGCGCCCGAACGAGTAGCCCGGCATGCCCGGATTGGCGGGAAGGCGCGCCGCCGGCAGACCGCGCGGATAGGTCGCGAACAACTTGCCGTGCACGTCGTATAGCGCCGCCGCGGCGATGTGCGGGTCGGCCTTGAAGGCGCCCATGACCCCTGCGGCGTCGTCCGCATTGTCGAAGGCCAACGCCGCCGTGCTGTTGCTGGCGATCGCCTGGCTCAATATCTGCAGCTGCTGCACGCTGGACTGCCGGAAGGTCAGCAGTTCGTAGGCGAAAAACGCCGTCGTGGTCACCGCGAGCACCACGCCGCTGGCGAGAAAAATCATGCGCATCAAGATGCGGCGGATCGGTATGGAGGATTGGGTCATCCGTCAATCCTTGGTGCGCGTGGCGACGATTTCAGCCGGCCGCAGCAGTTTTGAACTGATGGTGAGGCCGGCAGCGCGGGCTGCATCGACGTTGATCCGCAGCCTGATCCGATTGTTCTCCGTGAGGAACTCCATCATGACGCCGCGCTGCGCGGAGCCGTCCAGATCGGAGACGGTCAGCGTGCTGCGGTGATTCAGCGCGGCCAGGATCTGCGGCAGCCGCGCGCTCTCGGAGCGGCCGATATACAGGATTTGGCAGTCGCCGATGTCGCCGATGCTGCTGAGGCGGCGCACCGACAGGGGGTGCCGGTCGATTTGCTCGCCGCGCACGGTCTCATCCATGCGCGTCCCGAAGGGATCGTCGCCCAAAATGCCGATGACGAACGGTTGATCGGGGGCGCTGAAGGCCTGCGGAGGCCAATCCACGAAATGCGAAAAATTGTAGACGAATACCGCCTTGACCTGATATTCGCCCGGCGCCTCGGCGCCGCGGGCGGCTCGAAGGCAGGCGGTCAGTACCAGCGCAACGCACAGCAGCGCCGGCAGGACCCTCCTCAAAACCGCCATGCCACTTTTGCGTAGACGCTGCGCTGAATTTCCACTCGCGTCGGATCGGGGAAGCCGTACTCCGGGTGATGGCTGTGCAGCAGATTCTGGCCGGTGAGCGACAATTCGGTGTGCTCTCCGGCATGCCACGCCAGCCGCGTATCCAGCTCGAAGTAGCTGGGCACCGTTCCGGGGGTCGGCCCATTGTTCGTGAGCAGCGAGTCGACCCAGCGCAGGCCGGCATCCAGCTCGACGCGCCCCGGCAAATTCAGCGAGGAGCGGAGCGACAACTGGTGTTTGGGATCCGCCGTTTCGTTGATCCCGTTGGACAGATCGAATTGGCCGGGCTTCACCCGCAGATTTTCGCGCAGCAAAGTATAGCCGGCGTGCAGCGACCACGCCTCCGCCACCTGATAGTTGCCGCTGAACTCCAGCCCATAGGTATCGCCTTCCAGATTGTTGGCGAAGTAAAACGGCAGCAGGGTGCCGGGGGTGATGCTCGTGCTGCGGACGTCATTGTATTGATTGTAGAAGGCCGAGACGGAGGTGGTGAACGTCGACGACAACTGCGCGCGATAGCCCAGCTCGTAGGCGATCATCGCCTCGGAGGTGAAATCGGAGCCTCCCTTCAGAATCACCAGATAGGGCGGAGTTCCTTCGCTCAAGTCGTGATCGATGCGCGAGGGAGTGCGTACGGCGCGCGACACGGCGGCCCACAGATATTGACTCGAGCTCAAGGTCCAACCGAGACGCGCATCGGGTTCGAATTCAAATCCGGTGTAGTCGTTGTGTTCCAGCTTGGTGCCGAGAGTGAACGACAGATGCGGGGCCAGCGCGATCTCGTCCTGGACGAAGGCGCTGTACAAGCTCTGATCCAACACGGTCGGGAAGAAGCCGAGCGCGGGCGCGTTGATGACGGAATCGTGCGTGTAGCGGAACCCCAGGCCCCAGATCACCACGTTGCGCGCGCCGACGCGGAACCGGTGCTGGAAATCCACATCGTAGGTCGTCAAATCATCGTAGAAAACTCCGGCGGGGCTGAACGGCAACCCGGCGGCCAGCAGCGGCCCCACCGGATCGGACAAATGAGTCTGATCGAAATAGGTCTGCAGGCTTAAGTCCGAGTCAGCCGACAAATTCCGCGTCCATCGGCCCAAGAGGTTGGCGCCGCTGGCATCGGCGTTGCCGCCGCTCTGCTCATCCTCATGGCTGTCGTAGAAATCGCCCTGCAGCGTCAGCTTGTCCTGCGCGGCGACCTCCGAGTCGATGCGAAAACCCGCCCGGCCCTGCCGCCAGGAGTCCGACGCAGAATTCCCATCGGCCTGAACCTCGTCGCCGCGATCGAAGTACTTGCCGTAGACGCGAAATTGAGTGTCCGGCCCCAGCAGACCGCCGTAGCGCGCCCCGCCCAAGCCGCGAGGCTGCGATCCGCCGCCCGCCTCTGCGTACATTCCCTGGGTGTCTTTGACGCTCTTGGTGATGATGTTGATCACGCCGTTGACCGCATTCGCGCCCCATAGCGCACCCCCGGGTCCGCTGATGACTTCGATGCGATCGACGTCTTCGAGCAGATAGTCCTGAACGTCCCAGAAAACTCCCGAATAGAGCGGTGTATAGACCGTCCGTCCATCGACCATGACCAGCAGCTTGTTGCCCAGATCGGTGTTGAATCCGCGCGCGCTGATCGCCCAATCGTGGGAATTCTTCTGCGCCACCTGCAAATTGTCGGCCAGCCGCAAAGCCTCCGGCAGGCTGCTGGCGCCGGAACGCCGTATTTCCTCCTGCGTGATGACTTGAATCGCGGAGGCCGCCTCGATCAGTTTCTTCGGATGCCTCGAGACCGAGGTCACCTCGACGTTCATCAGGTCTTCGACGTTCAGCTGTTTGAGTTCGCCGATGGTTGCGGAGTCTCCCTCCGCCCGCGCCGACGCGCAGCAAATCGCCGCCGCCAGCAGCGGCGCGGCAACCGCTGCCATCGCTCGCGCAGGCGCGCGCAGCGACCCCCTGCCAGGTCTGGGCTTTTCGTTCCGGCCGTTTGCGCAAGTCATTGCCGCGGGGTCCTTGTCTCCGTTCTGCATCCCGATCGCGCGCGACGCTGCGCGATATCCTTAGTCTTGAAGTTCAACACTGCACTTCGCGGGGGCCGCCCGCAATAAGGAAAAAGCCGCAAAATGAAGGATCTGTGAATGTTGTCGCACTATATTTTCCGGCGATATAGCAGCGTTTCGGCTAAAGATTCCGCAGACCGGATCGATAGCTGAAGAGAGGCAAACTTTTGCCTGCGCCGTTCACAGCCGCCGCTGGCGTCGCCGGCGGGTCATTACATCGACTTGATGTATATTAGGAATCCACCCCCTGGGCACCGAGGGTGGTTTCGCCGTTTCATGGATTGGATTCGTGTCGCCGGCGGCAACGTCTACAGCTAGCGTCCTGAAAGCCGATACGAGTAACGGACGACACAATGCCAAAAACAGGATTCACTCTGGGCAATCACGCTGCTCCGGCCCGAATGGCAGCCACGATCACGACCCTTGTCGGCTTGGTGGCTCTGACCGGCTGGGTGATGCGCATTCCGGCGTTGGCCAGCGTGCTGCCGGGCGCCGCCGAGATGACCGCGAATACCGCCGTCAGCCTCATCCTGTGCGGCGCCTCCTTGCTCATCCTGGCCGATCGGGTCTCGGCCCGACTCGAGCGCATCGCGCAGGCATTCGCGCTCGCGGCGATGGCGATCGGCCTGGCGACGCTCGCCGAATATGTTTTCGCGGTGCAGCTGGGCATCGACGAACTGCTGATCAAGGACTACGACGCGGGCAATATCCAATTTCGCGGGCGCATGTCGCCATTCAGCGCAAGCGCCTTCATTGTCCTCGGCTTTGCCCTGGCGGCAATGCGCCGCAAGTCTTTGGGCTGGGCCGCCCAATCCGCCGCCGCCGTCGTCATCGTCATCGGCATCGTCACGCTGGCCGGCTACGTGTGGAACGCGGGGGCGTCGATCACCGACCCCTGGCTGCCCCCGGTGGCCATCAATACGGCGGCTTGTTTCGTGATGCTGGGGGCCGGCATTCTCCTGTCGCCGAGTGGTCCGGGCGTGGGATTCGACACTCAGCTCACGGCTCTCGCAACCGTCGAGATCAAGATCTTGTCCGGTTTCCTGCTCGCCATGTCGCTGCTCCTGTTCGGCGGCTCCTATACCTACCGCGCCAGCGTCGAGTTCGGCGACACGGTCGGATGGATCGCGCATACGCAGGAAGTGCGCAAGATGCTCGCCGATGTCTACGGCGCCCTGGCCGGCGCCGAGCTCGCGCAGCGGGACTTTCTGCTCACCGCCGCGCGTCCGCGGCGGGACGACTACCTGCGGTTGACCAAGATCCTGCAGGTCCATCTTGCCGAGCTCGAGCGGCTCACCGGCAAAGATCCCGCGCAACGGGACAACCTGGCCGCCGTGAAATCAGCCGTTGCGGCACGCTTGGAGTACTTGGCAAGCGGCCTCGGGGCCTACGAGAATTTCGGCCTGCCCGCCGCGCGCGCCGTCTCGAGCGAAATCGGTCGAGGCGGCAATATTCGCGCCGTTCGCCTCGCCGTCGAAGCCATGGATGCCGTCGAGGTACGGCAGCTGGCGGCACGGCAGGCAATATCCGCGCACGACCGGCGCACCACTCTGACCTCGCTGCTCATCACCCTCGGTGCCGCGTCGGCCCTGTTCATCGCGTTGTTTCGCGGCATTCACCGCGAAATGCTCGCGCGCCGCGACGCCGAGCGCGGCATGCGCTCCAGCGACCAATACAACCGCAGCATCGTCGACAGCTCGCCGGATTGCCTCGCCATTCTGACCCTGGACGCGCGTCTGAGCCAGATGACGCCGCAAGGAATGCGGCTGATGGGCATCCAGGATTTCGCCTCGTTGGCCGACGCCGATTGGTATGCGTTCTGGAGCGGCGAGGATCAGACGGCCGCGCGCGCCGCCGTTGCCGCGGCCCTCGAGGGCAGCCCGGGCCGCTTCCGCGGACACAGCCCGACTCAGGCCGGAGTACCGAAGTGGTGGGACGTCATCGTCATGCCGATCAAGGGCTCCGACGGCAAGACCGAACGCCTGCTGTCGGTGGCCCGCGATATCACCGAGATCAAGTATGCCGAATCCAGTTTGCTGGCGAGCAATCGCTTCCTGGATTCGCTGATCGATAATCTGCCCCTCATGGTGTTCGTCAAAGATGCGACGCATCTGCGTTTCGTGCGCCTGAACCGCGCCGGCGAGACGCTGCTCGGTTTTTCGCGCAATGAAATGATCGGCAAGTCCGATCGCGACTTCTTTCCGCCGGACGAAGCCGAGCACTTCATGGCCCGCGATCACGAAGCCATCGCCGCCGGCAAGATGGTGGAAATTTTCGAGGAATCGATCCACACGCGGCTGCTCGGCACTAGAACCCTGCACACCATGAAGCTGCCCATTCTCGATACCGACGGAACGCCGCAATTTCTGCTCGGGATCTCGGTGGACATCACCGAACGCAAACAGGCCGAAAAGGCGGTTCGAGAATTGAATCGGGAACTGCGCGACAACGCCGCGCAGCTCGAAGCCACCAACAAGGAACTCGAGAGCTTCAGCTATTCCGTCTCGCACGACCTGCGGGCGCCGTTGCGCGCCGTGGACGGATTTGCGTTGATGCTCGAGGAAGACTGCCACGAACATCTGGACGCCGAAGGACGGCGCTATATCGCCGTCATTCGCGAGAACAGCCGCCGCATGGGGGCGCTCATCGACGACTTGCTGGCGTTTTCGCGGTTGGGGCGCCAGCCCGTGGCCGACCGCGAGGTGAACATCGATTCGCTGGTGCGCGAAGTCGTTGCCGAGGCGCTCGATGCGAACTTGGCCGGCCAGCCGGGGCGTCCCGACCCCGCCCTGCAGATACAGGTCGGCTCCCTGCCCCCGGCCCGCGGGGACCATGGTCTGCTGCGCCAGGTGTGGGCCAACCTCATCTCCAACGCCATCAAGTACAGCAGCAAGACCGCCTGCCCGCGCATCGAAATCAACGGATGCGAACTCGGTTCGGAGAACCAGTACTCAGTCCGCGACAACGGGGTCGGATTCAATATGGAGTACGTGGAAAAGCTGTTCGGCGTGTTCCAGCGTTTACACCGTGCCGATGAGTTTCGCGGCACCGGCGTGGGCCTCGCCATCGTGCACCGAGTGGTGACACGGCATGGCGGACGGGTGTGGGCCGAGGGCAGAGTGGACCATGGCGCGGTATTTTCATTCGCGCTGCCGACGGGAGACCGGAATGGATGATTTTGAGGCGATCGAAATCTTGCTGGTCGAAGACAGCGATGCCGACGCGGAGCTGATCCTGCGTGCACTGCGCAAAGGCGGGGTCGTCAACAAGGTGATGCGGCTCCGTGACGGGGTCGAAGCGCTGGAGTTCGTGTTTCGCGAAGGCGCCTTCGAGCAGCGCGGCGGCGGCCAGCCGCGGCTGGTGCTGCTCGACCTGAAGATGCCCCGGCTGGGCGGGATCGACGTATTGAGCCGCCTCAAGGCGGATCCGCGCACGAGAATGATTCCGGTGGTCGTGCTGACCTCGTCGGCCGAGGAACAGGATGTGGCGGAGAGCTACCGGCTGGGGGTCAATAGCTACCTGGTGAAGCCCGTCGATTTTTCCTCGTTCACCGGCGTCATCACCAAGGCGGGCCTGTATTGGGCCGTCATGAACCATACCCCGAATTAGCATGAACGCAGCCCGCAAGATCAAGGTGCTGCTGGTTGAGGACCGCGTCGAGGACGCCGAAATGCTGCTGCGGGAAATGCGCATGCGCGGTCTGTCGGTCGTCAGCCAGCGGGTGGACACCGGCCCCGAATTCGAAGAGGCGCTCGCGGCGTTCGCCCCGGATTTGATCCTGTCGGACTACAGTCTGCCGGGTTTTGACGGCACCGAGGCGTTGCGCATCGCGCAAAAGCAACGGCCGGACACCCCCTTCATCTTCGTCTCCGGAACCATCGGCGAAGAACGGGCGATTCAGGCGCTGCGGCAGGGCGCGGTGGACTACGTGCTCAAGGAGAATCGGGCGCGGTTGGTGCCGGCGATCGAGCGCGCGCTGCGCGAAGCGGCGGACCGGGACGCCCGGCGCTGGGCGCAGCGCGAACTCGAGGAGAGCGAGGAGCGTTTCCGTTTCGCCATGCACTTCTCCTCCGTCGGCGTCGCCTTGGTGGCGCCCGACGGCCGCTGGCTCAGCATCAATCCCGCGCTGTGCGACATCGTCGGCTACAGTGAAGCCGAATTGCTCGCCACGGACGTTCAGTCGATCACCTATCCCGACGATCGGGACGCCGATACCGTGCAGATGCGGCAAATGCTCGATCGTGCGATTGAGACCTATCAGACCGACAAGCGCTACGTCCGCAAGGACGGGCGCGTGGTGTGGACGCAGCTCTCGGGTTCCCTGGTCTGGCTGCAGACGGGCGAGCCGCACTACTTCATCCATCAGATCCAGGACATCACCGACCGTGTGCGGGCCGAGCAGGCGCTGCGCGCCAGCGAAGAGCGATTTCGCTCCATTGCCGAGGCCACGCAGGAATGGATTTGGGAAATCGACGCCGACGGCCTGTACACCTTTTGTAGTCCGGCGGTGGAGGCCATTCTCGGGCATGCGCCCGACCGCCTGATCGGCACTCATTGCCTGGACATCATCTCGGACAACATCCGGCAATCCGCCGCCGATCAGCTGCTGCGCGGCAAAAACGAAAAAAGAGGCTGGCGTGACTGGGTGCTGCACCTGCGCCACGCCTCGGGCGGCATTCGCTGGATCGACAGCAACGCCCTGCCGCTGCTCGATCAGGGCGGCAACGTCATCGGCTTCCGCGGCGTGGCGCGCGATATCACTCACCACCGCATGCAGCAGGAGCGCATTACCCGTCTGAGCCGCATTCAAGCGGTGCTCAGCGGCATCAATTCGACCATCGTCCGGGTCCGCGAACGACGCGAGTTGCTGCGCGAGACTTGCCGCATCGCGATCCAGCAAGGCGGCTTCAAAATGGCCTGGATCGGCCTGGTCGAGGCCGGCGCCAAGAAGGTGACCCCCCTGGTTTGGGAGGGGTTCGAACAGGGCTATTTGCGCGAGAGAGACCTGGTTCTCGCCGGCCGCGAGGACGATCCGGGTCCTGTCGGCGAGGCGCTTCGCCAGCAGAAGATGGTGGTGCTGAACGATATCGAGACCTCCCCCGACCATTTGCTGCGGCAGCAAGCGCTCTCCCGAGGCTACCGATCACAGCTCGCCATGCCGCTGCTGGTCGAGGGTCAAGCCGTCGGCGTATTGGTGCTGTATGCGGCGGAAGCCGGATTCTTCGACTATGAGGAACAGAAACTGCTGAAGGACCTCGCGGGCGACATTTCTTTTGCGCTCGACTACATCGGCAAGGAAGAGAAGCTCACCTACGTTTCCTACTACGACACCTTGACGGGACTGGCCAATCGCCAGCTGTTCTTCGATCGCCTGGCGCAGTCGCTGCAGTCGGCGCGCGCCGAACGCCGGCAGCTGGCGGTCATGATCATCGACTTGCGGCGCTTCAAAAGGATCAACGACACGTTTGGGCGATCCGCCGGCGACCAAGTCCTGAAAGAGCTCGCGGCTCGGCTGCAGCGCACCAGCAGCGAGTCCGCCACTCCGGCGCGCGTCAGCGGCGATCGCTTCGCCTTGGTGGTCCCCAATTTGCCGGGAACCTCGGTGGCGCGCTGGGCCGAAGAGTGGATCATCAACTCCTTCGCCGAGCCGCTGTTGATCGAGGATATTGAACTGCGCACCAGCGTGAAAATCGGCATTGCTCTGTATCCGGGAGACGCCGACACCGCGGAGGGCTTGTTCCTGAACGCCGAGGCGGCCCTGAAGCGCGCCAAGGACGCCGCCGACCCGTACCTCTTCTACTCTGCGGAAATCAACTCGCGCGTCGCCCAGCGTCTGCGCCTGGAGAGCCGGCTGCGCAAGGCCCTGACCCAACGTGAGTTCGTGCTTCACTATCAAACCAAGGTCGATCTGGCGACCCGCCGGGTTCGCGGACTGGAGGCGCTGATCCGTTGGCAGGACCCGGAGTTTGGCCTGATATCGCCGCTGGATTTCGTGCCGCTGCTCGAAGAGTCGGGGGCGATCGTGGAAGTCGGCCGCTGGGTGTTCGAGCAGACGGTTGCCGACGCCGCGCGCTGGAAATCGCTGCATTTGGCGGTGCCGCGGGTGGCCGTGAACGTCTCGGAAGTGCAGCTGCGCCATCCGGATTTCGTCGCGACCGTGCTGGCGGCGCTGGGTCCGGTCTCGCCCCACCCGACCGGGATCGACGTCGAAATCACCGAAACCATGCTCGCGCAAAATACCGCGGCAAATGTGCAAAAGCTCCTGCGCTTGCGTGAAGCCGGGGTGCAGATCTTCATGGACGATTTCGGCACCGGCTACTCGGGTTTGAGTCAGATTGCACAATTGCCGCTGGATGCCTTGAAAATCGACCGCGCCTTCGTGGTCGGCATGGCCATGAGCGCCGAGCACATGGCCATCGTCTCGACCATCATCAACCTCGCGCGCGCGCTGCGCATCGACGTGGTCGCCGAAGGAGTGGAGACCGAGGAGCAGGCCGCACGGCTCCTGGCATTCGGCTGCGATGAGGCTCAAGGGTTTCTGTTCAGCCGGCCGCTGTCGGCCGAGGACATTGCCAAACTGCTGCCGCGGTCCGAGCCGCAGCCGGTCAATGCTTTTGATTGACCAGGTCAAAGCGCGCGGCTAGCCTAGGCAGCCGTTTCGCGTGGGATGAGCTGGTGCGCCGCAACATTATCGGGACCTCAACAATACCCCAGCGATTCAAGAAGCTGATGACTCGACTGGCGCCGTTTGCCGCGGCGGCGAGCGCGGCGTTGATTCTTTGGCATGCCGCCCGCGATACCCCTCATTCCGAGATCTACGCCGCGGCGCCCTTGATTTACCCGAACGCGCGTCCCCCGGCCGCGCCGCCGGCCGCGCCCGCGCTGGCCGCTCCGGCCGGCGCGCCGCTGTTGGCCCAACAGGCCAGCGTCGGATCGACCATCGAAGTCATTGTCGGCCGCAACGATACCCTGGATGCCATCTTCCGCCGCATGGCGCTCGATACCGCGGATCTTGCGGCGATTCGTCAGTTGCCCGGCATTCGCCAAAGTCTGGATTTCCTCAAGCCGGGGGATGCCATCAAAGTCACGCACAACGAGGGCGAGATCAGGGAACTGACGCGCAAGGTGAGCGAAACTCAAACCCTCACCGTGGTTCGGCAGGAGGAGGGTTTCGCCGCCAAGATCATCGAGAATCCGGTCGAGACGCGAATCCGCACCGCGACCGCCGTCATTGATTCGTCGCTGTTTCAGGCGGCCGAGGCGGCCGCTGTATCCGATACCGTGGCGCTGAAGCTCGCCAATGTGTTTGCCTGGGATATCGACTTCGTGCTCGACATCCGCGAAGGCGATCGCTTCACCGCGGTTTACGAGCAGATCTATCAGGACGGGAAGTTTCTGCGCGACGGCGAGGTGCTGGCGGCCGAGTTCGTCAACGCCGGCCGGGTGTATCGGGCGGTACGCTTCGTCGCGGACGGCGGCCACGTCGGCTACTACACGGAGGACGGCGCACCCATGCGCAAGGCCTTCTTGCGGGCGCCGGTCGAATTCACGCGGGTCAGCTCGGGCTTCAATCCGCATCGCTTGCATCCGATCTTGAACCTCATTCGCGGCCACATGGGCACCGACTACGCCGCTCCGACCGGCACGCCCGTGCATGCCGCCGGCGACGGGCGGGTCAGCTTCGCCGGCCGGCGGGGCGGCTACGGCAACGCGCTGGTTCTCGCCCACAGCAATAGCGTGTCGACGCTGTACGGTCATATGTCGCGTTTCGCCAAGCACATTCGCGTCGGATCGCACGTGCAGCAGGGCGACGTCATCGGCTATGTGGGCATGACCGGCCTCGCGACGGGTCCGCACTTGCACTATGAGTACCTCGTCAACGGCGTGCACAAGAATCCGCAGACCGTGCAGTTGGCGGGCGCCGAACCGCTGCGCGCCGATGCCTTGCGGAAATTTCGCAGCGACGCGGCTCCGCTGCTCGCCGCGCTGCCGCCTGAAACCTACGCCGCCGGGCCTCTCGCGTCGCCGCCCGCCGCGGCACCTCCTGCCGCGGCTCTCGCCGCCGGCCCGCTGGCCACCGATCCGCCGGGCAGCCTGTTCGGCCGCTCCGCGCTTCTCGACACCACCCGCAACGACCTTGGATCCTACGTCCGCGACAATCGATCGCCATTCGCGATCAACTGATCGAAAGCGAGTCCGAGCACGCATGGGCTTCTATCTCGGCCTGATGTCCGGAACGAGCATGGACGCCATCGATGCGGTCCTGGTCGATTTCGATGCCTCGCCGCTGCGGCTCGTCGCCGCGAGCGCCACCGCCTTCGATTCCCAACTCAAACGCCGAATCGCCGAGATTCTCGACTCGCCCGCGGAGGTCGCCCTCGACGAACTCGGCCAACTCGATGTGCAGCTCGCGAGGGCCTTCGCCGAGGCGGCGCTGAGTTTGCTGAGCGCCGCGGGCGTGGGATCCGGGAGCGTAATAGCCATCGGCAGCCACGGCCAGACGCTGCGCCACCGGCCCGAATTAGCGACGCCTTTCACCTGGCAGATCGGCGATCCCAACACGCTGTGCGAGATGACGGGAATCACGGTGGTGGCCGATTTTCGCCGCCGCGACCTGGCCGCCGGGGGACAGGGGGCGCCGCTGTTGCCGGTATTCCATGATCAGGTATTTCGCAGCGACCGCGAAGATCGCGTCATCGCCAATCTGGGCGGAATTGCCAACATCACCATTCTGCGGCGCGCCGCGACGGTGACCGGCTTCGATACCGGACCCGCCAACCGCTTGCTCGATGCCTGGATCTTGCAGCATCAAGGCAGGGATTTCGACGCCGGCGGTGCATGGGCCGGCACCGGCCGCTGCGATGACGCCCTGCTGCAAACTCTGCTGGATGAGCCCTATTTCAAGCTGTCGCCCCCCAAGAGCACCGGACGGGAACTGTTCAACCTGCCCTGGCTCAAAACCAGGCTGGGACTGTTCGAGCGGCGGCCGCAGGATGTGCAGGCCACCTTGCAGCAGTTCACGGCCGCGACCGTGGCAGCAGCGGTGGCCCAACACGCCCCCGGCGCCGCCCTCTACGTGTGCGGCGGCGGGGCGCACAACGCCGGCCTGCTCGATGCCCTTGCCGAGCGGGTGGCCCCGAACCGCGTCGCCAGCACGGCGGCACTCGGCCTCGACCCGGATTATGTCGAGGCAATCGCCATGGCGTGGTTCGCACGGCGCACACTGGCAGGCCTCACCTCGAGCGCCGGCAGCGTGACCGGGGCGAAGGGCGCCCGCATCCTTGGCGGTGTGTATCGTTACGCGTAGGAGCCAAGACCACAGGTTTCGGAACGACATGATTCATCAAACCGCCATACGCCGATCGCCGCACGTTGCCGCATGAACGACACCGATCTGCAAACGCCGCAGCTGTACATCAACCGCGAACTCTCGTTTCTGGAATTTAACCAGCGAGTTCTGGATCAGGCCAAGGACAGCCGCATCCCGCTGCTCGAACGGGTGAAGTTTCTGTGCATCTCCTGCGCGAACCTCGACGAATTCTTCGAGATCCGCGTGGCCAGCCTCAAAGAGCTGCTTGAGGCCGGGGCCGTGCAGGGTGGACCGGACGGATTGCCGGTTCCGGAACAATTGAAGGCGATTCGCGCCCGCGCGCTGCGCTTGGTCGACGAGCAGTATCAGCTGCTGAACGACGTGCTCATGCCGGAACTCAGCGCCAAGGGCGTGGTGTTCGTTTCGCCCGACATGTGGACCGAAGCCCAGGCGGCGTGGCTCGCCGATTATTTCAGCCGCGAAGTGGAGCCCGTGTTGAGCCCGCTGGCGCTCGATCCGGCGCGGCCGTTTCCGAAAGTGCTGAACAAGAGCTTGAACTTCGCGATCGTGGTCGACGGCGAGGATGGCTTCGGGCGCAACAGCGGACTCGCCGTGGTGCAGGCGCCGCGCTCATTGCCGCGCATCATCAAACTGCCCGACGAGCTCGGCAGCCGCAACTTCGTGTTTCTCGGCACGATCGTCGAGGCCTTCGTCTCCAAATTGTTCGCCGGCATGAACATGCGCGGCTGTTACCAATTTCGGGTCACCCGCAACAGCGACCTGTTCGTCGAGCAGGAGGAAGTCGACGACCTGCTGCGCGCGGTCGAGGGCGAGCTCGCCTCGCGCCGCTTCGGCGACGCGGTGCGCTTGGAAACCGCGCACGACTGTCCGGAGGAGATCCTCAACTTTCTCCTGGGGCAATTCGGCCTCACCGGCGATGACCTGTACAAGGTCCCAGGACAGGTGAATCTGAATCGCCTGATGGCCGTGTACGATCTGGTGGACCGGACGGAACTGAAGTACACGCCGTTCGCACCCAGCGTTCCGGAACGTCTGCGCATGGGCAGCGATCTGTTCGCCACCTTGCGCGCCGGCGATGTGCTTCTGCAGCACCCGTTTCAGGGGTTCGGCCCGGTCGCGGACTTCATCAGACAGGCGGCGAATGATCCCGCCGTGCTGGCCATCAAGCAGACTCTGTACCGTGCCGGCAGCGATTCAACCATTGTCGGCGCGCTCACCGAGGCTGCGCAGGCCGGCAAGGACGTGACCGTCATCATCGAGCTGCGGGCGCGCTTCGACGAGGAAGCGAACATCGACATCGCCACCAAGCTGCAGGAGGCCGGCGCCCACGTGATGTACGGCGTGTTCGGCTTCAAGACGCACGCGAAGCTCGTGATGGTGGTGCGGCGCGAAGAAAAAGGGCTGCGGCGCTATTGTCATATGGGTACCGGCAACTATCACGCCAAGACTGCGCGGCTGTACACCGACTACGGTCTGCTGACCGCCGATGAATCCATCGGCGAGGATATCCATGAGATGTTCCTGCAGCTGACCGGACTGACGCGCGTGCCGCGCCTGCGCAAGCTGCTGCATGCGCCGTTCAGCCTGCATCAAGCGCTGCTCGCCAAGATCGAGCGGGAGTGCGACCACGCGAATGCCGGCAAGCCCGCGCGCATCATTGCCAAGCTCAATGCGCTCACCGAGCCGACCATCATCCAGGCCCTCTACCGGGCGTCGCGCGCCGGCGTGAATATCGACCTCATCGTGCGCGGAGTTTGCTGCCTGCGCCCCGGCGTGCCCGGCGTTTCTGACCGGATCAAGGTGCGTTCAATCGTCGGGCGTTTCCTCGAACATTCGCGCGTGTACTATTTCGAGAACGGCGGCGCGCGCGAGATCTATTGCGGCAGCGCCGATTGGATGGACCGAAATCTATTCCGCCG
>Ga0193726_1001118_pt1 | contig 22746 bp, 21 predicted proteins | sample H2c1metaG_FD_144928 | JGI IMG/M metagenome (GOLD analysis project Ga0193726, IMG submission 144928) | Soil microbial communities from a riparian zone of the East river system, Colorado, United States - H2c1 | ecosystem: Environmental > Terrestrial > Soil > Riparian zone | place: USA: East River...
CCGGCTCGGCGCCCTGCTGGTCGACATGCGCGAGGAGATCATGGCGCCGCCCGGCCTCTCGGCTTGGGCGCGGGCGCAGCGCACACTGCAGCCTCATGAGGCCTACAGCACGTTCAATGACTGGCTCGACGAGCGCAATCCGCGCTTCGCTTTCTCCGTCGCCAAGAATCTGGTGATGGGCGCGTTGATTCCGGAGAGCGAGCGCAGCTGGGCCAACCTGATGCGCCAGGAAGCCCGCGGCCGCATGGCGTACCTTCTGCCGGCCCGCACCATCCTCTGCCTGCCGACGACGCCGTTCCCGGCACCGCTGCGCGGCCAGAGGCTGTCCGTGCTCGATCCGTTGCGCGATCGCATCACCTGCCTGTGCGCCCAGGGCGGACTGGCCGGCCATCCGCAGGTCAGCCTCCCGGGGGCGACGGTTGACGGGCTGCCGGTCGGGCTGTCCATCATCGGTCCGCGCGGCAGCGACGCCACCCTGGTGGCCGTGGCGCAGGCATTCGAGAAGGCGGAGAAGACAGCGACGTGAAGGACCTCGAGCCGAACATCCCGGAAGTCGTCGAGGAGGTCCGTGGGCTGTTCGAACTTTACGAGCAGGCGCTGATCGACAAGAACGTCGACGTGCTGGACGCCACCTTCTGGCAGAGCCCGCACACCACCCGCTATGCCATGCACGAGAACGGCTACGGCTTCGCCGAGATCCACGCCCACCGGGTGGCGCGGCCGCCGGGTCCGGGCATCAAGGAGCGGCGGATACGGCTGGAAATCCTGACGCTGGGGCGCGACATCGCCACCGTGAACCTCGAATTCAAGATCCGCGACAAGGATCTCATCGGGCGGCAGAGCCAGACCTGGGTAAAGTTTCCGGACGCAGGCTGGAAGGTGATCGCCGCACACGTCTCGACAATGGACAAGAAGCCGCTCTGGTAGACAACAATCCGGTGAGGAAACCATGAATACGCCAGCCCCGCCCAAGCTTGGCAATGTGATCGATGTCGATCCCGCCTGGGTCGCCAAGGTGATGGAGGAGGCGCTCGAGCCCGGGCTGCCGATCGTCGATCCGCATCACCATCTCTGGCAGCGCGCCGGCAACGACTACATGTTCCACGACCTGCTGGCCGACACCAGGACCGGCCACAATATCGTCGCCACGGTGTTCGTCGACTGCCATTCGATGTATCGCAAGGCTGGCCCGCCGGAGCTGCGCTGTGTCGGCGAGACCGAATTCGCCAACGGCGTGGCGGCGATGTGCGCCAGCGGACTCTATGGGGAACTGCGCGCCTGCTCCGCGATCGTGAGCCATGTCGACCTGCGCCTGGGCGCCAAGGCCGGCGCGGTGTTCGACGCCCAGATCGCCGCCGGCAATGGCCGCTTCATCGGCATCCGCTACCAGACCGGCCTCGACAAGGACCCCGGCATCCGCGCGACCCGCACCAATCCGACGCCCGGCCTGATGGCGGACAAGACCTGGCGGGAAGGCTTCCGCGAGCTCGACAAGCGCGGCCTTACCTTCGACAGCTGGACCTATCATCCGCAGCTCGCCGAGGTCGGCGACCTGGCGGCGGCCTTTCCCAACACCCAGATCGTGCTCGACCATGTCGGCGGCCCGCTGGGCTACGCCTCCTACGCCAGCCGCCACGACGAGGTCTTCGCCACCTGGAAGAAGTCGATGGCCGAGCTGGCGCGCCGGCCCAACATCACCGTCAAGGTGGGCGGGCTCGGCATGGCGATGGGCTGGTTCGATTTTTACCAGCGGCCGTCGCCGCCCAGCTCGCAGATGCTGGCCGACGCCTTCAAGCCCTGGGTCGAGACCTGCATCGAGCTGTTCGGCGCCGATCGCTGCATGTTCGAGAGCAACTTCCCGGTCGACAAGATCACCTCCGGCTACGGCGTGCTGTGGAATGCTTTCAAGCGGCTGGCGGCCAAGGCCTCGACCGCGGAGAAGACTGCCCTGTTTTCGGGCACTGCAGCGCGCGTCTACAAGTTGGACTTGTCGACTCGCTAGCATGGTGCGGTAACGCAGCCTAAGCTCGTGGCCTTCGTTGCTGGGGGCCAATAATGCGTCGTTTTCTGCTGGCATCCGTCGCCACTCTCGCCGCCATTGTCGCATCGTCGATAGCTTCGGCGCAGACCATCAAGGTCGTGATGCATTCCGACGTGAAGGCGCTCGATCCGGTGTGGAGCGGCGCCTACATCACGCGCAACCACGCCTACATGATCTACGACACGCTGTTTGCGATCGACGAGAAGCTGCAGGTCAAGCCGCAGATGGTCGATAGCTGGACGACCAGCGACGACGGTCTCACCTGGACCTTCAAGCTGCGCGATGGCCTTGAATGGCACGATGGCGCGCCGGTCACCTCGGAGGATTGCGTGGCATCGCTCAAGCGCTGGTCGGCGCGCGATTCGATGGGCCAGAAGCTCGCGCTTTCACTTCAGGACTACAAGATCGTCGATCCCAAGACCTTCCAGATCGTGCTCAAGCAGAAGTTCGGGCTGCTCCTGGAGGCCATCGGCAAGCCGTCGGTGACGGTGCCCTTCATGATGCCGAAGAAGATCGCGGAGACCGATGCCTTCACCCAGATCGACAACTACATCGGCTCCGGCCCGTTCATCTTCAAGAAGGACGAATGGAAGCCGGGCGAGAAGCTGGTCTATGTGAAGAACCCCAAGTACAAGCCGCGCGCCGAGCCGATGTCGGGGCTTGCCGGCGGCAAGGTGGTGAGCGTCGACCGGGTCGAGTGGGTGTGGATTCCCGACCCCGAGACCCAGCTCAACGCGCTGGTGAACGGCGAAATCGACATGATCGAAAGCGTGAGCTACGACCACCTCGCGGTGCTGGAAAAGGACAAGAACATCCGGGTGCTCCCGAACACCACGTCCAACCAGTATGTGTTCCGCATGAACTGGCTGCAGCCACCCTTTAACAATGTGAAGATCCGCCAGGCCGCTGCCTACGCGCTCAGCCAGGAAGAATTCCTCAGGCCAATATCGGCGACAAGCGGTTTTATCGCGTGTGCAAAGCGATGTTCACCTGCGACACGCCGCTCGCCACGACCGCCGGTATGGACGGGCTGATCGAGGGCAACGTGACCAAGGCGCGCGAGCTGCTCAAGGAGGCGGGCTATGACGGCACGGTCGTGGTGATCCCGCAGCCCACCGATCTCGGCGTCATCAAGCAGCTCGCGCCCGTTGCCAAGTCGCAGCTCGAGAAGGCCGGCTTCAAGGTCGAGGTCCAGCCGATGGACTGGCAGAGCATGGTGACCCGCCTCACCGGCAAGAAAGGCCCACCTTCGGAAGGCGGTTGGAGCGCCTTCGGCACAAGCTGGGTGCAGCTCGACATCCTCGACCCGCTGATGACACCCAACCTGGCGACGACGTGCGACAAGGCCCGCGCCGGCTGGCCGTGCGACGAGGGCATGGAGAAGCTGCGCGACAAGTTCGTCCGCGCGACCACGCTTGCAGAAAAGAAGGCGGTGGCAGAGGAAGTGCAGACCTACGCCGTGCAGATCGTGACTCACGTGCCACTCGGCGAATGGTACGGCGTCGGCGCCGTGCGCGCCAATATCGGCACCATGAAAGTGCCGCCACCGATCACCGTGTTCTGGGGCGTGACCAAGCAGTAGCGTGCCGGCTATGGCATAGCTGCGTGATCCCTAAAGAATCGCGCCTCCGTCGCGGAGCTTTTCGCGCAGGGTCGCGGGATCGAGCTGCGACGCCGGCTGATTGGCGGCGGCGAGCAGGGCGGCTGCCGTGCCGACGGCCTGCGCCACCGCCATGGCGGTCGGCATCACCCGGATGGCCCCGTGCGCCTCGTGGGTGGCCGACAGGCCGCGGCCTGCCACCAGCGCATTGTCGAGGCCCTGCGGCACGGCGATGCGGTAGGGCAGGGCGTAGACATGGTCGGACCCCAGCTCCTCGAAGGTGATGCTGCCGTCGCCGGTATGGTGCACGTCAATCGGGTAGGCGCCGAGCGCCATGGTGTCGATGAATTCCGCGCCCTGGCGCAGGTCGTCGGCGGTGAGCGTCAAGAGACCCGCGATGCGGCGCGTTTCGCGGATGCCAAGCTGCGGCGCGAACGAGACCAGGCGGGCGCGGGCGCAGCCCGGCACGTTGGCCACGATGAAGCGCGCGGCGGCCAGCGCCTGGCGGCGGCCTTCGCGCTCGCCGTCGGAAAGGGCAAAGGGATCGCTGGCGTCGATCGAGATCCGGGTGACGTTGAACCAGCCGTCGTCCGAGCCCGGCACGCGGCTGCAATGCAGCGCCGCGCGCGGCAGGGCGCCCTCGGCGACGCCGCGCGCCGAAAGCGCTGCCTTGGTTTCGGCGCTCATGCCGTCGAAGGCGGAAAAATCAATCGGGCCCAGGCGGAACATCATGGTGGCGGGCTGCAGGCTTTCACCCTCGTCGAGGCCGAGAAAGGGCGCGCCGGCACGGGCCATCAGGTCGAGATCGCCCGAGCTGTCGATGAACAGTCGCGCCCGCACGTCGAGCATGCCGCCCTTGGTCAGCAGGGTGACGGATGTGATGGCCCGGCCGCGTCGCGCGGCCTGGGCGAGCTGGCTATGGAGCAGCACCCGCACGCCCGCTTCGTGCGCCATCTCGTCCAGCACCACCTTCAGGATCTCGGTGTCGTACTCGACGCGGTCCATGCGATGGCCGGTCGACATGACGAAGTGGCCGTGGCCCGCGCTGCCGCCCAGGGCCGCGAGGCGGTCCACGATCTCCTCGGCGATGCCTGCGATCACGCGGCGGCCGGCGCGGGTCTCCCAGCCGACGAACTGGCCGACGGCGCCCGCCGTCGCCGCGCCGCCCAGAAAGCCGTGGCGTTCGAACAGCACGGTGCGCGCGCCCTGGCGCGCCGCGGCGATGGCGGCCACCGTGCCCGCCATGCCGCCGCCGCTCGCCAACACGTCGCAGTCCATGGGATTCATTTTTGTTCGCTCCCGAATCCGACCATACTCCGGGCCAAGGAAAATCGGGAGGCATCGGTGTTTGAGCAGGCTTTGACGCGCCGCGCAGCGCTTGGCGGAATGTTGGCGCTGCCTCTCGTGCGCGGTGCTTCAGCGGAGGAGTTGACCAGGGCGTCGATCGCGCTGCTGCGGCTTTCCTCGTCCGGGCCGATCTTCATCGCCCAGGAAAAGGGCTGGTTCAAGGAAGCGGGCCTCGATCTCGGCTTGAAGGATTTCCAGTCGGCCGCGCAGGTGCCGCTGGCGGTGGTTTCGGGCGACGCCGATCTTGGCGTCACCGCCTTCACCGCGGGCTTCTTCAATCTCGCGGCCAAGGGTGGGTTGAAGGTCGTGGCGGCGCAGAGCGCGGAGCGGCCGGGCTACCAGCTCAACGTGATCGCCGTCACCAATGCCGCGTGGGAGCAAGGGGTACGCTCCGTCAAGGATCTCGCCGGCAAGCGGGTGGCCGTCACCACGGTCGGCTCGTCGGTGCACTATTCGCTGGAGATCGTGGCGCGCAAGTACGGCGTCGACACCAAGAACCTCACCATCGTGGCGCTGCAGTCGATTCCCAACATGGTGGCGGCCTTCAAGGGCGGCCAGGTCGACGCCGCGGTGTTTCCCATCACCACCTTCCGCCAGGTCGAATCGGAGGGCAGCGGCAAGCCGATCGCCTATGTCGGCGACGAGGTGCCGTGGCAGCTCGGCGCGGTCTTCACCTCGCCCAAAACCATCGTCGAGCGACGGCCGCTGGTGGAGAAGTTCATCGTCGGTTATCGCCGTGGGGCGGCCGCCTATCATGAAGCTTGCGGCAAGCGCGACAACGGCAAGCTGGTGCCGGGCCCGAACTATGACGAGATGATTGGAATTCTGAGCGCCGCGCTCAAGCAGCCGCCGGCACTGGTCGCGTCGGGCCTGCCCTTCATCGATCCCGAAGGCAGGCTGGACGTCGGCGACATCTATAAGCAGGTCGCGTTCTGGCAGTCGACCGGCCAGGTGTCGCGCGACGCCGATCCCAAATCGTTCATCGATCTCAGCTTCGTGCAGGGCCACTTCAACGTGCCGAAGTGACAGCGGGCCTCTGATCTATTCCGCCGCCTTCAGCTCGGTCGCCCGCACGGCGCGGCGCGCGGCATCCTCGGCCTCCCAGCGCATGCCGATCTCGGCAAGCTTGCCCAGCACGTCGTCGAGTTCATGCCCGCGCTGGGTCAGCGAATAGGTGACCTTGGGCGGGATCGTCGCCTCGTAGTCGCGGCGCACCAGGGACGCGCCCTCGAGCGTGCGCAGCCGCTCGGTCAGCATCTTGGCCGACACGCCCGCGACGCGGCGCTTCAGCTCGCCGAAGCGCTGCGGACCGTGGGTCTTGAGATTGTAGAGGATGTACGTGGTCCACGGTCCCATCAGCATGCGCAGGATGAAATCCATGGGGCAGGAGGCGCTCTCCTTGCCATGAGTCTGGATAGCGTTCATGGGCTGACCTATAAGTTACGAATTGGTACCTACTGGTGAATATATAGCGCGCTTCCTAGATCTTTCCAGTCACTTTGGGAAAGCAACTCATCTTGGGAAACAGATCCTTGTTTTTTCAAGATAAATCAAAGGATTGGAGTAGATCATGAGCAAGGTCGCTATCGTCTATCATTCGGGTTTCGGCCATACCCAGGCCCTCGCCGAGGCCGTCGCCAAGGGCGCCAAGGCCGTCCCGGGCGCCACAGTCAGCCTCGTGCCGGTCGCCGAAGCGGAAGCCCGTGCGGCCGAGCTGGACGCGGCCGACGCCATCATCTTCGGCAGCCCGACCTATATGGGTGGCGTCTCGGCCGAGTTCGCCAAGTTCAAGGACTGGACATCCAAGCGCTGGATGGAAGGCACATGGCGCAACAAGCTCGCCGCGGGCTTCACCGCCTCGGCATCGTGGAACGGCGACAAGCACAACACGCTCTACCAGCTTCTCACCCTGGCGTTGCAGCATGGCATGGTGTGGGTTGGCCTCGGCCTGCCGCCGGGCTTCAATCACTCCAAGGGCTCGGCCGAGGACCTCAACCGCTTGGGCGCGTCGGTCGGCGCGATGGCGCAGGCCAATGCCGACCAGGGCATCGAGGGCATCGCGGCCAGCGACTTCCGCACCATGGAGTCGCTTGGCAAGCGCGTCGCCGAAGCGGCCGTGCGCTGGCAGGAAGCGCCGCTCGCCCAGGCAGCGTGAGGCTTCTCAGGCAGGGAACGGACGCTCTCTCCCGCCGGAGGGAGCGTCAATTCTTCTTGGTGATGTTCCACCACACCGGCACCGGTCCGGCGAGCCAGCCCGAGATGCGGTCCTTGCGGTAGGCGCCGAAGGCCTTGTACTGGCCCAGCACGATGTAGTCGCCCTGGGCCATGATGCGGTCGGAAACGGCGAGCGCGATCTGCTTGCGCTTGTCGGGATCGCTCTCGCGCGCGTAGGAGGACCGGAGTTTTTCCATCTCCGCATCGCACGGCCAGCCAAACCAGGCCTTGTCGCAGCCGCCGCTCGAGAAGGAGTTGCTGGCCGGGCTGTCGGCGTCGACGGTGACGGTGGTGGTGAAGAAGATGTTCCAGCCGCCCTTGTCGGGCGCCTCCTTCTTGGCGCGCCGCGCCACCACGGTCTGCCAGTCCATCGCCTGGAGATCGACCTTGAAGCCCGCTTTCTCCAGCGCCTGCTTGGCGACCGGCGGCAGCTGGTTGGACGATTGCAGGTCGGTCGCCTGCATCATGACGATCGGCGTGCCGTCATAGCCGCTCTCCTTCAGGAGCTGGCGCGCCTTGTCGTAGTCGGGCTTGATCAGGAGGTCGCCGTAGCTCTTCTCGTAGGGCGAGCCGCAGACCAGCGGCGCATTGCACACGCGATAGATCTCGGGATCGCCCACCTGGGCGCGCAGGAAATCCTCCTGGGCGATGGCGTACATCGCCGCCTGGCGCGCCTTCACGTTGTTGAACGGCGGGTGCAGGTGATTGAAGCGCATGATGATCTGGCTGCCGAGCGCGTTCCAGCCGAACAGCGTGATGTTCTTGTCGGCCTTCAGCATGGGGAAGAGGTCGGGCACCGGGATCTCGATCAGGTCGATCTCGCCCTGCTGCAGCGCGTTGACCGCGGTCAGCGGATCGGCGATGGCGATCCATTCGACCCGGTCGATCTTCACCACCTTGCCGCCGGCCAGCATGGAGGGCGGCTCGGGGCGCGGCTTGTACTTGGTATTCTTGACGTAGACGATCTTCTCGCCGGGCTTCCATTCATCCTTCTTGAAGATGAACGGACCGGAGCCGGTGTAATCGTCGATCTGCTTGTATGGATCGGTCTCGGCCACCCGCTTGGGCATCATGAAGGGCACGTTGGACGAAGGCTTGCCCAGCGCCTCGAGGACGAGGCCGAACGGCTCCTTGAGCACGATGGTGAAGGTCTTGGCGTCGACCGCCTTCATCTCGCCGACCGACGCCATGAGCTGCTGGCCGAGCGCGTCGCGCACGCCCCAGCGCTTGAGCGACGCGACGCAATCCTCCGCGGTGACCGGCTGGCCGTCATGCCATTCCAGGCCGTCGCGCAGGGTGAAGGTCCAGGTGAGCTTGTCGGCCGAGGTCTCGTACTTGTCGACCATCTGTGGACGGATGTTCAGCTGCTCGTCCTTGGCAAACAGCGTGTCGTAGATCAGATAACCGTGGTTGCGGGTGATGAAGGCCGTGGTCCAGATCGGATCGAGCACCTTGAGGTCGGAATGGGCCACCATCTTGAGCGTCTGGGCGCCGGCCGGAGCGGCTGCCAGCAGGGCGAGGCAGGCCAAAGCCCGCAGTGCCGTCCGCAAAACCTTCATTATTCGGCCTTCCCTTGCATATGATGATTGCCCGTCCCCAATTGCACACAGGCTGCCACGAGCACCACCATTGGCGCCACAAGGAATAAAGCGATGTCCATGCCAACGATTTTCGTCTCGCACGGCTCTCCGACCCTGATCCTGGACGACGTGCCGGCGCGCGCCTTCCTGGCGTCGCTCGGCCAGCTTCTGCCCAGGCCCAAGGCGATCGTCGCCGTGTCGGCGCACTGGGACACCGACGTCCCCGCGGTGTCGCTCGCCCGCAAGCCCGAGACCATCCACGACTTCTACGGCTTCCCCGAAGCGCTCTACCGCCTGCGCTATGCGGCACCCGGTGCGCCGGAACTCGCCGAGCGTGTCGCCAAGCTCACCGGCGCCGCCCACGATCCGCATCGCGGGCTCGATCACGGCGCCTGGGTGCCGGCCATGCTGGGCTGGCCTGAAGCCGATATCCCGATCTTCCAGCTCTCGGTGCAGCCCGAGGCGAGCCCGGCGCATCACATTGCGCTCGGACGCAAGCTCGCGTCCTTGCGGGAAGAAGGCATCCTGGTGATGGGCTCGGGCAGCGCGACCCATAATCTGCGCGCCCTGGTGCGCGGCGGCGACTGCGAGCCCGAACCGTGGGCGCAAGGCTTCGACGATTGGCTGGCGGAGACCTTGGAGAGAGGCGACGAGCAGGCACTGGCCGACTATCGCGCGCGGGCGCCTCATGCCCGCGAAGCCCATCCGACGGACGAGCATTTCCTGCCGCTGCACGTGGCCTATGGCGCGGCGGGCGAGGGCGCGCACGGACGCGCGCTCCATCGCAGCTTCACCCTGGGAAACCTGTCGATGGCGTCCTACGCGTTCGCCTAGGACGCGACGGATCTCACGCGGCGTTGGCCAGCGTGACGCCCTTGTCCTTCAGGAGCTGTTCCAGCTCGCCCGTCTCGGCCATCTCGCGCACGATGTCGCAGCCGCCGACGAACTCGCCCTTGACGTAGAGCTGGGGAATGGTCGGCCACTGGCTGAACTGCTTGATGCCGTCGCGCAGTTCGGGATCGACCAGAATGTTGACGCCGTGGAACTTCACGCCGAGCTCGCTCAGCACCTCGACGACGGCGGCCGAGAAGCCGCATTGCGGGAACACCGGCGTGCCCTTCATGAACAGCAGCACGTCGTTCTTGCCGATCTCGTCGCGGATGCGATCGAACACCTGGGGTTCGCTCATATCGATCTCCTAGGGTACGCCAAAGGGGGCGCGGGTCTGGCCCTCAATATAGGGCCGTCAGGGCCGTTGCGCCATGGTGGTCAATTTGAGGGCATGGAGAACGCCCCCCATGCGTCCGCCCAGGGCGCCATAGACCATCTGGTGCTGCTGCACCTTGGATTTGCCGGCGAAGGCAGGGGAAATAACCGTGGCGGCGTAGTGGTCACCGTCGCCGACCATATCCTGGATCTCAACCTCGGCCCCGGGAATGCCTTCCTGGATCAGGCGGATGATGTCTTGGGCAGCCATCGGCATGGTGTGTTCCGCTCCTAGGCAGCGCTGTTCATGTAAGTGGGAAGCCAGTCTTCGTGGGCCGACCGCAGTTCGCTGAGCGGCAGGGCCAGCAGGCCTTCGACGGTGAGGTCGGGTCCGCCCGAATAGCCGAGTTGCACGGCCGGCACCCCGGCCGCTTGGGCTGCGGCCAGCAACGCGCCACCATCATCGGTCGCCACCAGATACCGACCCTGGTCCTCGCCGTAGAGGAAGGCGTGCGGCAGGGCGACGCCTTCGGGCAGCTTCACCGTGACTCCCGTGCCGCCGGCCAGGCACATCTCGGCCAGGCCGACCAGCAGGCCGCCGTCGGACAGGTCGTGGCAGGCCGCGATGCGGCGGCCGACGATCTCGCCGCGCACGAAGTCGCCGTTGCGGCGTTCGACCAGAAGGTCGACGGGCGGCGGCGCGCCTTCTTCGCGGCCCTCGAGCTCGCGCAGATAGAGCGATTGGCCGAGCCAGCCCACAGTCTCGCCCAGCAGCACGACGGCAAGGCCCGCCTGGGTGATCCGCGAACCGACGGCATGGCCGATGTCCTCGATGACGCCGACCGCGCCGATGGTCGGTGTCGGCAGGATCGGGCGGCCCTCGGTCTCGTTGTAGAGCGAGACGTTGCCCGACACGACGGGGAAGTCGAGCGCCTTGCAGGCCTCGGCCATGCCCATGATGGCGCCGGCGAACTGGCCCATGATCTCGGGCTTCTGCGGGTTGCCGAAATTCATGTTGTCGGTGACGGCGAGCGGCCTGGCGCCGACGGCGGTGATGTTGCGCCATGCCTCGGCCACGGCCTGGCGCCCACCGGTCTCGGGATGGGCCTGCACGTAGCGCGGCGTGCAGTCCGAGGTCATGGCGAGGCCCTTGTGGCTGCCCGCCACGCGCACCAGGGCGGCGTCGCCGTCCTGTGGGCGGATCGCGGTGTTGCCCATGATCAGATGGTCGTACTGGTGCCAGATCCACGCCTTGCTGGCGAGGTCGGGGCAGCTCATCAGGCTGATCAGCGAGGCGGGCCAGTCCTTGGGCGCCGGCACTGACGCCGGATCGAGCACGGCCGGCAGCGGCGTCAGCGTCCACGGCCGCTCGTAGACCGGCGCCTCGGTGACCAGCGGCGGGATCGGGATGTCGCCGACGATGTCGCCGTGCCAGGACAGCACCATGCGCTCGGTGTCGGTGAGATGGCCGATGACGGCGAAGTCGAGCTCCCACTTCTCGAAGATCTTGCGCGCCAGCGCCTCGCGGCCGGGCTTCAGCACGATCAGCATGCGCTCCTGGCTCTCGGAGAGCATGAGCTCGTAGGGGTTCATGCCGGTCTCGCGCATCGGCACCTTGTCGAGCTCGACGATGAGGCCCAGCCCGCCCTTGGCCGCCATCTCGAACGACGACGAGGTGAGGCCCGCCGCGCCCATGTCCTGGATGGCCACGATGGCGTCGGTCGCCATCAGCTCGAGACAGGCTTCCAGCAGCAGCTTCTCGACGAACGGATCGCCGACCTGGACGGTCGGGCGCTTTTCCTCGCTGTCCTCGTTGAACTCGGTCGAGGCCATGGTGGCGCCATGGATGCCGTCGCGGCCGGTCTTGGAGCCGACATAGACCAGCGGATTGCCGACGCCCGCCGCGGCTGCGTAGAAAATGCGGTCGGTCGGCGCGATGCCCACGGTCATGGCATTGACCAGGATGTTGCCGTTGTAGGAGGCGTGGAAGTTGGTCTCGCCGCCCACCGTCGGTATGCCCATGCAATTGCCGTAGCCGCCGATGCCGGCCACGACGCCGGACACCAGGTGGCGGGTCTTGGGATGCGCGGGCTCGCCGAAGCGCAGCGCATTGAGGTTGGCCACCGGCCGCGCGCCCATGGTGAAGACGTCGCGCAGAATGCCGCCCACGCCGGTCGCGGCGCCCTGGTAGGGCTCGATGTAGGAGGGGTGGTTATGGCTCTCCATCTTGAAGATGGCGGCCTGGCCGTCGCCGATATCGATGACGCCGGCATTCTCGCCCGGACCCTGGATCACCCACGGCGCCTTGGTCGGCAGTTTCTTCAGCCAGACCTTGGAGGACTTGTAGGAGCAGTGCTCGCTCCACATGGCCGAGAAGATGCCGAGCTCCACCATGGTGGGCGTGCGGCCCATGATGGCGAGCACGCGCTGATATTCGTCGGGCGACAGCCCGTGCTCGGCCACGATCTGCGGCGTGATCGCGGGCTCGTTGGGCAGCTTGACGGGAGGGTTCTTCTCGACGGTCGCGGGCTGGCTGCTCATGTAAGGGCCTCGACCAGGCCCTCGAACAGGGCCTTGCCGTCCGAGCCGCCGAACATCGGCTCGACCGCGTTCTCCGGATGCGGCATCAGCCCCATCACCGTCTTGCTCTCGTTGAACACGCCGGCAATGTTGCGGATCGAGCCGTTGGGATTGCCGGTGCCGTCGACCGTGCCGTCGGGTGCGCAGTAGCGGAACGCCACCTGGCCGCGATCCTCGATGCGCTTCAGGGTGGCCTCGTCGGCGAAGTAGTTTCCTTCGGCATGGGCCACCGGCACGCGGATCACCTGGCCCTCCTGGTAGCGGTTGGTGAACAGGCTCTGACTGGTCTCGACCTTGAGGTGGACGTCGGCGCAGACGAACTTCAGATGGGCGTTGCGCATCAGCACGCCCGGCAACAGGCCCGCTTCGGCGGCGATCTGGAAGCCGTTGCAGATCGCCAGCACCGGCACGCCCTGGGCCGCGCGGCGCTTGACCTCGGCCATCACCGGCGACTGGGCCGCCATGGCGCCGCAGCGCAGATAGTCTCCGTAGGAGAAGCCGCCCGGCACCACGATCAGGTCGGTCTTCTCGAAATCGCCGTCGCCGTGCCAGATCATCTGCGGCTTGCGGCCGGTGACCAGCTCGATCGCCTGGGCGACGTCGACCTCGCGATTGGAGCCGGGGAAGACGAGAACCGCGGCCTTCATTTTTGAATCTTTGCTGGGAGCGCGCCACTCCAGTGGCGCATCTTTGTGGATCGCACAGCCCATGAGCGCCACTGGAGTGGCGCGCTCCCAGCGAAGAGGTTCACCGGCTTCATCAGCCGACCAGCTCGATCGAGTAGTTTTCGATCACCGTGTTGGCCAGAAGCTTGCGGCACATTTCGTCGAGCCTTTCCTTGGCCCGGGCCTGGTCGGTTTCGGCGAGCTCGAGCTCGATGAACTTGCCCTGGCGGACGTCGCCCACCTCGGGGAAGCCCAGCCGGTTGAGGGAATGTCCGATGGCCTTGCCCTGGGGGTCGAGCACGCCGTTCTTGAGGGTCACGTGAACTCTGGCTTTCATTTCGCCTCTTGTTGCAGGGTCGCTATTGCAAAGTGGTCGGACCGCGCACGTCGCCCGGCCCCTGGTCGATCAGGATGCCGAGCCGCCGCGCCACCTCCTGGTAGGCTTCCTCGACCTTGCCGAGGTCGCGGCGGAAGCGGTCCTTGTCCATCTTCTCGTTGGTCCTGAGGTCCCACAGCCGGCAGGAATCGGGGCTGATCTCGTCGGCCAGCACGATGCGGACCATGTCGTCCTCATATAGGCGGCCGAACTCGACTTTGAAGTCGATCAGCTTGATGCCGCAGCCCAGAAACAGGCCGAACAGGAAGTCGTTGACCCGAAGCGTGAGCGCCACGATGTCGTCGAGATCCTGCGGCGTCGCCCAGCCGAAGGCGGTGATGTGCTCCTCGGTCACCATGGGATCGCCCAGGGCGTCGTTCTTGTAGAAGAACTCCATGATCGAGCGCGGCAGCTGGGTGCCTTCCTCGACGCCGAAGCGCTTGGCGAAGGAGCCGGCGGCGACATTGCGCACCACCACCTCGAGCGGGATGATCTCGACCTGGCGGATGAGCTGCTCGCGCATGTTCAGCCGGCGGATGAAGTGGGTCGGCACGCCGATCTCGCCGAGCTTGGTCATCAGGAACTCGGAGATACGGTTATTGATCACACCCTTGCCGGTGATCGTGCCCTTCTTCTTGTTGTTGAACGCGGTAGCGTCGTCCTTGAAGTACTGGACGATCGTCCCGGGCTCGGGCCCCTCGAACAAGGTCTTGGCCTTGCCCTCGTAGATGCGGCGGCGGCGGGACATTTTTCTACTCCTGTGCGGGCAACGTACGACGCCCGCCATGCGGCCGGAATATGGCGGAAGTCCCATGCGCCGGGGCTGGGGAAAAATCCATTGAAAAAGGTGACGCTACCGTCATATTGACCGTCGAATCGGAGGCCCCATGGCCCAGCAAATTACCTACGACAAGGCTTACGATACCGTGGCACCGGGGGATTTCCCCGCGATGCTTGAAGTGCCGCGTTACGGCCGGCGGACCGATGCCTTCGACAGCATCATATCTGCCACCCACGACCATTTCTGGGATCCCCTGGACAAGAGCTATATCGACTTCGACCAGCCGTTCGACGTTGCCAAGACGCCGGTGATGCCGCTCGACACGATGGTCGAGCTCAGGAGTGCCGTCGCCGACCGGCTGGATGACGGGCAGAAAATCCAGCTCGCCAACGATGTCATGCACTGGTCCATCTCCAACCTGCTGCACGGCGAGCAGGGCGCGCTGTCGCTGTCGGCCAGCCTCTGCCACATCCTGGTCGATCCGGGGGCGCAGGAATATGCCGCCAACCAGGCGCGCGAGGAAGCGCGCCACGTCGCGGGCTTCACGCGCTACATCGCCAAGCGCTGGGGCGAGCCGCTGCCGGTCGGCAAGACCATCGCCACGGTGCTGGCCGACCTGGTGGGCACGCCGGAGGTCTACAAGAAGATCGTCGGCATGCAGATGTTGATCGAAGGCGTGGCGATGGGCTCGTTCGCCACGCTGAACGCCAAGACCAACGATCCCGTGCTGCGCCGGCTGGTCCAGCTCGTGATGAGCGACGAGGCGTTTCATCATCGCTTCGGCCGCATCTGGGCTGCCAGGACCATTCGCCATCTCAGCCAAGACGAGCACCGCAAGGTCGAGGACTGGGCAGCCCAGATCTTCCAGATGCTGCTGTTCAACCTGATCAACACCGAGCAGAAGCAGGTCATCTACGCCAAGTACGGGCTCGACTGGCAATGGGTGCGCGACGCGGTCAAGGAGATCTTCAGCGACGACGATCGCCGCGCCCAGCTCAAGGAAGGCAACAACATCTTCCGCGTGCTGATCAAGACCCTGCTGCATGCCGGCATCATCACGCAGCGCACGGCGCCGCTCTACGCGGTGTGGGTCGACATGAAGGAGCTCGAGGCCGAGGGCGAGGGCATCCCGGGCGACATCGTCGCCGAAGAGATGCTGGTCGTGCTGCGCGAGATCAACGCCAAGAGGAAGCGTATTGCCGCGAAGGACGTCGCGCCGGCCACGCCTTAGGCGCCGGCTCGCGGCGATTTCCGCATTTTCCGCAATTTCCGCTACCGGTTTTGTCGACCGCCGCCAAGGAACACGACACGATCTTGCGCGCCGGCCAGCCGGGAGGACCGGAAATTCTTTCGTACCGCTATAGGGGGCCGGAAAGGGGTTTGCGCCCTTTCCGCCCGTCATTTGACCGCCGGCTGAGCGCGTCGTGCAGGTGGCCGGCAACGCGTGTCCCGCTGCTCTCGACGTGCCGATGTTGATGAAGGTCATGCCGATTCCTTGTCGACGAAGGTCGGCCAACATACGCCACAACATTGCTCAGTTCTGTCAAGCGGCCGCGATCAGGACGACAGAAAATAATATTTGCGCACCGTAGTAGCGTCCCCGCTTCCCACCAGCGCCCCACGGGCGGTGGTCAACCTGCGTGCGATGCCAGCAAAATGCCAGCACTTCATTTGCCTCCCCCGTGGGGGGGCATGACTCAAATGGAATCTGCACTAACGCCCACGGAAGCTCGGCTTGCGACGCTCCCGCCAGGCCTCGTGCGCCTCGGCCTTGTCCTCGCTCATCTCCAGCACCATGAAGCGGTAGGCATCGACCAGCGAAGCGTCGGCGATATTGGGGATGTCCTGGCCGCGGTTCATGGATTCCTTGACCATGCGGACGGCGAGCGGCGGCAGGCCGGCGATGTGGTCGGCCACCGCGAGCGCCTGTTCCATCAGCTTGGCGTGCGGCACCAGCCACTGGGCGAGCCCGATGCGGTGGGCCTCGTCGGCCTTGAGCGGGAAGCCCATCGCCACCCGCATCGCCAGCCCCTTGCCGACGATGCGGGCGAGCCGCGTCGCGCCGCCATAGTTGGGCAGGATGCCGAGCGCCACCTGCGGCAACCGCCACTCCGCCCGCTCCGACGCCACGATCAGGTCGCAGCAGAAGGTGATGATGCAGCCGATGCCGATGGCATAGCCGTTGACGGCGGCGATCACCGGCTTGGGGAAGTCGCTCACCAGGTTGGAGGGGAAATTGCGCGCGCGGCCGACGCGCTTGAGGAAGGCCTCGGCCGAGCGGGTGTTGTGGGTCTTGGGATCCCTGAGGTTGGCGCCGGCCGAGAAGGCGCCGCCTGCCTCGTCGCCGGTCAGGATGACGGAGCGCACCTCGTCATCCTCCGCCGCCTCGTCGAGATGACGGATCAGTCCCTCGGCATAGTCCTGGCCCCAGCAGTTGCGCGCCTCGGGCCGGCTCAGTGTGAGAATGCCGGTGTGGCCTTGCTTTGTGTAGAGAAGCGGCATGGGTTCCTCCTCGCTTTCAGGTCACGATAGCGCAATTAAGAGCACGGCTGTCACCCCGAGCGAAGCGAGGGACCCTTCCAGCGGCATTGAGGATCCCTTGCTTCGACTTCGCTCTCAGGGCAGGCGCTGCGCTCGGGATGACAGCAAATGCTAAGGCTTCCGCGTCAGCACGAACGGCGACAGGCTGGCTATCGGCAGCGACCTGAAGGCCGCCGTCGCGGCGGTGTGGCGCTTTACCGTGTTATTTGACGACCTGCTCCGAGGCGACCCGAACGCGTCCGCTGCGTCTGGCTTTGTCCAATGCGTCGTGGTCCTTGTCCGTCTGCTTGGCATAAGCGAGCGCAAACTTGGCAATCGCATCGTCGAGTTCGGGGCTGTTGCCGCAGTAGCCGGCAATCAACGCCGCGTCGCCCGACTTTGCGTGTGCCAGCGCCAATGCCCATCCGCACAAGGCGCAGTATTCCTCGAATGTTTCCAGCTGTTCGGCGTCGCCTTCGCCGAACGTGGCGCTGCCCTTCATGTCGGCAAGCTGCCGGACATAGAAATCCTTGCGGTTGATTTGCCCCCAGCCGAGAAAAATGTCGGGCGCGCCCTGGGCCAGATGCTGCCCCATGACCACGCGTTGCCCCTGGTTCTCGAAGGGCAAGGTGCCTTCGACATAAGGCGACAGCACTGAAGCCTGGGCTTCCTTGACCTGGAGGAACAGCGGATCGTCGTTGTCGGTGCCCTTGAGCAAAACCACCCAGCAGCCGGTCCCGACGCTGCCGACGCCCACGACCTTGCGCGCGACGTCGACGATGCGATAGCGCGACAACAGCTTCAGGCGGTCGAGCGGCAGCGATCCGATGTACGAGCGCAGCACCAAATCGAGGGCCTCGTTGATCGGCATGCCATTGTCGGCGTGCGTCTCGCGGACGATCAGCGGAAGTTCCTCGACGATCCGATGCTCGCCGTCGACCTGCTCGGTCAACTTGTCGAGCACCCGCATGTGGCCCTTCTCGCGGGCCTTGGCCATGGCGCGTTCGGCCCGCCGGCGCGCCTTGGCGGAGAGCGTGTCGAGCACTGCCTGCTCGTCGATGCGGTTGTACCAGACTTCGAGATGGCCCATCTCGGCGAAACGGCGAATGCGCTTGCGGTAGGAGCGGACGATCGCGCGGGCTGCGTCGGCGGCCCTGGTGTTGTCGCCGCCCATGAAGCGCGCCGCCACCGCGGCGCTGGCGGCCAAGCGCTTGAGGTCCCACTCCCAGGGTCCCGGATGGATCTCGTCGAAATCGTTGATCGCGAACACGAGGTTACGCTCTGCCGAGGCAAAGACCCCAAAGTTGGAGACGTGCATGTCGCCGCAGGCGTTGACGAACAGGCCGGTGACCGGCGTGCCGGCGAGATCGCCCGCCATGACCGCAGCCGAGCCGCGCAAGAAGGCGAAGGGCGAGGCGAGCATGCGAGCAAAGCGGACCGGCACCAGCTTTTGCACCCGGCTGGCGTTCTGCCGTTCGAGGATCGCGACCGGATCGGCGCGGTCCGGGTTCTTGTCGAAACGGGCGTGCTCGGCGCGAGGCACCTTGTCACGCAACGCCTTGCCTGCCGCCAGGCGCTCCTGCAGCGACGGCCGCTTCTCCGTGAAGCTCGCCAGGAGAGACAGATCTCCCGTGGCCTCTGCGAGGCGCTGCAGATGCGCCCTGTCTCCGGCATCCCGTTTCACGACGTTCATCGTTTCCCCCACATTTTCGCGCGCCCGCCAAAACGCCGGGCATTGTTCCGGCGCATCGGTCTCATCACGGCCTTTGCGGCGTCATGGCGGGCGTCGCGAGGGTCGGCGGTGTCTTGTGCCAGGCGTGGCCACTCTCGGCCTGCCGATAACCGTATTCGTAGAGCGCGTTCATGTAGGCCTGGTCGAATTCGCCGGTCTTGGCGGCTTTGAAATCCGTGCCAATGTAGGCGAGGTTGTAGTCGACGCCGTCGCGCTGGCTGACGAAGTAGATGCGCAGCACGTCGTTCTGCCCGCTGCTCGCCAGCATCGTGTTGATGGCCTGGCCGGCGATCGAGAGGGTGCGCCGTTCGCTCGCACCATAGTCGGGGTCGAGCGGCGCATTGCGGATGATGTAGGCGTGCCGTACCCGGCGAACGCCGCTCTTGGACAGGTCGAGCGACGCCGGATAGAGAAAGAGCTGGGCGATCGCGCCGCCATCGACGTGCATTTCCTGATACTTGCGGCCGTCGAGCTCGACATCGATCATCACGGGCGGGAAGGCGCCGGGGATCGCTGCCGAGGCGCGCAGGATCTTGCGGAAAAGCTCCAGCGCACCCGGGTGCCCGCTGGCCGCCAGCGCGCCGATGTTCCAGATGACGGGGCGCTTGGCATCGAGATCGGTGGTGCCGATCATCAGCAGGCGGCCCTTCTGGTACTCGCGCGCGATGGCGTCGAACATCTTCTGGTTGGCGTAGCCCTCGATCACCTGCGCGAGCGGCGCGCTGTCGGCCATGGCGTCGTCGAACACGGCGGCGATCAAGCGACGGGCGCGAAAGACCTTCTCCGGCGTCATGGTCGTGTAGACCTCGCGCAGGGCGGCGTTATAGTCGGGCCCGAGGAAAGCGAAGGGCGCGATCAAGGCGCCGGTGCTGACGCCGGTCACAATCTTGAATTCGGGGCGTGTGCCGGTTTCGGTCCAGCCGTTCGTCAGGCCGGCGCCGAACGCGCCGTTGTCTCCGCCGCCGGACACGGCGAGGTAGCTCACCGGCGGCAATTTCGCGCCGGCCTGCCCGGGGAGTGCTGGGTCGGCGGCCCGGAGAGCGGCTTCCTCGCGCTCGAGGGCGCGCATGCCTTCCTCGATCATGGGCCCGGGGTCACCGTCGGCGAAGAAGCGCACATTGGGGATCCCGAGCGGCAGGGCGCGGGCGGTGTCGGCCTGCGGCACCGGCGACCCACGTTCGGGCACCGAGCAGCCGGTGACGGCGACGAGGCCGATCGCCAGTGCCGTGAGCGATGCCAATTTTTGCAGGATCAAGACAAACCCCTTTGCTTGTTATCGTCGTTTGGGCGGCGCCGAGCACGGCCGACCATCACCAGTCCTTGAATGTCGGCTCGGTGCAGCCCCCGCAGACCCAGGGAAAGGTCCAATCGGCCGTACGCTTGGCGCTGTCGGGGATATATTTGCTCCAGGCATCGGCCCGGACCGGATTGATCGACTGCCAGACAATATCAAATGTCCCCAAAGCATTGATCTTGCCGATCAACACGGGCTTTGAGAGGTGATGATTGGTGTTCATCACAACCTCGAACCCGCTCGGTGCCTTGATCCTCTGGCCGTACATGGCCTGCCGGACCGCATCAACCGAGGTGGTGCCCGCCTGGACAACGGCCTGCGCCCACATCCTGAACCCGATGACGGTGGCTTCCATCGGGTCATTGGTGATTTTGTCCCGTTGCCCGTTGAAGTCCGCCCACATTTTGATGAACGCCTCGTTTTCTTTCGACTTGGCCGACTGGAAGTAGTTCCAGGCCGCCAGCTGCCCGACGATGGCGTCGACGCCGAGCAATTCGCGTTCGCCGACGGAAAGAGCCATGACCGGAATTGTGCTCGCATCCACATGTTGCGCGGCGAGTTCCTTGTAGAAGTACGTGTTCGCATCGCCGTTGATGGTCGATATCACCGCGGTCTTTTTCCCCGCCGACGCGAACGCCTTGATCTTTTCGACCACCTCGCGCCAATCCGAATGGCCGAACGGCGTATAGATCGTCATGATGTCGTCCGGCGATACCCCCTCCGCATTGAGATACGCGCTCAGGATCCGGTTGGTTGTGCGCGGATAGATGTAGTCGGTGCCGAGAAGAACCCACCTGCGAACGTCGCCCCCTTCTTTGCCCATGAGGTATCGGACCGCCGGAATTGCCTGCTGGTTGGGCGCGGCGCCCGTATAGAAGATGTTGCGCGAGCTTTCTTCGCCCTCGTATTGCACCGGATAGAAAAGCAGGCCGTTCAACTGCTCGAAGATCGGCAGTACGGCTTTGCGGGACGTCGAGGTCCAGCAGCCGAATACGACCGCGACCTTCTCCTTGGTGAGCAGCTCCCGAGCCCTTTCGGCGAAAACATCCGGATCGGACGCAGGATCGACGAAGACCGCTTCCAGTTTCCGTCCGAGCAGGCCACCTTTCTTATTCTGGTCAGCGATCAGCATGAGAACCGTGTCCTTGAGCACCGATTCGCTGATTGCCATGGTGCCTGACAGGGAATGGAGAATGCCGACCTTGATGGTGTTTTCTTCTGCGGCAGCCGGGGGAACGGCAAACGCAAGCTGCAGAAAAAGCAATCCCCACGTCAGCCAACTTCCCAGGATCAAAGCTGGCTTCATGCTGATGCTCCCACGAGTTCGAAGATGCGGGTTTCCCTCGTCATGCCCTTGGCGACGACCGACTCGAGAGCTTTGAACCGGAAGAGGTGCTGAACACGCAAATAGACATCCTCGCTTACCAGGATCGCGGTCCCGAACTGCTTGTTCAGGCCTTCGAGGCGGGATGCCAAGTTCACCGTATTGCCGAGCGCCGTGTAGTTCATGCGTTCCGTCGATCCAAGGTTGCCGACCACGGCTTCCCCGACATGGATGCCGAACCGCGTGAAGAACGGCTTCAGCCCCTCGGCCTCGAATTGAGAGTTGAGTTCTTCGCTCGCCAGTTTGCCGGCAAGTGCTGCCCGGCAGGCCCGCTCGACGTGGTCCGGCTGACGAGTGGGTGCGTTCCAGAACACCATCACGGCGTCGCCAATGAACTTGTCCACGGTTCCGCCTTCGGCAAGGAAAGCTTCCGTGAGCGCGGAGAAATAGCGGGATGTCTGGTGCATCAGGATGTCGGGGTCGGTTGACTCGGCAATGGTCGTAAAATCTCGGACGTCGGTGAAAGCGACGGTGATCTCCTCTCTGACACCGCCAAGCTCGGTGGAGATGGAATTATCGAGCACCCGCCGGACGATCTCCTTGGGAACAAAGCGCGCGAACGACCATATGGCGCGCTGCGCGAGGTTTACCGTGCTGCCAAGTTCGTGAATTTCCCTGACGTAGGACGTGACGGGCGAAGTGTCGGGCGCAGCCAGATTCTGAAGTTTAACGGCCTGGGCCGTTATGCTCTTCAAGGAACGGGACATCCTGCCGCCAAATATCCAAATCATGGGAACAAAGGCAGCCCCCGCAAGGATCGCGAGGATCAGTCCAGTAAGCTGGAGCTTCCGAACGCCCTGGACAAAGTCTTCCTGGGCCGCGAGCAGCAATATGTTGACAGTATACTGCTCGCCCAAAGTGAGTTTGGAAATCCGGAACAGGTAGTCGCGCCCCTGGTCGTCGCGGATTTCGCCGTCGTACTGGTCGCGGCCCTGCCATTCCCGCAAGACTGCCGCCGCCACCCCGGAGCTGATCTCCTTGACGTTGGGCAACTGCGGTTGAGAAGGATGCGTCATCGCCCTTGTAACGAATTGCGCAAAATCGGGGTGGGCGATGAGCGAACCGGCCGAGTCGAAGATCATGACGAGGCCGTGCTCTCCTGGCCGCTGTGCCTGGACGAAATCGCTGAAGCTGTCGAGTTTTAGATCGGCGGCAAGGACGCCGGGCACCTTGCCACGCAAAGGTGCGCTGACCGTGATCACCGGAGCACCGACGCTGAACGCAAGGTAAGGCGACGAGACAAGCGGCCGGTCACCTCTCATTGTTTCGCGATACCACGGCCGCGTGCGCGCATCGTATCCATATTTCCACAGATCGAGTTGTCCGATCTCGTCGCCCTGGCGCCCTTCAAAAATTCGTCGCATGGGCAGTTCACCGCTCTCGGTGGGGCGGACCAAATTGATCGCAATGTCAGCCCCAGGTGTCG